>ERZ1292630.3202-Hain-H41-02um-R3-3202-length-14600-cov-5_pt1 | contig 13472 bp, 6 predicted proteins | sample MGYA00564408_ERZ1292630 | MGnify/ENA primary metagenome ERZ1292630 (study PRJEB36523, sample SAMEA6512641) | groundwater metagenome | collected 2019-01-08 | study: AquaDiva: Metagenomics assemblies of 32 groundwater samples | reverse complement strand
GCGCGAGCGCGACGGCCACCATCACGATGCCGTACAAGGCAGCGACCGCGAGCGCGAAGGCCGCGCCGTTGAAGCGCCGCACGAAGCGGTCCACGGTCCCGGTCTCGGCCGGGTTCAGCGACTCGTCAAAGAACGGCATCGTCGTCCCCGGACCTGGATGGTGCGCACATGCTGGCGCACCTCCACCATAGCGATGTCCCGGCCTCTGCCAGTCAGGAAGATCCCCGCCATCGGTGCGGGGGAAGCGAGGACACCCGGATCAGCAATTCAGGCGATGCGCACCGCTCACCGACACCTCGGGTACGAGGGGTCGTTGCCGCTGATCGCCGGCCGGTCCTTCCGGTTGGCGAGGGCCATCATCACGTCGTGAATGAACCGCCCCACCCGCGCCGCATGCTCGTATTCGATGTACTGCGGCTCGTCGGTCAGCATGTGATAGTCCTGCGCGTAGCCGGTCGAGAAGTAGGTGACCGGCACGTCCTTGAGCACGTAGTTCACCTGGTCGCTGCGGCAGAACCGGTTCATCGGGTTGGCCGTCACGTCCCACGTCTTGTCGATGGCCATCACCTCGGCGCGCGTGGCGTTCACGCTGTCGATAACATCGCCGAAGTCCCGCGACAGGCGCCGCGAGCCAAGCGTCTGCACCGACGCCGGCCCGCCGAACTTCACCTGGTCGGCGCGCCCCTTCCCCAGCATGTCCATGTTGTGCGCGGCCACGATGCTCGCCAGCGGGACCGTCGGGTGGTCGACGAACCACCGGGAGCCCATCAGCCCGCCCTCCTCGCCGTTGTGCGACACGAAGATGATCGAGCGCGCCGGCTTTTCCGTGGCGAAACGCTCGGCGATCTCGAGGAGTACCACGGTGCCCGAGCCGTCATCATCGGCGCCATTCATGATGGAGTCGCGCCGCGCCGGACGGATGCTGCGCGCACGGGCGATGAGCGAGTCGATTCTCTGCTGCTGCGCGACGGTGGGACGGCAGACGGGATCATTGGCTCCCTGCCGGCGCGTCACCGTGTTCACCGCGCGCAGCGAATCGTGGTCGACCGCCGTGGCGCTGTTGCGCATGTGGTCATTGTGCGCGCCGACCAGCACGAACTCGGCGGCGCGCGCCGGGTCGGAACCGGGGAGCACGGCTACGACGTTGCGGGCGGGCGTCGCCGAGAGTTTCCAGTCGTAGCTCCAGTGCGCCGTCACCGGCTGGCCCACGTCGCCCACCGCGAGCTGGTCGGTGCTCTTGCCGAACAGCGCGGTGGCGGCGGCCCTGGAAATCGTTGCGCCACCGATGGCCATGGCCGCATCCGGGGCCGGCTGCATGGCACCGCGCCGCGTCCACGCCGAACGAACCGAATCGGCCGACGTCGCGTCGAGCCCGATGACGAGCACTGCCGCCGCACCCGCAACCTGTGCACGGGTGTCGCGCGGCCTGCCATCGCGAGTGCTCGTCCGGGCCCCGGCGTGGGTCGCTTCCACCGCCGCCGCCGCCTGCGCGCCGAACTTGTCGGGCACCGAGTCGCAACGGAGCACCCGCGCCGGGGGACGTTTGACCGCCGACGATACGAAGACGGCCACCTTGCCCTTGAACATCAGCGGGTCGAGCGCCACGGTCGTGTCGCCCCAGCGACCGGCAAATACCGCGGGCACTCCGGCGAGATCGACCCTGCCGGCAATGCCGCCGGCGGCGGCGGGCGCCATCGGAATCCACTCGGCGCTGCGCGAGAGCGGCTTTCCTCCTGCCAGGAGACGTGACGCCGAACTGTCGAAACCGCCGGGGCCGAAGGGGAGCACCTGGAACCAGCCGCCGTTGTCGCCCATCGGCTTCAGTCCCAGTCGCTTGAACTCGCGTGCGATGTACTCGGTGCCCTTGTAGTTGCCCGGCTCGCCGATGAGCCGGCCAAGCATCGAGTCGTCGGCGAAGCCGTAGAGCCGTGTGCGGAGGTCGTTGGCGGTGATGGCGCCGACCGTCGGGCGAGGGGCCCATTTGGCCGGGCCTTCGTCGGGCCAAACTACCTTCGTGGCGTTCCTCGTCTGGGCAGAAAGCGAACCGATCGCGAGGAAAAGCGCACCCACTATGCGAACACTGGCAGGCAAGCGGAACACGTGACATCCGGGTTGGAGCGTCTGGCGCGAACGCCGGGAGTGAAGCGGGCACTGATCAGCCTGTGAATTTACGGTGCAGGCGGCGCAGGCGTTCAAGGCGCCCTGCTGTCGCCAAGGCTGGTCCATGGCTACACTCGTAGATCGCTCCTTCCAGAGGCTCGCATGCGCTCCCCACGACTCCTGACTTTCCTCATAGCCTCGCTCCCCCTCACCGCCGGCGCACAGGCGCTGGCACCGGCGGCCCGGGATGCGCGTGCGCCGTCGTTCGTCGACTCCGAATGGCTCAGCCGGCACCTGCACGATCCGAACCTCATGCTGCTGCACGTGGGTGACCCCCGGGAATACCCGGCGGCGCACATTCCGGGTGCGCGTCTCGTCGGCCTGCAGGACATTTCCGTCGGCGACCGCACGGGAGGAGGACTCGCTCTCGAGATGCCCAGCGCCGACACGCTGCGCGCGCGCCTCGCCGCGCTGGGAGTCTCCGACGACTCGCGCGTCATCCTGTACTACGGCAAGGACTGGGTGAGCCCGACGACGCGCGTCTTCCTGACGCTGCAGTGGGCCGGCGTCGGCGACAACGTTTCGATTCTCGACGGCGGCATGGGCGAGTGGACTCGGACAGGCAACGCGACTACCGCGGAGGTTCCGGCGCCAAGGGCCGGCGCGTTGTCACCGCTCAAGGTCAGGAACTTCGTCGTCGACGCCGCGTACGTGAGGTCGATGATCGGCAAGCCCGGGGTTTCGATCGTCGACGCGCGCGCAAGCGCCTTCTACGACGGCACGCAGACCGGCGGCAACGCGGCCGCTCCGCACAAGACCGGGCACATTGCCGGCGCCAGGAGCGTGCCGTTCTCCGCCGTGACCAGCGAGTCACTGCGCTTCAAGTCGCCCGCGGAACTGGCGGAGGTCTTCACGAAGGCCGGAGTCGGGCCCAACGACGTGGTGATCGGTTACTGTCACGTCGGCCAGCAGGCGACGGTGATGCTCACCGCGGCGCGCTTGCTGGGGCACCCCATCCTGCTCTACGACGGATCGTTCCAGGACTGGTCGGCGCGCGCCGATACACCGGTGGAGATTGCACCCACCAGGAAAGCACCGTAGGGGTGCAACGACGAACGCGGGGCGGGCTCGAAGTGAGCGCGCCCCGCCTTCCTTCACCTGTGCCTCTGTTCCCTGCACACCTACCTGATCTTCGCCATCTCCAACCGCGCCGACGCACCGTCCTGCACGCCCATGTACACCACGCCCGGGCCAAAACCCGAGATCACGCGGCCGAACGGCAACTTCACGCGGTCGATCAGTTCGCCTTTGGCATTGATGACGTCGTAGATCGCGCCGGCATCCGTCGGAGCCGTCGTGCGCACCCAGAGGTTTCCCTCGGCGTCGGCGCGCACCGCGCCCTGCCTGAACGCGGGACGGTAGTCCGGGATTTCGCTGACCGGCACCATGTTGATGGCCGGCATGTTGATCTGCTGCACCCCCGGCTGCGGGCGAGCGCTGCCACCGCCGCCGCCGTCGCGCATCTCGAAGCGCATCACCACGTTGCCGCCACCCGCGGCACCACCCATCGCCGCCGCGGCGTTGTTCACGCCGCTCGCCATGGCACGCTGGTTGGCCTCGCGCGCCTTCTCCATCTCCACCTTTGCCGAGTCGAGGAACTTCTGCTTGCCGTCGTCGTCCAGGCGTTCCCAGTTGTACGGGATCTTGGGCGTCGAGGTCCACTTGCCGTCGTTGCCCAGCCAGTCGATGTGATAGTCGCTGCCGCGGATCACGGCGATGCGGCCATCGGGGAGCAGCGCCCAGTCATCGACCACCGGCATCGGGTTGGCGACGATGCTGACGCTCATCCCGCCCTTGCTGTCCTGCGTCATCTTGACGTTCGTCTTCGGGATCTTGAAGAACGCGGCGGTATCGAGCGCGCGGGTGGCCAGGTTCACGCGGTACACGGGCGCGGTGTCGGCCATCTGCGGCAAGGCGAACGGCTGCCCCGGCTGTGGCGGGCCGCGCATGCCCGACATGTTGGGGCGAACCATGCCGCGGTAGACGATGCGCCCCTGCGGGTCGAACCCGGGCGTGCCGAACGGCCCGCCGATCATGAACGACGCGTCCTCGGGACGCGGCACGGCCATCACGCGGACCACCTCGCCCTTGGCATCGATGACCAGCATCGAGAGAGATGCCGGATCGATGAAGAGCGACGAATCACCCTTGAACGGCAGCAGCCCCGCCAGTCGGGCGCCATAACTGTTGGCCGTGGCCGGCGTGGTGTCGGCGATCACCGCCTGCTTCTTGAAGTCGGCGTCGAGCAGGATCAGCTGCCGGCGCGTGAGGTCGTTGACGATCGCGCCGCCGTTGGGAAGCGGGCGCACCGTGCTCACCGAGCCGAGCATGTCGGCGGGTGAGACCTTGGTGACCGGGCCGAGCGGGCGCACCGGCGGCAGCGGCTGCTGGGCCGCGAGCGGCGCCGCGGCGATCACGGCAAGCGAGAGAACGAAACGAAAGTGAGTGCGCATCATATGGAGAAGAGGAAGAGGCACAGGAGCAATTAACGAACGATGACAGTGGCAGAACCCGACGGAACGGCCATGCCGCCGCCACCACCCATGAAGATGAACGGACCACCTGCCGTGCCACCGACCGTTGCCGAACGGATGGAGGCGAGGTAGCGCTGGTCCAGGTGACTGGCGACGATCGGCGGCAGCTTGCGCCGCTGCTCGGCCGTCAGGATCGATCTCACGCGCGGCGCCAGTTCCATCAGCATGTCCACCGACGCCTCGCGCGACTTCTTGTACACCGCATACGCCTCATCGTGGCTGTAGGTGTCGGTCAGGCCCGCCAGTTCCGTGATGACAGGCGCCCACAGGCGGTTGAGCCGGATCAGGTAGGCACGATTGATCGTCGCCAGGCTGTCGCCCTGCGCCGATGTCAGGTGCAGCGAGTCGGTCTGTCGCAGGATCAGCGTCATCGGGTTGATGGTGACGCCGCCGGCTCCGTACATCATGTTCAGGATCGAAGCGCTGGCCTTCTGCCCGGGCAGGCGCCGGCCGCGATCGAGCTGCTGCGTCAACAGCTGCCGCTCGCGCGCCGGACCGAGGTCAAAGCGCATCAACGCCGTCACCGTCACGGGCTGGCGCACCGACGTCACGGCCGGGCGCACGGAGCCGAACCGCTGGTTCACCTCGTAGGCGTAGCGCTGCGTCACCGGGTTGAAGCCGCGCACGTACAGCAGCGTGGCATCGGGCGTCGCCTGCTGCCCCCAGCCGCGCAGGTTGTCCTCGCCATGCAGCATCAGGTCGGCGGCGCCAATGGGGTTGTTCACCTGGAATGAGAGCGTGGCGCGCTGCGGCAGTCCCAACTTGAGCGGGTTGAACGAGACGCTCAGGAAGGCCGACTGCGTCCAGGCGCCGCCGCAGCTGTTGCGGCCGGCCAGCCGGCCCAGCTGCTTCTCGAGGCAGCGGCGGGCATCGCCCGAGGCGCTGCTGATCAGCGAGCGCATCGAAGCGGCCAGCGCCGGGTCGGCCGTCGTGGCGGGATCGGCAACGAAGGCCCGGTCGTTGTTCAGCCCGTCCCCGTTGACGTCGCCGCCCACCAGCGGCGTGTACGGGCTCCCCGAGCGAATGTTGCCGAACCAGCTGACGCGCACGGCATCGAAGAAGTTGTAGCCGATCGTGTACTGGAGCTGGTGGTGCGCGTCGAAGCCGGAGCGCGACCATTCCACCGTTCGCGGATCGGCCACCGTGCTCTGGAAGCCGCGGAACTGCTCGCGCACGTTGCCGTACACGTAGCCGAGGTTCCACGTCAGCTTGGAGCTGAATGTCATCGGCGACAGGCGCAGCGACACCTGCTTCGACTCGGACTGCAGGTCGGAGCGGCTCTCGTTGACCACGTTGAACTGCGACAGCTTGCGCGAGTCGCGCGGCGCGGCGGCGCCGGTGAGCGGGTCGATGCTGGTGACCGGCACGAACACCGGTCGACCGCCTTCACCGGCCAGCGTGAACCTCGGCGTTCCAGCGAAGTTGAGGTCGTAGGTGCCGGGCTGGTTGAGGTTGCGCGAGTACGTGACGTCCACCGACGCGGTGTACCGGCCATTGAGCACCGGGCCGTTCCACTGGAGGTTCGACCGCACGCTGCGCGTGGCGACGAAGTCCCTGGCGAACAGGCTGACATTCGGCACGGTGTTGGTAAACGGCGAACCCACCGAGCCGTCGGCGCACTGGCCGGGCACCGAACCGCTATTGGCAAGCCAGTTGTTCCAGTTCTGCGCCGGCACGGTGGCGCCGAAGCAGCCCAGTTGCTGCACCGCGGACGGCAGGCCGGTGTTGTCGAGCGCCGGCCCGAGCAGCGTCGACTGCGGAAGGTTCTGGAAGACGCCGACGCCGCCACGCACCACGGCGCGCGGGCCGCGAATGGCGCCGTCGAAGCCGGGAATCTGCGCCCCCTGGCCGTACGTCCACGAGAAGCCGAGACGCGGGCTCACGTACAGTCGGTCGGGTGTGTTGCTGTTGACCGAGCCAAAGAGCCGCTCGATCTCGGGATTCTCGTTGGGGCCGGCGCTGAACTCGTTGCCGTCGAGCCGCACGCCGTACTGGATCTGCAGGTCGTTCGACTTGCGCCATGCGTCGCCCAGCGAGACGGCGCCCACGGTCTGGCTCCCCGCGCGCACCCTCGGCGACAGCTGTCGCGTGAACGACGACGCGCGGCCGGCCTCGAGGTCAGCCAGCGAGTTGTAGCTGAACGAACCCAGCTGGTTGAACGTCTGGTCCTGGTCGAACGCGTCGCGTCGCAGTTCGCTGCTGAACTTGAGACGATGCTTGTTGTTCCTGCTGAACCACGACAGCGTGTTCACGTAGCCGAGGCTCGAGCTGCTCTGGCTGGTGCCGAGAAACGGGCTGCCACCGAACGTGACGCTGCGCAGGCCGTTGGTGCCATCGGGCAGCGCCGAGTTGATGCGGACGCTTCCGCTGGGGAGGTCGAGGTACGGCTCGCTTTCATCGCGTCTGCCGCCGAGCGTCACGTTGGTCTCGGTGAGGAACCCCGACAGGATGCCCGAGTCGAAGTACGCCGAGTGACGGCCCTGTGCGCCGCCACTCCAGTTGGTGCGTTCGCCGCTGTGTCCGGGCAGCTCGCTGATCGAGCCGCCGGCCGGCGCCGTGCGGTTGGCCGAGCCGTTGAAGGTGAGGGCGTAGGCGGCGCCGACGCGGGATCCCGGCGGCGCGAGGTTGAGGGTGGCCAGCAGCGAACCATTGTCGGTGGAGCGGTTGTTCACGCTGCTGCGTGGCGACAGGGGAATGCCCTTGGCCCGCAGGATGTTGAGCAGGCGCGTGGCCGAGTCGGGACTGATGCCACTGGTCGTGAGGCCGGTGGCCGACGTGTTGAGCAGGCTCTGCAGGTCGCTGGATCGCCGGCCGAGCTGGTACGAGAGATTGTAGAATGCCTCGTCGATGGTGATGGGACCTGACAGGAGCCCGCCCAGCGAGACGTTGGTGAACTGCTGGCCCAGCGCCTGCGCCGCGCGATCGGTCCACTGCAGCGACGGCGCGTCGAGATTCAGCGACATCGTGCGATTGCGGAAGTTGTTCCCCGATGGCGACCGGATGTTGAACTGCGCGCCGCTGAATCCGCCGCGCGACACATCGTACGGCGCCGTCGACAGCGAGCTGGAGACGCCAGCGTCACGTGGCACGTCGGCGCCGCCGAACGAGCCGCCGTTGAGCGTACTGACGTTCTGGTCGGGCGTGAGGCCCAGCACCGAAAAGCCGGAGGCGTCGCCACTGGAGCCCGGCACCAGGGTCACGCCGGGCAGCGACGCTGCCATGGCGGCCAGGTCGCCGGCGTTGGCTGCCGACACGTTGGCGGCGCTCACCGATCGTTCGGTGCCGCTGATGTCCGACGCGCGATCGTCTCGGATGGCTCTCGTGCGCTCGCCCGCTTCGATGCGCACCGCCTCGAGTTCCGTCATGGCGCGTGACAGCCGGGCGTCGGCGAGGAGGATTTCCTGGTCGGCCGTGCGCTTCACCTGGAAGCGCTTCTGCGAGAAACCCATGGCCTGCACGGTCACCATGTAATCGCCGTCCCCGTTGGGAAACGTGATCGTGAAACGGCCACCGTTGTCGCTGATCGCGCGACGCGACACGTTGCCGCTCAACGACACGGCGGTCACCCGCGCGCCGGCGATGGCGATGGAGTCTTCGCCCACCACCTTGCCGCGGATAACGTCCACGGCTTGCGCCGAGGCAGAGGAAGGGGCACAGAAAGCCACGGCGACTGCAACGACAACGAAACGAAGGATGCTCGAAAGGCGCATCTGGAGGTCTGCGGGGAGTGAATGCTGTCGCGCGAATGCGCGGGGATCCGGGAGGTTAGTCGCCGGTGGGGCGCCCAATGGTTTACGCACCAGTGGGGGCAAGTGTTTCCATATGGATGTATACAACCATGCAGGGCCGCCCGTTGGTGCCTGCTCCCCCGCCCTAGTCGCCGTCGACGAACCGGGTCGTCGCCTGCCGCTCGCGGTTGACCACCAGTTGGGTGACGTCGGGACGACCGTAGTGACCGGCGGCGTCGAAATTCTGCCGCTCTTCGCGGACACGCCGGTGGTCGATGGTCGCCACGATGAGGCGTTCCTCGTCGGCCACCGGCTCCACCACCCAGCGGCCATCGGGCGCGGCGATGCACGAGCCGCCACTGGCCATGACGTCCGCGGCCGTCTCGCGCAGCAGGTCGACGTGCGGCAGGCCATCCGGGATGTCCGCGCGGCGCATCACGCCCGACACGGAAATCACGTAGGACCTTGCTTCGCGCGCGATGAAGCGGGTGATGTCGCCGGTATTGTGCATCCCGCCGGGCCAGATGGCGACGTGCAGGTCCTCGCCCTGCGCGTAGAGCGCCGCGCGGGGCAGCGGCATCCAATTCTCCCAGCAGTTCAGGCCGCCCACGGTGAATGCGCCAAGCCGGTGCGTCACCAGGCCGTGTCCATCACCGGGTGCCCAGCTGAGTCGCTCCTCATACGTGGGCATCAGCTTGCGGTGCACCGAACGCACCTCGCCCGCGGCGTCGATGTACACGAGGCTGGCGTACACGCTGTGCCCGCCACGATCGGCGGGGCGCTCGATGCACCCGAGGACAACCGCGATCGAGTGCGCCCTGGCCGCCGCGCAGACCGGTGCGAGGTGCCCGCTCTCGATCTGGACCGCCTGGTCGAGGTAGTGGGCGTGCAGCGCCTTCTGGACCGACGACTCGAACCGGGCGCCGTCGGTGCGCTCGATCCAGAACGGGTAGCCAGGCACGAGCCCCTCGCCGAATGTCACCAACTGGGCGCCGGCGCGGGCCGCGCTCTCCACCCGGTCAACGACCTTGGCGATGGTCCGCGCGCGATCGAGCCAGACCGGCGCCATCTGGGCGGCGGCCACCGTGAGCAGTCCCGCGTCAGGTTCCAACACGCTGTTTGCCTCCGCGCCACGAGAGGTCATGCCACGCGACTCCGATGTGACGGCGAATTCGCATCGCCTCGCCCCGAAAACTAACGGACGGGGCCGCGCCCGGGGGACTGGCGCGCCGCCGTCCGCGCGTGAACAATGGTGCATCTCAAAACACGAGTGCCCTGATGCGCCGCCTGCTCGCCCTGTCCCTCGCCGTCATCCCGCTCGCCACGAGCGGACAGGTGCCCACCACTCCGGAGCGGACGTACTTCGAGTTCCAGGTGCAGAAGCCAGCACGCATGGCGCCCGGTTCGCCCGCGCCAAAGTATCCGCCTTCGCTCAAGGCGCAGAGCATCGGAGGGGAGGTGCTCGCCCAGTTCGTCGTCGATACCCTGGGCATGGCGGTGCCTGCCAGCTTCAGGGCGCTTCGGTCCACCGACACCTTGTTCGCGAACGCCGTGCGCGATGCCCTCCCCCACATGCGTTTCACCAGCGCCGAGTTCGACGGTCGCAAGGTCCGGCAGCTCGTGCAGCAGCCTTTCGCCTTCGCCATCTCCGGGGTCTCGTCTCCAACGCCGCCGGCGACCGCCTCGGCCCTTGCGGCACGGCAGTCGCTTGTCCGCGGCGCGCTGGTCGACGCACCGCCGCCGCCCGCCGCCAACGCGCGCTGGTACAAGGGCAACACCCACACCCACACCATCAACAGCGACGGCGACTCCTCACCCGACGACGTGGTAAAATGGTACAAGGAGCATCGCTACAACTTCCTCGTGCTCACCGACCACAACGTGCTCACGGGTATCGACACCCTGAACGCGAAATACAGCCTCGACGGAGAGTTCATCGTGGTCAGGGGCGAGGAAGTCACCGACAAATTCGGCGACAAGCCCATACACATCAACGGACTCGATCCCGCGCGGAAGATCGATCCACAGGGTGGGAACAGCGTGGTCGAGGTGATCCAGCGAAACGTCGACGCCATTCGCGACGCGCGCGGCGTGCCCCACATCAACCACCCGAATTTCCGGTGGGCCATCACCGCCGACGAACTGAAGCAGATAAAGAACAACAAGCTGTTCGAGATCTACAATGGGCATCCGCAGGTGAACAATCTCGGTGGCGGCGGAGTGCCGGGACTCGAGGAGGCGTGGGACGCCATCCTCACCAGTGGCTTGATGCTCTACGGCATCGCGGTGGACGACGCCCATCATTTCAAGCGCCACGACGACCGCAGCGCGTCACGGCCGGGCCAGGGGTGGGTGGTGGTGCGCGCTGAGAAGCTCGAGGCGCAGAGCCTGCTCGCCGCCATGGAACGCGGCGACTTCTACGCCAGCACGGGCGTCGAGCTCAACGATTACCAGGTGAACGCCGCCTCGATGACGATCGTCGTCAAGCCCAACTCGTGGAGCAAGTTCCGCATCCAGTTCATCGGCACGGGCGGCAAGGTGTTGAGCGAGTCCACCACCAACTGGGCGACGTACCGATTTCGGGGAGACGAAGGCTATGTGCGCGTGCGCGTCATCGAGTCGAACGGCCTGATGGCGTGGACCCAGCCGGTGCGGGTGAGCGCCAGGCCGTAGCCCGGACGCCGGCTTCGGGCTGTTACGAGCTCGCCTCGCGCCAGCGCGTCGAGAGCCGCCGCATCAGCACGAACAGCCCGGCGCAGGTGGTGAGCGTGGCGATCGCCGAGAACTGTGCGGTCGCCGTCGTGGCGCGAACCAGCGCCCCGCATTCGTGCATCGCGGTGGCCACCAGCGAGGCGATCATCCAGGCCGCGACATTCGTGGCGGCCCAGGTGCGCAGCGCGAGATACGCCAGCGGAAGCGCCGAGACCGCGAGCACCGTCAGGAGCACGGGATGCGACGAGGTAATCTCGCCCTGCACCATGACGCCCGGCGCCACCGACGCAAGTGCGCCCAGTAGGATCGTTAGCAGCAGCCTCCGCGCAGTGGACCGCGCGGCCAGCAGGATGACGAACGCCACGATCCCCAGCAGCAGCACGCCAATGAAGAACGACTGGCCCAGATCGAGGACGCCGTCGAGCTGGGGCACGACGCCGTCGAGCGAGTCGAGTGACGGCGCGCCGGGAATCCTGCGCCCGGTGAGGAGCGCAACGAGGCCACCGACGGTGGCCTGCGCGCCGGCGAGGCCCAGGCCGGCAGTTGCCGTGAGACGCCAGGAATCCTCGCCCTCGGCGAACAGCGGCATGCCCACCCGTCGACGCAGTCCGTCGAACACCATCCACAGCGCGGCGACCAGGCCCAGCAGGACGAGCGACATTACCGTCTGCAGTGCCTCGCCGGCGAGAAACCGGCTCCACGGGTGCGCCGTGTCGTAGCCGGCCAGTGTCGCCGGCCAGTTGTTCGCGGCGGACAACAGTTGGAGCGCGCCAAGCGCCGCCAGCGTCACGACGGCGCGGCGCCGGTTGAACAGGTGGTCATGGCGCCGGGCGGCACGGCGGTTTCGCGTCCAGAAGATCCCGCCCACCACAAGCAGCACCACGGCCAGCACACAACCGCCGATGACCATGATGCGTTTCGTCTCGCGCTTGGTGTCCGCACGGCGGAACGACTCGGGCAACTCGACGCTGCGCCGCACCAGCACCACCTCGCTGCCGGCAAACTCGACGCGCACCCGCGCCAGCGCGTCGCCGGGAAGGTGCACCGTCGTGTCGGAGTAGGTGAAGGCGATGTCCACGCGTTGCCGGGCGCGCTTGACGTCCGCCTTGCGGTCTGAGGTCTGGCGGGATTCCATCAGCATGGGCACGTCGATCCCGGCGGCGCGCAGCGCGGTCCGCGCCGCCGCGCGTGCCGAGTCGACGCTCACCGAGTCGCGCCACGCGGCGTCGGGGAGCACGTGACGCACATCCAGCACGCGTCCGTCGGGGAGCACGCGCACCCGCCACTCCTCGGCGCGCTGTTCCACCGGGCCATGCGGGCGTACGAAGCGCACAATCCACCAGGACGGCGGCTTGTACGACGTCGACAGCGTGGCCGCCATCGGCTCGGCGCGATGCTCCACGAGGAATCGCCGCCATTCGCTGAACGACTCCTCCGTCGTGCGCGCCAGACGCGTCCAGTCGCGGAGGTTGATCCCGCGCGCAGCGAGCGCGGAGTCGGCCACGGCCAGCACGCGACTCCGTGATGCGGTCGCAGCGGCGCCCAGCGTCGGGCTGCGAGATCCGGCCACGCTCAGCACGAAACCAGTGGCACCGAGCAACAACGCCATCCAGCGCGCCCGCGGTGACATCGCAGTGAGTGATATCGCCGGCGCCCCCTCGAGCGCCGGCGGCGGCTCCGGCGCTGCCATTCCGCCGGCAAGGTCGGCGTCCGATACCTCAACCAGTCCGCGCTGCTGCCACCATTTCCAGCCCACCGCGAGGGCCGGTGCCAGGGCAACCAGCGCGATGATCGCCGCCGACACCCGATACGCCGGCTCCGTTCCCGCGGCGGCGAAGAGCCCGAAGAGCACCAGGTCGTACAGGAAGTGGCCGACCATCGTGGCCAGCGGTCCGAGCCAGACGACGAGCGCCCCCCACAGGCAGGCGTCGAGGAATATCTCCACGCCGCGCGAGTAGGCCGGCCACGATTGGTAATTCGCGTGCGCAAACCCGAACACCAGCGCCGTCACCACCACACCGAGCGCCATCCATCGCGTGCGCCCCGGCCGGTTGCCCACCCAGAGCGAGAGCAGCGACAGCGGCAGCACGCGAAAGAGCGCTTCTTCCCACACGCCAGCCTCGAGCGACACCGCAATGGCGGCGAGCCACGGCGCGCGTGTGGCCATGAGGTTCGGGCTGTCCACGAGCTCCGTGGGGACCCACCATCCGAACACGCGTCGCGTCACCAGGTAGAAAAGCGCCACGTATGCCAGCCCGAAAGCCGCCAGTGCATAGCCGGTCAGCACCCGGCCGGCGACCTGCCGCGTTCCGCGCGCCGCCCACCATCGCCACCACGA
>ERZ1292630.3615-Hain-H41-02um-R3-3615-length-13475-cov-8_pt1 | contig 13475 bp, 14 predicted proteins | sample MGYA00564408_ERZ1292630 | MGnify/ENA primary metagenome ERZ1292630 (study PRJEB36523, sample SAMEA6512641) | groundwater metagenome | collected 2019-01-08 | study: AquaDiva: Metagenomics assemblies of 32 groundwater samples | reverse complement strand
ATCGCCCTCTTGGACGAGATATTGCTTGCCACCTGTTTTAATCACGGCAATCATAACTGATTTGAATGGTCTAGAGAGTAACCGACGCAGAAAAACCTGTCAATAGAGAGACCTGTGAGAGACAAAAAAAGGAGAGTTACTCCTTCAGAAAAACGCGGGTCAGCTGCCCAGCCGTGGCGCCGTATCGACGTCACTCATGGCGAGCATCGCCTCCTCGATCGTGGTCGTGTCGAAGGCATCGATGAGCCAGAATCCCCCGCCATCCCAGCCGACCACGAGCGGGTCCGGATTCGGGATGTGGACCATCCAGCTCTTCGGCTCGGCGATGAGGTAGACGTCGTCGAACATCCATCTGTACTGCCGGATCTTCTCTTTCACCGCAAATGGGATTACCCCGACGAATCCGGTGGAGACCACGTTGTCCGGATCGGACGCGTACTGCGGCGCACGCATGATTCGATGACTGACGAGGTCCGCGTAGCACAACCTGATACCCTCAGGCGCGCCCCCACAGTTTTCCCACGGACTTCTGGGGTTCTGGCAGAAACTCATGTGCGTCTGGATGTCGTCGTCCCTTTTGCCTCTGCGATTCCACAGGGCCATGTGCTCGAACCGAAGACTGAATACGGCGAGAGTAGGAAGACCGTCGGGCCTGCGCCACGTGAGCGGCTCGAGACTCACGCACTTGAATTCCGCGAGCTCGATCGCAAGGTGCCGCCGCTTCTCGGCCAGATCCTTGAGGTTCTGGGTGACCTGATCCTTCGCGCGGGTCTCGATGGGCATGAGCTGCCCGAGGATGACCTCTCCCATCCTGATCTCTTCGTTGAGCACACCGAGGTGTTTGCGTTTCACCTCCTTCTGGCGGACGACCACGGGCTTCGCGAGCTCTTCGATCCTCTGAAGCGCATCCATAGCCTCTCTCTTTCTGTCCTGTTGTTAGGTAAGGACTGGCCTTACGTATCAAAAAGAGAGGCTTGTGTCAAGCATCCGAGGCCTACAATCCCTCAATACGCTCCCCAACCCTCAAAAGAAGCTCGCGGGACATGCCCGCGTTCAACTCCAATACGCGATCCCCTTCGGCCTTTGGAACATGCGTGTACGGGATCTCCCCGAACTTGGGCGAAGGAACGTTCTCGGCGATTTCCACGACCGTTTTGCCGTCGATCCAGATGATGTCGAGCGAAAAACGCATCCGGTTCATCCAAAACGGATGTATGTCGCGATAGCCGAGTTCGAACAACATCCCCCTGGTCCGACCCAGTGATTCACGGTCGCTCAGGCCCTGTCTGATGTCTTCGGGCGTCGAGACGATTTTGGCGATGATGCGCGCGCCGTTCAGCGTGAGGACTCGGTTATGACCGCGTGCGATCGAGTCCGGAACGGGAGTCGGAAACGAGGAAACTATTGAGGAAAAAAGGAAGCCAAGCGAGAGGATGGCGGACACGATAAACAACCCGCTCACCTCCTTCATACCTTCGAAGAAATCTTTTTACTACGCCATCCCGCCCAGGCCGAGAGCCCCAGCACGGCCAAAATGATCCAGACGAGAAGCGCGGCCTTTCCGACGGACTGTAAGCCAAGCGCGGCGGCGCCCGTTGCTCCGGACAAGCCCCAGATCAGAAAGACGACCTGACGTTGCGAAAGGCCGGCGCGAAGCAATTTGAAGTGGAGATGCGTGTCGTCGCCTTTGAAGGGCGATGCGCCACGCGAGAGACGGCCGATCACGACGAACACGGCGTCCACGAGCGGAAATCCGAGCGCCATGAGGCCGGTCGCGAGCTTGGCGCCGCCGACGATGGAGAGGAACGCGAGCGAAAACCCCGCGATCAGACTCCCCGATTCCCCGAGAAACTGTTTGGCCGGATGAAAGTTATGCGGCAGAAATCCGAGATACAAACCGGCCACGATCACGGCCATGAACGCGACGATGGGCTGGTAATACGGCGTGGTGAGCGACAGAAGCGCGATCAAGGTCGCGCCGATCACGACTTGTCCGGAGACCAGGCCGTCCAGTCCGTCGAAAAACTTGATCGCGTAGGTCACAACCATGATCCATGCGAATGCGAACGGCATCCCGAACCGGCCGAGCGAAATCGGTGCGCCGCCGGCCCAATTCGTCACTTCGCCAATCGTCGTGCCGCTCATCACGACCGAAATGGCGGCGAGAACCGGAAACACGATTTGAACGCGCGGACGCAAATCATATCGATCGTCCAGAATCCCGCCGATCAGGAGAATGACGATGCCGTTCAGAAAACCGAGAATCGGTAACGCCCCGACGTGACGATCCGGATCGATCAGGGCGTTGGCCAACAGCCACAGCAGGAATCCAAAGCACGCGACAAGAACGACGCCGATCCCGACGCCACCGAGAAGCGGAATCGGCTCGCGGTGAATCTTTCTACCGCCTTTTGGCTCGTCGAGAACGCGAAGCCGGAGCGCCAAGGCGCGCGAGGCAAACGCCGCCACAAAAGACGCGAGCGCGGAAAGCCCGAACAGCGCAAGCGTTATCATCATCGTATTCGACATTTATTCTCAAGAATAAGGGAAAAAAGCATTGCAGGCAATTGACAAACGGCGGAAAATCTGATCAGCTTACGTCAGGGCAATTCCGCCCGGAACGGAGGTTCGTGTGAAATGGAGTGACCAGAGCAGCTCCAAAACGCCCCTCCGGCCGGAACCGGAGGTGGTGCATATCTGCATCATCGATGCGGATCCGATCTTTTCACGCCAGCTGGGCGAGCGTCTCGCCGGCGAGCTCCCGAAAATGGTGAATATCGTCGGCATGTACGACGGAATCCCGGACGTGCTCGAAGTCCCCTACGAAGTGAGCCTCGTCATCTTCGATCCCGAGCTCGATGACTTCCGTCGCTTGAGCGAGGCGATCAGCCGGATGCGGGAATCCTTTGGTCAAGAGGTTCACCTCGCCGTTCACGGCGACTTCTGGACGGAAAAAGATAACCAGCTGAAGCGCGATCTCCAGAACCTCGACATCTGGTACGGCTTCCGGCGATACGACTTTCGTCGCTGCATCAAGCTTGTGACGAAGATCGCGATGGGCGAACCGGTGCAGCTCTGGCATCTTGAGTTCATCTCCTGATCGAGCTCGGCTCGACTGAACCCGCCTGCATGCAGGCGGGGTTTTTTAGTTACCAGTTAAACCGTCCCATACTTCTCTACGCTCATCTCCCCTCCCGCTTTCAAGACGACGATGTCTTTTCGTCCCACCGCCTGACGCAGCAACAAATCCGCCAATCCGTTTTCCACGCGATCCTGAATCACGCGCTTCAGCGGTCGCGCACCGAACAACGGATCGAATCCCGCTTGCGCGAGCTCCTCCACCGCCGCGTCTTCGGCACGGAAACCGATCCCCTTTTCCGCCAAGCGTATACGTATCCCGCCCATCTGCAAATGCGCGATCTGAACGACATCGTCCATCGTGAGCGGTTTGAACACGATCACTCCGTCGAATCGGTTAAGGAATTCCGGACGATAGACGGTTTTCAATTCCCGTTCCAATAATCCGGTTTTGATACGCTCGATCGACGTTCCTTTGCCGACTTCGTCCTGGATGAATTGCGTTCCTGCGTTGGAGGTCGCAATCAGCACGACGTTCGTAAAATCGATCGTTCGTCCGACGCCGTCGGTGAGACGGCCGTCGTCCATGACTTGCAAAAACAGCGTAAGGATATCCGGATGCGCTTTTTCCAACTCGTCGAGCAAGACGATCGTAAACGGCTGTTTGCGTACCGCTTCCGTGAGCAGGCCGCCGCGCTCGTCTCCCGGCTCGCCGATCACGCGCGCGACCGCCGACGGATGCTGGTATTCCGACATGTCGAGGCGGATCATCATCTTTTCGCTGCCAAAATACTCTGCCGCCAGCGCTTTTGAAAGTTCCGTTTTTCCGACGCCGGTCGGACCGAGAAACAGGAAATTCGCGATCGGCCGACGACCCTCGCGTACGTCGGCGCGCGCGCGACGCATCGCCTGCGCCACGGCCTTTACGGCCTCGTCCTGACCGATGACTCGTCCATGCAGCTTCTGTTCGAGATTGAGTAGCTTACCGGACTCGTCGCTTGTCACCGCCTCGACCGGAACATTTGTCTTGTCATGGATCACGCTTGCGACATCCTCGCCCGTCACCAGGGTGCGCTCACCTCGCTCACGCTTGGCGAGCACCGCCGCCTCCTTGATCACGTTCAACGCGCTTTCCGGCAATTGCACTTCTCGTAGATAACGGCCGGCGAGCGAAACGGCTTTCTCAAGGGCGGCATAGGAAAAGAACACGTGATTTTGATACTCGACATACCCGCTGCGCGCCATAAGGACGCGAATCGCCTCTTCGGGTTCAGGCTCGCCGACGTTTACGCGGATGAGCTTTATGCCGAGCGAACGACGCTCAAGATAGCCCGTCCACGCACGCGGCGTCACCGTCGCGATCATGAGAAAATAGCCCTTGTCGACTTCGGCGGCGAGCATCTCCGCCAAATCCATCGTCCCGCCGCCTCCCGCGCCGACCAACGCCTCGACGCCATGCATGACGACGATAATGTTTCCGGAAAGCGAGATCTCATTGAGAAGCGACATCAGTCGCTGTGGCGCGAGCGCCGGATCTCCCGCGCCGATCAGTTGCGCCATATTCACCGAGACGAGACGGCGGTCGAATAATTCCGGAGGCACGTCCTCTTCGACCATGCGACGCGCCAAGCCCTCGACGAGCGCGGTCTTGCCCACGCCCGGATCGCCGACCAACGCGACGGACCGGCGCCCGCTTTCGACGGCGCGCAGGAGCTCCGCCATCTCGCGCTCGCGACCGATAAGCGGCGGGACATACCCGTTTCGCGCCAAACGCGTGAGATCCTCGCTGAACCGGTCGAGCAACGGCGTGCTCCGCGCCGTCATCGAGCGGTTCATCGCCGTGTCGGGCTTGAGTCGCGCCAACGCGCGGAATCGGGACTGTTCCTCGCGTAACTGCTCCTGCAGCCGTACCCAGTTAGCGACATGCCGCACATGCGTCGGCGGATATCCCGCCGCGTCCAGCACGTCCTGCAGTCGCTCGTCCGCGTTGTACGACGCGAGAAAAATCTCGATCGGACCCACGTGCTTGCGCCGCGCTTCGCTCGCGGAAACGTACGCGTCGATCAAAACGCGCTTCGCCTCATCGGAGAGCGTAACCGATTCGCCCGACCCTCCTTCGCGTACCAACGCCGTGATCCCTTCCTTGATCTTCTCAAAATCGACGCCAAGTCTCGTCATAAAAATGCCGCCCGCCGGACCGGACAACGCCGCAGCAAAAAGATGAATCGGTCGAAGCTCGACTTTTCCCGTTTTCACGGCCAAGTCATACGCAAAACGCAACGTTTCCCACGCGGCATCGTTAAAATGACGCGAGATATCGCGCTCAACCATCGAGGATTTTCCTTCCGGTTTTTTGATCTGGCTTTGCGTCAACCCCCAACGAGGCAGAGGAAGCACTTGTTCCCCATAGGCGGAAAGACGGAAGACGAGAAAGCAAGAGGAGAGCGCGGCAAGCGAGAACCAAAAGACGGGCGCGGTTCCGGAAAAAATATATCCGAGAGCGAATACGTCGGTAGCGGGATCCTGAACGACAAACGTCCATGCCGCGAGTACGAACGAGCCGAACGTCAAAACGGCGAGAAGGAGATGGAACGAGACGTGCACGACCGTGCGGATGTGCCGAAGTTCAAACGTGATGCGTTCGAGCGCGGGCGGCCACACGAGGATGCCGTCTACGGATGGTTGCGCAACGGATTCGATTTCGGGCATCATACCAGAAACGAATAGATCGTCATGATGATGGCCGTCGGCGGCGCGAGGACATACATGATGGAAAGAAGAAGATACGCTAACGCTTCAACCACGATCGCGATCCCACGCCCGACGAGCACCACGAGACGCATGATAAAACTAACGAGACGTCCGGACCAATCATATTGACCGTACATCGGCACGAACATGTTCCTGATCCAGATGGCAAACGAATACGCTTTCCAACGATACTCCAGCTCGCGCACGACCCAAGACGCGAACTTCATCAATCCGTCGGTGTACCACCACAACGGAAAACGCAACGCGCTACCGATCGTTTCGGACAATACGAACTTCGTAAGCTCCAACGGGGCGGACATCATGGGGTCATTTTACATTAAATAGAGAATATTGAACATTCGCTCCGAATAAAATGTTAAATGCTCTATGTCCCAGGGGAGTCTCGACTTGTTCCGACGACCTGTGCCATTACCGCGCCAAGGCGTACGAGCCGCGAGCAACGTCGACGAATTCCATCTGATCGACCGTGACATATCCCAATCCCTGAATGCGGTCCTCAATCGTGCGCAGAGCTTGCAGTTCCGCGGAGCGATTCTCGTACGTCATGACGGTCGCGCGCAGCTGATCCAATTGCTTTTCCAGATTCCGCAACGTGTAACCCTTTGTGGCCGTGCCGTTCATGAGAAATACGTAGTACGCTCCGCACGCCAAAGCGCCAACGACGAACACGATCGCCCATGAACGCTTTGCCGCGACCTCAATCTTCCTACCGACGGGCATCGGAAGGACAAAGGGAAGCGTGGTGGCAATAGCGCGGGCACATGGCATAGTTTTTTGTTATTTCTTTTTCGCGACTCGGAGCTTCGCGCTCCTAGCGCTTGGATTAACGGCCTGTTCCTGTTCGGATGGAACCATGGGTTTCTTTGTCAGCGATTCCCACTCCCCTTCCTCCTTGAACGCCAGCTTCACGATCCGATCCTCCAGCGAATGGAACGTGATGATCGCGAGACGTCCGCCGGGCTTGCCCGCCGCGGCGGGTTTCAGCATCCGATGCGAAGCTTTAATCGCGTCTTTCAGCGACTCGAGCTCGTCGTTCACCGCGATGCGCAACGCTTGAAACGTCCGCGTAGCCGGGTGAATTCGACCCTGCTCGTATCCGGCGGGAACCGCGCCGCGAATGATCGAGACGAGTTCCAGCGTGCGGACGAGACGCGCGGACTTACGCGCCCGGACGATGGCGTTGGCTATGCGTCCGGCGAAATTCTCTTCGCCGAAATTCCGGATCATCGTCGCGAGGTCCTTCTCGGACCACGTGTTCACGATGTCGGAAGCCGTGAGACCGTCCTCGTTCGCCTTGGGCCCGAGCCGCATGTCGAGCGGTCCGTCGGTTTGGAACGAGAGACCGATGGCAGGATCCTGGATCTCGTCGGAGGAGAAACCGAGATCCAAGAGAATGCCGTCGACCGATCCTTCTTGAACGCCGATCGCGAGCAGTTCGCGATCGAGATGGCGGAAATTCGCGTCGATCCCCGTCCAACGCTCGCCGTATTGCGCAAGCGTGGTCGCGGCGGCGGCAATCGCCTTCGGGCTGACGTCGAACGAATAGACGCGTCCGCCTGCCTGCCGGTCAGGCAGGTCCGGAGACGAACGTCGCAACAGCTCTCCGCTGTGCGAGCCGCCGCCGAGCGTGCCGTCGACATAGACGCCGTTCGGCCGCCCGCCTGCCGGACGGGCAGGGACCTCGAGGGCAAGCATGGAGTCCTCGAGCATCACGGGCACGTGTACGGTCGTCATACGCCAAGATCGTGGAGTCGTTCCGCGATCGCATTCCCTTCGGCCTCGGTTTTGGCGGCGTAGTCTTTCCACGTCGCCTCGTCCCAGATCTCAAGCCTATTAAAGAGGCCTGCGACCACCGCGTCCTTGCTCAGCCCCGCGTATGTACGCAGGTATTCCGGAAGGAGTACGCGGCCGGACTTGTCGATTTCGACCTCCATCGCGCCGGCCAGCATAAGGCGGGCAAACGCGCGGGTGTCGGCTTGGCCAAACGGGAGCGCCGCCAATTTCTCGGCAAGCTTCTGCCATTCGTCTTTGGGGTAAAGGAACAACGAGCGATCAAGCCCGCGCGTAACCACCGCGCCCTGCGCGAGATCAGCGCGAAACTTGACCGGAATAGACATCCGGCCCTTGTCATCAAGCGTGTGATGAAACTCGCCGATAAACATGGGACGGATTGTGGGTCGATGGGCGGTAGGGGTACGGCATGCCGTACCCCTATCGATCCCACACAATCCCACTTATTGCCATTCTATGCCACTTCTACACATCTTGCAAACAGTTTAGAGTTACAAAAAAACCGCTATTATTAGCGGCTTAATCGTTCTTTTTCTGTTCCTATGTGGGTAAGTCGGCTTCCCACTTTCTAGAAAACATCAGGTGTCACGTCCTTTCCGTTCTTATCAAACCAGTAAGGCTGAATGCGTCCATCGATTAAATGAAGATTAATCTCGAACCGCAAATCAATATCATTCCATTTCAAATCCGACCAAAACGGCGAGCCCTTGTCTCCAGTACCTGACCAACCTTGATTTGGATAACCTTCGTCTCGCCCATCCCAAAGATGCGCCGGCACGCCTCTCGCTTCCGTCACGACAATACTCTTGTCCGTCGCTGGATCATAAATCATGACCGGCTCGACGGGATAAGCGGCGCCACTCGCGCAGCCGTTAACATACGCCATGACACCGTACGCCCACACTCCCGTACCGGCTTGATCAGGATAATTATATAGTTGCTTCAATGCACCCGGTGCAACGGTGTCATACAAATAATTGTATCCGTATGGCATGCATACACCTTCATCCATGGGATCATTCTCATGAAAATCAATCATGATAGCGGTCGCCTCCCCCGCAGTAACGATCTCGGCATGGAGCTCTGCATCCGTGTCAGCAGTTGTCGTAATGGTCGCGATCGTTTTTTCCTCAACTTTGTCAACTCCGGTTAGTCGCTCGTCGCGCACGACCACTAATTTGTTCAGTCCGGTACAAGTCGTTCGCGCATCCGAATCACGACCGCCCGTTGGCGGAACAAACATCTTACCCTCGCACACGACTTTAAAGGTAAAGGATCCTGTCATGAGCTCAAATGGACCGACCTGGGCCATAACAGTTGGAATCTTCTTCGTATCAGTCGAGCTCGGCTGGGCGACTGGCTTCGTCTCATCTATCCCCTGCTGGATTTGTTTCACACTGTTCGCCACCGACTGCACCTGTTGCGAAACCAGATACATCCCCGCTCCGATCAGAATCAGGCCCGCAACGAGCAGACCTATAAAAATATTTTGTATGTTTTCTTGGTTCATATGCGTTGCATTTTACCCCCCCCTCATAGTTAAAAGCAATAGATTATCTATACGCATCTTTTCTATGACTTATGGTCAAACAGATAACGATCGTGCTTTCGCTAATTTGAAACAAAACTCGATATGCCCGCGTAACACGAAAAGAAAACACGCCACGATATCCTTTTAATGGTTTCGCGTGCAGTCGCGAATCAAAGGGATTCTCTCTGATGATGTCTTCCTGTTGGAGATACGCCTCCTGAATTCTCTCCGGTAATTCTTTGAACTGTTTCCGAAACTCGTCCGTATACTGATCATAGCTTCGAATGAAGCTTGCCGATTTTCGCTTCTTTCAAAGCGCGCTCAAGAGAAGCTTTCGTTTTTTTTGCATCAGAATACTGATTCAGATCATCCAAATCTGATTTAGAACGATGAGAGACGGAATGAGACCTTATCCCGACTCGAATAGTCTTTCGAACCCCGGTTTTTGTAAACATAAGAACACAATAGCAAAGCGATCAGAAAAGATAAAATGCTCACTAGCATTAATGCTTTTATCGTTCTTTTTCTGTTCCAATGTGGGTAACTCTATTTCCCACTTAGTAGATGCTGAACAATCCTCCGATCACAACGAGCATCACTACGCCGACACCGAGGACCACCAACAAAGGAAATATATTCTCTAAGTCATCGTCGCTCATAATTCGTAAAAAGAAGTGGTTACTGAATGTAAAACCAAAGTCAAAATCACGCTGATGTACTTGAATTTACTTTTATTCTTGCGACTGCATCAACCTTTCTTGATTTGCCTTGATATCCTCAAGCTGCTTCTTTGTCAATCCATCAATCCCCATACAAGACCCGTTCTGCAAACTATAATTTTCTCCACACTCGCACTGACCGGCTGTATATTGTCCGCCGGAATCGGTACAGTGAAACCCTTCATTAATCATTATAATCGTCTCCTGATTTACCTTGATTGCCTCAAGTTGCTTCTTTGTCAATCCATCCATCCCAGTGCAAGACCCGTTCTCCAAGTTATAATTTTCACCACACTTACACTGACCGTCTTCATATTGTCCGCCGGAATCAGCGCAACGAAATGCATTGTTCATCTGTTCCATCGACCCCGTCACGCTCTGTTCGATGCGTTGAATCCCCCGCGTCGCCGTCTGCACTTGCATGGCGAGAAAATACACGCCTCCCGCAAGCAACAGCACGCCGCCAAGCAGGATACCGATGAAGATATTTTGGATGGTGTCTTTGTTCATATGACGGACATGATACACCATCCAGAGAAAAGAGTCTTGACATGACGGAAGGATTCTGGAACGTGGTATAGAGCGGGCCGGTGGCCAGGAGGCGGTTGCAGACTTGGTAATCTGTGGCCAGGGGTTCGACTCCCCTCACCGAATCCGCATAAACGGTTGACGATGCCCCAAGAATTGGATTAGGATAATATTGGAATATCAATTCCTGGATCCGGTGAGTCCCAGTTACCACAAAATACCCACCAAACGGTGGGTATTTTGTTTCATCTTGTCTATGTGGGTAAGTCCGTTTCCCACTTTTAGCGCGCCGTCAGTACAAACGAGATCAGTTCGCCATCTGTAACAACCGTTGATGGGAACCACACACCATCAAGATCCTTGGGAGCGGGCTGATTCGACACTGGTTCGGCAAACGTTACCTGATACAGGCTCTCATTTTTCTTCACGATCCAAGCGCCAAGACTGGGAACCGGGAGAAAATAACCGCTTGCATAGACAACCGTAGAACGAGTATTCGCCAGCACATCGCACTGATTATTTGTAAGACACTCCTTCGATTCTTTCGCATCAAACAATCGTACTGAAACCGGAATCGACACATTATAGGTCGGATCCGGTACCCGAATCAGCGTCTCACCATTCGCATTTACACCCTGGGAAGACCACCCTTCGGGCAGATCAAAAGTCAAACCTCCGATCACGAGCGTCTTCGCGGTCGGTGCACTCGGATTAGGTTCCCCAACCGTAATAGGTTGCGGCGCCGGCGCATTCTGCAACTGCGTAACCACTTGATCAATACTCTTGATAGACGTCGCGATCAATTTGAGTTGCTGGTTCACGAGATAAAACCCTCCCGCCAGCAAAATGACTCCGCCCAACAGCACACCAATGAAAATGTTTTGAATAGTGTCTTTTTGCATATGTCGAGCATTCTACCCCCCCCCACAATAAATACACAAATGCGCGAGGGCAACAGCCAGCTTGACAGCCGAACAAAAATATGGAACGTGGTATATGTGCGGGCCGATGGCCAGGCGGCTATTGCAGAATTGGTACTCTGCGAAATGGGGTTCGAGTCCCCACATCGGCTCCGCAAGAGGCTTGACACTATTGCAGATCAAATCTATGATGGATTCGAGTACCAATTCTGCAACTGCGCCGAGCCACAGATACCAAAGCAAATCACCCCGCGAGGGGTGGTTTGTTTTATTTCTTCCCAAGAAATTTCTTCCCCCTCACCTTCCTATGATACGCAATTGCAAATCTATGCGCTTCGTCGCGGACCTGTGCAAGCAAATCCACGTACTGGCGACACAATTCGCACAATTCGACCGAAACGCGCGAACAGACGATGTCGTTGCGCTTACGTTGTGCTCCTTTCGCGATTCCGACGACCGGAATCTGGAAATTCAGGTGATGCAGCACTTCTTCGGCCGCGTGAACTTGTGGTAATCCTCCGTCGATAAGAATGAGATCCGGCTTGGCCCATGCTCTCCCCCTGTTACCCCTACTAGTTTGAGCAGATGCCACGGAGGTATGGTTGCGGAAGCGACGCATAAGTACCTCCCGTATTGACGCAACGTCATTCGACCCTTCCACGGTTTTGATCTTGAACTTGCGATACTCCGCCTTCGCCGGCGCACCGCTCTCGAACACGACCATGGACGCAACCTGCGATGTCCCGCTGATATTCGAAACGTCATATCCCTCGATGCGACCAAACAGATCCACGACCATCCCTGCCTGTCCGGCAGGCAGGCCCTCTCCCGGACGAATCCGATCAAGCATTTCGTCTTCGCGTTTCAACACTGCCACGTCCTGGATATGCTCGAGGAAATAAATCTTGTTGCGCAAACTCGCGGCTTCCTCGTATCTCTTTTCTTTGGACGCCTTCTTCATTTCCCGCGTATACGCCTTCAAAATATCTTCTTTCTTGCCCTCAAAAAACTTGATGAGGTCGCGGATCGTCTTGCGATAGGTCTTCTTGTCGACTCCACCGATGCACACGCCGGGACACAGCTTCAACCCCACGTTGAAACACGCGCGCTTTTGCCCAGGACCTGCCCCCCGAAGCCTTGGCGTAGGAGGGGCACACTGCGACCACGGAAACGCCTTGCGCACGAGATCGAGCGCAGCTTTCAGCGAGCGTGAAGACGTGTACGGACCAAACACGACCTTATATTTCTTCGCCGTCTCATCGTCGAGATCCGTGCCGCGCACGAGCAAGGGCCGCGGATACTCCTCGTCCGTAATCGCGAGATACATGAAAGACTTATTGTCTTTCTGCAACACGTTGTACTTGGGCCAGTAATGCTTGATCAGGTTCGCTTCAAGGATGAGCGCTTCAAGTGCGGTCGGCTTCTCGATGTAATCGATTTCGACGACCTGCTTCGTCATTTCGGGAATATGCGGACCATGCGGCCTGTCGAAATGCTGTTTTACGCGCCGCTTAAGAGATGCCGCCTTCCCGACATAAATCACGTTCCCGTTCTTATCCTTCATCAAATACACCCCCGGCACATCCGGAAGCTCTTTGTTTTTGATTTTGATGGAGGGAGGGATCATGGGGAGGGCTACTCGCACCACCTCTTTGTCTCCTCCTCCGGGAGGAGGAGATGTTCGCGGATTCGCTTGAGAGCCGTATCGAGCCTATCGAATATCTCATCGTTCGTAAAACGAAGCACTCTTAGTCCAAGTCGCTCGATCAATTCTTGTCTGTGCGCATTATATACCTTTGCCTGCGCTGTCTCGTGAACGGAACCGTCAATTTCTAATACCAGCTTAACCGAAGAACAATAAAAATCCACCACAAATGACCCAATACTCGTCTGCCGACGAAATTTGTAACCCAACGCAGATCCTTTCAGATGCATCCAAAGCAAGACTTCAGCGTGAGTCATATTGTTTCGAAGCTCTTTCCTGCGCAACTTCATGATTTTATTGTTGAAAAGTTTTTGCATATTCCGCGGGCTCGCACCCTCCCTAACCCTCCCTCCGAGAGGGAGGGAATATGAAAATCCCCTCCTCCCGGAGGAGGGGTGGCCGCAGCCGCGGCCGGGGTGGTGGGCGCCCCC
>ERZ1292630.3614-Hain-H41-02um-R3-3614-length-13476-cov-5_pt1 | contig 13476 bp, 10 predicted proteins | sample MGYA00564408_ERZ1292630 | MGnify/ENA primary metagenome ERZ1292630 (study PRJEB36523, sample SAMEA6512641) | groundwater metagenome | collected 2019-01-08 | study: AquaDiva: Metagenomics assemblies of 32 groundwater samples | reverse complement strand
CCGCAGCAGCTGGTCGCGGGGCGCCTCACCGTGCACCAGCAGCGGCCACTGCGATTCGACGTCGAGGGCGCGCAGCGTGCGCGCGGCTTCCTTGACGTCCCGGTGGCTCGTGAAGAGCAGGAAGACGCCGCCGTCCGACACCTGCACCAGGTCGTGCGCCGCGGCCATCACCTGGCCGAAGTGTGTGCGCGCGTCGGCGTTGGGCGCCACGAAATCACTGGGCACAGCGAGGATGGCCTGCGACGGAAAATCGAACGGCGACGCGAACTGCCGCGTCACCGGCTCCACCAGGTCATCGTCCAGCCCGAGGCGCCGCGCCATGAAGCTGAACCCGTCGGCGACGGCGAGCGTCGCGCTCGTGATGACCGCCGTCTCGAGACGCACGAACAGGTCGTCGCGCAGAATGGGGGCGAGGTCGAGCGGCACCGAGGCGGCGCCGATGTTTCCCTCGCCCGGACGCCGCTCGAGCCACCGCACGGTCTCGCCGGCATCCCGCCCGGAGCGCAGCGCACCGCGCAGCGCGTCGCCCGCGCCCTGCAGGCGCCGCGACACGCCGCGAATCTCGCCGAGCAGCGGCGCGAGCTCGTCGGCGCGCGCCTTGTCGGTGTCGAGGCGCTCGCCCACCATGCGCAGTCCCTCGTCGAGCATGGCGATCTCGCGCAGCAGGTCGTCGAGCGCGGCGTCGAGTCCCATGCGCCAGATCGGATCGTCGTCGAAGGCGTCGGTGAGGCGCACCTGCGCCTCGTTCCTGCCGGTCAGCCACGCGTCGAGCATGTCGCAGACCACCTGCGACTTGTCGCGCGCAGCGCGTGTGCTCTCGTACAATCGCACGCGAACGAGGTCGAGCGAGGCGACGCTCAGCAGGTCGTTGGCTCGCGAGAGCTTGCGCTCCAGCGCCGGCAGCAACCCCTTGCCGCGGCGCTCGAGGCGCGCGAAGAGGCGCAGGAGTCCGCGACGGGAGACCGTGTGCCCGAGATGGGCCGCCGCCGCATCTTCGAGATGGTGTCCTTCGTCGATGACGAGCCGCGTGAACGGCGGGAGCACGGCCGCCTCGCTCCAGTTGCCGCTGGCGCGCCGCACGGCGACATCGGCCATCAACAGGTGATGATTCACCACCACGATGTCGGCCTCGGCCGCCTTGCGACGCGCCAGGAACACGAAGCATGAGTCGAAGTGCGGGCAGCGCATCCGCGTGCACAGGTCGCCCTCGGCGGCCACTTCGTCCCACACTTCACGGCGCGGCTGCACCGCGAGGTCGGCCAGCGACCCGTCCCTGGTCTTCGCCGCCCACGCGTCCAGCGCACGGAACTCCTCGGCCGTGGCGTCCTCGAACAGCGAGGCGCCCTCGGCGCGTGCCGTCTCGAGGCGCAGCTTGCAGAGGTAGTTGTGCCACCCCTTCAGCATGGCGAAGCGCACCTTCTGGTCGGTGAGCGCCTCGGCGAGGATCGGCAGGTCCTTGCCGATGAGCTGTTCCTGCAGCGTGATGGTGTTGGTGGAGACCACGGTCCGTTCGCCGTTGGCTGCTGCCCATCGCAGCGCGGGCACCAGGTAGGCGAGCGACTTGCCGACCCCGGTGCCCGCCTCAAGCATGCCGATGCCACCCTTGGTGTAGAGGTTGGCGATCGTCGCCGCCATCTCACGCTGTGTGGGACGATCCTCGAACCGCCCCATGTGCGCGGCCACGGGACCGTGCGCGTCGAGCAGGCCGGCAATGGTGTCGCCATCGAGGGGGTGCTCCGGCTCGTGACGGGGCACCTCCACCACCACGTAGAGTCGCGTCGCCTCGTTGTCGACGATGGCAAAGCCGATGCCATCGTCGTGCAGCCGCGCCGCGACCTCGAGATCGGCGCCCGAAGGCTCGAGCAGGCCCGACGGGTGGTTGTGCACCAGCAATTCGCCGCGCTTGGCGAATCCGGGGAGCGCGAGCACGCTGCGCGCGTCGCCTCGTGCCACCGCCCGCGCACCCTGCACGATTCCCTCGCCGTCCATGGTGCCCACGAAGCACACCTCGCGGCCACCGGCCAGGCGAATGGCCGCGCAAATGGCGTCAGCGGCGCGCGCGCCGAGCCGGGCTTCGCCGACGGTCACGCGCGCTCAAGCGCGAGCAAGGGCGCGGTGCCGCTCACGTCTTGTGCGGCTTTTTCCTGGCCGCCGGAAACAGCACGTTGTTCAGGATCAACCGGTAGCCCGGCGAACTGGGATGCAGTGCGAGGTCGGTGGGCGGCGCACCGATGTTGTGCTGCGGGTCCTCGGGATCATGTCCCCCGAGGTACGTCCACGCGCCCTTCCCCAGGTCGCCGTGGATGTACTTCACCCACGGCGCGCCTTCCTCGTACGCGAGTACCGTGACCGCCGGCCGGAGCGCGGAGCGCATGAACGACGTCGTCACGCCGTAGTAGTCGGGAATCACCGCGCGATGGTTCTGCACGAGCATCGTCGCCACGGGGTCCAGCTTCGCCGAGAAGGCGAACAGCTGGAAGCCGCCCAGCGGCTGGCGGCGGGCCGGCACATTCACCTGGTGCCCGTCGATGTCGCTCATCGCGTTCACGCCCGCCGACATCTCCAGGTGCGCCCTGGACACGGCCAGCGCGTTGGCCCAGTCCATCTTGTTGTCCGCATCGGGGTCCATCGGCGAGCCGTCAGAGTAGGGCGCGGCGATGTCCACGCCCTGCGACGCGAGGGCGAGCTCGAGCGTCTCGGTGGCTCCGCACATGGCGAACAGAAAGCCGCCGCGGTCCACGAAGGCGCGCAGCCTGGCGGCCACGACCTTCTTGAGCGCGGGGATCGACGGGTAGCCGTGGCGTCGCGCAGTGGCGAGGTCGCGCTCGCGCTGGTCGACGAACCACGGGGCGTCCCGGTAGCTCAGGTAGAGCTTGTTGAGCTGGCCGGTGAAGTCCTCGTGAAACAGGTGGATCCAGTCATATTGGCTGAGATCCTGGTCGAGCGCCTCGTCGTCCCACACCCGCGTGTAGGGGATGCCCGCGTAACGCAGGGCGAGCGTCACCGCGTCATCCCACGGGGGCGAGTTCGGAGGAGAATATACGGCGATCCTCGGCGCCTTCTCCAGCGGCACGGCGTCGGCGTTGCTGTTGGCGATCTCGCCGCGAATGCCGTTGAGCGTCTCGTCGCTGACGGCCTCGAACGTCACGCCGTCGAGCGCCGCGCGCCGCCGCACGAACGGCACGTCGGGAAGCAGGAACGCGCCGCCGCGGTAATTGATGAACCACTCGGCGCGCACCCCCTCGGTGAGCGCGTTGAACGTGACACCGTACGCCTTGAGGTGGTTGGACTGGGCGTCGTCCATTGGGAGGAGCAGGTGCTGCGCACGCAGCGGTGCGGCGCAGCAGAGCGAGGCGACAAGAAGAACCCGTACGCTGTATGCCGTACGCCGTACGCCGTACGACGTGGCGCACCTCGGCATTCGTGGGCGAGACAGCGCTACTGCCCTGCCACGGATGACACGGATCAGATGGATGAACACGGATTCAATTCGACGGGGCATGGCATCTCACTGAAGATAATCCGTGTCCATCCGTTTCATCCGTGGAAAAGCAGTGAATCTGGCACGGCGCGAAGAGCCAGCGCCCGCAACCGATCCAGCGCCTGCCGCGCCTGCGGCACCAGCGCGCTGTCGGGCCACGTCAGGATCAGGTGCTCGTAGCGGGCCGTGGCCGCCGCGCGATCACCGCGGCGCTCGAGCGTGCGGGCCCATTCGAGATCGGCCTCCGGCGCTTCGGGGGCGGTCGTGTACTGTTCGACGAGCCGCGTCCACAAGCCGATGGCGCGCGCGTCGTCGCGCCGCGCGCTCGCGACGCGCGCGGCGAGCCCCAGCAGGAACGGCGCTGCATCGGGTACGCCCTCGGCGGCCTGCTCGAAGGCGCGCGACGCGGCCGCCGAGTCGCCGCGCGCCAGCGCCAGGAACGCCGCGCCGATGCCCGGGGTGCGGGTCTGCCGCGTGCGGGAGATGAACGCCAGCGCCGTCACGATGTCCGACGACTTCTCGTCGGCCGTTCGCAATCCCCGCCGCGCCGCCTCCAGGTCGCCGTCGAACAGGGCGAGCCAGCCCGACACCACATCTTCCTCCTCGCCGCCGCCTTGCGCGGCGGCTCGTCGCGCGCGCGCAATGTCACCCGCGCGAATCCACCCCCACGCCAGGGCGCGCGCGTAGGTGCGCCGCTGCGCGTCGGTGATCCGTGCGCCATGACTGGCAATCAGCTGCTCGGCCTCCGCCGGGCGGGCGAGTTGCGCCAGCGCACGGATGCGCAGCGGCAGCGCCTCGGCGACCGCCTGCGCGCTGTCCAGTGCCGGTGTCACCTGCGTGGCGACGGCCAGCGCACCCGACGCGTCGCCGCCGGCCAGCGCGGCGGTCGCGGCGCGCAGGGCAAGCGCAGGCTGTCTGCGCACCTGGTAGGCCGCCAGGAGCGCGTCACGCGCCGCCAGCGCTCCCCCCACGCGCTCCGCCTCGTCGGCGAATTCGATCCATACCTGCGCCGTGCTGTCGGTGGGTGGCAGCGCGCTCAACTCGCGCCACGCCGCGCGCGGTGCCCCCCATCGCAGTTCGAGTCCCGCACGGGCCCGGGCCAGCGCCACCACCACCGGCGGACTCATTCCCCCCAGCGCCGACAGCGCGGACCGCACGCCGTCGCGTTGCACCGACGGGGTGCCCATCAGGGAGTAGATCGCGGCCTGGTCGAGATACGGCGCGTCGGACACCGCGTCGCGCCATGCGGCTGCGGCCGCATCCCAGCGACCCATCGTGGCGTAAAGCTCGGCGAACTCCGTGGCGAACTCCCGCGCGCCGCCCCGCGCCGAAACCGCGAGTTGCAGCACCGAGTCGGCAGCCTCGGCGCGACGGTCGGTCAGGAGCAGCCGCGCGTACTCGCGGTATGGCGCGGCGTCACGCGGATCGAGCGCTCGCCAGTCGTCGAACGCCCGGCGGGCGGCGTCGTCGCGTCCCAGGGCGCGCAGGGTGCGAAGCAGCGCGCCGCGAAACGTGGGCTCGCGCGGCGTCTTGCGCAGCAGTGTGTCGATGGCCGGGAGCAGCGAATCTTCCTGCCCCATGGCGCTGAACGCGCGCTCGAGCCCAAGGATGCCGGCCACGAGTGCGCCCTGCGACATCGCCTCGCGGTACGCCGTCACCGCCTCGCGATACTTGGACGCATTCTCCAGGTCCATGGCACGCTGCAGGGCGCGCTCCTGCGCTTGCGCACCCAGCGCAAGCGGTGCGGCGAGCGCCACACCCGCAAGCCATCGGAGCAACGCGGTCACGCTACGGTTTCACGGGAGGCGGCACGGTCCGGTCATCCGACATCCGTCGTCCGTCATCCGTGCCGTTGAGCCGACGAAAGTACTCCAGCACCGAACGCCGCTCCTCCGGCGCGAGCACCTTCAACTCCTCCCACGTCGGGGCACGGTACCGGAGCGCGTCCCGTCCGCGGGCGCTGCCGTCGGGTGGCGCAAACGGCGACACCTTGTCGCCGGGCTTCGATTCGCGCGGCCCCTGTTCGTCCCGTTCTTCCTGCTGCAGCAGGCGGCCGGCGTCGAGCATCTTGCGGAACAGCCGTTGCTGCCGATCCAGCGTGCTGGGGTCCGTGGCTCCCGACTCGAGCGCCTGGGCGAGCGTGCGCGCTTCGCGCGCCATTTCGCGCGTCTTGCCCGATGCGTCGAGGTCCTGCACGTCGTCGAGCGCCTTGGCCACCGCGCGCTGTTGCCTGGCGAGCACGCGCGCCTTGTCCGCCGTCGAGGGATCGATCGCCTGGCGCGCCTGGCTGGGCGTCGGGAAGAGACTGGCCATCTGCGCGTTCACCTCGCCCTGCTGCTGCGCGAGCTTCTGGAGCTCCGCGATCATCTCGGGAACGCCCGAGCCCGACTGCGCACCCTCCACCCGCTCGCGGTCGCGAGCCAGCGCACTCGCCGCCTGCCGCAGGGCCTGCGCCGCTTCGCTCATGGAATTGGCCTGCCCCTGCTGGCCCTGCCCCTGCTGCTGGTTGTTGGCCTCCCGCATCGCCTGGTCCACCTTCTGCTGCGCGTCCTTCATCGCCTGCTGCGCGCCGGGTGAGACCATCGCCGACTTCCTGGCCTGCTCCTGCAGGCGTTCTCCGGCCTTCTGCACGCCCTGCTGCAGCGCCGACTGTTGCCCGCGCATGTCGCCTTTTTGTTCCCCCGTACCCTTCTCTCCCTCCCGCGCTAGCTGCGCCAGCTGCTCCTGCTTGCGCGCCAGCTGCATCACCTCCTGCACCGCCTTGTCCAGCGAGCCGGTGACATCGTTCTTCCACGCGTCCACCTGCCGCTCGCGCGCGTCGGCCAGCGACTTGGCCGCCTGCTGCATCGACTGCGCGGCTTCCTTGGACGCCTGCTGGCGTCCCTGCTGTCCCTGCGCCCCCTGCGGCTGTGCGGCTGCGCGCTGCATCGCCTCGCGCGACGCCTGCGCCTGGTTGGCGGCCTCATCGGCCTTCTTCGCCCCCGCGCTGGCACGCTCTCGCTCGAGCCGCTGCTGGAGTTGCGCGATCTCCTTGGCCAGGTCACCGGTGCGCTGCGCCAAGTCCCTGGCGCGCTGTCCCTCGGCGGCGCCCGAATCGGCGAACTGCTGCTGCTTGCGGGCCATCGACGCTGCGTCGGCGGTGAGCGTCTTCATCTGGCCTTCGAGCGCGGCGCGCTTCAGCATCTCCGCGCTCTTCTCCAGCGCGTCGCGCAACCGCTTCTGCTGTTCGGCCAGGTCGGCCATCGATTGCCGCGTGCGCTCCTGCGACAGCTCCTGCGCCGCTCCCTCCAGCTTCCTCAGCGCCGTCTGGAGTTCAGGAGTGAGCGCCTCGCGCAGCAGTTTCTGCGCCTCGCGCAGTTGCGACTGCAGCGAGCTGTCGAGGCCCCCGGCCGCCCTGAGCGACTCCTCGAGTCGCCGCGTGGCGTCCTGCACGTCCCGGGAGCGCTCGGCCAGTTGTCGCTGCTCGCTGGCCAGCGCCTTCGCCTTTTCCGCAGCATCGTACGACATGGCGCTGGGCGCCTTCTTGTCGCCGGGCTTCGCCGCGCCGTTCGGCGTGCGCGCCTTGGCGGCATCAGTCGTCCGTTGTTCCAGCTGCTGCTGCGCCCGCGCCGCGGCCACGACCTTGCTGACGAGCGAGTCAGCCTCTGCTCGCACGTCGCGCCGCTGGTCCTCAAGGGCCGGCACACGCAGCATCAGTTCGCGACTCCTCCCCGTGTGTCCCCACGGAGCGTCGTCGTGTGCCGTCGCCTGCACGTGCACCACGTCGCCAGGTTGCAGCGCCAGCGCCGAGAGGTCGACGGCCACCGCGCCCAGGAACGACGGCGCCCCGCCGTCGAACATCCGTCGCGCCTGCGGCTCCGACGAGCGCCCGTCGCCGAGCTGTTTCCACACCGACAGCGTCACGTCGCGCAGCACGCGATCGTCCACGGCGGCCACGGCGATGCGCACGGTTCCCGCGGGTGACACGATTGTGTCGGCGCCCGGCGACAGGAAGTCCACCTGCGGCGCCGAGTCGGGCACGACGTCCAGCTGCAGCGCGGCGGGCAGATCGGCGATTGGCTTCCCATCTCCCTCCGCCTTCCACGCCAGCACTCCACCCGCGCGCGGCGTGAACGTGCCGGTGAAGCTCCGTCCCGACGCGGTCAGCGGCACCCGTTCCGTCGCGTTGCCCAGCGTGATGCTGCGCAGCGACTCCGACGCGCGCCCGCCGATCGTCAGTGTCGTGCCCTGCGGCACGCGCATCGGCGCCTCCGCGGGCAGCGACTCGTCGGCGCGCCCCAGGTACGCAGGAAAGCGCGCCCTCACAGTGACGTCACCCACGAACGATCGTTCCGCGAGTCGCAGCCGCACCGTGTCGCTCTCGGCGCGGCCATCGGAGGCCAGCACGGTCAGGTCGGCGTCCAGCGGTCCCACGCGCCAGGACGCTAAGCCCGCGCGCACGGCCAGCACGGAGTCTCGCCACGCGCCACCCGTGGCGCGCTGGCGCACCGTCACCATGCGGCGACCTGACGCGTGCACGCGCAGCACCGCGGTGTCGCCGCGCACCAGGCCGGCCGGGGGATCGTCGAAGCTGAGGGCCGGCAACAGCGTGCCCGCCCAGGCCGACGCCGGATGCCAGAGCGCACGCCATCCATCGGCGTGCGTCCCTGCGCTGGCGACGATGGCGAGCATCAGTGCGACGACGCCCAGCGCGGTGCCGCCGACCTGCGCGCGCACCCTGCGCCGCAGCCGCGGGGCGAGCGTGCGGTCGCCAAGTCGCGCGCCGAGCAGCGCGTCGGCGCGCGCGACAAACGGCCCACCCTGGGGTGCGACCTCCAGCAGCGTGCGCGCCGCGCCATCGCGCAGGCCGCGCTCCCGTTCGATTGCGCCGGCGACAGCCAGCGGAGTGCGCTGGGCCAGCAGCCGGCCGCGCTGCAGTCGCCAGGCAGCCCAGCCGAGGACCAGCGCCACCAGCCACGCGACAAAGGGCGTCGGCCGCGGCAACGACAGCCAGCGCGTATGGCCGAGTGCCGACGCGCCCAGCGCCAGCGCACCAACGGCCACGCCGGCCACGCGCAGCGTGAGGGTGAGCCGGGCGAGCCGCGACACGAGTCGGTGCTCGTGCTGGAGGCGTTCGACCGTCGTCATGCGCCGGGGCGGCTGGTCACCGCATACACGAAGAGGTTCACGCCCATCTTCAGTGCCTTCTCGTGCAGTTCCGGCGGATCGTCCTTGTACGTTCCCACGTCTTCCCACCCGTTGCCGAGGTCGCTCTCGTGGCTGTAGAAGACGGCCAGCCGGTCACCGAGGAAGATGCCAAGACCACGCGCCGGCTTGCCGTCGTGCTCGTGAATCTTGGGCAGCCCCTGCGGAAAGTCGTACACCGCGTGATACACCGGGTGGCGTAGCGGCACGTCCACGAGTTCGCGATCGGGAAAGACGCGCTTGATCTCGCGACGGAACGAGTCGTCGAGCCCGTAGTTGTCGTCGGCGTGCAGGAAGCCCCCGTGCAGCAGGTACTCGCGCAGGCGCAGCACTTCCGCGTCGGTGAAGCGGATGTTGCCGTGGCCGGTGAGGTGCAGGAACGGGAAGTCCCACACGCGGTCGTCGGCGAGCGTGACCCGCCACTCCCTGGCGTCAACGTCCAGCGTGGTCCGCGCTCGAATGGCGGCGATGAGGTTGGGCAGGCTCGACGGATTGGCGTACCAGTCGCCGCCGCCGTCGTACTGCAGCCGCGCCACCGCGAGCCGCGGCAGCGGCCGGGCCGCGACGGCGAGCAGTGGCAGCGCAAGGACGAGAATCCGTGAAAGGCGCATCAGTCCCGATCGTGAGCCAGGCGATAAGCGAGGTTGCGCGGAGCTCCCGCGTCCTCCATGAGAACGCGCACCACGTCCCGGGCGCTCATGCCGTCGGTGCGCAGCGCGATCGCGCGCGCGCGCAGGGCGTCCTCGTCGATCGGCGGGGTCTCGCCCCCCTGCACGACAATCACCACCTCCCCGCGCGGCGGCGTCTGCGTATAGAACACGGCGAGCTCACCCACGGTTCCGCGGCGGAACTCCTCGTAGTGCTTGGTGAGCTCCCGAGCCACCACCGCCGGCCGGCCCGCCGCGCCCGCCGCAGCCAGCTCCCCGAGCGTGTCGCCCACACGCGACGGTGCCTCGTACAGCACCGCGGTGTGACGAAGGTCGACGATGTCGGCCAGCATCGCCCTCCGTTCGGGACCCTTGCGCGGTGCGAAGCCGAAGAAGGTGAAGCGGTCCGCCGGAAGGGCCGCGCCCACCAGCGCCGCCAACAGCGCCGAAGCGCCGGGAACCGGCACTACCGGCACGCCGCCCACTACGGCCGCATGCACCAGGCGCGCACCCGGGTCGCTCAGCAGCGGCGTTCCGGCATCGCTGACCAGCGCCAGCCGCGCCCCCATCTGCAGGCGACTCACGAGACTTGGCGTCGTGACCGCCTCGTTGTGCTCGTGATGCGCCTCGAGCGGCGTGTGAATCTCGAAGTGATGCAGGAGCGCGCGGGTATGCCGCGTGTCCTCGGCGAGGATGGCATCCACCGTGCGCAGTGTCTCCACGCCGCGAGCGCTGAGGTCTCCCAGGTTTCCAATGGGCGTGCTGACGACGAAGAGCGTCCCCACACCATCTACCACGGGATGGTCCACGGCAACGCGTCGAAGAGTCCCGCCGCCTGAAAGAGGTGCCGGCGTCCCCGGGCCAGCTCGGCAATCAAGCGCTCGGGCGTTTCGCCGCCGGGGAGGTGCACGTGAAAGAGCGTCTCCTGGAGCCACGCCGCCAGCGCCGCCGACAGCGCCGGCGTGTCCACCACGGGATCGCGCTGGTTCGGCAGGGACAGGGAGAATTTCTCGAGTGCCGGGTGCTGGCGAATGAGCATCTGGCGCGCATGCTCAGCCACCGAGAACGCGCCGTTCGCCCCGCGATCCGCGAGGTGCTGCACCACGCTGCCCATGAGATCGCGATACGCGGCAATGAGCGCCGGCGCCGCCTGGTTGACGAGCGCCGGGGGCACGTCCCACCGGCGCGCGGTGCCGCCGCGTCGGAACGCGCTGTCCAGCAAGGCGCGCACCTGCGTCATCGCGTCGCTGGCCAGCGGATCCTCCGCGAAGTATCCGCGCAGCGGCAAGCCATGCTGGAAAACGACGTAGTTGACGCCGTCGTCATCGACGATCTCGAGCAGGCCGTCGAACATCGTCGCCATGAGGTTGCCGAGCAGCGCCTGCGTATTGGCTGGCGGCAGCTCCGGCGGCCAGGCGATCTCGGGCAGCACGTGCGACGCGAACATCGCCGCCAGCTGCTCGTCGTCGGCCTCGTGAAAGCAGATCTCTCCATATTCCGCGGCACTCGGCACCTTGCCGAGGGCCTCGCTGATCGGGAGAGCCCGCCACCGACGCCCGTCCGCCGTGGCCGTCGCGTTCACCACCTCGCCTTCTTCCATGTAGAGCACGAGCAGCTGGTCGGGAAGCCAGATGACGACATAGCCGTACACCCGGGCGGCGCGATCGCGCTTGGCGTCGGTCAGCAGGTTCTGCAGGTGCACGTACGCCAGCCGCGTGCGCGGCAGGAGCGCCCGGACCTTGGGATACCGGAGATAGGCGGCGGCAACAGGCATGGGAGAAGTCGAAGTGCGAAACCCGGATTTCCGCAGCGGAAACCCGGGTTGAATTGTGCGAGGGCGTACGCCCTCACCGCAATCGGGGCCGCTTACGCCGAGTGCTGCTGGAACTTGGCCGCAAGCGCCGCCTTGGGCACCGCGCCAATGACCTGATCCACCACCTTGCCGTCCTTGAAGAACAGCAGCGTCGGGATGGAACGCACGTTGAAGCGCGTCGACGTCTTCTGGTTCGAGTCCACGTCCAGCTTCGTCACCTTCACCTTGCCCTCGTACTCCACCGACAGCTGCTCGAGGATCGGCGCGATCATGCGGCACGGGCCGCACCACGTCGCCCAGAAGTCCACCACCGCCACGCCCGCGTGCTTCTCGACTTCCTGCTCGAAGTCGGCATCCGTCACCGCCACCAGGTTACCCGCCATGTGCCCCGCCTCCGCTGCGATGGTGCCGCACACCGTCGCGCTCGATAATGTTAGGCGCCCACCCTGTCGCTGGAGCGCCGTTTCGATGACCAATACCACCCGTCGTGGCACCCGCATTGCCCACATCGGCATTGCCGTGCGCGGCCTCGACGCCATGCTGCCCTTCTACCGCGACGTCCTCGGCCTGCCCGAGGTGCCACTGGACGATGCCGACGGCGCCCGAATTGCCGGAGTCGCCGCCGGAGACTCGCTCGTGGAACTGCTCGAAGCCCGCGTCGCCGATTCCCCCATCGCGACCTTCGTCGAGAAAAAGGGCCCCGGCCTCCACCACCTCTGCTTCAATGTCGATGACCTCGACGACACACTGGCCAGGGCACGAGCCGCCGGGGTGATCCTGATCGATGAAACGCCGCGCATCGGAGCCGAAGGAAAGCGCATCGCCTTCCTGCACCCGAAGTCGACGGGCGGCGTGCTCATCGAACTGTCTGAATACTAATCGGGGCGGCAAGGCCCGGCTTTCGCCATGGCCTGCCGCCCCTCGCACCAGCGCCGTGCCGCCCCGGCCAGCTCGGTTACGGCGGCGTCACCGTCGCGCCGCAGAAGCCCTGATTGCGCAGTTCGTCGATGTCGAGGTTCTCCACGTACCACCGCGACCGCGGACCCAGCACCGTCGTAAACACCGGCGATGCGGAGCGCGGCGCGGCCGTCAGCGTCACCAGGACCTTGACTCGGCCGCCTTCCCCCGGCGACGACGCGCCAAGGGAGGACTTCTCGTGCGCCAGGCACTGCATCATTATCAACTCGCGCCGCTCGAGCTCCTGGCGACCCATCGATTTGCTGGCCGGGCCGCGCTCGGTTCCCCACACGGCGGCCATCGCCGCCAGGTCCTTGCGGTTGGCGCTTGCCAGGAACTGCGCGATCGCGGCGCCGGACGACGGGGCACCAGAACTTGAGCCCGCGCCCCCCAGGCTGGCGCAAGCGGCAGTGAGTGATAGCATCAGCACGGCGACTCGTTTCACTCGGCACTCCTGCGGGAGGGATTTCCGCGAACCTAACGAGGGTGACAAATGGCAGCAACACACGGCGCACCAACCGGCACACCGTATCTGCGCCTCTTCCTCAACATTGACCACGTGGCGACGCTGCGGCAGGCGCGCCGCGCCGATGAGCCCGACCCGGCGCAGGCCGCCCTACTGTGCGAGGCGGCAGGCGCCGACGGCATCACGGTGCACCTGCGTGAAGACCGCCGCCACATACAGGACGACGACCTCGTCGCACTGGTAAAGGTAATCCGCACGCCGCTCAACCTGGAGCTCGCCTGCGTCGACGAGATGCTGCGCATCGCCGAGCGTCTGCGCCCGCATCAGGTGACGCTGGTACCCGAGCGTCGCGAGGAGGTTACCACCGAAGGCGGGCTCGATGTCACGCGCGAGCCGGCCCGATTGCGGGACGCACTCGAGCGCCTCACGGCGGCGGGAATCCGCACGTCATTGTTCATCGACGCCGAAGCGCGCATGATCGAGCAATCGAAGGCGCTGGGCGCCGTCGCCATCGAATTGCACACCGGGCGCTATGCGCACGCGCCGTCCGACCCCGCCACGCTGAAGGCGCTGGTCGACGGCGCCCGCCTGGGGCGCACACTTGGACTCGCCGTGCACGCCGGCCACGGACTCACCGTGCGCAACGTCGCTCCGGTGGCCGCCATCGCGGACGTCGAGGAACTGAACATCGGCCACTCCATCATCAGCCGTGCGATATTCGTGGGGATCGAGGCGGCGGTGCGGGAGATGCGAGTGGCGATGGGACGGGGGGAGCGTTGAAATGAAGCTGTAAGCTCTACGCTGTACGCGCTACACCCTCCGCTCAGGAGCGCGGACGGCGTACGGCGAACAGCCTACAGCTCCCAGCTTCTTATCGCCTTCCTTCCGGTTACTCGTCCGCTCTCCGCCGCGTCTTTATTGATGCGGC
>ERZ1292630.3613-Hain-H41-02um-R3-3613-length-13479-cov-44_pt1 | contig 13479 bp, 15 predicted proteins | sample MGYA00564408_ERZ1292630 | MGnify/ENA primary metagenome ERZ1292630 (study PRJEB36523, sample SAMEA6512641) | groundwater metagenome | collected 2019-01-08 | study: AquaDiva: Metagenomics assemblies of 32 groundwater samples | reverse complement strand
AACAGCTACCCTGGTTGTTCTCGTCGGGTGCGTTGCGAGCCGTAGGCGAGCAGGTATGTGCGCCCGCAGGGGCGCGCGTTAGCGGAGGTGCGCAAAATCAATATGGCAAAGAATATTAAGGATAAACTTGTGGTAATCGCTTTAGCTGGAAGCCTCGGTAATTCCGGATGTCTTACTTATACGACCATGCCCCTAAATTTTGTTCCGGTATTTACAGTGCCGATAGGGGGGGTGGTAAACGAACAAGCAAAGAACAAAGAGTTTGTAGATTACAGTAAATTAACTTGGCAGGAAGCTATCGACCAGGTCCAAACTCCCGAACAAGCGCAGGAGTATCTAGACCAGCATTTCTCTACTGACTATGATGAAGTCGGCTGGCACAGCAAAGGAGAAAGTTTTAAGTATAATCATTCTAAAGCTAAAGGCAATTGTCTGGATTATGCTACCGTCGCTGCGGCTCTGCTTTCTGACAATGGTTATTCTCCTATTTTGTTAGCTATGTCGGATTCGAACACAGCCCATGCCGTCTATCTTTATAGAACTAAAGAAGGTTAGGCACAATTCGAAAAGTGAGTGATTTTGCTCGTTTTTGTAATTAGCTTTGGCGAGTAGTTAAGAAATATTCTTGTTTTAAGCTCCTCTCTACTGCATTTCTTGTAAGTCCAAAAATAGAACTAAGAAAAAAGTGAGTGATTTGAGAAATGTATCACTCATAAAACGGATAGTGCCGAAGGTTACGGAGCTTTAGGAAACAGCCCCCTTAGCCCAGGGGATTCCTCTGTTGAAGAATTGGTTAGTGCCTTAAATAGAGTTTATGGGTTTAAGTTTAGCAAATATGGGGTAATTAATTTAGATGATCATTTTACTCGAGCGGAATGGATAAGCGGAGAAGTGAACATGAATACTGGTTTCTTTGATAAATGGCTTAAATTGAAAGGAGAGTATAAATAAAATGACTAACGATTCAACCGAGATGTTAACTGAACAGGATTTAATTGCAGAAATAAACGCGCTTTGCCCTTACGAAATCCAGAATCGGTTTAGTGTTGCTGATAGTATCTGCGGGGAAACGATAACTTTAGATTTTTATATAGGTAGTTTTCATCTTGGAGATGCTCAACTAATTCTTTCCGAAGACAAAAAAAGATTAAGATGGATAGAATTTTACCCTTTTAGGGAAGTTGATGCGGAAGAGTTTCAAAGAAAAGGCATTGGCACTCTTGCGCACGTTGAAGGATTGGTGCAGCTTATTAAAGAATATGGGCTTAGCCCGGATTGTAAAATTTCTCATGCCCCTAATTTTGTCAGTTCAGAACGAAAAGCACATCTTCAAAGAATCGGCCTTTTAAGTGCGATCAGCGAAGAAGGAATGTCCTTAGTGGAATATGTTTCTGCATCTATTGCTTATGCTCAAAAAAGAGAATTTGATTTCGAAGAACCTCGATCGTATTTTTAATCATTATTTTACCACAAATAATATAAAACCTTCTTTAAATAAGTAAAATAAGTTATATAAGTTATTTAAATAAGGTTATAAATAAAACTAAGAATTAGAAGAGCGTAATTATGATCAGAAAACGTATTGCGATTATTTATCGGGAGAAATGCCACCCCACCGAATGTGGCGAATATCTTTGTGCTAAATTATGCCCCGTAAATCGGGCTGGTTCAGATTGTGTTACCCCTGGAGACATTGATAAAAAAGCCCGAATTGATGAAATGCTCTGCAACGGGTGCGGCATTTGTCCTAAACGCTGTCCGTTTGGAGCCATAGAAATTATTAATTTACCTACTACTTTAAATCAAGCGCCGGTGCATCGCTACGGCGAAAACATGTTTGAACTTTATTCTCTGCCCACCCCTTTATTCGGAAAGATTACTGGAATCGTCGGAAAAAACGGCATTGGAAAATCTACTGCTCTTAAAATCATGTCTAATCTGTTAAAGCCTAATTTGGGCGATCTACAAAAAGAGCCTGATTTTAAAGAGGTAATTAAATATTTTAAAGGCTCGGAGACACAGAAATTCTTAGACAAATTACAAAAAGGAGGAATTTCTTTAGCCTATAAACCGCAGCAAGTTGATTTAATCCCCCGGCAGTTTTCCGGCACGGTTAAAGAGTTGCTCTCTAAAGTAGCTACAGATAAACAAATAAATGAAATTGCTGGAAAATTAGATTTAAAACTATTTTTGGATACAGAAATTACTAAAATTTCGGGCGGAGAACTGCAGCGTGTAGCTATTGCGGCGGCGGCGCTAAAACAAGCTAATTTATATTTGTTTGATGAGCCTTCTTCTTATCTGGATATCAAGCAGAGGATCAATCTTTCTAAATTTATCCGTTCTTTAGCTGTTCCTGATACGGCAGTGATGGTCATTGAACACGATTTGGTTATTTTAGATTACATGACTGATCTGGTAAATATTATGTACGGAAATGAAGGCGCATTCGGGATTGTTTCTGGAGTTAAGTCTACTCGAGAAGGCATTAATGCCTTTTTGGATGGTTTCTTAAAAGAAGAAAATGTTCGGTTTAGGGACCATGCTATCAAATACGAAGGGGTGCAGGAAGGCAAAAGTGGCTCTTCACGAGTTAAATTAATCTCTTGGGAAAAAATGCAAAAAAAGTTAGGCTCTTTTTCACTTACTGCGGAAGAAGGATTCTTATACAAAAATGAAGTGGTCGGCATTCTGGGAGAAAACGGTATTGGAAAAACTTCTTTTATCAAAATTTTAGCCGGCTTAATCAAACCAGATTCAGGACAGTTAGGAGCATCAATAAAAGTAGCTTACAAACCCCAATATTTGGAAACTGATTCAGATATGCTGGTTATAGAATATTTACAGGACGCGATAAATAAATATCCGCAGCAATTAATTAAACCGTTAGAGATAGAAAAACTGTTTACGCAAAAATTATCTCAATTATCCGGCGGACAGCTACAGCGGGTTTCCATTGCTCACTGTTTATCCCAAGACGCTAAATTATTTTTATTAGACGAACCTTCTGCTTACTTAGATATCGAACAAAGATTATTGATCTCTAAAATCATCAGGAATATTGCCTGGGAAAGAGATTTAACTATTTTAGTAGTTGATCATGACTTAATGTTTTTAGATTATGTCTCCAATCGGTTAATCGTCTTTTCCGGTCAGCCCGCTAAAAAAGGATTATTGCAGGGCCCTTTCAAGATGGAAGAAGGGATGAATCTATTTTTACAAGATTTACAAATTAGTTTGAGAAGAGATGTTGGTTCGCATCGGCCTAGAATAAACAAATTAGATTCAGTAAAAGATCGCGAACAGAAAAGAGATGGAAAGTTGTATTATACGTGAGAAGTGTTAATTTGTTACTAACTACAAAAAACGGCTCTGTAGAAACCCCGCCATTGCCCTTAGGTCAAAACTCATTCTGTCTACAAAAGCCAGCTCGTCGCGGGGGGACGCCCCATCCGGGGACGCAGAGCTTTTAATTAAAATAGCAAGAGTTTTGAAGGCAAATAAAGGGGTTTCTACAGAGCCACAAAAACGGCACTATCCGTTTTATGAGTGATACATTTCTCAAATCACTCACTTTTTTCTTAGTTCTATTTTTGGACTTACAAGAAATGCAGTAGAGAGGAGCTTAAAACAAGAATATTTCTTAACTACTCGCCAAAGCTAATTACAAAAACGAGCAAAATCACTCACTTTTCGAATTGTGCCACAAAAACGAAATGTTTATATACAAGTTGATATGTAATTGATACAAGTAAGTAACTATTGGTGATAAAAATGCAAGAACTTGTACATGCTCCAACTTTAAATACCGTACTGATGGTAGAAGATGCACTAAAAAATATGAATGAAAGTGTCATAACCATTGCGGAACTCAAACGTCGATTACCTCGCCAAGTAAACCACAATACTCTTAAAATTATTCTTGAATATCTTGAACTTAGCAATAAAATCATTGTAACTCTACGAGGGATTACCTGGATCCACAACCCCAACCCAAATCTCCAGAAAGCAATTGCACGGGGGCTTGAATTATGAAAATTGTACGCGTAAAATTGTCTCCAGAAGCTGAAGAAATATACAAACATCTCAATAAAGAAGCACCAACTTCCAAAACGGAACGGATGATTCTCAAAGCTGTAAATCAAAAAGTAGAACTGATCAAAACAAATCCCCATTATGGCAATCCCATAGAAAAAGATAAAATCCCAGCAGAATACAAACAAAAATATTCAGCATCTAATCTCTTTCGTATCGAGCTTCCTGCTTTCTGGAGGATGCTGTACACTTTAACAGACGGAGAGAGCGAAATTGAAATTGTTGCTTTTGTTCTTGATGTTATTGGCCACAAAGAATATGATAAAAAGTTTGGCTATCGAGGAATTTGATATCTTAGTTTCAAAGAAATCAATTGATTTAGAATTAGTTTTTATTCTCCAGCAGCTTCACTACATATTTCTTAAATTTTAATTGCTCAGCGATTGAATTATATGTTTCTATCCCTATTACTTTGCCAAAGAGAACTTTTGGAAGAGTTGTTAAATAATCAAATTCGTTTAGATTATTGATAGTGTGCACGTCAGTATTTTTTGAATAAGAATACCCATTTAAATGATTGCAGGCAAATAAAGCTCTATTTTTCATTTTCTTAGCGATGGATTTAAATTCCTCTGATTGGTTTTTTTCATCCACTTTAAAATGAGATAGATCAATGCAAAAGCCACCAATTTTCTCAACTTTAACTTTTTTAGAAACAAAATTATCTGTATTCATTTCTAAAAATAAATTTTTATAATAACCTTTCCAATCAGTTAAGTGATTAAAACCTTCTTCATGGATGGTGAAATATTTAGAGCCAAAATTTTCTGTTAAGAATTTTAGTTCATCTTTAGTTGTATCATGCCGGATGTGCACTAAGGGGATCTGTTTTATGTTAGACTTTAACAAAGCAGCGTAAATTTTTTCTCTGTGCACTTTAGTAAAGCATTCTACAAATAAAGCAACTTTGGTTATTTTATATTTTTTAATTTCTGCTAGTTTACTTTGCCAATCGCTGTCTTTATTTCCGGTTATGCTGACTAGGATTCTCGCGGAAAAGTCTTTACGGCCCATGGTTACAATTGAAGTTTGTGGTTGTTATAAGCTTTTTGTGGTCTTAAAAATGGTCGGCGTGCATACTGCGAGCAAAGTTGTTTACCTCTGGGGTGCCCCTGGATTTAACAAATAATTCCTCTAATCCTTCGAAAGTGCCGTAAAAATTAAATCTGCTGCCGTTTACTTTAGCATCTTCAAAATTAAGCATGATCTTATCTAAACCGATAAATTTGTTCATCCAACCACAATTAGATCCCCTAAAATCAGCTTTTTTAAAAGAGGCAGGGTTTGGTGGAGATAGTATAAATATCACAGTTGCATTTTTAAAATCAGCTTCTTCTAAATTTATCTGGTTTAGTATTAATTCCGAACACTTACTTTCGGGCCACTCTCCTTTTTCACGTCTTAAAAGTTCAGCAAAATTTGCCTGTTTAAAATTACCGCTAAAAGTTGAGCCAATAATTCTACATAAACTAAAATTTGCTTTGACTGCAACAACATTTTCAAATTTACAATCGACTATAACACTAGATCCAAAATTAGCTAAGATCAAATCCGCCGAATCAAAAGAACAATTATTCAATTTGTATCCAGTATTGTAAACTGTTTTTATAAATTGGCATCCGTTAAGATTACTGTGCGAAAAATCGCATTTTGTAAAACTACCATAAAAATAAAAATTGCTCAGATTGATGTTGGATAAATTTTTGTTTGTTAATAATAATTCCGTTTTCCAATCGTTCCACAACCTTCTGCGCGTGTTTAAATCATAAGCAGCATAATTGCCTTCGCCGCGCAGAAAATCTTCTATTTCTGCTGCTGAACCACCGAGTACTAAACTTCTAAGTGAAGACAAATCCTTGGCAAAAAGTTCAATTATTTTTCGCGCTTCAATCGCTTCTTTTACTAGTTCTTTAAGCAGTATCAAATCTCTTCGGTCAATTTTCAAAGCAATATTTTCTGCTTTGGCAATTTTTTGTCCGACACGAATATCTCCATGAACTTTCATGGCCGCTACACGCGCCTCAGATAGCTTTTTATTCAAATCTTCTTTTAATTTACCTTCAGAAAGAGATTTTAAACCAGCACCTCGCCATTGCAGTTTCCTTCCTTGAAGATTTATCTTTTTAAGAGCAGATAATATCTCATCGCTATTTGGAGAACTTTTTCCTGCTTCTTCTTTTGCTTTAAGCGCCCAAGCTTCAATAGCCCTAACTTGTGCAAGAATAGAACCTTCAACTAATTTTTCATCTGCCATCAAACATCACCTTTTTTTTATAAATATTAAACTAATTAAGAGTTGCTCTTATTAATTAATTATTCTTTATATAATTTGTTATTCTAGAACGATTAATGTTTTCCAAATACGTTCTTCCAATCTTCTCGGTAATGTTTCCAGAACACAATTACAGCAGTAACCGCCATCACTAGACTAAACCACTGTCCTAAGCTGAATCCGTAGTACAGGGTATCTTCTCTGAAAAAGTCGACTGTAATCCTTCCTAGGCCTTCCCAGAAGACAAAATTCCAAAAGATAAAACCAGGCTTAAAAGAATCTTTTAACGTTAAAAGTAACAATCCGCCAAATACCAACATACGCTGGAAAAACGAATAAATCATGTTGGGATGCCGGCAAGCTTCATCATACTGCGGAAAAACTACGCACCACGACCCATTCCAAACTCTTCCTACTAATTCGCCATTAATAAAATTAGCCACTCTGCCCAAGGCTAACGCCAGCAGGGCCGGTGCACTTAAGAGGTCAGCCATTCTCCAAAACAAAATATTTTTCTTCCGGCAATACAGGCACCCTGCTAGAACTATTCCTACTAAACCGCCATGAAAACTCATTCCTCCTTCCCAAACCTTAAGCAGGTTTACTGGGTTAGAAAGATAATAATGCGGTTCCCAAAAGATTTCAAATACTCGTGAGCCAATTAAAACTCCCAACATCAGGTAAAAAGCAAAATCCCAAATTTCATCCGCGTTTAATTTTAATTTTCCTTTTTTGCTTAAATAGATCAGCCAATAAACCCCTAAGAAAAATCCCAACACATAGACTAAGCCATAGTACCGGACTTCTAAAAAACCTAATTTTAATAAAGTCGAATTAAGATTATGCACCCACATAAACACTTATTAAATCGTTAGGATTATAAATCTTTTTAACTAAAATTTATCCCAAAATAGATTATTGTAGCGCACTATCAATAATTCAATACCGTAAACTTTATATAGGCTCATTCCAATACACTAAAATACTTAAAATATCATAATAAAAGCAGAGGGTGAATCATCATGGAAGAAAAAGACAAAAATTATTCTAAAGAACTTCTAGGGAAAACTATCGTTTCCAAGTCTGGTAAGAAATTTGGAGAAGTGGGCGACTTAATTTTTGAAGTAGGCTCAGGAGAATTAATCCATTTAATGCTTAGAAATCCAACTTCTTATACCGATAGAATGGAATTAGAAAAAACCAAAGAAGGTCAAATCTTAATTCCTTTTTCTGCCGTAATCGCTACGGGCGACTTCATTGTCGTTGCAGAAGAAGACATTATTTAGATAAAACTTTTAAATAAATTTATTTTTTTAATTTTTACTTAATCTACTTTTTATTTAGTTTTTTATCTTTAGAATTGTATTTATTTAAGTTAGTTACTAGATTATTACTATTAAAACTATTAATAAAATATTAGTTTTATGATTATTTATTTTTTCCCCGATTCTTTAATCATCGCTAATAAGTCCGAATTAAAAGGGGTGTTTATTTTTGTATTCAATTTTACCGATTTCTTTTCAGAAGAAAACTCTTCATCGATTTTCTTTAAATAATCCTTTACTCGGCTTACGACTGAAGTTAAGATAAAATTTTCAATTTTGTCTTCAAAGATTTCAGACAAATGATTGAATTCAGTTATTCGATACAAATTAGCATTAGTTTCAATTAAATGCAGATCTTTTAATCGTTTTAGCTGCCTACGGATATTGGAAGAAGCAATTCCGGACATAGGCAGGCTTAATCCTTTTCGTAAAGCCATGACCTGGTTTTTTACTTCTTCAGAATGCAATTCTTCCCTACTCTGCTTTGCTTTTAATAAAATATAGAACACATCAACAACTACGTCTCGGGAATCTCCCGGCTGCAATAATCCCACGGAAAGACATAACTTTCGAACTAATTCCCGATCCGTCATGGTCGGTTTTTCGTATCTTCGTAAAGTAATTTCCGCTAAAGGCGTATCCCGGCTTATTTTTCCCATTTTAACCACCTGTTTTTATTAAAAGTAATCTTAATTCTGTTTTAAAGTCTTAATATCATATCTTAATGTTAACTAGCAAAGCAATCGCTCTTTTAAACTTTTCTCAAAGAAAATAAAAATTGATAAGATAATTTAAGAAATGTTTGTATAAATTTTTGATTATTTCTTTTGAAAAACAAAAACTGTGCAAATAAAACCATTATCATCTAAATCTTTTTTTAGGCCCAACTTAAACCCGTGTTTCTTGAATAAATCAAGATAAAATTGTTCTTCCCTATTAAAATCAATTAATTTTCCAATTTTTGGAATGTTAGAATAATGTAAGATTTCTTTATACTTTTTTCCATTAAATTCAAAAGTGTTTCTTTCAATAAATAGATCTTTCCTAGATTCTAATTTTTCTTTAAGATAAGTTTCATTTGCTACAACCAAAATAAATTTACCTTTCGGTTCAAGCATTAAGTTAATCTTTTTAGCGGTTTCCTCTAACTCATCAAATACAAAATGAGGAAACACATAAATCGCAGTAATAAAATCAAACTTTTCATCGGTTTTGGTGTTTAGAAAAGTGCTATTGTAAGTTTTAAGCTCGACACCTTTTCTGAAGTTTGAGGACTTTTTTATAAAATGGTTATAATTCTTTTCAGAAGGCTCGCAACCCCCAATAATTATATTTTTGTAAAGCGGATTTAGGCTTTTGTAAATCATTTTAATAAAGAACCCGATTCCAAAACCGATGTCAAAAATCTTAATGCTTGAACTATTCTGCTTAGATATTATTTCTTGAATGATAAAATTATTCACAAAAGAATTTATTTTGGTTTTCTCCTGATTCTCCCAATTTATTTTTTCGTATTGTTGATAAAAAAAGTTTTTGTTTTTCATATTTATATTAATAAATTATATAAAATTTATTATTTACTGATGCAAATAATAAAATCTTAATTTATCTTTTTCTTTTTTATCTAACCGGGCATAATAGCGCCGTTCTAATTGAACTAAATCTCCTTCTTTCAGGTTTAACATATCCTTTTCTCCCCAGCCAGAAACAGTGCTGTTGTCTTCTAGCACCACTTCTACTGCAGGCAGTTTGGTTACCGGCAGCCAATGGATAATAAACCCTTTCTCGTTTTCAGCAGCATTTTTGTAATCTTCATAATCTTCAGAAACAAATTTCCATTTGCCGTTGCTTATTTTAATATTACAATAATCCATCAGGCGGTGAATTTTTCCTTTTCCTAATCTTTTAAAATCGCTTTCAGCAATATGTACTTCTCCTTTTACGGAAATTTTTCTTTTTCCTTTCTGGGGGAAATTGGGATGTAAATCCAATTCTACTTCTTTTTTAGGAGCTCCAATTACAGATACTTCTACCGGATTATCAACAAAGAAATACCGATCGGCGTTTGGTTCAATAATGTCTTTATTGAACGCATTAATCATTTTCCAGAATTCTTCGATGCTAACCGTTTTGTCATTTAAGCTTAAGCCAATCTCTATTGCAAACTTCCTAAACGCTTCGGCTTGATAACCTCGTTTTCTTAATGCCGGTAAGAAAGGCAGCCGAATATCATCCCAGCCAGCATATTCATTTTGTTCAATGGCCCGTCTAGTTTGAGTAGTGCTTAATTCAAACCCTTCAAAATTAATTCTTCCCCAATGTTTGTATTCGGGATGCTTCCAGCCGAAACAGTCCATAACTAGCATTTCTTTCTTAGCATTATCAGCATGGTCTTTTCCATTAAGCACATGAGTAATGCCCATTTCGTGATCATCGATAGCGACCGAGAATAACATCAGCGGCCACATCCGTTGGGTTTTTCCGGTTTTAGGATGAACATGCTCAACGATACGCATAATTGCAAAATCCCGCATAGCCGGATTTTTATCTTTAATATCTGTTTTTAGACGGAGCACTGCTTCCCCTTCAGCATATTCATTAAACATTTTTGCATACCGCAGAATATTTTCTTTTACATTTATGCTTCGACAGGGACAAGGAATAGCTTGGTTTTTCTGTTCAGTCCATTTTTCTGCTTCACAGGTACAGACGTAAGCTTTACCCATCTGCACTAATTTTTCTGCATAATCGTAATAAATACCTAGCCGGGAAGATTGGACAAAAACTTCCGCTACGCCATTATTAGTTAACCAATTAGCATCATCTTCTAATAATTCATAAGCTGGCGGATAGATATTTTCCGGATTGGTATCTTCAATCCGCAGAATAAATTTACCTTTATACATTTTTGCATATTCATAATTTAAAGAAACCCCATAAGCGTGCCCAATATGAAAGGGTCCGGAAGGGGAAGGAGCTATTCGAGTTACAAATTTTCCTTTGATTGCATTCGGCAAAGGTTTTAACGGCCCTTCTACTTGCTCTTCTTTTTCTTCTTTTAATAATTCCGGAGCAATTTTTTTTAATTGTTTTTTAATTTCTGGCAAGGGCAGTTGAGCTATTTCAGCAACCATATTTTCAATTTCTTTCAATAGCTTAGGGACATCTTTTTTTAATTCCGGTTTTTCCCTAAGAACTTGGCCGAGAACTACTTTAGAATTAGCTTTACCATTAAAGTCTAAAGCATTCTTAAGCACGTATTTTAAAATAATTTCTTTCATTAACGATGAGAAATTGAGAACTATTCTTAAATGTTTTTGTTAGCAGGGCTCTGTAGAAAAAGTCTAGGCCTTTCACTTGTTCAGTTCTAAAAGAGTTAATTCAAGAAAAATAGAATTAGTTTAACGAAGGAACTGAGCTACCAATTCGTCTTACGAATCGAAGTTACTCGTTCAAATCTTGGCCTAGACGACTTTTTCTACTAAGCCTGTTAGCAGTTAGAATTTCTAAAATTTGCCTTTTTCAATCAGCTTTTTCATTCGTTTGACAAACTCGTCTGCTTCCAGATAATGCTTTTCATATTCTGGGCCTTTAATCTCTTTAATTTCCCGGTGGGTTATTTTCTTGCTGAGAAGATAAAAGTTGCGCATCGTTTCCACATATTTCTTTTCCAGCAATTTGTGTTCCACGAAAGTTTTTTCGAGCATATCAGCAACATGTTCGGGCGTGGGAGGAACTTCTTTAGCTCTCATTAAAGCAGCGTGAGCCGCATCTATTACTGCCCAATACAAATCTAAGGTTGCCTGTAATAAATGCCATTTAGAATTTAATAAAGTTTGGGGCGCTCTACCGTAATAACGCCAAATACTTTCTTCACTTGGTCTAATCCTGCCTTTTTTTAATAAGATCTGCAGCGGTTCAAAGAAACCGGTATCGATTAAAGCTACCCCGTCACGCAGGATATTTACGACGACTGGATCTCCTGCTTTAGCATATTCCCAAAAAGAGGTAAAAGTCATGGAAGTAACATGTAGTTTTGGAGAAGTTCTAACAATCGCTTTTTCTACAATAATTCGGTACGTTTCAATTAAAGCTTCACTTAATTCAAAACTAGTATCATCACTGATGACTAAAACATCAATATCGCTTTCTGGGGAAGTTTCTCTTCTTACTGAAGAACCAAATAAAATAGCGCTCATTAAGAACTCGCCCAGCTCATTTTTTAACTGTTGGGCAAATTGTTGAGCTAATTTTAGGTCCGTGGTAGGGTAAGCATGGATATTCTCATTTTTTTTCTTTTGAATCCTAAATTCCATTACTTTGCTTTAAAAGATACGTGCTTTATTAAGATTTTTTAACTATTTAAGAGTGAACGTATGCTTTTTTGAACCTTTTTTAGGAATAATCCCCTACTTCGATTTGTAAAAAAGAGGAAAATATACAAATTTTATTTATGAATTACATAAAACTATATAAATCTATTAATTTTTAGTGATATTAATGAGATTAATAAACTCAATGAAATCTATTATTAAACCAGCAGGATTAAGATTAATGTTAATTCTTCTGTTAATTTGCACTGTTTTCCTAAGCAGCTGCAGCAATAATCCAGAAGTGTTAAATGAATTTGCTTCCTGTCTTGCAGAAAAAGGCGCTAAGATGTATGGCGCATCTTGGTGCGGGCATTGTCAGTCTCAGAAAGAAATGTTTGGGGAAGCTTTTGCTAAAGTAAATTATATTGAATGTACCCTCGATGAACAAGCGTGTATTAGTGCAGGCATTCAAGGTTATCCTACCTGGAAATTTGCTGATGGCAGCAGCGCAGCCGGGGCGCAATCGTTTACCGCTTTAGCAGAAAAAACTGGCTGTTCTTCGCCTTAATTTTTATTACTTTTTTTTCAAAAGAATACAATTGCCAGCGGTTCTGTCCAAAATAGTCTATTTAAAAGACGGGGAAATCGTAAAAGTAGAGCACAGCCGTTCTCAAAGATAGAGAGATTATAACCTGTTACTGCATAAGTAGCATCTCCATTATGGATATTAAACAGAACATTAAACCTCATCATTCTGAAAATTTCAAAGACGGAGTTGGGGGCTAACATTAACCATTTTTTCTTCTAGTCTTGGTTTTCCTAAAGGTTCTAAAGGCTGGGCTGCTAACCAATCATTCATCACTCCATACTTCAACATCGTTTCCACGCTGGCTAAAGCCAATCTTAAATTTGCCGCCAATAAAGGAACATCGGCTACAGTAATAATTAAATCAGCATTTAAAATTACCCCTTTATTCAAAGTCCGGTCAATTAATTCTACAATTCCAGTTTGGGTGTTGTTATTCACCATTTTCTATATATTCTCATTTTCTACAAAGGAATAAGGAGCAAAAGGACCGGCAATCTGAAATGGAAAATTCCCTTCTTTTTTTTCTAAAAATTCTTTTATTTTATTGATTTCTTCTTCTTCTATCAGAACAGGCACAATTCGAAAAGTGAGTGATTTTGCTCGTTTTTGTAATTAGCTTTGGCGAGTAGTTAAGAAATATTCTTGTTTTAAGCTCCTCTCTACTGCATTTCTTGTAAGTCCAAAAATAGAACTAAGAAAAAAGTGAGTGATTTGAGAAATGTATCACTCATAAAACGGATAGTGCCATCAGAACAGATAAGCTTAAAAGCAACTCTTTTTCTTCCCCAAGAGAAATGCGGGAGGGATTAATAACAATTTCTTCTACTGCCTTTTTAATATAGCTTCTGAGCAAGAAATCCCCCCGCTTTAGCGTTGGGGATGAAT
>ERZ1292630.3612-Hain-H41-02um-R3-3612-length-13482-cov-7_pt1 | contig 13482 bp, 4 predicted proteins | sample MGYA00564408_ERZ1292630 | MGnify/ENA primary metagenome ERZ1292630 (study PRJEB36523, sample SAMEA6512641) | groundwater metagenome | collected 2019-01-08 | study: AquaDiva: Metagenomics assemblies of 32 groundwater samples | reverse complement strand
CAGTTGACAGCCTCACCCTCCAAAGTTCATCTCTCTCATCTCACCCTCCAGCAGAAGAGAAATGACCGCCACGCCGTCGCCGGTGCGCGAAGTTCGGAGATTTGTGGCGGATGAGGAAGCGGCCAAAAGCCTCCAGCAGCTGTACGATGACGAACGCGTCGCGCGAGAAACGCAAGAGCGCGTAAGGCTCGTCGACGAATTCGACGATGCGAATGCCCGACTCGCCGAGGAGCGTACGAAACGACTGTTGCAACGGTACGATGGAGGGGCAGCTGACGTAGGGGGTGTGGCCATTAGGGGCGCCACGCGATCCTAGCGTTTCCCGCGATCCTAGCTTTTCCCGCGATCCTAGCTTTTCCCTCATTGGTACGACCGTCGCTCCAAATCGATCTCTCTGGATCGCACCTGTGTGGTGTCCCCCATACCGACCCCCATACTGAAGGGTGAGGTTAGCAGACAGAGATCATCGATCCATCACCACCATATCTCTTCCTTCTAGATTTTGCTTCTACCCTTTCTTTTTTTCCCTCCCCCAAAAAAAGTAGAAATGGATCAGACGTCACTGACATGGCGTTTTTTTCCACCACCCCTGTGCAAAACACACGAGCCTCCTCACTCGAAGCTTCCCGGCGCGGAGTATTCGTATTGATCCCCCGCTCCGCTTTCTGTCCCCCGCCTATCACATCGCGCGATCACCCTTTTTCTGGGCACCGCTCGCTCACCACTCACCCATCCATGCAACGACGGTGGTCCACAGAGCCCTCGATGCTGTGGATGGGGAGAGACACAGTTCATTTTGGTTGGCTCCGTCACCTTGTTCACCTCGTGTTTTCCTGTGGTTTTTTTTTGACAACCACTCTGGTCAACAGCCCTTGGCAGCCAATGAGCACGTCATCGGGAGCCAATCCAACCGACAGTCACTCCGCCTCGTCGACCGCTTTGAAGCCCATCGTGGATGGACTAACGGCGTTGCGGATGGCGTCGCGGCCGCCTAGCTTTGGTTCATCGCAACAGCAGCCAGGAGGCGGCGATGCGCCGATCGAAAGCCCTCCGCCTCGGCCGACACAGCCTACTGGTCGTCGTTTGCAACTTGACGCCGTCTTAAAGGGCATAGTGCGGCTGGACGTCGCCCGCGGCGTCGCCCGCGCATCTATCGCTGAGGAGCAACAGCGGCAGCAGCACAGGTGCACCACCATAATGGTCACGGCTGATTCCGTTTGTCCTCACTTGGCCCTTCGGTTCAGCGAGCTGCTGCACCAAGTGTTGCGGTCGCCCGCGACGACATGCGTTGTGCCACAACGTGGAGATGCCGGCCCTGAGGAAATCCGATGGATAGACGTTCTCTGGGACGTTGTGGTCGTAATGATCGCGAGCAGTACAGCCGCCGAGCCGCCCCCCAAAACACCGAACACCACGCATGCGACGACGACGGCGGCGGCGACGACGATGATCACCACGACCAGCAGCGAGGAGGGTCCGATACCGCAACTGCATCAGGATGAATGTGTTTTCGACGACGTCGTTTGGGCACTGCAATTCTATGGCATTCCATTCGAACTGCAGCCCCGCCCCCCGGCCGCGCCCGTCGAACCGGTGCTCATGGCTTCGCCGTTGCATGCTACGACTCCTTCCACGCGGCAACCGGTGATGCGGGAGGACGACGAAATCACAAAGACGACATCGGCGGCGAGTGGCGGCGACGACGAAGACGATGCGTTGTGCGGCATCAGCGCCCTACAGCCCCTGTCGATGCTGGCGCTCTATCGGCGCGCGACGTCGTCCGCCATTCGTATTGACGAAGGCAGTGGTGGCCGTGAACGCCAAGGGGGGGAGGAGGGGGGGCAGGGGGAACGGCGGCGGCGGCGTCGTCGCCTCTGCGTCACCATGGCGTGCTTGCGACCCGCCTTCGCGCTCGCCGCGGCATCATCGGAGACGGCTAAACTTTTCCTCGCGTGCGCCGCGGTTTGGCATCGCACCTCTTGGCAACCGGCGTCACCATCGGTTTCGAACCGAGGGGAGGTGGCCCGATCAAAACGGCGGCGAAGCACATCACCCTCCAACACTTCCTCCTCCGCCACGCTCTTCCTGTCCCGACTCGCACGCTGCCTACTTCTGACGCGTGCCGCCGCATCATCAGCTGGTGGTGGTGTTGCGGTCGTTGGTGACGATATCGCCTTTGTGTCGCTGTGCCTTGGGCTGCAGCTGCCGCCGCCAGAAAGAGACGATGAGGAGGACGAGGTCGAACTTGACGTGGATAAGGAGTCGAGGAGGAACGGCATGGAAGGCGCGGCGGACATCGACGCGCCGTGGCAACGTGGCGAACATGAGCCGGTCTTGTGGCCTTATCTGACGTCGGTCTATCGGGTCGCCTATGAATCCTTTCTCGGTGGCGTGGGGACCACGGCCATGATGCTCTACTCTTTGCCGCTCCACGCCGATCTCACTCGCCAGGGCAGAACCGCTGCGCGATACACCTTGTCGCCAGGTCAGATCGATGCCGCATTTGGACAATGTGCCGTCACTCCGTTGTTGTGCATGCAACGTATTTCGCAATTCGGGGTGCTTGTCGCAGCGGTGGCGGGGATCGTCCCGGCGGAAGGATTGTCGGATTTGCGTGAGGAGGGTCCGGCAACAACAGCGGCTCACGCCTCCCGAGGGCACGTTCATCATCGCGCCAGTAGGCAAACGACCGAAAGATTGCCGTCAGATGAGCTGTCGCCGCCGACTTCCAAATCATCACGGCCATTTCTTCGGTTTCTTCGGGACACGTCCCTCGTCGCCAGCGCGTACGGTGCGCACAGCATCGTCGCACGTCACTTGCAGATGCTGCTGGTCGCATGTTGTGCCGAGGGCGACGCTCCCACGCCGAGGGCTCCATCAATCGACGGCGGCGACGGGGAGGACTCCCTCCTCCTCCTCCGTGAAGTGCGGCAATCCGCGCGTGCCGCCACGCACGCAATGATGATGGCGGCAGACCAACGATTCCCTGCGGTGACGAACGATGCGGATGACGCCACGCCGCCGCGACCCCTTGTGGCGCTCCTCGAGGAGTGGCATCGTCGTCGCCCTCCTCCCGGCGATCACTACCCTCATCATGATGGCATCGCTCATAGCCCCCATCCCAACGACGGTGGCGACAACGATGCCCTTCGACCCCCCATTGCGGTCGGCATGCAGCTGACCGACGCGGGTGGAGCAGCCCAGTCGAGTCATCATCAACCCCTTGGGTTGCGCGTACTGATAGCCGGTGTCGCGGCGTGGATGGACGCTTGTCGGTTGATCGTTGCGGCGGAGCGTCGTCTTCGTGCTACGCGGCCGCCGCTCGCACCGTCGACCGACGGCAGTCGTCCGGCGCTTTCTGTTGGTGCTGCGTTTGAGGAGCGATGCAGCCTCCGTTCGGCAACATTGCCATTCTCTCGTGCGTCAGCGCGCCAAAAATTGGCCCGTTGCGTGCGAATCGCCGTGTTGGCCCTTCAACGGGAAAAGGAACAACACGCCGATGCCGTCGGGGCGTCTTCGTCCACCGAATCCGCGCGGACGCGGCCAGAGGCCACCGTGGATGATGCCGACTTCGGTGCGAACCGCCTCATCCCGTGGGACGGCAATGACGACAACGACGACGACGACGACGACACGACAACGGTGGTGGCCCTGTCGTTCTCCATGGTGTCTATGACTGTGGGCGTGGCATCCCGTCGGCGCACCGCGGGTTGCACCCCCTCATCCCTCATTGACGACATCCTTGCGTCGTCCGTTTTGGCCCATCACCCTCCTTCATCGGGGGGGCTGCTATCAGCACAGGGGGTGTCGATGCCAAGCGAGTCGAAGAACGTGAGGCAGATATGGCGTGAGCGGTGCCGCATGTGGCGTGACGTGTGTCAGGTCATCGATATGTGCGACGCCGCTTCGAGACGGATGAAATTGGCCGCGATTCCCTCCGGTGGCCTCTCTTCGATGACGAAGGAAGCGGAGGATTCCACTAGGAGGCCCGTGATGCATGCCTCTCGCGAGCGAATGCAACGGTTGACGAGAACCACTCTCGCCGATGGCCGCGGCGGCGTCATCAAGCCGCATCAGTTGCCTTCGGGTTCACGCCACCCGGATGATGATGATGAGGAAGTTTCTCATTGGTCACTCGTCGAGATCGAGGTGCTCCGGAGCATCGTCACGGCCCATCAACAGAGACTGAAAACATCGGCGGCGGCGACGACGACGACTGTGGTGTTGAAGGAAGCAGCAGAGAGCCACGATGTGTCCAGAAGGTGCCTAGGCCTAAAGTCAAGCACGGTTCGAAAGACCGCTTGCGCGACGGAGGCCGGTCGCCGTTTTTTTTGGGCCAAGGTCGCAGAAGCCGCTGCCATCGCTGAGGCATTGACAAAGACAACCGGCAGACACGCCGTTAACAACGGTGAGACCAACGCCGGAGGCGGCGTTTGGAACGCTTTGAAATGGTTGACGTCGTGGGCTTCGGTTCCTTCATCATCATCATGCGCCTCGGAAGGGGCCTCCGACACGGCGACGGCATCGTTCTCTTCTCCGCTCAGCGCCCCGCTTTCTTCAACGATCAAGCGGCTGTTACTGGCATCCGTCATCAGTGACAAGGCTGCGAGGAAAAAGAAACGCGACGATCGTGATGGTGTCAGCAGGTGCCCTCATCATCATCATCGCAGTCCGCTGTGGTATGCCGCGCTTCGCACGACTATTCCCTGCGTCGCGTTGTCGCTCATTGCTCGGTTCCTGGTGGTGCCGCGCAGCAACAGCTCCTCCTCCGCCAACGATATGGGAGATGAACATCGTCCCGCGAGCGACGGCGACGGAGATGCCGGTGAATATGATACGAATGCTCCTCGGAGTGACCCTCACAACCCTCCGTTCCGTGAGGGAGGCGAAGTTGAGGCCGAGGCCGACGCGCTTCATCTTTTGGCGGAGCTTCTAGACTGCGCCGCGTCGACCGAGTTGAATCACCCCGATGATCGTTCTCCCGGCGGTGAGCCATTCAGCTCAGATAGCGCCCCAGGAGGGAGCGCTGCCCCCCCTTTGTGTGATGGTCCATCGGCCGTCAAGGTGAAGGCTTTCAGCGCCTTCTACGCGGATGTTCTGTTCACGTTAGTTTGCGTTGCCATCAGACGGCAGTTCTCGGTGGTGGAGGAGAGTACGCGGGCGACGACGACGAGTGTGGCAGTCGCTCTCGCCCGTTTGCTGGCCTGGTTCGTGCCCCCATCGTGCTTGCGCACAAATCGCGTGCTGTCGCTGGCGCCGCAACTGCCGATGAAGAATGGTAATATTCCCCCGCCGCTTCTGACGCCTTCCTACCTCTGCCTCGCATATTGCTTTCAGTACGCACTAGTGCCGGCGTGCTACTGGACAGGGCCGAGGGGAGGCACTTTGACGGGCTCTCAGGCGGCGATATCGAACCCCTGGTACGAGCTCCTCCACCGGTGCCTCTCGTGTGTTTCACAGCGACTGCTTTCTGCGTCGCAGCTTGAACAACGCGTCCATGGCCATTCTGAAGAAGACGAGAGGGACAGTAACATCGTCGACTCGGCTAAGGATCGGGACGCCGCGTTGGTAGCCACCGCCACACGATGGACGCTTGCGCCCGGAAATCATATTCTCGTCGCATGCTGCGGCACGCTCGACGATCTCGAGCTTCCCCCGGTGACGTTGGCACGGCGGTGGTCCACACCGCCAGCAGGCCACCCCCCTGCTGCGGCCGTGCCCCCGACCTTCACGACCATGTGCGACGCCATCGATGTGATGCTGAATCGAATGGTTCGTGACCACTCGCAGGTCCCACATGCACCTGCTACTCTGTGCACGACACAGCCGCAGGAGTCTGGAGCGACGGCTCGAAAAACGGTAGCAGTGGCCGCGGCCGCGAAAATCTCAACGGGGTCGTTTGAGCGGTTTGCTGCTCCTGACAGCTACATGACGACGTCCTTTCTCCAGTTTAGTGAGGCGGCCAACTGTCGTGATGGTCACGGCGGCATCGCACCGGACGTAGTTGCGGCTCAACGCAAGTATCATCAGTCGGATGTCGCCGTCGCTGCCGTTGGACGTCGTTGGAGGCAACTTGTCTCACAATGGGCACCCGTGCTGCGTTACGGCGGCGACGGCTCGTGCGACGCGACCGTTGCAGCATCAAGGCGACCGCAACAAGACAGCAGGCTTCGTCTACTACTGCGAGAGGTTGTCCTTGTGCCAGTGATCAGCGCTCTCATCGTGGACGCTTCCCCAATGTCGTTTGCTGCGCGATTCTTCGATGTCGCAAAGGGCCACAATTCGCGTCCCGGCATCGCACGTGGTTCTTCCGGAGGCGTGGCGCCGCCGTGGATTGCGTCGCCCTGCTTCCTTTCCGGTCGCCAAATGAAATCCGAGTGGGCGTGGAACGACTTGTCGCGCGACGAGCGCTGGCAATGCGTCGGCTTCGCGCTGCGCCATTGCAAGGCGCTGTCATTGATCGCATCATTCGCCGTACTTCCGGCGGCGTCGGCCACCCCTGGCGCTGTCATTCCATCGCAAGAAGGTGAGACGAGTGAGTCGAGGCTCAATCGGGATTTTGAGGCTTGGCGGCGCGCCTTTGCGGAGGCCATTTGCCGCCGGCTGCTTCCCCTCGTCACGGCCATGGACTGGTCGAAGCCGGGAAGTGCCGTCGAGCTAACCATTATCGGGCAGCGTGCGCATTCCCAGCTTCTGCTGCGTCATCGTCATCATGGAATTGACTTTGACGTGGTGACCGACGCGGCTGATGCCCGGTGCCAGCATCACCCGCAGGCGAGCGTCGTCAGTGGTAGCGTCGCGGTATGGCTGATGGTGAGGCTCTATGCACAAACGCTTTCGCCCTGGACGCGGGCGGTGGTGGTACGGCTGCCGCCCGCTGCCGACTGGCGAAAGAGAGCCACCGAGCAGTGCGACGCGTTGGATCACGTCGTGACCGCCCTTGAAGCAGGCAAGATACCGAACACCGCGTACACCCTTTGGACGGTTGCCACCCTGTTGTATCTCATCGCGGTCGCCGTCGCCTCCGCTGGGGAAGCGGAAGGTGAAGGCACAACGGGCACACCTACGACGATCGCCGCCGCCGAGGAGGTGGCTACCGTCGATCAGCATGAGGATCGATGTCCCCCGCATTCCGTCGGATGGGTCTCGGAGATTCACCGCCGCGTGACGAACGGGGCGTTGTGCCGCTGCCGGTTCCTCTTGTTCCACAGCCATGCGGCGACGTCCTTCTTGCAAAGGCTGCCGAACCAAGAGGGGATGAACGTGGAGGCAGGTGGTGACAGTGCGCCGGATGATGATGACGATCCACCTCGTGCCGCCGCTGACTGGTCCACTCATGTGTGCCAGGGGACCCGAAGCGCCGTCGGCGACCTCGTGTTGACGATTGTTGAAAATGAAGCGGAGGATGAGACGCTACTGCCGACGACTGCGGCGGCGATGCCGTGGCCGACGACGACGAACTCCTCGAAGGCCACCCGATTTTTGATCCGGTATTGGCAACGAGCGTGTCCGCTACCCACTGATGTTGACGCCCACCACGGCACGGACGATGGAGCTGCTGTTGGCGTCGAGGGCGCGGTGCGTGCGAAGGAGGATGGAAGTGACGATGATGGAAACAATGGCCGTGGAACTCAAAAAGGGATGACCGCGGCCGCGGCTCGCAGGACGACGGTCGTTACGGATGTCATGGCCTCCATACGCGAAGAGCAACTCGCGACCAGGGCGCTAATGGCTTCACAGAAACAAGTCGCGGCGCAACGCGAAGAAGTCGCCAGTTTGGCAGCGATTCGACTCGCGGAGACGCGGAGAAAACTTGCATCATCCGCGGTAGCGCCTACGGCTGCCCCCTGCGGCACCCATCCCACCGGCTATCACCATGGGTCTCAGGGGCTGGCTTCCGGGAAGACGATTGCACCCAACTCGCTTCCTTCTTCTTCAGCTGCTTCACTCTTCAAGGCGACACTCTTGAAAGCACGAAACCAGCTTGACGGCGCCCTCCGTGCAGACTTGCACCGCCTCGGCCTCTCGAGCCACAAAGTGGCGACGTTCGCGGACATCATGCTGAAGTCGATCGTCGTGGCCGCGCACGCATATCTTGACGAGGACACGCGCTACGACGGGGGTGACGATGTGAAGGCGGTCAGCGATAGCAAAAGCAACAATCGTGGTGGGGGGGGCATCCGTCGTGAAGATCATGATGCCGACGCCGTAGCTGCGAGGGTCGCGGCCTTCTTCTCCCGCCATCCTGGCCGACTGGACGTCCTCGTGGAGACCTTTGTCACCATCGATTGGTGGTGTCTCAGTGCCAACCGGAGCAGCGCCGCCTCCTCGTCCTCGCTGGTTCTACATACCGACTCCGTGTGGGCAACGTTGCTCTGTGTTGAACGAAGTGTGGAGAGTGGTGGCACGAATAAAAAACGTCGGGATAACAATGGGGCAAACCGATCCACCAACGAGGAGAACGAAGGGGCAGAAAGGGGGCGAAGTGGAGCCCTCACAGGAAATGACACGGCAAAAGAAAAAACTTCTTGGTTTTGGGACGACGTCATTGCGGACGCTTCTACGCGGGCGTCGACGGATCAGAGCGGTACGGAGAGCGGCGCCAATGCCCCTAACTCATCGTCGTCGTCGTTGTCTCCGCCACCGTCACCTGACGTCGCCTGTCGCACATTGCGAAGTGGGCTTTGGGGAATCATTTTGGATTGCTTCTGCTATGTGCCGCCTGCCTACGTCGTGGAAGGGATCGACGCGACGACAGTCGTCCTGAACACGGACGGGACGATGAGGAGGGACGCATCGTCGGTATCGTCGTTGTTGTGCCGCCGGACGGCCGCAGGCCCCCTAGAGGACCCAGTGGACTGGGAAGCGGAGCGCGACAATGACTTCGAAGGCGATGGTGGTGACCGTGCCGCTTACCAGCGAATACTGGCACCTGCATCAGGAGGGGTCAACGGCGCCGTCCTCCACGCCGCTCTGGAGTTGCCCATTGGCGCTTCCAGCACCTCCCCGGCCTTTCTCCGTTGGCGACGTCACTGCGTCGCGGCGCAACGCGGCGTCGACGACCTCAACGCGCAGGCCATCGATGGGGGGGCCAAGAAAGAAAAGCCATCGCAATTACCACCCTCGGACGTCGTTTCCTCCTCCCAGGCCGCACTGGCGAATGCCACCAAGAGGTATCGCCTTAGCGGCCGCGGTGGTGACAAGGGGGGAGGCATGCGGCTGCACGATGATGACAACGACGAGGACGTTGGTATTCTTGCCAGCCAGCCGGTTGTTCTCGATGCTGCTCAGAGGCATAGTCGCCGTCAGCAGCGCTTGCAGCGCTTCGTCGAGGCCCACGCGGTTCCTCTCGGATTTATCAAAGCCCAAGTCGCACAGTGGCGCACGGAAATTGTGGACGATGGCGACGACGAAATGGGTCACCGCTCGCACAAGCAGGCCCTGTTTGAGTGGCACGTGGTCTTGCAGCAGCTGGCCGACCGTGGCTTGATCACAGTAGGCAGGAGCGCCGGGCTGGCGGTCTTGACCATCTTGGGCGTGGCGTACTTCCATCGACACGCTCGTCATGATAAAAGTTTCGCTTACGTTAGAGCCGTCTCCTATGAGCGACTGCGATCCATGATGGAAGAAGAGGCACATCGCAAGGCGGCCAAGCGCGACAAACTGAGAGCTCAGCGAAAAGCTAAGATGGCGAGGCGCCAGGAGAAGGCTTCTGCTCAATTGGAGGCTCTCTCGAAGACCGCCGTCTTGGCGGAGAATGCCGCGGCGATCAACTCGTCGCCGTCTTCGTCGTCATGCAGTGATGCTGAGGGGCGCATTGACGCACACAGTGGCGTCGTAGAAGGGACTGCCGACGTCAGGGGCGACGGCGAACAGCTGGTCGACCGAAAAGAAGTGGAACTTCAAGTAGGAGTTGGATTGCTCCCCGTCCCATCGTCGGCTTCGGTACAACGTTGGGGGCTTGCTCCGATCATCAAGCGGAAGCAGAAGGGTGGCGGGGGCGGTGTGCCCTTCGACGACGACGACGACGATCGCAGCGCACAACGACAGCCACCGGAGTTGCCGGCATCGGAGGACTTGTGGGAAACGCTCGGCATCGAGGCCAACCTGCAGCGAATTCTCAGGGAACGCCGACGTCAGCAGAAGCGACTAAAGACGGGTGCCTCGAAAACCTATGTGCCGCGGCAACATGCGTCGCGGCTTTGCGACACCGAAGGGGGTGAGACGGAGAGAAACGAAATCAATCCCTGCGTCGTCGCGCCGTCGCATATTGCTCGGCAATGGCGCGACGGCCGTGATGCCCGAGGGGGCGACCTGGAAGGGGAAGGCAGAAGACTTGGCGAGGAGCAGGAGCACCACCACGACGACGGTGCGCGTCTCGGCGAGGAGGAAAACGAAGGCGACGACGACACCAACTCCTGCTCGACATTCGGAACCGACGACGATGGGGACCGGGAGAATCAGGCAGCTCAGTCGAAAAGGCGTCGGCTGGCCGCGAGGCGGAAGCGTCGCAAGCAGCAGCCGCCGCCGCCGCAAGCTACCGAAGACTTCGTCGCGGCCGCTCCTCACAGTGGATCACTGCGCCCATCGACTCTAGCAGCTGCGCATCTCTCGAAAACTGGCAGCGAGACGACCTCGCTCATCCGCGAAGACGGCCCCCCCGCGACGGCTGGAGTGAGCACCCATCAGCGGAGCGTCGTTGGTGACACGGGGTGGCGGACGTTGCCTGCCCACCGTCTTTCGACCGTGTTGAAGGGAAGCTACGGTCGCCTGCGGCCGCGACTGCGGTGGTTGCTGCCGCGTTTAGTCTTTGGAATGATCTTCGTGTTCATGGGCTATCTTTGCGTCACGGAAGTCCTAGGCCATTTTTTCCTCGGGGACGTTCGTCAAAGGCGCGGCAGCATTTCGTCGACGGAGACGGTGTTCGACGGCGCCTTTTCCACCGCAACGCGAGTTCCCCACCGCCGCTCAGCGACGGGTGGCGGTAGGTCAGCGGATCCGCCTCGTTCTGGCGACGGCCTGCCGACGAGTGGCCGCCGACGAAAATGATTGAATTTACCGCTCACCGGACGAACGTTTGACTCTCCTCTCGTTCCCTGGCACCAGTGTGGGAGTTTGTTTTTTTAACACATACACGTCGGTCGTTGATACAAAGCTCGAGGTGTGGAACGTCCCGTCGTGTTGGGCATTTCGTCTCTTCATCGTTTTTTCTTTCCCTCATCCTGCTCGTCAATTTTGTCAACCCCCCAAACCAGCACCGTGTCTCGTTGGAGCATGTCAACGAGAAATCCGCTTTCACGCATGCCAACGTCCGCCACAAGCTCCCACCAGGAAGAAGCTTGCGCCGTCGAGGATGCCACGTCATCGGTAGGACAGGTTTCGCCGGCGGCGTTTCCCGCTGGCACGTCCGTTGACGCTATCACATCGCCCACTACGCAAGAAGCTGATTATCAAGCCTTTTCCGCGATTCTCTCCGAGTTTCTTCCGATCCACTTCGCTCAACAGTACAGCACCGCGCTCGTAAAAAACGCGGTCTCCTTCGACAATCCAATCGATTTGGACCGTTCGGACTTGCAAGAAATGGGGGTTCTGATCGGGCACCGCGCCGGAGTGCTCAACGCGCTGCAACGCATTCAGCAAACAACCCTAAGCAACGCGACGGCGACTCTGTTGCTGCCGAGTGACGCAGCGTCTAAGGCAGCGGATGCCCATCCATCACCTCGAACGGCACCGTCCGCGCTGCAACTTCAACCCGAAGCCGACGAAGCTCTGGCCATGAGCGTCGCCATGCTGGATCTGCCAACGCCGACACATTCCACGAGGATCACGACGGCGACGACGACGACGTCCACATTCGTCCGAACACTGGCAGCCTCTCGCCAGCGGCCACAGCCGCACGGCCCGCCAGGCACCTCACCATCCGGTGTGGTCGTTGTCAAGTCGGAGCAGCAGCAACCCCTCGACAATGACCGGAATAGCCATACTGACGACGACCACATTATTTCATTCCAACTGCCGTCTTCGGTCGATGGTGGAAATGAGGGGACTCACAAACGCGGAGGCGGCGCAGCTGCCGGTGAAGATGAAGGTGGAGGAAAAGAAGGAAGAAGCGCCGAGGAGGACAACGACGACGAGTATCGTCTGGAACTGTTCGGGTATCTTCTTCAGGGCAAAGCCATGTGGCTAGACCTGCAAGGGAAGCACGCCACCCTTGACCACTTTCTACAACAAGTGCATCAATTATTTCATCAACATGACATTCCAGGACCCATGATGCGCTGCTTCAACGACAACAAACCCTTGCCGTTTGCGATGTTTCTTCCCACGTCGCGGGGCCGCCTCGTCATGTCGATTTTATTGCGCGCTCCGTTGGTGGGGCTCGTGACACGGGATCCCGTGACGGGCGTCGCGCGACTTCGGAGCAAAGCCGCGACGCTCAGCCGCCTCACCAACCGATTCGTCATCATTTTTGTCCCCGCAAAGTCGAAGCTTCACCGATCCCTGGTGCTGTCGTATCACACCGAGGGTGACATCGATTGGCTGCGCGATCTACGAGCGGAGTGGTCGGGAAGGTGGCAACAAGTGCTCGACGCACCACAATTGATCGCCATGTTTATACGAAATAACTCCGAATCTTTCCGAGCGGTATTGCACGTGCTGCGGCAAGAGGTGGACGCGCTCTGCATCCTGCCGGACACCCACCGGCCCAAGAATGTTGTCGAAGCCCTGAGCCGAATCCAACAGCAAGCTGGCGTCATGCGAAGAAGTCTCACTGGAAATGAAAAGGTGCTGCGGACGCTTGAAAGCCAGTCGACGAAAGCCGTGGAGGACGTCCCTGCCCTCATCAACTTGGTCAACGATCTTCGGGATGCCGCCGAAGAGTTGGAACAACATGCCACCGAAATGCTGAACTTGCGCCTTGCATTAGTCGACTTCCGCTCACAAGTCAATATGAAGGTGTTTACCTATATGAGTGTGATTCTACAGCCAATGGCCTTGGTCACCAGTTGGTACGGCATGAACTTCGAAGGCATGGCCGAGTTCAAAATTGAGTGGTTCTACTATCTTGTGATCGCCTTCTGCTTGGCCATGTCCCTCGTGCTCATCGCGGTGTTGACCTATAGCACCAGAGAAACCGGCTTCGGCGCAGAGGATGGCGATCGGCGCGAAGCGGCAGCGGTTTTAGCGCACGAGGAAGCGTGAACGAGGTGGACGCCTTCGAACCCGTTGCGGTCACATCTCACGCAAAATCCGGTGTACACTTGGACTTCCGCCCGCACTTGGACTTCCGCCCGGCCCACGCCGGGTTTCGATTCGCGTAGTCTTTTCTTCCTTCTTCGTCGTCACTCACAGCCCACAAATGACGACAGCACTGGGTTGTCTCTCGTCAGTCGCACATGCACTTTTGCGATTTTTTTTAAATGGTGGTATCACAAAGACGCTTCGCTTGAATTTGTATCCCCGGTCACCACCTGATGAGTA
>ERZ1292630.3611-Hain-H41-02um-R3-3611-length-13482-cov-9_pt1 | contig 13482 bp, 4 predicted proteins | sample MGYA00564408_ERZ1292630 | MGnify/ENA primary metagenome ERZ1292630 (study PRJEB36523, sample SAMEA6512641) | groundwater metagenome | collected 2019-01-08 | study: AquaDiva: Metagenomics assemblies of 32 groundwater samples | reverse complement strand
ACATCGCTCACCTCGCGTCGGACGCGCCGCTTCCGCCGAACACCGTCGTTCGCGTACCCGCCCCCGAGGAGAAGGGCCCGACGATCGCCGAAGTCGCGCGAAAGTACAACGTGACGGAGAAGGAGGTGCGTGACAGCAACCCCGAGATCGCGCACTACCCCAGTGACAAGCCGCTGCCCGCCACGGTGACCTTGCGGATCCCGGAGCCGAAGCGGGCTGAAACGCCGCCCGCAACACCGCCGCCCTCGACGCCGAAAACGCGACCGCAGACCATCGCGCAGCTCTCGCGGGAGTACAAGGTCTCCGAGCTCGTGCTCAGGGAACACAACCCGGACATAGCCCACTACGGCTCGGACGCGCCGCTTCCGCCCAACACGCAGATCCGCATTCCTGCACCAGCAGCCGCGGCTCCTCCGAACCCGTCGATCGCGGATCTAGCTCGCAAGCACCAGGTGACGGAAGACGCGATCCGATCCAGCAACCCCGCGATCGCGCATCTCGCCTCGGACGCGCCACTGCCGAGTGGTGCGACGGTCACGATCCCGCCGAAGGGCCCAACGATCGCGGAAGTCGCGGCCAAGAACGGCGTGGCGGAGCTGGCGATCCGGCAGGCCAATCCCGACATCGCTCACCTCGCGTCGGACGCGCCGCTTCCGCCGAACACCGTCGTTCGCGTCCCATCGAAGCTTGAGGTCGAAAAGGGTCCAACCATATCGGAGGTCGCCCGGAAATATGCGGTCACCGAAAAAGAGGTCCGCGACAACAATCCTGACATCGCGCATTATCCGAATGACCGGCCGCTGCCTCTTGGGCTGGCGCTCCGTGTGCCCGTTCCATCGCCACAAACGATCGGTCCCACTCCATCGCGGCCAGCACCCGCGGCCCCGATCAAGCTGCAGACCATTAGCGACCTTTCTTGGAAGTATGGAGTCTCCGAGCAGCTTATCCGTGATAGCAACCCCGAACTCGCTTCCTACCCATCCGACAAGCCTTTGCCGCCCAATACCGCCTTGCGCATTCCTGCAGGTGGCCCATCGCCTACGCCACGGCCGGAAGATTTGGTCACAGGCAGCAGTGCGCCTTCTTCGTCTCCGCCGCCGCCGCCGCCGCGCCACACAGCCGAAACCATCACCACGGCGGCACGGCGCCTCGCGGTCTCTGAGTTAGTCATTCGGCAGCTCAACCCTGACGTGGCCGGGCTTGCGTCGGACGCGCCGATTCCGGCGCACGTGGTGCTGCGTGGACCGATACCGTCGGGTGCCCCATCCCGTGTGAGTGGTGACTCCTCCTCGCCCGCGTTGGTCTTCGCTTCTACCATGGGGGGGCCATCGCATCCTCCTCCTCTTAGCGCCGGGACCATCGCCGACATATCGTGGAAGTACGGCGTCACGGAACAAGTGATTCGCGACCATAACCCCTCGATCGCGCATTACCCGTCCGACCGACCGCTTCCTCCGAATACGAGCATCCGAATTCCGGACGGGGTGGCCACCGCGCCAGCGATGAACGCAAACCGCCCAGCGACTCCGATAAGAGCGTCCGACTTTGCCACGGGGGTGACCACAACGACGACGGCGACGTTCGTCGCGTCGAGACCGCAGCCTCCGCCTACTCTCGCAGGCGCCGTGATCGAACAGCAGCAACCATCTCCATATGCGACGTCGTCCGCCTCGTCGTCGTATGGAGCGACCGCCGACGCCCGGAACACCACGGACGTCCTAACCATCGCCAGCGTTTCGTGGAAGTACGGAGTGTCCGAGCGTCTCGTGCGCGACTACAACCCCGAGTTGGCGGACTACCCCTCGGAGCGTCCGATTCCCTCGGGCGTGTCCCTCAAAATCCCTGGCGCCGCCGTCGCGGCGGGTACGGCGATCCCTACTGCGTCACCATCCGGCGTGACGACGATCCACTCTGGTGGGGGCGAGGAGGGGGGCCGTCAACTCCGGGCGGAGGACATGTCGACCCTGCGCTCCCCTCCGACGCAACTCACGACGACATCGGGGGGCCGCACCACGAGCAGCAGTGGCAACGTGGTCGCGGGCAGCCGCACGACGATTTCGGACCTTGCCTGGAGCTACGGTGTGACCGAGACAGCGTTGAGAGACGCTAATCCCGCGATCGCGCACCTGCCGTCTGGCCAGGTTCTCCCTCCCGACACGACAGTCATTTTGCCGGCAACAGTCAAGGGTCCGACGTCACCTACCATCAACGACTACGGCAATTACAATCAGCAACAACTGAAAACCGTTTCCATCCCGCCAAGGCAGCCGCTGCAGCCCCCGCCGCGAACCACGCAAGTCGCTCCCGCAAGCCACCACGTGCTAGTCGACCACGTCAGCCTCACGTTGGTGCACATTTCGCAGCGCTGCGGGGTGCCCTTGCCGTCGTTGTTGCGGCTCAACCCCGGCATTCGCAGCGCCACGGCACCGCTGCCTCCTGGAACTGTCGTCATCCTCCCGGCCGGTGTAGTGCCTCCCTCCGATGCGGTCTTCATCGCACCCGATGACGCCGTGGCGATGGGTCGGCCGGCGTTCGTTCTCCCGGACAACAGCAGCCCAGATCCACGCGGCGGTGCAGTCGCGGCGACAAGTGCGACGGGCGTAGCGTCGTTGCAGTCCAGTGCCATACCGTTAAATAGCGGCGCCGTGAACAGTCCCTCTCGAAGGGTGGAAGACGACGACGCGTCCGGGGGTGGCGCAGTGTATGAGTATACCACCGAGGGAAACGAGACGCTCCGAGATGTGGCAGGACGGTGCGCGGCGTCGGAGGACACCTTGCGCGACCTCAATCCATTCCTGCGCCGGTACCATTCGTTGACCGTCATCCCTCCCGGGACAACGATTGTGGCCCGGAGCGACGGGACGCGTATTAATCTGTTCGGACCCCTGCGATCGCCGTCGCCGTATCTTGGACGGGGCGGTCCGTCGCCCAGCCCGCGACATCGGGGCGGCCGTGGAGAGGCGGCCACAACATCGCCACCTCGGGACATTGCCATTATTCTAGAACACACAGTCACCTCACGCTTCGAGACGCTGCGGCGCATTCAGCAACGGTATCACCTCAGCGAGGGCAGCCTACGTCGCATGAATCCACACTTGACGCGGTTCGATCTCGATGAAGAGCTGCCGGTGGGACTCACGGTGGTCTATGCCGCCCCCATTTACTCGCATCATGAACGTGAGTTCGACTCTTGGAGATTGGTGACAGCGATGGGGCGACAGGCCAAGGCCGCGACGGCGAGCCGCTTCTTGCACAAGTGGCGACTCTTTTTGAGTCTCTTTGCTTCGGGTGGAGAGGCTAAAGTCGCGAAGGAGCTGATGGTCGACCGCGACCGGCTGCAGTTCGATCTGGAAACGGCGCGGATGCGAGAAAACGACTTGAGGCACCGTGTATCGGAGTTGAGAATCGAAAATGATCGGCTCTCGCGCCAGCCGTCTCCAGTTCGCCACAATTTATCCCTCGGCGGCGACGTAGGGGGTGGCGCAGCCAGCAGCAGCCGCCGGGCGCTGTTCGCCACGGCGGCGCCTCTCGGCACATCGTCGCCAACGCGGTCGATGCCGTCCCCGACTCGCGCACAGCCTTACAGCCCTCCGGAGGTGCATGCGCTGGAAGCAGAAAGCCGAGCTGCGAAGCGCCGCGTGTTGGAGCTGTCACAGGAGAATCAGATGCTGCGGTACCGGGCGAGCCGAGCGGACGGCAGCAGTCGTTCTCCACCTCCAACGTCACCCGCATCGCTTCTGTCGGGGAGAGTCGCATCGGGAGACCGCCTTGCGAACGCGACACGACTCGCGAGCCAACTGCAATCCACGATGGTGGTGGAGGACGCCAGACTGCAGGCGAAGAGGACCTCTCCATTGAGGCAGCACTTTTCCACGACGCCACCGCCTGCGCAACGGTACCCGTCCCCGTCAGCCTCCAGCGGCACACCCGGAAACACGCCGATTCTCGGCCTCTTACTTTCAGGTCTGGAGGTGGTGCGGTCTCACGGACCCGCGGCCGAAGCCGGCATTCAGCCAGGAGACCGCATAACGAAGGTGCTAGGTCGCACCGTGGGCACCGCATCTCAGCTCCGAGGCGCTATCGGACAGTACGTTCGCTCCGCGAAGAGCGGCGTGACAGGCACGCGGATCCCCATTTCATTAGAAACCTCCGGTGGTGAACACATGACGGTTTTCGTGTCGATCGGCCGGCCGACATCGCCTTCCCCGGGACTGTCGCGTCACGCGCCAGCGGCCGTCGGTGTGGGATTCACCCGGCATGCCACCCCGCCCCCGCCGCAGCATCCACCGTGGGTGACGCCTCCGGGGCACACGTCATCCCCCACAGGGCAACGATAAAAAAAAGACCTTCGGCGCCGACGAGTGACTCTCTCTCTCTCTCTGGGCCCCGCTTTTGCCCGAGTGGTTCAGGCTTGCCTTTGTACGACGAGAACAAGAACGGTTTTGTGTAGGTGTGTGTGGTTGTGGCTTGTTTTGTGTTTTATGGCAAGTGACGACGGGTCGTTCTCCTTTCCTTGTGGGAAGCATCCACACACGCCTCCCCGTGATAAATCGCGGGATGGCAAGTTCGCTCGGCCAGAGCATCGGATCGGTTTGTAGCTTCTTCTTCTTCTTCTTTGTACGATTTACAACAGCATCACACGTCAACTTCGCACAATATGCAGCTGTCGTAAGTTGACGTTTGTCAAACATTTGCATTTTTGGTTTTTGCCTGCAAAAGAAAATCTTACTTTTTTTCCTCTTCTCTCTATCTCTCTCTCGATCAGCACTAGGGAGAGCTGCGCGTAAATGGCCACCCTGAGTCCCGGTGTGGTGCCCGAGTACCGGCTTTTGCTACCACACTACTGGACGGCATTGGCAGGGGAGCCGCGCGCGCATATTCGTGAGAGAGGTGCTTTCACGACCCACCTCGATCAGCGAAACCCGTTGCCCGTACTGGGGCTTCACGATGGCGGCCAAGACGCATCTCGCCGCCGCGAGCTCAAGCAGCAGTTTCCCGACTTCAAGGACTCTCAAATTGACATCCTCCTCTATCAGGAAGATCAACAAGCGCACAGCCATGCCGCGGAAGAAAAGGAGCGGCTCTCCGTTATGTTGCGCAACCGCACCGACAAGCATGAAGCACGGGTTCTTCACGCCTGCAGCGTCCCGTCATTGAAGGATGCTAACGGCAACGACGTCGGTCTGACGCCCTCGGTGCGCAACTGGCTGCAAGAGTTCCGACCGGATGTCTTAGCCAAATGGCAAACGTCCATCGTCACGGCCGTCGGGCTGCGTCCTCACGGGAAGCAGCGCCGGATCGGTGGTGACGTAACCACAAGTGGCGCGGCAGGCGAATCGCCCGGCTCCACCGGATTGACCCCAACGACCACCCGGCGGCGTTCTCAACGCATCAGCGCCGGCGGCAGCAACAGCCGAATCCTCATTTCAGCCGATGGGTCTTCCGCCGAAGTGTCCCCTCGTGCCCCGCTGCCGGCATCCGGGAAGGTGCCGTGGGCAGCAGCGGAGGACTTGGTCGGTGGTGCCGCAGCGTCTCCTAGTGAGGGTCGCCCTGTCACGTCGGGTGGATCGGTTGTCGATGCGGTGGACTGGGAATACGACGCGAGACGCGCTGCCATGGAAAAGCGAGATGCCGCCACCAACAGGCGCCTGCAGCATTTCGAGCGCTGCACCACGGAGGACCGAGAGGCCGCGAAAGCTCGTCAGGAAGAACAGCTTGCCGCCAAAAAGGCCAAAATCTTTAAATTGAAGGAGCAAGACATGACGTCAAGGCTAGGTCTGGAGGCGGAGTTGAAGGCTAAACTGGACGAGGCCGCCGAGCACCGGCAGCTTGCAACACAGGAACGGACGTCCCGCCACCGAGAGAAGCAACGTGTTCAGGAGGCGAACATCGAGCGGATGGCGATGGAAAAGGCCGCAAAGCTCGAGCAGTCCGGCGACCTGCTGCGGCAGTCCATGGCCCATCGGCTTTGTCGCGTCGAGCGTCGCCGAGAGGAGACCCTCGACATGACGCTACGCGAGCGGCAACGTGACGATGAAAACCTTTCGCGACGCCTCCGCGAAGAGCAGACTCGCTGGCAGGCGAAGCTGGCGGAAAGCGTGAAAAAGGAAGCCGAGAAGCAGCAAAAGGCCGCAGCCTGGAAGGCGGCCACACGAGATGAAAACATCGACTGCGGGGAGGCCACGCGACAAGCTGAACTCGAACGTGCGAGGCGCCTCGACGAGTCGGGCAAAGCCCTCCTCGCCCAATCCTCGGTACTAGCGGCGAAGAGCGTCGAGAAGGTCGATCTCGTTGCCCATCGTAAAGTATTGCTCCTTGCCTCGCAGGGCTACCTCCGCCACGTCGCCGACAACATGCACGAGTTGATGAATGAGTACCGGGGCTTGGTCCACTCATCGGCGTCGTACAGACGCATCGAAAAGCTACACCCGCAAAAACAATCCGAGACCCGTGCGCGACAAGAAACACGACCCGTCGTGCAGCCGCCTTCATCACCACGTGCCGTGCGATTCACGGAGGCCGCCGGGGCGGCGAGGTGGTCGCCGGCCGTGACAGAAGAGGAGCACGGTGGAGGCCAGGGGGATCCCAGTTCTGGGACCGCGCACCAGGAAGCATCTTCTAGCTCGCCACGACAGCGATCTCCGAAACACCTTGCGGCTGCTGGACACGACCTCCGAAAGCCGCTGAACGCCACGACGCATCGCAAGCAACCGGGCGAGCACGTTGCCGATGCTGCCGGAAGAGAAAGCGACCACCACCGCGATCCACCCAAATATCTGCAGTCGCCCAAGCGAGGAGCGACGGATTGGGCGCAGCTTGAATCGAAACAGGCGGCGGCCGACGCGCGTCGACGGGAGATGAACCAAGAAAGGGCATCGCTTGGCACGGCGCATGACGAAAAAGTGCTGGAGGTGAGAAAGACGGCCTGGGAGCTCCAAGTGGCGCATGCAAAGGAAAGAGAAGAACGCTTGGCCAGTAAGATGGAGCGTCATGAGGCCGCCCGTGAGTGGCACCAGCGAGCCGCCGCTCGGTCGCCGTCGTCATCGTCGAAGAGGCCTGCCATGCCGAACAGCCGAGTCGTCTGGGGGTCGATTGAAGCAGATGAAGGAGCGGATCGGAAAAACGAAAAAAGTTTGCTGCCGGATGGGGGAGGTGGTGCGAATTCTGTCTCCCGGACAATGTCAATGTCCCACCAGGAAGGAGGTGGCCCCTTAACAGCTCGGGTGCCACGCCCTCCTCCGCAAGCAGTTGATCCAACCGGGCTACGAGGAGGGCCGCGGGAGCAGCAAGTTCCTGCAACCGCGCGCCGCGGCGTTGTGCAAGAAGCGCCGCGGGATCGTTCGGCTCCTTCGCGACACCCTAACGACGAAGAAATAGGCGCCGCACGGCAAAAGCGGGAAATCTACACCGAACGTGCGGATGCGGCGAGGCATCGCGCGGAGGACGCTCGCATCGCGCGGCGCGCGCAGCTGCAAGAGGGGCAAGCCGTCGCGCTACAGACGGCGATGCTCAACCGGCAGGAGCTGAGCGAGGAGCGGCGGCGGGCCATGGACGCCGCGGACGCGCGCCGCATCGAATCGGAGCAGCAACACATGAGCAAACTGGTCGCCGATTTGACGGGCGGTGTGAAGGAGCGCGCCGCGCAGCTCAAACGTTCTCAGGACGTCGCCAAGAATCGGCGGGACGCAAAGCTGCTGGAAGTTTCCGAACAAGCGAGAATGAAGAATGCAACGGTGTTCTTGACGGCAAGTCGGCAAAAGTCTGCTCTGGTGGAACAGCAAGAAATGCTTGATCCAGCACGCGCACTCTGGGAGCGCAAGGAACGCCTCGCGAAGCGCTACAACGTTCAGGAGGAGTAACGTCCCTCACAATCGAGTATCGAACGAATCGAAAGCAAAAGCGTGGTGTGTACATCGGATTCGGAGTTGTACGCAAACCCCAAGTATCAGGTGAACCCCCTTCTTACACCGACTTTGAAGCGCCCCTGCTTTTCGTCGATCCCTCTCCCCGTTGTTGCTTTCGTCGCCACAACCACACAGATAGCTAAAGAACGGGGGTTTCTCGCCTTCTCGCCCGTCGCATCGATCATACAGTGTACTGTATGTCCATCACGTTCGACGGGGAACCGTTGCCAACGTCGGCGAGAACCGGCGGCTCGTCGTCTTCACTTGCGGCATGCCGGCCGCCCGACCTCATGGTGCCACCTGCGCCAGTGGCGTCGACGCAACCCCTCGCATCTCCGCCTTCTCCTCACTATCTCCGATCGTCATCGTCGTCAGGGGTCGCTATCTCGGTGTTGTTGTCGACGCCTCGACCAGCCCCCGCCAATTCTAGTGCGCCGGCACCCGCTGCCATTTTGTGTCTTTCGCAAGACGTTGTCAATCGCATCGCGGCGGGCGAGGTGATCCAGCGGCCCTCGTCGGCACTTAAAGAACTGCTGGAAAACTCCCTCGACGCTGGCGCCACGCGCATTTCAATCCTCGTCGGGCAAGGTGGGCTCGGACTTTTGCAAATTACGGACAATGGCCATGGTATTCGACCGGCGGACTTTCCCCTTCTGTGCGAAAGGTTCGCCACCAGCAAGCTGCGGACGTTCGACGATTTGTTTAACATGTCCACCTTTGGTTTTCGAGGCGAAGCGTTGGCCTCGATCTCTCACGTCGCGCATCAAGTGGCCGTCGTCAGTCGCGCGCGGGACGCCACGGCGGCAGGCATCGGTTTCACCGCTCACTTTCGGCATGGCAAAATGGTAGAGGCCGAACCCGCCCCGACGGCATTCCCGGATGCGAGTGGTACGACGATCTCTGTGGAATCTCTGTTCTATGCCTCACCTTTGCGCAAGAGTGTGTTTTCTAAACATCAGGACGAGCTGGGCCGCATCTGTGAGGTCACCGAGCGCTACGCCTTGGCCTATCCGTGGGTGAATTTTACGGTGCGCAAGCATGAAGCGTCTCACGCGGCGGACGTGTGCGTGGGTGGCGTCTGCAGCGTGGCATGCACGGCCCTGACGACGTCACTTCAAAGGTCCAACCCCACGCGCAGCGGGCCTGATGCTGATGCAATGGTCGACAGTGAACTGGCAACGAAGGGCGCGAATGGTGCAGCATCGCTCGCCCCGCAGCTTCATGAAGGACGAAGGGCGGTCGTTCGCAAGGTGTTTGGTGGCGATGTGGCCCAGCGGCTGCGCCACACGTCCGTGAGCCACCGGGACGCAGCCCTCAAGTCACCGTTCATCATGCGGACGGGGGCCCCTCAAGCCTCCGGTGAGCCTGAAGAAGTGGGCGGTCAGTCCATTTCCGCCATTCCACGCGGAGGCCAATCACGCAGCACGCCGTCCCCGGCAATGATGATCAGCGACAGAACGACGACGACAGCCTCCTCTCCGTTTACGTGCGACCTCTACTTCTCTGACCTGAACTACAAAGGCAAGCGCACCCTCTTCACGCTATTCGTCAACCAACGGTGGGTCGAGTCCCCTAACTTGCGCAGGGCCTTGGAAACGTGCTACAGCCGCTTCCTCGTCGCCGGATCGAAACCGTTCTTGCTCCTCTTTCTTCAAGTCGATCCCCAAACCGTGGATGTCAATGTCCATCCCACGAAGCAGGAAGTATTATTGCTTCACGAGGACGTGATTTGTCGGGCCGTGTTTGTCGCCTTGCAGCGTTGCTTGGAGGCCCAGTCAACCGACGGGGCACGCCAGATGGCAGTCGCCGGTCGCCGTGGTGGCAATGTCGTGCTCTTACCACAGCAACAGCCGCCGCTGCCGCTCACGGCCGTCGCCAATACTGCTGGTGATCACAATGATATGGGCCGATCCAATGCGGGCGATGCCGCACCATCACCTGCTCAGTTGTCGCTCGAAGGGCAAACGGACGAGGCAGCAGACACGGATAGGCAATGTGCGTCCATAGTCCGGGAGGCACGGGCCGTCGACGGTCAAGGAATCGGAGAGAAGCGGCCTCGAGGCGATCATCCAGGGACGGAGGACAGAGCCGCAACAGCGGTTAGTGCAGCATTAACCAGCCATGCGGTTGACGCGGATGACGCTAATGAGAGTCGCCTAACTATCGGTCCCCCGACTGTTATCGTCGAGAAAGTCGCAGGGCAAAGTATTAGCACCCATCAAAATCCTTCGCCTTCCGCCATTCGCCCTCCTTCGGATTGCGAAGCAGTCCGCCTCACCCATCAACCTGCGACTCCACGGGAAACGGCTTCGGCATTGAAATCGCTGATGAGTCAGTCAAGAACGTCCGGCAGCTCCACCGCGGTGCGCAACGAGAGCGCCTTCGCTCTTGGGGGAGGAGCCTCTTGGGGCGGCGGCGGTCAGAGCAGCAGCAACAACCTTCTGCCTTCGGGGTTGTTTCTATCGGTGGCGCCGGGAACAGTAGGGGCGTCCAAACCGTCGACGCTGCAACGTGTGGACTCGGACCGCGGTGCTCTTTTAAAATACTTGGTACCCATCGCGACATTGCGTCAAGACGAACGGAAGGAAGAAGCAGCAACCGTTGTTGTCCTCGACGACGATGACGACAAAAAATATCCCCCGCAAAATGACATTGAAAATGCGTCCGGCTGCGTGTCATCATCAGCCATAGTTAGCAACCGCAGCATCGATGTGGACGATGATGACGGTCCACTTGTTGCTACGGACGAGATGAGACCCCCGTCAGCGAACGTTGTGGCGATAGAGGGAGGCATCATGGCCGATGTCCCCTTGGGCGTTTCCTTGGCCGAAGCAGTGGCTGCCGCCGCCAAATCTGCCACCGCGGCAGGCCATCCCGCGGACAGCGATCGGGAGTCCGAGGACGACGACGGGGGGGCCGCCGCATTCCGGAGAATGCGCCGTGGCTCTAACGCCAACCACCCCGCCACAGTCACCGAAATGCCTGGAACCACGGCGAATGCGTCGATGTCCGGCACCACCTCTGCCTCAGGAGGCACTACCTCCTCCATCTTCGGAAACATTCGTGCGCCCGTCACGGAATCCGATCTCGCGGCGTTAACGAACACGGAGAGAAAGACGATGACGAGACTCTTGTCACAATGTTGTGGGACGCGAGAGGCATCGGAGGTGGCGCCGCACGTTGGCCGCGCACCTCTGCAGGACGTGGTAACGTCGCGTGTCGACGAGAAGGAGGAGCCGACGACTCATGAACCGGCAACGTTTCCGCGGCCAGCACTGACACGGCCTCCCCTCCTGCTCACGAGCGTGCAACAGATCATCACGTCCATCGAACAGCAGCGGCACGAGGCACTTTCCCAGCTCTTCGAGCCTTCGCGGATCTCGCTCATGGGCTTCGCCAACAGCTTTCACTTTTTTCTGCAGAGCGGCACTACCCTCTTGCTCGTGGATGGGCCACTTCTGGCCTATCATATTGCCTACCAGACCGTGTTTCGGCGCTGGGGCCGGCAAAAAGTGGTCTCCATTGGTGCGTCGACGACGCTTCACGGTGATGCTGACGATTCCAAGAAGGAGGTTGTCGTCGGTGCCAAGCGGGGCCGGACGGGAACGCCGGGGGGGGGAGAGAGAGCGTCGGGCACTGCGCAGCCCGCCTCGGAAGCTCAGGGCAGCAGCACGGGGTCGCAACAGGCAACAGGGCTTACCATTGCCTCTTTGTTGACGACCGCGCTTCACGAACGCGCGCTGCGACAGCGGTCCTCTTCTTCTCAACCACCGGTGTCCCGGCCCCAAACATCCAAAACGGCGCGTTCAAAGGTCAGTGGAGCTTCGGAACAGGTGGCGGCCCTGCAATGGTGCGCGTTGCCGGAAGTGTGGGTCCCGGATGATGCCCATCATCATCGCAAGGTCTTAGCGCCGTGCCGTGGGGAAGTTGCCGAGGAGAGTTTCTGCCCTGTGAGGATTTCGACGGGGGGTGGCGTGGATGTAAAATCTGAACCTTCATTGGCGCCTAATGAGGTCGTCCCTTCTACATCGCCCTTACAGCCCAGGAAGCAAAGAACCTTGCCGTTCGACGAGTGTGTCTTCAAAGCGCAAAGGGCGTCTTCATCCTCGTCTTCGGCGCTGAAAGCTGCCTCCAAACGCGACCAGACAGAGTCGCCTGACAGTCGGGCCACAACGATGACGACGACGGTCGAAGAGAGCGCCAGCGAGGCAGCCACAGCCGCCACCCCCAGCAACAAATGGAAACAATCCTACTTGCACCCCTCAGTGGTGGCTCAACTGTGCCGTCGCCTGCTCCGGTGGTCGCCGATGTTGTGGGAGTACTTCGGGCTGCAGTTCACGGAGCCGCCGGAGACGACAGTATCCGACGACGACGACGGTGCTGATGGGGCAGAAAAGCAGTCGGTGGGCCCCCATCGGCCGCCGCCGGGCCGCGAACCGCTCCACGTGCCACGCAGTCTCCTCGATGGAAGTCAACATCAGCCGCGTCATACGGCGGCGGATTGGCTGGAGAAGGATGGTGTGGTCGTCGTCGATGACGATGACGACGGTGCGGCGCCGGTACGTTGTGGCATCGCGTCGTCGGATGACGAGGACAGTTCGCCGTTCGTCGGGAAAACCGAAACACTTCAGGAGCTTTCAGGTGATGAATCGCCTCGTCGGAAGGTGCCTCCGCGACCGTCGTCGTCCAATACACCGGCGCATTCTGATTTGAGACCACCAGATGCGTGGCAGACGGTCTCGGATGAGTGGCTGTTGTCGTCTTCGTTTCGGCTGACCGCTTGCCCGGCTCTGGTATCCACCGGCTGGCCGATCGTGGCGGCGTCATTGCCGCGCCTGTTGCTCGGTTTATGCCTCTGCGTAACGTATCCTGGTGACCCTGTCGCTCCGGCGGTGAGACCGGTGTGGGATAAGGGCGACGCCGCGCAGCCACCCGGACACGAACGAAAGCGGCACACGAAGGGGGAACGGACAGGAACGGCGACCAGTGACGAGGACGATGAACCGTCGCCCGACCGCCTCACCGGAAACGGCGAAGGCGGCGACCCTTCCTTGGCGGTGTTACTGTTGGCAGAGCAGCAAACGTTTCGCGTGATTGCCAATTTGCTGGCCGATGCCGCCGTGTCCCCGTTCTTCCTTGTCGCGGCCCAAGCTGATGCGGCTCGTCGCGCGGGTACCCTCGGCATCGAGTGCGCGATGACGCGATCGTCGAGTTGGCTCTCAGATGCTGTGAGGCAGTCGTTATTGCCAGCCGCGGCGCCGTCTTCTCACGCGTCGTCATCACGTGAGAATGGCTTTATACCCACCACGTCCCTCGTCTCTGATCGCACTATCACGATCGTGACCACGGTCGAGGAACTTTACAAGGTATTCGAGCGATGCTGATGCATCATCGCTTACTGGAAAGGTCTCTCCGAGGGCCGACGGAAAATAGGTTTCCACTCGGTTTTGGAGATTTGCAACAAACACTGCGTCGCTTGTCGGGACTCATGTCACTTTCGCCCCCCCTTCCTTCCCCCCCCACCGCGGAACTGTGAATCCCGCCGCGTGAGTCCAGGCAAATCACCCACGCCCGCACA
>ERZ1292630.3609-Hain-H41-02um-R3-3609-length-13487-cov-9_pt1 | contig 13487 bp, 5 predicted proteins | sample MGYA00564408_ERZ1292630 | MGnify/ENA primary metagenome ERZ1292630 (study PRJEB36523, sample SAMEA6512641) | groundwater metagenome | collected 2019-01-08 | study: AquaDiva: Metagenomics assemblies of 32 groundwater samples | reverse complement strand
GGTTCCACCGCAGCCGGCTGCATAGAATCGGTCAACTGCAACCGCCAAGAGATTAATGGATCGTACACGAACGCCTCAAGCATGGCCATGAGACTATCCTTTTCCAGCCGAAGAACGTCCATCACGGCTTTGCACCAGTGAAAAAACGACCCTTTGACGCCGCAGACATCCATGGCCTTAACGAGCATCCGTGTGAGCCGGAACGGAACTGTTTCGGGGTGGAGTGAGCGAAGCATAGCGACTTCGAAGCAATCACCGAAGTCGATGTGAACAACTTTTCCACTGTAGGCGTGGATCATCATGTTCATGGGATGCCGGTCCCCGAGTCCAAGTACGTAGCCAACCATCGACATGGACGCGAGGGTTCGCACGTAGGTGGTCCGTCGTGCTAACCATGTTTCGGCATCGAAGGACCGCATCCACATCGCCTTCGCGATATCCAGACCGTCTGAGTTGACTAACGCATACTCGAACGCCTCGAGTTTCTGGACGGCGCAAAGGTTTTCCCCATCGCTTACGGTCGCGACCAGGTTGACTTCGCGTGCCAACGGTACGTTGTTGAGTGATCGCTGTGCCTTGATAAGTCCATGGAGGGTCTCGCAATGGTCGACCCAACCGATCAGTCCGACGTTGTCGGATAGAGGAGTGACGCTGAAGCGTTGCGCTTCTAAATCCTGCTTGGAGGTCGTTCGATGTGATTCCAGCGCACTGTTCACGAGTCCAAGAAGTTGCATGACCCGCTCGTCCTGGCGCAAGTCCTCGTGTCCTTTGAGAAGAAACTTGTAGTGCACGCCGTCATCACCGATAATCGTCACTCGACGAGGGCGCTGTTTACTGTTCATCACTTTTAAAAACGGCACGAAGCTGGAAATTCGTGGAGACCCTTGAAGATTTCCGGGCTGATACATGCCCGGAACGACGATCGACAACGGCTGCTGTCCAATGGCAACCAGCGCGGGGCTGACAAAATGTAACACGAGTGACGAAATGGACTGCAACTGTCGCCGCAGCTTTGCGTGGACATTGCCCAGAAGGTCGGTTGCCTGCTTCATTTCGCTTTCGTTGTTTGACTTCAAGTAGCCATCCAACAGCGTTGCAATGTCAAGTAGCTGTTTGCTGAACTCGTTCGCAAACATTTCTTCCGATCCAGTGGAAGGCGATGACAGCTTCAGCAGCAGCGGTTCGAATGCCTGCCACAGCGTTTCAGCGTTGCGGTTGACCTGGTACGCGGACGCTGCTGCTTCGATCTCCGCGTACCACATTTCTGGCCATAGCACGGCAGTGCGAATCAGTTCCAACGATATGAGACGTGCTTGCGACACCAATTTGGCACCTTCGTCCCCGGTACTCGCAACCGCTTCCAAAATTTCTTGCGCGGCTTGGCGGCGCCCCGCAACATCGCCACCGGTGTCCTTGGCGTGAATGTTCACGCTCAGTGGGAACATCAATGCCTGCGCGTGGTCTTTCGCTACCCTGGTAAGCAATAGCCGGACGCGAAGCGCGATGGAAGGCTCTGGCGTGTGCAATCGTGCAATGATTTGGGGAATGACACCGAGCCACGCATTAACAGCGATTTTGTCGATGCGATGGTCGATCATGTCGTCCACTTCCGGGTCGCCCCCGTATGTGAACCACAAAGAAAGAAGCCGAAGGACATGTTGAATGTTTGGTTCAGGGCTTGCACCAATACTTTTTACAAACCCGTCCAAAGCAGCGACAACATACACGGATGGGCCCGCCACGTTGCGAGCCTTTGTGGCAGCAAGATGTTGATTCGTCATCGCCCACTGGTGCCACACTTCGCTGCTTTCCGGGTCAACGGCCGTCGCTCGCTGCAATAGTTCGAGTGCGGTAATGTGTTGACGCTTTGCGGAGTACCAGGACGCTTCGAGAGCCAAGCAGCGGCCCATCGCTTGTCTCGATCTGCGGCTCGCCATGTCGTAGGTCCGGATGACTTCGTGGAGGCATGCCTTTGCGTCGTCGAACTGGCCACAAGAGTTCATATGATCAGCGACGGCGGCGAGTAAGTCGATATGAGGCGGACTTTCACTGCGAACCGCTTGAGATAGTGATTTGCCGTTGAGCAAATTGCTGAACACGCGCTCGGTGGACTCCCTCCGCCCCGTGGTAGCGCATATGTGTGCAAATCGCAGCCACATTTTCAGTTCATCAATCGGTCGAACGATCAAACTGTGGTTTGCCAGCGTACCTTGAAGTTCGATGGAAACTTGTGCCATTGCCTCCATGCGCTTCTCCCACAACCGAACTAGCGACTGCAATTGTTGCTGTTGCTGCGCGGCGTGGGGGTTGTGTGAGGACCCCACGATTGATATCGCCGTGGAGGTGTGCCCGCGACTTGGCATTGTGGTGACAGATGTCGTTCCGATAGGGTACGACTCAAGAAAAGTGGCAATTTCGTCGAGTTCAGACAATTGCTGCTGGCTGACGATCGAACTGTAGGCACGCTCATAGCTTTCAGCGATCAAAGCAGAGACTCGCGTATCTTCGAGCTTTCGTGTGAGTGCAATGAGACGTCTGGCTTCCGTCACGTTGCGAGCTTGCAGTGCGCAAACGGCTCCATAAAACGTTGCCACTGCCTGCTGATGCGGTTGGTTCATGTGCGCGGCCGCGTCGGCAAGATCTGGAAACATTTGAAGGAGCCATGACGCGCGTGCACCAAGTTCAGACAAGCTGTGAAGATCGCGCCTCGGAAACAGTTTTTTGGCCGATTTCCACAGAGAAATGACTTCGTTGAAGTCACCAAGTTCGTCTTGCGCCACCATCATACCCTCGAAATTCTTGATACTTGGAGCCCCCCCGGACGCTACCGTCGTATCGTGACGGCCGCGATGTGCCTGATAACTTTCTTTCCACAGCCGCAGCCGAGCATACATTTTTGGATTATTGATGGCGCTCGAATGAGCTGAGAAGTGTTGCTTCATCCACGCGACCACTCCTGTTGCATTTTCGCGTATTCCAAGGTGGTGAGAGAGAAAGATGAGCTTGTCGCAAACCCGCAAGACCTCCTCACGACGAGGATCTGACGCGCTGTGCGAACTTCCTTGCTTTTTCCCATCAAAATCAACCGACAGTTCGATGAAGCAGCTTTCGGCGTAGTGCAATGCCTTAGCGTGGAGGTTGCATCGCTCGCAAAGATCCATAAGCAGCCGCACATCGAACAGGCCGCTTCCATGCTGCTGGGGAATGATGCTGGAACTTCTGCGGGTCGGCGGCGGAGGTGGCGGTGACACGTCGCTGTTCCGTTCCATGTACTCCCCTAAGTTGAGCAAGGCCTGCAGGACCTCTAGCGGCAGCTTTGAATGCTTAAGCACGGTCGTCAACTTTTGCACTACCTCATGCCGCGAATCAGCTTCCATTTCACGAAAACAAATCGCGAATGAAGGGAAAAAAACTTCCCTCGCAAACAACTCGTTGCGTTGCGCCAGCTGTAAGCAAGCCCGGAGCGACGCCGATGGCGCTGATCGTACCAATTCAACAATCACATTCCGAAGCCAAGTCACCCATTCGTCTTCGCCCACGCGATCGACGGCTGCAACGACGGCCTTGAACGCGGCAAACGAACGATCGGTCCGCGTGCGGCCGTCGGATTCGGCAGATGCTTCCGCGGTGTGCGCTCGCAGAGAACGGCGGGTAGGCTGGTCCATCCCCCAGCGCCGATCAGACCAGCCACCGCGTTCCAACGCAGAAAACTTATTCAACTGCTCAGGGCTATTTGCAAAGCGCAGCACGACGGACGGTTTCACCATTGGCAAAAATTTTCTCGACATGTCCATTCCCAAACATTGCAGCAAAGTCAGGAGGGTGTCAAGGGCCTCCTGATGCAGCGCGGAAATGGTCGGTGTACCTCGAGGTTCCTCAAACACTCGGCAAAGGGTGTGCACGCAGCGACCGACGAAATCGCAAATGCCCGGAAGCTGCTTCGCCAAAGAGTGTAGCGTTGCCAAGCCTTTCAGGCGTGTGTCGGTGGGCAACGTGTCATTAGCGATGGTATCCAACACACAAGGCAAAACGATGTGTTGCTCCTGATCGAGAATAACCCCCAAAGTTTCGAAGCACAGCAATATCTTGGTGGTGACTTCTTTTCCGTCGCTGTCGTTTGCAACCGCTTCCACCAGCAGCGGCACCAACAATCCCAGGTAGGAGCGCAATTCTTCGCTCAAGGACATGCGCAGCTCCGCCACCAAGGTCACGACCTGCACGACGACCACGGGATCAGGATCGTTGACGTGATTGAAAATGGCCTTAAACAAGTCGTCCAGCAACGCACGAACGTAATGCTTGATGACGGATACCATCGTGGTCAATTCACGAAACAATTTGGCCCGGAGCTTCGCGCGCAAATCGATTTGCTTCAACAGGGCAGGCACCACGCGAAGCATGGAAGGTACGATGACGGTCATGGGCAGCTCCTTCGTGGACGTAAAAATTGTGGTCAACGCCGCAGCTGCCGCCTCGCAACTGTCGTCGTCCATCGAATAGACTTCAAGGACCGTGCTGTGAATTTTTGTCACACAAAATTGCGCAATGTCGCCTTCGGTGCAATGCCGTCCAACGTGCGATGTTGTCTCCTCGCTTGCACTTTCCTTCTGAATACGTTCCAGGCCTTTCACGCGCGTTGCGTCCGTGGCGCCAATGATGCCCATGAGCTCCAATACATCGTGTCGGACTGCCCAGGACTCCTTCAACGCACCGTGAAGCATGCTCGTCAAGCTGTTCAGCAAATTTGGATACATCATGTAAACATCCACGTCTTGCGTGGCGCGAATTACCGCACCGAGGGCTTTGATGGCTTCCTGGCACTTGTGGTCGGACGTTCGCTGGATGATGTGGTTCACAACCGTTGGGCGCAACCGATAAACCAAAGCGAGTTCTGCGGTCGTTGTGCGACGCACGAGCTTGCCAGCCGTTGACAGTAGCTGTCTCTGAACGGCGGAAGGCACCCGTTCGTCTTGAAGGAGCGTGACAACGTTTGAAAGAAGCGCACTTGTGTATGGCGCAGCAACCATTGGTGCGGCCTCAACGAGGGTCCCGAGTGTGGCAACCGCCTGGTCCTGCTTGCGGGCATTTGCCATCAGTTCAATTTCGGACGAGCAGGTTAAGATCAGCCGTCTGAGTGTTGGTAGTACAGCGGCGGGATTCCGTCTGGCCAGTCGACCTAAAATTTTTAGTGCCACCTGCCGATTTGCAAATCGGTCGTTCAGCGCTGGCAGCAATATCCGAATAGCTTCGTGAGATGCAAGCGACGCATCGAAAGTCGGCTCAAAAAAATTCAAAACCTCTAGCCGAAAGTCAGCATCGGGATCGGCGACAGCTACTCCAAGTAACTCGCTTTGCACCGTGCGGAGATACCTCAAGTGTGTCCTTCCCTTGTGCATGAACGAACCTGCACCGTCAGGAGTGCATGGGCTCTCGGACCCAACGCAACTGCTGAAGATGAGAGTTGAACAAATTTGAGCCGCGACTCGCCTAACAGGCAGACTGGGATCCCTCAGACGCACGACTACAAACTCGTCCAAGAACGGCAAGACCGGATAGCCTTTGAAAGGCAAATACCGGAGCGCTTCGAGGCTGGTTAACAACAAGGCGGTATCTGTCGGAGTGTCATCGAGATCTCGTAACCGAACACCTCCAAGAGCCTTGCCCAGCGTCTTCAGCATTCGGTCCAGACAAAAGCTATTGATTTGCGGAAAAACCTCACAAAGGCACGCGACATTTTGCGCGAAGTCTGGAGTTGCGGAACCAGAAAACAAGGCATCCATGAGCGGCAACACATAAGATCCGACAGACGCTGCATCTGCCTTCGCCAGCATTGCGAGGCACGTCGCCGCTTCGTTGCACCGACTCCTGCCTGGTTTTGGAGACAAATTGTTCTCGATGTGTGGAATGATGCGATGGATGAACAGGCCAACTTTGTCTTTCAGCACCAGGGAAAGATTTCCTAGCAATAGAAACATGATGGCGCGGTCCTCCAGCAAAGTCGAAGGATTTCTGAACACAGTGGCGGCAACGGCCACAATATCTGGAACGCATTTGGCGACAAACGCGGAAGGATCGTACTTTGCCATGACTGGAAAGGTATTGGCGACCGCCTGTCGGACGTCGAATCGAGCATGCGATCGTTGGAGGAGGTTTATCATGGCTGTCCAGGTTTCAAACACACGCTGCGTATCGAGCCACGCGCACCGACGATCCGAAACCACATCTAGTACGCCTTGAAGAGCCAGAACGGCACCGTGGAGGGTGTCGCCGTTTCGAACGGACAAGAGCTGAAGAATAATTTTGAGACTGTTGTTGATCCAATCCTGTGAAGAATCGTTTTTAGATTCTAAAGCGAGTCGGACTACTTTGTCAAACGTTGCTGCGACCGCGTGGCGTGTCTCGATGTCTTCGTCTCGCAGGGCATCCCAAGCCCCTGAAAATAGAGTGTCGAGGTGACCTACGAGTGCGCCAGGATAGTGAGTAGCAACTTGTTCCACCACGAGCGCTGCTGCAAACCGTCGCGTGCACAAAAATTCGCCAGTTTGGAAATTCTCCAGCGCCGCTGTCAGACTGGCATCGACAGTGTCGGCGACGAACGCCATTTGGTTACTCAAGAACGCGCCGAATGCGTCGCTTGCCCGTCGCAGCGTCGCATGGTTATGTTCCTCGCGGAACATGACGCGAAAAATATTCGCGTACAGTATTGCTAAAGTTGCAGGGTCGCTGAATTCAACATTCATGAGCACTTCGATTGCCATTACAACACCGACGCGGGTTTCCGGCCGGCACAGCATCGTCCTTAACCAATCCGATACCAGCTTCGACAAGGCTTTGTTGTGGAGATTCACAGGATGGCTTCGATGAAGCATTATTTCGCCTTCACCCTCGACAATCGAAAGCAGAAGGCTTTTGCTGGGATGGTCCTTGTCGCTCAGTTGCTGAAAAGCTCGCTCCAACGCGGCCGATAACGGATGTGGCGCGACGCCCCTGCGAGTTGCCATCGTTTCTACAATCGAGATTCTGGCCTAGGACGTGGCAATGTACACATATACACGGTTTTCTCATTGTTCGTACAACGTAAAGCTACGAGGTGGCCAGCGTGATTATCGAAACGGAAAATTGTGAGGCAGAAGCCGAATCAGTTTGTGAGGGTGCCGCAGGGCACTAGGCAGAGAGGGCGCTGCTGCTCAACGTTGAGTAACTGCCGTAACGACGCGATCCTTCGTTGTATCGCAGTGTGAATGGCTTGTTGAGGGTTTCGGCGAACGCGACCATTTTCTTCTGGGCATCCTTGAAGCTTTCCGCCACATAGTACTTCGGCTGATACTTCGTGATGGGGAACGGATCATTTGCAGCCACAAACGGGTCGAAAGGCACGAATTGGGGCTTGTCCGTCAAACAATACTCCAATTCACCAAAACTCGACAACAGTCCTGCGCCGTACGCGCGCAGTTGGTTTCGTTGTTTACAAAGGCCGAACTCGACGGTGTACCAATAGCAACGGGCCAATCGTTCAATGTCCGAATCAGATGCTCCAAGAGAAGCGGCACCAATGGTCTGCGAAAATGCCGCGAAATCGGCGTCGGCGAATAAAGGAGCATGTCCCATGATTTCGTGGCACAGGTCCGGCTCAGGGGTGTACAGCGGTTGAGAGTGGTGCCGGAGGTACTGCGTCGAGAAGAACACACGAAAGGCGAGTGCATTCAAGAAGTCTCTTGAGGTCAGGAGGCCTGTGACAGGGCGGATCAAAAATCCCGTTCGCTCGTTCAAAAAGTCGCTCACTTCTTGCAACGATGGAGGACACTCGCGCTTCACCGTTCCGGTTTCCAGTAGCAAGGAGAAGATGGAGTTGAATTGGTCGCATGCATGAGTGGCGTGCATCGCAGTGAGCCGATCCCAAACGGTACTCCAGGTGAATTTTTCGTTGTCCGTGTAGGTTACAACCGGTAATGGCTGCCCGTGTTTGTAGGACTTCGCGTTTTCGGTGATCAGCCGACGTCGGGCACGATACTCTTGATCGTGGAATCCAGGATGCGGATTGAGTGGATCATCTGTCAAGTCAGCGCCGGCGGCAAGGGTAGTTTGATCCAGATTGTCGAGGTCGGAGGCGGCCGATGGATACCAGGGTGTGTCGTAAGAATTGATGACCACAACGTGACCATGTTGTTGTTTCAGTTCCGCCAGCATGGCGTTCACATTCGGACTGGACTGCAATCCGTTCACTTCCAAAAATATGGTGATGTTTTTGCTTTTCGACTCATAGGGGAAAGGCCGTGAGAAAATTTGACCCAACGAAACGTTGTGTTTGCGCAGTATGTCGAGGCCAGAAGCCAACGCTCCGGCACGTTCACGGTCGACAAGAAATTGAAATTGCGTCACCTGGCGTCTCGCGGCTCCCTTGATGTTGCTCGCTGTACTTCCGTAGGTCTCGGTGATGTCTCCCAAGCGGCGCAGCGTGCGGCGCAACATTGCTTTAAAAAAAAAAGCAATTATTAACGACCTTTATTTAGTCGATGGCACCACAAATTGATTCGTTGACCAATCGGGAGGCAATGCTACTGCTCAATCTCGATAACAAGTGTTTATAGTGCCAACATCAACAAAGTATTCATTTACGGCGGCCCTGTTAGTATCGGCAGATCATCGAACGTCGAACGAAATTGAGGTCCACTTTGTGTCCGAACAGTTCGTGAATGTTGTTGATGTTATACTTGATCATCGTGGGTCGTTCCAATGACAAGCCCCAGGCGATGGCGGTCACATCCTTGTCGAAGCCCATTGGGGCGAGCATCTCCGGACGAAACATCCCGCTGTTGCCAACCTCCACCCACTTTCCGAATCCTTCGTGCCATCCGAATATCTCCATGGAAGGCTCCGTGTACGGGTTGTACGTGGGTTTGAAGCGCAATTTGTGGACACCGATCTTCTTGAAAAACTGATGCAGCACGTGCATCATGTTCGCGAGGCTCAAATTTCGGTCAATGACGAAGCCTTCGATTTGGTGGAACTCGCAAAGATGAGTCTTATCCATCTGCTCGTTTCGGAACACTCGATCGATGCTGAAGTATTTGCCTGGAACGAAAGAACCGCCGGGCTTCCTGGCGTTTTGTGCCATCTGATAAAGGAGATGGGAACTGACAGCCGTTGTGTGTGTTCGAAGAACGTTGCGCCGGCTTTCCTCTTGACTCCAACGACTGAGGTACGCCTCTTCGTGAATCCTTTGCACTCGTTCAACGTAAGAACGATCTGCATCTGCCGATTCGGCTGGTTCCTTGATGAAAAATGTGTCCTGGGAATCGCGTGCGGGATGGTTTTGCCCCACGAACAACGCATCGAAATTCCACAAGCTATTCTCGATCCAGTTCGACGTTTCCATTTCTTGAAATCCCAATTCTAAGAAAATCTCGCGGAATTCTTGACGCACCTTCAATAGCGGATGAAGCTGTCCGCCTTTAGGATCTTTCCCAGTTGCAGTTAGCAGGTTATACGCCTTGAAGGATTTCTTCGCCCAGGATCCATCGAGCAGCATTTCCTTGGTGATGTCGGCCTCGGGGCGAGCCCATGTCGTGGAGAAGTTTGAACCTTTGAATAATGCAAAATGTTTAACTTTGTCGAACGAGGCCAATTGGCGCCGTTTCAAAACGTCTGCAGATGCACTGTCAATCGGTCGCTGATCCTGAGCATCTCGAAGTATCTCGCGGACAGAGTCAACGACAGTGTCGGCAGCGCGACTCAGCAACGCGACTCCATCCACCTTGCTGGTTTTCACGATTTTTGCTTTCATCGCGTTGTTCAGAGCGACAGTGAAGGTCTCAGTTCCCAGTGTCGACTTCAGAGTGGCTTGGTTGACAGCGCTTGTTCCTAGCAATTGCCACAACAAAAATTCCGGTGATCCTTTGGCGATAATCGTGCGACCTTCTTCCGACAAACGCCACATGCAACCTTCGCGCACTTCCGACCGAACGAGATTACCACACTCAAGGCTCTTTGCAGCCCCAATCGCATCTTGATGTGTCGCCGAATGTTTCGATGCAAACTCGTCTGACAATATTGGTTCTTTGGCCGAAAGCTCATCCAGGAGCAATTGCTCAAGATTTTGGGATGGCGGCGAAGCAGCCATGCCCAATACAATGAGAGAGAGGATACTTGTGTCATCGCACGAAAACGCAATGATCGACGTCGACCACGTCCCCTCCTTGGTTGTACCCATTTCATGAACCAGAAAGCACCAGTGCCAACATGAATTAAGAGAATTCGATTGTTAAATTAATGCCTCCAAGTTCAACTCCAGATAGGAACACGGTGTCACAATACCATGTGCTGTCAGAGCAAGCGGATGAAGGACGCCAAACTTTCCGGCGGAAGTCGTCACATTGGATTTGGTAACCGTCACTTCCAAACAGCGGCCAGGGAAGAACGCGGGATCTGAATCGTTCACCTTGAGTTCGTAGTATTGTGACGGCTTAGAAACGTCGGACGAAAAAAGTCGCTTGAAACCAAGTTTCTCGAGAATGATTTCGGCGACACCGTGAACGTCCTCGAAACTGACTGTGGCGGACTGCACAATTGCGACCGAAACGTGGCGTTCGTTGCGAGCACCGGTCCGGGAAGTCGCATCTCGAAGAACGACATCGCTCACTTCGAATAATCGCAACGGCAGGGGCATGTACTTGTTTGACACGATCGTTTTCATTGTCCCCGGAAGCAACGATGGCCGACAAATCTGAAACTCAATTGTTTGAGGATTTGCAATGGATACGGCGGAACCATCGTCAACGCGGTTCAAGTTCTTGAAGGCGTCGTCACGGCTGCAAAGCGAAAATGTCAGCATTTCGACACATCCCGCGCATCCCAGCTCCAAGCGCAGCAAGTGAGAAACTTTGTTCGTCGTGGTTTGCGACCCGTGACTGAGCGTGGTAGGCGGTGTCATCTTGATGTTGTCGTAACCATAAGCGATGGCGACGTCTTCCATGATGTCTCGTGCGTGCAAGATATCGCTTCTGTGCGGAGGCACTGTGACCGATAGTATGTCGGGCTTCGTCGCTGTAGCACTCATCATCATTTTGTGCAGCAAGGTTTGACACGCAGTCGCGTCAACATCGATCCCTATGACACTGCGCAGATTGGAAACATCGACTTCAAAGCTGCGCGACTCGAGAGCAGGGGTGATTTCTGAGTTTCCCTTAACATTCGCGCCGGAAGGTGCGCTGTGAAGCAACGACGCATCCTCGTAGACAACTTCCACCTGTTCGACAGTGAATGGACTATCGCAATAAAAGGAAAACGCCGACACAAGCTGCGTGACCAAGGTCGACGCGCGGTGATGGTCGATGGCTGTGCATTCGATGAAAATGTTCCGCGTCTTCACCTCAATCTTCGAAAAGTCGCTGTTAATTATCGGTGGCAGCGACATGACGGTTCGCCGACTGTCGTACACCACGGGATACAGCGGAGAGTTAGAGATCAACGGAACGTATTTGGCGATGTAAGGATTGGTTGAGTAAAACTCCGCAAGTCCGTTTCCAGCACAGTTCATCTCTTTCGTTTGTTCCAGTGGGACGAACTGAATGTTTTCCTTTGCGACGGCTTCAAACGAAAAAGGAGGTGAAACTTTGTCAAGGTCGTGAGCTCCGACAGACGCAAGCGATCTTTTCCGTGCCAAACCGTTGTGCAATTTGTCCTGAAATTCGTTGAAGCTTCGATAGCGTTCAGGCGTTAGCGACACGCCGCGCAGAACGGCGCAAACCACGAACGGCCGGATTGCATTGACGCTACTTTTCACGATCATTTTGTGCACCGGAGCGCAACGGCGAATCACTGGAGGCTGCATCAATCCCGCGAACACTTTGAGTGCGGTGGTCAAACTTTCGGCGCTTAAAAGGTCGTAGCGGTTGGCCGGCGTATCAATTTTGAACACTTGTTTGTCCGAAAGTTGCTGAAGCCGTTCACTCAATGCAGCACTTTGGGAAGGATCCCTCAAGCCATCAGCGTGCTCTCGTTGAAACATCAGACGTTCGCTAGTCACGTCGTCCAGTTCGATGCCAAACGAAAAGCACAAGTCTTCGAATTCTTCTTTTGTATACGATCGTCCCATTAACGCGAAGAGGACATCGCGTTCGACAGCGACAGTTGGCATAGAGTGCAAAAATCGAGCGGGAGAAGGAGGTCCTTTGACGTTGAAACAAATGAGTCATCACAAAGACGTGTTGAGTGAAGAAACGAGTCGTGATTGACATTATGTGAAACCTTAATTCACGTATGTTGATGCTTTTCTTCGGCTCTTTCGCGCTGTTTCTGGACGACAAAAGCGTCGAAGGAGCGTTTGATGCGCTGCGTTTCGTTGACGATCAAAACGATCAACAGCATCCAAATGTATGCGATGACAACGAAGTTAAAGGCGTGACACCAACGAGTGATTCGTTGAATTTCGGCTGCGTCGCCGCACTGTACTTTGACAGAATTTTCCACGACAAAGCCAAGGTCGAGAAGCGAAGTCACGGCCGACGCTGCTTGCGACGAAGGGAGAATAAGAACGAAGGATTGATCTTCTGCTGCAGGCGTCAGTAAATACTTGGTGCCAACAATATTTCTGACTTTGCGTGATATCCATGGATGGTACGTATCGCGCAACTTGACAGTGGTCAGTAGCCACACAATCATGGGCGTACGCAACATAGCTTGACGCTTGAAAAAACTGCGCCGCGGTATGTCAAGATCGACGTTGTCGGGAAAACGAACCACTTTCATGTATTCCAATCCTTTGCGGTCGGACCGAGACTCCATCCATCTCGCCGGGGGAACAAACGTTGGCACGAATACATCATCGCTGATGAAAAGTTTGTGGTCCCTCACGTATGGCTGATAGCACCAATCGCGCCAAAACTCTGAAGCGGCGAAACGAGGAGCTGGAATGATCATCACACGTTGCGCGCGGTGAGGATGTGTCAGTTTCACGATTGAGACTTCCAAAATTCCCGTTGCTGTCGAAACAACATCTCCCAATTTCCAAGCTCGCGTCATTGCAGCGTGCCAGGAACGAACAACTGGAAGGGGTGAACAAGTCGAACCAAACCAAAGGGGAGGCTCCAGAAAAGAAGAACACAAGAATACTGCTGTTGTGGGGGGATCTGACAATCACAACATAAGTCAGCTCCAGATGTAGCGCCCTATGCTCTTGCAGATGAGTGCTGTTCACGGTCGCGCAAACGAGATATTCTCCCGAAGGGAGCACGCCCGCCAGCGGGAACCCATGATCGCAAGTCAACCTGCCACGTCGCAAGTAGCTTCTCATCGAGGGGATGACCGCGGCTGATGGAATCGGCTGCGTTCAGCGCGGAGGAGACGTATTCTACGTCTACGGGGATGCCGATCTTTTGAATCTACGTAATAGCCTCCGTGGGCTTTTGGTGATGCACAAACCTGCCGACGTCTTCCGCGGTACCAAGCGGGGCGCCGAGGAGCGTGAGAGTGGGGGCATGCTTGACGCC
>ERZ1292630.3606-Hain-H41-02um-R3-3606-length-13493-cov-4_pt1 | contig 13493 bp, 10 predicted proteins | sample MGYA00564408_ERZ1292630 | MGnify/ENA primary metagenome ERZ1292630 (study PRJEB36523, sample SAMEA6512641) | groundwater metagenome | collected 2019-01-08 | study: AquaDiva: Metagenomics assemblies of 32 groundwater samples | reverse complement strand
GAATAAATTTTCGCTACTTTTTTTGATATTAACAGCCTCAGTCATTCAATTTATTTTTTCAGGTTGTGCTCACAAACTCAGCTCTGAGATATCAACTTTGCCTGGAAATGTAAAAATCATCCAAATTCCCTTGTTTAAAAATGATTCTGGCGAGGTCGGTGCCGAGACTGCCTTTACTAATTCGCTTAAGACTGAGGCTTTGCGATCAAAGTTTGTACAATTAAAAAATGAAGTGCGTGATGTTGAGGCCATATTACAAGGTCGAATCAGAAGCATTGAAGTGATTGCAGAAGAATCTATTATCGAAGCTAAAAACACCAAGTACTTACCTAAAGAAACAGTGCTGGCTACGCGTTACCGGGTAGTCGCTTCTGTAGGGCTCAGTTTAACAAAAAAAGGAAGTACCGAAGTGCTGTGGAGCGGAGACTTTCAGCAGACGACTAATTATTTAGCACCACAAATTACGCTTCCAGTAGTGAATACGGCCAATGCTCTTTACAATCAGTCGATCAAAAGGCAAACTCTCGACAAATTATCTAAAGAGATGATGCAGGCGGCCTTTGATCGAATGATCGAAAGGTTTTAAAGGGTAAATTGAGTGGCCATTATCGACAACCAAAAGTTTTATAAAGATCTGGAGTCAAAAAACTTCAAACCAGTTTATTTACTGTTTGGTGACGAGCCTTATTTACTAAATCAATGCGTAAATCGCTTTAAAAATGCTGTTTTATCTGAATCCACCATGGATTTTAATTACTCTTTATTTTATGCCGCAGATGCAGACGTCACATCAATAAAAGACAGTGTTGAAACGCTGCCGGTTTTTACCTCACATCGCTTGATTATTGTTAAAAATGCTCAGGATTTTAAAGATTCTGAACTTCAGGAGCTAGAATCGGTTATCACTAAACAGGTTGATTCTACAGTTTTAGTATTATTTGCGGATAAAATTGATAAGCGAAAAAAAGCAATAAAAACTTTACTGGATCATGCCACTTGCGTTGAATTTAAAAAACCTTTTCCCAATCAGTATCCGCAGTGGATTTCCCATTTTTGCAAAGGCCTGAATTTAAAAATTTCGACGGATGCTATTCATCGTTTGCATCGATTAGTGGGAAATAACCTAACCGAGCTTGAAAGTCAGATTTTCAGAATCCAGGATTATCTTGGGGATAAAACACAGATCGAGCTTGCGGATGTAAATAGCGTTGTTTCAGCTAGCCGCGAAGAAAGTGTTTTTGATTTTACAGATGCGATCGGAAAAAAGGATCGTGTGTCGGCACTTGTGCAGCTGGTTAATTTGCTGGATCAGGGGCAGAGCGAGCAATCGATTATTGCCTTAGTAGCTCGGCATATGCGGATTTTACTAACAGTGCGCTCGGGTTTAGATCAGGGCATAGGCGGAGCCAAGCTTGCAAGTCTTGCAGGTGTGGCGCCCTATTTTATTGAAAACTATTGTGATCAGGCGCGCTTGTGGAGCGTGGCTAAAATCGAGGATTCTCTTTCAATTTTACATGAAACAGATAAAGCTCTGAAGTCATCGCCGCTTTCGTCACATATCTGGCTTGAGAGCTTAGTGCTCAAATCTTGTTCTTTTTGATTTCTATTGACTCACCTCCCGGACCAAAGGACAGTTATATTAGTAGTCACAGAAGTGTACTTACTGATTTTATTTATTTTTTTATGGGGGAATAAAGCGTGAGAATTAAAAAGCTTGAACTCATTGGTTTTAAATCTTTTAAAGATCGTACAGTTATACAATTTGATGCCGGTATTACCGGTGTTGTTGGTCCCAATGGTTGTGGAAAATCTAATATCGTTGATGCCTTGATGTGGGTTATGGGCGACCAATCTGCAAAAGATCTGCGTGCAAGCCAAATGACTGATGTTATTTTTTCCGGCGCCGAAGGTTATGCTCCCCATGGAATGTGTGAAGTCTCTTTAACTCTTGAAAATGATGGCGGGCCATTTCCTGCAAAATATCTTAAACATTCAGAAATTATGGTGACGCGTAAATTGCACCGAAGCGGTGAGGGTGAATACTTTATTAATAAAGAGGCCGCGCGCTTAAAAGACGTTCAAGAAATTTTTATGGATACCGGAGCCGGTTCAAAAGGTTTTTCGATTATTGCTCAGGGTATGATCGGTAAGATCATCACCGCAAAGCCCGAAGACCGCCGGATGTTAATTGAGGAAGCGGCAGGTATCACTAAGTTTAAAGCTCGAAAAAAAGAATCGCAAAGAAAATTAATCGCCACCGATCAGAATTTAATTAGGCTCCAAGACATTATCGGTGAATTAAAAAGACAAATAGACTCTTTACAGCGTCAGGCGCAAAGAGCAGAACGCTATCGCAATATCAAAAACCAGATTGAAGATCTGGAGTTATGGCTTTCTTCGGCCCAGTACGTAAATTTAAAACTGGCTGCAGATCAGGCCCAGCAGATTTTTGATGAAGCGCAATTAATTGAAGTCGGTAGTGAGTCTTTGCTCGCGCAAATGCAAGCGGAACTTGAAACTCTTAAATTGTCGGTGCTGGAACAAGAAAAATCAGTGGAGTCTAAACAGCAAGATTTTTTTAATTTTCAAACTTCGGTTCAAAAGAAAGAAATGGAAATCCAGGAGCTTCGTTTTGAACTTGAGCAAGCTAAACGCAATGAACAGATGACAGGTAATATTCTGAGCGAGCAAAAAGCCCGGCATGAGCTGTTAACTCGCGATTTAACTCTTTTAACAGAACAAGCAGAGTCTTTAAAAACTGAAGCGGAAGAACTAAGCCTGAAGTCTCAACAAAAATCAGAAGTTTTTGCAGCGGCCCAGGCCAGATACAGCCAGATCGATAGTGAATTAACGATAAAAAGACGTGAGCAGATTGCCTTAGGCCAAAGTGAATCAACTTTAGCGGCGCAAAACCTGTCATTTTTAAACCGTAAGCTGGAGCTTGAAGCGCAATTAACAGAAGAAGAATTTTCTTTAACTGAACTTCGTGAAAAACTGCACGAGTTTGAAAACCATCGTCGTAAGGTAGCGAATCATTTAGATCAAGAGCGCCAGATGCAAATTGATTTATCAAGTGATGTCGTTGCATTTGAAGCCAATAAAAAAATCTTAACTGAACAAGTTTTGCAAAAACAAACTGAAGTGCAGGAGTTCAAAGATAACTTTAATGAAACAGCCTCTCGGCTTTACGGCCTTGAAAATTTAGCTGCTAACTTTGAAGGTTTTGAAGAAGGTGTTAAGCAGGTTATGCTTTGGAGCAAAGCCAAATCTGTAGAAATGCACGCAGATGGTTCAGTAAATGAGTTTTTCAAACCGGTTTCAGAAGTTATTGAAGTGCCGGCTGATTATGAAATCGCAATGGAAGCGGCTTTGGGCACCAAACTGCAAATGTTGTTATCTCAAAAGTCAGAAACCGCAATAGAGGCTGTTGATCATCTGAAGTCACAAAATTCAGGTCGATCTAGTTTTTACTCGAATGATGGTCATTATACTAAACAGCTTCATGGCAGCCCACAAAATGAAGCGGGCGTAATCGATTTATTAAAAAACATCGTGATCTCCAATGAAAAATACTCAGGCAAGGTATCAGAAATTTTAGATGGTGTTGCGGTTGTGGATTCAATCAGAACGGCTTTAAAACTAAGACCAGAGTACAAAGGTTGGACTTTTGTAACAACTGATGGTGACACTCTTTCTGCTGAGGGTGTGCTGACAGGTGGCTCTAAAGATTCAGCCGAATCAGGAGTGTTGAAGCGTCGCCGTGAAATTAAAGAATTATCCGATAAAAAAAGAGAATGGGCCGGTAAATTAGCTTTAGCATCTGCGGCTCTTAAAAAAGCAGAAGAGCAACTGTCAAATATTGTTTCAGATTTTGAAGGGGCGCAAAGACGTCGTTTAGAGCAAGAAATCAAAGTGACCGAGCTTCGTAAAGATTTTGAGCGTGCTGAAACTGAATTTTCACAGGTGCAGTCGGCCGTAGAAAAACAAGAAAAAGAAGTCAGAAGGATTTCTGAACAAGTCCAGCAGTTCACTCTGAAAATTAATGAATTCGAAACAAAATTAATCGAGGTTCGCTCGCTGAAGTTAGACCTTGAAAGCCATGTAACTGAATTGATGAACGAATACAGTTCAATGAAAGAGGGCTTTGAGGCTCAGCAGGCGGAAGTGATGAGCTTGCAGGTTAACGCAGCTTCTAGAACTCAAGAATACGCAGGAGTTATGCGCCAACTTGAAATGGTGCAAAAACAGGTTGCAGACCTTGAAAGTCAGCTTTCTAGAATGTCGGAAGAAGCCGAGGGTTATTCGTCGCAGATGACGGATGGTCAGTACGTTCTTGAGCAAGCTAAAATTGATTTTGAAAGAATGCTGGCGGAAGTTGAAGTTAAGCGCGCTGAGGTTTCTCAGATTAAAAATCAATTTGAAATTGAAACCGCTCATATTCGTGAACTTGAAGAAAAAACTCTGAGCTTACAAAAAGAACGTAACGATCGTTTGGCTAAAATGAATGAAGCTCAATTAAAGCTTGAGCAGGCCAAAATGAAAGAACAGTATTTGATCGAGCAGGTTCGTGAAAAATATATGCTGATTTTGCCGGATGTTATTTCTAAGTTCGCTGATCGTGAAGGCAATCCTGAAGAAGCGGATGCCGAATTAAAAGATCTAAGAGATAAACTTGCAAAAATCGGTGAAGTTAATTTATCGGCCATTGCAGAATTTTCTGAAACTCAGGAACGTTATGCCTTCTTAACTCAGCAGCATACGGATTTAACCGATGCTAAAGAGCAACTCAGAAAAGTGATTGATCGTATTAATAAAATTTGCGCAAAACGTTTTAAAGAAACTTTTGATTTGGTGAATGACAGATTTCAAAAAGTTTTCCCGGTTTTATTCGGCGGCGGTGAGGCGATGCTTCAATTGGTCGAAGATGTCGATAAAGATGAAGTGGGAATAGAAATTATTGCCAAACCTCCAGGTAAAAAGATGCAGAACGTTACTTTAATGTCGGGTGGCGAAAAGGCCTTAACGGCAGTAGCCTTAGTGTTCTCGATCTTCTTGGTTAAGCCGTCACCCTATTGTTTGCTGGATGAGGTTGATGCTCCACTTGATGATGCCAACGTTTTCAGGTTTAACGATTTAGTAAAAGAAATGGCCAAACGTTCACAGATAATTGTGGTGACTCATAATAAACACACAATGGAAGTGGCGCAGAAACTTTACGGTGTAACAATGCAAGAGCGCGGAGTTTCAACTATGGTTTCGGTAAGTTTAGCTGACATCAGGTAGTTTTCATATTAGAATGGGCGCCTATGTCTGACGCTTATTCTAATCAAATTTTATTCTTATTAAGCTTCATCGGATTATTTTTTGTTATAATTATCGGTGTTATTGCCCTATCAAAATTCAGAAAAAAAAAGATTACTGTAACGACTCTGTCAGCGGAAATCGCCAAAAAAGAAGTTGCTGAAGAAGTTGAGCCCAGCCTCCATACCGCTTTAAAAAAAACCGAAGAAAATTTTTTCGGACGAATTCGTAAAGCTTTTTCTGGTAGCGATAAAAAAGCCGTGCTTGAGCAAATTGAGGAAATACTTTACACCAGCGATCTGGGCCCCACCACTGTGCAAAAATTATTAAGTGTGGTGGAGGATGAGCTCAGTGGCAGCCAAATGTCTAATATTGATACAGTCAAAATGGCCTTACGTAATAAGATGAGCGAAATTCTAAAGCCAGTTCATAATCCTGTTAATGGTTTTGAAGAGTTATTTAATAAGGCACAATCAGGACCAACAGTGCTCATGGTGGTCGGGGTTAATGGCGCAGGTAAAACCACCTCCATCGGAAAAATTTCAGCTATGCTGGCAAGTCTCAATCTTAAGGTGCTAGTCGCAGCCGGCGACACATTCAGAGCGGCCGCGGGTGGACAATTAAAAACCTGGACGGATAGAGCCAAGGTTGAAATTTACTGGCCGGAAAACACCACGGATCCCAGCGCCGTGGCTTTTGATGCTCTGACTAAAGCTAAATCACAAAGTTTTGATTTTGTAATTTTAGATACTGCAGGACGATTACATACACAGGCACCCTTGATGGAAGAGCTTAAAAAAGTTAAGCGTATTATGTCCAAAGTAATTCCTGAGGCCCCGCACGAAACCTGGATTGTTTTAGATGCGAATTCAGGCCAGAATGCGCTGATGCAGGCCAAAGAATTTCATCAAGCATTGACGCTGACCGGAGTTGTTCTTACTAAGATGGATGGCACAGCCAAGGGCGGAGTAGCTTTGGGTGTTGTTGACCAATTGCAGTTGCCGATAAAACTTGTTGGCGTCGGTGAAAAAATAACTCATTTGAAGGCATTTAATTATATCGAATATGTGGATTCGATACTGGGGTAGCATCTATGGGGCGTATTTTTATTGCTTTTACTTTTTCGTGTGTCACGCTGCTATCCAGTCAGCCCAGCCAAGCACACAAAAAAATTGTACTTACGCCTTATCAATCGAATTTAAAAAGTTGTTTAGATATTGATAAAAATTTAGATGTAAAAAAAATAAACAATAATAAAAAACTATATAAATACATCGAGCAGTTTTATGCACTCGTGACTTCAGAAACGCTTTATCGAGAGGTTCTTTATACTCAAAAGCGCGAGCTTAAAAAGCTCAAATTCGCGGATGGAGTTATTCAAATATTCAAAGTTCTTGATGAGGATGACAGTATAAGCCTGTTAAGTTCTGAAAAATTTGGTGATAAAAAAGAAGATTACCAGGTGCGTCATAAAATACGAAGTTCCGAGGGGCGTATTAATCAGCTTTTAGTTAGAGCAGATATACAGTCTGATTTTCAGAAGATTAAGGAAACAAGGGCCAAAGACATGCTTTTGAATATAGTATGGGCTGACAAAGAAATTCAATCGCTGAATATAGAATTTTTAGCAGAGAAAAAAGCTCTTAGTTGCATTCAGAAAGAGCTTATTGATATCTGCAACTGCCAAAGCCGATAATTGAACTTAATAAGTTCTAAAAGTACTTGCCTGACTTAGGGTTAAGTTTATACACTAATGGGTGTAAGTATTTGTTTACTTTGAATATTTTAATATAGAGAAGTTTAAGTAAAAGTTAAAAAGAAATAACAGAAAGCAGCATAGTTTTAGACATGGCACAGTCACAAAAAGCTAATAATAAAAAAACCTTCGATTTTAAAATTGCCGGTGTCCCATATAAGCTTAAAACTTCGCATGGGGAAGACACGGTTAATGAACTTGTGGACTATGTTAATGCTAAAGTTACCGAAGCCTTGGCTGTTACTAAAAACGCATCATTTCAAAATGCGGCAATTCTTGCGGCATTTAATATTGCTGAGGAAATGATTCTTTTAAAACAACGGGCGCAAAGTGAGCTTAATAAGCTCGAAACTAGAGCTCTTAAACTTTCTCAAGACTTAGAAAATTCAAAATAGACAAATCCAGAGTGCATATAAAATCCTTGTAATGAGGTATGTGTGGAGTTGTTTTGAAATCAATTGTTAGAAATAACATTTTAGATAAATTAAGTGCTTTGAGCCCGTATGAAAAAAAACGGCAATCTGTGCTTATTCAAAATCGATTAAACAAAATATTAAAAAATGAAAGCGGCCCATGGGCGGCCTATCTAAATTTAAGTGATGAGCCTGAAATTCAGTGGGATCAGGTTTCAAGCCGGATTGATTGGTTGTTTCCACGCTTGAATAATGAAAATAATGAAAATAATGAAAATCTAGAGTTTCGCAAATCCGCAGTAAATTTCAGTCGGTCTGCTTTAGGTTTTTCAGAACCTCAGGATGGAATTCCGGTTGATATAAAAAATATCCGAGGTTTTTTAATACCTGGACTGGCATTCGATAAACACGGATATCGCTTAGGGCGGGGTAAAGGTTATTACGACCGCGCGCTGGCTGGTTACAGTGGCTTTAAGTTTGGAGTTTGTTTTGAAACCTCTTTATGTGATGAGTTACCACATGAGGAGCATGATATTCGATGCGATCAAATAGTAACTGCAAATCAAATTTACACAGTTAATAAGTCTGAAGGAGTAAGAAAGTGGAATTAGTTTATGTTTTCGTAGGGTTTTTAGTCGGTGCATTCGTTATTTTTGCATTTAAAAGAATACAGGATCAAAATACAAAAAAATCAGCAAAAGAAGAAGCTGATAGAATTTTGAATAAAGCGAAATCTGAATCTCTTAAATTAAAAAAAGATTCAGAAGTTAAAACTAAGGACTTTGAACTCAAAGCCCGAAAAAATGTTGAGACTGAAATCAACAAACAAAAGTCACAGCTTAAAAATAAAGAGTTGCAGCTTGAGCGGCGCTTAAAAGAAATTGATGACCAATTTAAGCATCGTCAGGATGAAAATGATAAGTTCATGAATCAATTAAAAGATCGCGAAGAAAAAATTGTTATTACCGAAGATCGTTTAAAGGATGCCGAAAAATCCGCAACTGAACAGATTCATAACTTACAGCAGAAGTTAGAAAATGTGGCACAGATGACCCAGGAACAAGCCCGGCGTGAGCTATTTCAGGTTCTAGAAGAATCTGCCAAGCTGGCCTCTGCAAAAAGAATTGCAGAAATTGAAGAAGATACTCTTAAAGAGGCCGATAAAAAATCGCGCAATATCCTGGCTCGTGCGATGGCCCGTTTTGCTTCTGAATTTACTTCTGAAAGAACCGTCTCCGTGATGAGTCTGACCTCTGATGAGATGAAGGGTAAAATTATCGGACGTGAGGGACGCAATATCCGCACTTTAGAGGCGCTTTGTGGCGTCGATTTAATTGTTGATGATACTCCTGAAACTATTGTTATTTCCGGTTTTGACCCGATCAGAAGAGAACTGGCACGTAGAACAATCGATAAATTAATGGAAGATGGGCGCGTTCATCCGGCACGTATTGAAGAAGTTGTTGAAAAACAAAAAGCTGAACTTTCAAAATCTATGAAAGAAGAGGGCGATAAAGTTGTTGTTGAACTCGGAATAACACAATTGCATGCAGAGCTTACTAAAATGGTGGGCAGTCTTAAGTACCGCAGTACACATGCGCAGAATGCACTTAATAATGCGTTAGAAGTAGCGCATATTTCGGGACTGCTTGCTTCTGAAATCGGGCTGAATATTAAAATTGCTAAACGTGCAGGGCTTTTACATAACTTGGGACTGGCTGCTGACCATACATTTGAGGGCAACTACGCCGCTGTAGGTGCTGAAATTGCCAAAAAATATGGTGAATCGGAAGATGTTTGCCATGCCATAAGAGCGCATCATGGTGACGAAAAACCAAATTCAGCTTTAGGCTGGATAGTGAGTTCGGCCAGTATTTTATCTAACGCAAGACCAGGTGCCCGCCGCCATCAGATGGATAATTTTATTAATCGCTTAAAAGATCTTGAGAGTATTGCGAACTCATTTGATGGAGTTTTAAAATCAGTGGCAGTTCAGGCTGGCCGTGAAGTTCGTGTTCTTGTTGAAAGTTCCCGTGTTACTGATGATCAAAGTTTAATGTTAGCGCGCGATATCGTAAAAAAGATCGAACGCGAATTGCCACACGCGGGGCAGGTAAAGGTTTCTATTGTTCGTGAAACACGCTCAGTTGAGGTGGCTCTCTGATGCCGAAAAGTTTGAGTAATGTTCTGATAAAGCCTCCTGCTGAACAGCTTGAATTAATTAAATTCTCGACGGTGGACTTTATCAGTGATGCGGATTTTTTAAAAAAATTAAAAAAGAGCTATGAAAAACAAAAACCTCTTAAAATTAAATTCGGCGCTGATCCAAGTCGCCCGGATATTCATATCGGGCATACGGTTGTTATCAACAAACTTAAAACTCTTCAGGATTTAGGTCATCATATACAGTTTCTGATAGGGGATTTTACAGCGCTGATCGGTGACCCTACTGGGCGCAACAGCACGCGTCCGATTTTAACCCGTGAAGAAATTGAAGAAAATGGCAAGACCTATGCTTCGCAGATATTTAAAATTTTAGATCCTGAAAAAACTGAAATAGTTTATAATTCCAGCTGGCTGCTAAAGCTGACAGCCATTGATTTTATAAAATTGACTGGTAAATACACCGTGGCTCGTATGCTGGAGCGCGATGATTTTACTAACCGCTATAAATCTAATATTCCTATTTCACTTCATGAATTTATGTACCCACTTTGTCAGGGTTACGATTCAGTAGTATTACAAAGCGATTTAGAGCTGGGTGGAACCGATCAAAAATTCAATCTACTTGTAGGTCGCGATCTGCAATCGTCTTATGGGCAAGAGCAGCAATGTATTTTAACAATGCCGATTTTAGAAGGCCTTGATGGCGTAAATAAAATGTCGAAGTCGCTAGATAATTATATCAGTGTGAATGAATCACCTAAAGATATGTTCGGCAAGACGATGCGGGTTTCAGATGAGCTGATGTTCCGTTATTACGAATTACTCACCGAGATGACTCCGGCTGCACTTGTGCAATTAAAAGCAGACGTCCATGAAAAAAGAAAACATCCGCGCGATGTTAAAGTTAACCTGGCTAAAATTTTAGTGGCACGCTTTCATTCTTTGACCGCGGCACAAAATGCGGAAGACGAGTTCAACCGGATTTTTGTAGAAAAAGGTATGCCCGATGAAGTGCCTGAATATAAAATGCAAGCTCAGAATCAGCTAGCTCTGGTGCAGTTGATGACTCAATCTGGGCTTACAGCTTCTAATGGAGAGGCAACTCGCCTAATTGTTGGCGGCGGCGTGCAGATTGATAAACAGAAAATTTCAGATGCGAAGTTAAAATTAGATTTACGGGCCGGTCAAAATGTTATTATTAAAGCCGGCAAGAAAAAATTTATTAAGATAGTGGTAACCTAAATGAAAATTAAATTTGTTCCCCAAAATGTTGAAGTCGATGTTGATCCCAGCAAATCTTTGCTACAGATTGCGCTCGAAAATGGTCTAAAAATTAAAACCTTATGCGGCGGCGTTGCCACCTGTGCTGAGTGTCGGGTTAAAATTGTGGAAGGGGATAATTCAATTCCCGAACCCAGTAAGCTCGAGCTTAATATGATCGGCACCAGTTATTATATCGATGGACGCAGACTCAGTTGTCAGGTTCATTGCTTTGGTTCCGTCACTGTGGACTTAACAGAGCAACTTAACAAAGTGGACACACAAAAAAAGGTCAGAGGCTTTAAGCAAAGAGATCCTAAAGAACTTTCGGCTGTACATGACACCATGATATTGACCCAGAAAAAACCGGTTAAGCCGATATAAGTAATATAAAGATTTAGAGGCTAGCGGGGCTATTAGACGTTAAAACTTGAACCACAACCACAATTTTTTGTGGCGTTCGGATTGTTAAATACAAAACCTTTTCCGTTAAGTCCACCCGAGAAATCGAGCTCCATGCCCAGTAAATATAATATGCTCTGTGGATCAACAACGATTCTTTGACCAAAGGCTTCAAAGGCTTTGTCGCCCTCTTTCATTAGGGTATCAAAATCCATTTTGTAAGATAAACCAGAGCAGCCACCCTTTTTAACTTCGACTCTTAAAAAGGCTTCAGCGGGTTTTCCCTCTTCGGTTTTTAAGGCTAAAATTTTATTTGATGCGGACTCAGTAATTTTAATCATGACTTATTATATACGCCTTTTTGAGATTTGTGTAGATGCAATTTGTGCAGGCAAGAAGCTTAAAAAGCTCTTAAAATAGCCTTAAAATCAATATAGTGCTGTTAGGCACTTGGTAGTACAGTCCAGCTGGCACCTAGCAATCAAATTTAAATAGAGTTAACCTAGAGTCCATGAATAGAAGCAAATATTCGATAGAATCGTATTTTGTACCGGCTAAAAAGAAGGCCAAAGATCTTTTTAAATGGAAGCGGCACGACGCCCAGATTACGGGCGCTAATGGCCAGACTTATTTTCAGATGAAAAATGTTAAGGCTCCTTTCGCTTGGTCTCATACAGCCATCGACATCGCAGCCAGCAAGTATTTCCGTAAATCAATTAAGGCTGAGAACTCAATTGAAGCCTTGGTCGAAAGAGTTGGTTCCGGCTTAAAAACCGCGGCCCAGTGTTCAGCTTTGTTTAATAATAAAGATGAAATTAATATTTTTATTGAAGAAATCAAATATATTCTTTACTCACAAAAAGCGGCATTCAATTCACCGGTGTGGTTTAATTTAGGTCTTAAAGAAAGTTATAATTTAAAATCCATTAGCGAGCATTTTGGTTGGGACTATAAAAAAAAACAAGTCGTCAGAGTAGAGGATGCTTATTTAAAACCTCAGGCTTCGGCCTGCTTTATTCAATCCATCGACGATAATCTTGAGTCCATTTTTGATTTACTAAAAGCTGAAGCTAAATTATTTAAGTACGGCTCTGGATCCGGAACTAATTTTTCTAATCTACGGGCCAAAAATGAAGCTTTGGCCTCGGGTGGAACCAGCTCCGGGCTGCTGTCTTTTTTAGAAGTTTTTGATAAAGCCGCAGGGGCCATAAAGTCGGGTGGCACCACCAGACGGGCGGCTAAAATGGTTTGCTTGGATCTGGATCATCCAGAAATTGAAGATTTTATCAATTGGAAATGGCACGAAGAAAAAAAAGCCTTAGCTTTGATTCAAGAGGGTTATTCATCCGATTTAGAGGGCGAAGCTTATAAAAGTATTTCAGGTCAGAACGCCAACAATTCAGTTCGTGTGCCTGATCGCTTTATGAAATCTCTGGGGCAAAATAAAAAATGGAATTTAATTTCGAGAGTGAAACATAAAGCTGTAAAGACATTATTGGTTGATCAATTATGGAAGCAGATCTGCGAAGCTGCTTGGAACTGCGCTGACCCTGGCTTACAGTTTGATGACACAATTAATAAATTTCATACTTGTGCGGCCTCGGCTAAAATTAATGCCAGCAACCCGTGTTCAGAGTATATGTTTTTAAATGATTCTGCCTGCAACCTGGCATCGCTTAATCTGGTTCAGTTTTTGGACGAAGAGCAAAACTTTAAATTCGAAGATTTTATTTACACGGCAAAATTAATTTTTATTGCACAAGAGTGCTTGGTTGATTATTCGGGCTATCCAACCCAGCTCATTGCGCAGAATTCTCATGACTATCGACCGCTGGGTTTAGGTTTTGCAAATTTAGGTTCTTTTTTTATGCGTAAAGCAATAGCCTATGACTCTGATGAGGCCAGATCCTGGGCCGGATTTATTTCGGCCTTGATGTCAGGAGTAGCTTATGAAACGAGTAGCCAGATGGCGCAAGTGGTGGGTTCTTTTTCTGGCTTTAAAAAAAATAAAAAGAGTATGTTATCAGTACTGAAAAAACATCAAGGCGCCTTAAAGAATATCGACTGGAAGTATATTCCAAAAGAATTTAAAATCGAGACCCAAAGAATTTGGAAAACCACACTGCAAAATGGCCAGAAATCCGGTTTCAGAAACGCACAAGCGACAGTTATTGCCCCAACAGGTACAATAGGGC
>ERZ1292630.2777-Hain-H41-02um-R3-2777-length-15878-cov-14_pt2 | contig 13494 bp, 5 predicted proteins | sample MGYA00564408_ERZ1292630 | MGnify/ENA primary metagenome ERZ1292630 (study PRJEB36523, sample SAMEA6512641) | groundwater metagenome | collected 2019-01-08 | study: AquaDiva: Metagenomics assemblies of 32 groundwater samples | reverse complement strand
GCTGAGGCGAAGAGGCGGAGCGGGTAGCAAGGATGCGCAACACACCGCTATGGGATACCACACAGGATGAAAAAATGACGGAACAAAAAATGAATGATGATGGATAGCCGCAATCAATCGAAACCCAAATCACCACAACCACAACAACAAAGGAAAGTGTGACGGGCCAAAATAATGAACGGTCGGCGCAGCGTCGCAAACACACAGTTCGCCGCCAGCACAAACCACAGCCAGCGCCCCATTTCCGCTTCCTGCTTCACGCTCGAGCAAGGAAGAGAGGTCCTCTCCTAAATTTCGCTCTTCTCATCAGTGTTCCGAGTACTGCTTCACGTTGCCTTCAAGCTTCTTCGCCTCGCCGACCTTCCTCACGGCTTTGTTGAAATCCTCCGAGGTGATGGCCATACGGCTCTCGCGGATGGCGAACATCCCAGCCTCTGTGCAAACGTTGCGCAAATCGGCGCCGTTGAACCCATCGCTCAGCTTCACGATGCTATCCCAGTCAATCTCGCCCTCTATTTTCAACGGCTGCGCGTGGATTTTGATGATATCGAGACGGCCCGCTTCATTGGGCAAAGGGATCTCGATCTTGCGATCCAGGCGTCCCGGCCGCATGAGCGCAGGGTCCAACGTGTCAGGCCGGTTGGTCGCCATGATGACCTTCACTTTTCCAAGTTGATCGAAGCCATCCATTTGATTCAGCAACTCCATCAACGTGCGCTGCACTTCACGATCACTGCCCTCCCCTTGCACACGCTTCGAACCAATGGCGTCAATTTCGTCGATGAAAATGACACAGGGTTCGTGTTCACGGGCGTAGGCGAACATTTCGCGGACGATTCTGGGACTCTCGCCGATGTACTTATCGATGATCGACGAACCCACAATTTTGAGAAACTTGGCATCGACGTTGGTGGCGATGGCTTTTGCCAGGAGCGTCTTTCCGGTGCCAGGTGGTCCGTACAGTAACACGCCCTTCGGAGGACTAATGCCGACGCGCTGAAATAGCTCAGGATTCGTTAGTGGAAGCTCGATAACCTCGCGCAAGGCTCGAAGCTGCTCTTGGAGGCCTCCGATCTCGTTGAACGACACGGCCTTGTCGCTATCCATTTGTTGCATGCTGTAGACACGAGGGTCGACCTCACGGGGCAAGACGCGGACGATGGTGAACGTTAGCATGTCGAGAGCGACGCGAGCGCCCGCCACAAGCGAGGTCAATGGCAAGGACTTTTTGGCCATGACCATGTGACGCGCGCCGCCATGGCCCGCCTTCACAATGAAGCGCTCGTTATCCACCGCACGGAGCACCTCACCGACTAACTGACCCACGCTGAGGAGGGCTTTCGCTCGCCCTTCGCTCTCCTTCAGCGCCACGTCCAAGGCGCGCAGATCCGAACGACCGCGCCGGACGAGTTCGCTGAGCTTGTCCCGCTCCTTCGTCTTTGTCAAGATGACTTGCTTGAGTCGCTGGCGCTCGGGGTCCATCAAAAAAGGGGGAAAGGAGGTGGGAGGAAGGTTTGGGTTCCTTGTGTTCTTCCTCTCAGGAAGGTGAGAAATAGCAAACGGCTCTCGTTCGCTCCTCGGCCAACCTGAGCTGGCTGGGAGTGGTTCTGGCTTCCACTCTGAGATTTTTAACTCTTGCTGATTTTACGCAGCAGTCTCCATGATACGGCGGACGCGACAAGGGCGAGAAACGAAAAGGCCGCCGGCACGGCAATGGTGACCACGTCGAGTACTTCTAGTTCCTCCATTTTCGTGGCCAAAAGTTCAGCCGCTTCCCCGGCGATGGAGACATTACGCTCTACCCACACAATGGGCAACAGCGTCTGGGGAAGCGATGCGGCAACGGGAAAGAGGGGCACCTCGCCGGACGCGTTCGGGTATTGACAACCCCGGATGCGCAAGGGGCCCAAGAAAGCCGACACTTGGCCCCGAGCCACCGCCTGCAGCAGCATCCCTGTTTTCGAATGGACATAGATCGTGGTGTCCCACCGCCGCCGGGCAGCGGCGTCGTCGCTCCACCAGCGGCCGAGTTGTGCGGGACGCGACGCAGATGCCGCAGCGGCGGTGTTGACCGAATGCTGTTCATACAGTGCCCCGCCGACCTCTGTGGGTGGGAGATCCACGGTCACGTTCAGCGTCGCGCCCTCTGCGGTGAACCCCATGTCATCAGGAGGCGACGATGACGAGAGCGGCGGGGGAGTGCCGCACGTGCCCTCGAGCGTCAAAACAGTCGGCAATGTCGGGGAGCCCTTTGCTACCAAGACGTGGTCCGCGGAGCCACGGCTGCTGTGGTCAGTGACTCCGGAATTGGCCACCATCGACTCAGCTTTTGTACCACTGTCGCTCGGTGGAGAGGCGTGGGAGAAGCAAGAATCCAGAAACATCGGCTTCGTGATGACTGCAGGGCCGAAGAACGGACGAGAGTAGTTCAGCACCCCCGCGAAGCGCATGCCGAAGCATCGACTCGTCCGTGCCGTCACGGCCACTTCGGTCGAATCAATGGCCATTGGCGTGTAGAACGAGGTACCATCCGCCAACGACCCGGCGCTCACGACGGAATACGACTTCGACGCGTTGGCGAAGATCGCGTCAATGATCGCGTCATCGTAACTCGTTGGGGGGCGGGAACGCAGCCGAAACGCCCGTGGCGCGATCATATCGGTGAACAGCGACGCCACTTTCTTACCATTTGGCACCACGCCAGGAGTGGCGGTTGTATTCGCAGCGTCGTCGTCGTCGCGGTGGCTGTCCCTCAGATGATAGCGCCACCCCGTGGACGCCAGCTGCAGAGACAGCGACGTGCAAGATGGGTCGCTGCTGTTATCGCTGTTCGTGGCACTCATCGCCTCGCCGCCGTCGAGCCGCCGATGCGTTCTCGGTTCAGACCTGCTCAAGGGATCCGGAGGCATTGGCATCTGATTGTCGCCGTCGTCGTAGTCCGCCTCCGCGGCGCCCCACCACCACAGGCGGTCCTGCCCCGCCCACAGGTCGGCAATCTCCCCTCCACCGCCTTCCCCAAAGGCGTCGAAGGAAACCCCTTTCCCTCCCATGTATTCCGCGGTCGCATTGGCGTCGGTTCGGTTGCAGTCGCCTAAGTGCTCCCACAGTGGACACCGTTGGCCAGTACGAAATGTGTACGGGGACGGGGCCACTTGCGAGCCGTTCCACTCCAACTGCAGCTTCGTGGACGCGTGATAGTCAAGAAGGATCACCTCGAGATGAACGCTGTTCCAGATCGGATCGGTGTATCCCCACAAAAGTTCCGTCACCGTTCTTGCCACGAAAATGCCATTTTTTGAGATGACGTCGGTTGCATTCGTATCCGAGTTTAAAATGTCGCACACCCATTGGCGTGGGATGGGGCCAATGTCCGTGTGGTCCAAGACATCCGGCAGTCGCCCCACTCGGTAGACGATGCCCCAGAGTGGTATGTTGAGCGAGACAATCAGGTCGGTGTCCGGGTTGAGTTTTGTTCTATTGGGATCGGACGATGGAGAATTATTGGTTTTTTCGTCACTGAAAACGAACGTCGTGTTGTATAAATAGCTCACCGTGGTCGCTTTTGGGTGGCCAAATCGGATCGAATTGGGATCTTTCGCGGTGATCTCGTCGAACACGTAGGGGCCGATGACTTTTAAATGCGGCCGTGCACCCCTTCGCGCGACATCCTCGGCGTTTGTTAGATTGTAAAAGTAGAACGACCTTGTGGCGATCACCCCATGAGACTTCGGATCGAGCCAAAAGCGATACAGGGGCGATTCAGGGCTGTCGATGCTCAGAAACCGTTCCATTTCCATCGGAATGACCACCCAACGGCTGGCCAAACTCACCACGAGCACGACCGCCCACACGACGATAATGCTGATGATGGCGATGACAAGCGGGCGGCGGCGAGCAGACTCTGGCGGCTGTGGATGGACGGTGGCGGCCGTAGACGTCGCTCTGTTCGTTGATGGTTGGGCAGCGTTCCCCGGCAGCATGACGCTTCCAGCGGCAGTAGCAGCCTCGTCGGACGCAGCGCTGTCCATGGTTTGCAGGGCATCTTCGAACGTTTTCATACTCGTTGAAGCATAGTCCGGACCGGGGAGCGCCGGCGATCCGTCGCCAGGGACTTGATTCTTCGGGGACGATGAATCCCTGCTCAGAGGCAGCCCATCGCTACTGCTACTCGGTGGGGGTAGCAACGGGCGACGTTCCGCACCGCTGCGTGACGTCATTCTCTCACTCTCTCTATCGGTCTCTCTCTCTCTCTCTATGCTTGTCATGATCAAACCAAAATATGGACGCAGTGCTTCCGGTCCCGGCTGTGTCCCGGCATAACTCTCGGTCAAACAGCGCCGCGTCAAATTCGATGATAGACTATAGTGAGAGAGAGAGAGAGAAGTGGCCGTTACACTCCAAAAACCTGTGTTTCATATTGCCGTCAGTATGGCCCAACTTTTGTGTTGCTTCAAGCAGTCGTGTGTACAATGCCCTCTTCCTCCGCCGTTTCCGCGGTTGTGAGTGTGTCATCCACGACGGACGATGCCACTGCACGTACACCCCTGCACGCCCTTGTGGAACTACTTTTGAGGTTTGTTGGCATTCTCAGTCGGGATTTTTTGCTGATCTGAGGCGGCCCCAAGTTTTCGTAGGACAGCGTACCGCTTTTCACCTGCACCGCAGCTCATCGACACGAACCGACCTCGGGAATCAAGCGCGTACTTATGCACGACAAATCGTTCCTTACTCGACAAGGTAGCCGGAAACACGAGCTCGTCCTCTCCATTTGCCGTCGCGTCAAATTCGCGAATTCGTTCTAAAATGAGTCGGCGAGCCTGCAGCCACGTGGCTGAATGGGCCGAAGAGGCAGCGGTGGGGGTGTGCTGCGGTCGGATGTAATGAGGAGGATGAGCGGAGGTCGTCGTGTTCTGCGCCGGCATCCTGCTGCTTGGCGAGCGGCTTCCGCCGCCGCCGCCGTTGAAATTGACACCGCGAGGCGCGCGAAGTCGGGGTGATGGAGCCTGTTGAACGGGGGTGAGGCTAGGGGAAGAGCGGTCGCCGTTGCGATGCCCTTCCCGAGGGAAAGACGGGGGATCCAAACGGCCCTCCCGCTGCCCGCCGTGGCTCCTCTTCCCGCCTTCTCCTTCCACCTCATTTCCCTCCTCCTCCTTGATAGCTTCCTGCTGGTAGTGCATTTCCTGTTGCGACCAAGTATCGGCCACGACGGCCGCGTACGAGCTTGGTGGCTGTGAGAGCACAAAGGGCTCAGATGCAACCTCCCTCGCGGTCGCCATCGAATGCCTAGAAGGAGTGCCACGAGGGTGATGAAGGGGAGGAGGAGGGGCTTGAGACTCGAACGACGTGCGATGGTCACCGTCGTCGGATGGTGCATCTGGAGACATTACCGGCCAGTAGAGGTGCGATGAATCGTCTTGCCGTGGCGTGATCTCTGCCTGGGCAACACGACGTTTCTGGTGGTCTAGCGACTCCCTGCAGTCTTGTTGTTGCCCCGTTGAGTCGGGCGGCGCGTCTTGATCGTACCGCGCCGAGGAGGACGACCGGTGTTGTTGATGACCATGGTCGACCCCGTGGAAACCGACCCCATCTCCTCCAGCATCATCAGCATCATCCTGCACTCCACGCGTGCGATGAAGAGGCGGCCTCTGAGTGGTCGGTTGCCCTGGGTCATCGTCCCGTCGAGACCACCCGTGCTGCTGGTAGGTGACATGGTGGTGGTGGCCCCTCAGATGAGTCCGCGCGGCGCCGGGTGATGGTGCGTCCCACAACCCGGGAGGTGGCGCAGCATCGACGGCTGAACCTCCACGTTCCGCTGGCGGTGCGCGAGGTGCGTCATGAAAGCGATGGGGCGGTGGCAATCGGCGGTCCTCCCCCTCTCCACCTCGGATCCGTCGTCCACCTCGCTCGCCTTCGTCGGCATCGTATTGCGCCAACCAGGAAGCCGCACTCTGTCCGCTGCCGCTGGCCATGGCCGCGGTCGCCGCCAACGTGGCGAGAACGCCGCTGAGCGACGGGACCCTCGGCGGACGCGATGTATGCGACGGGGTGGATGACATCCCGCGACTGCCCCCTTCCTCAGCGTCCCCGCCTCTGAGTACCATGTCGATGGGCAACGACGCGCTCACGTCGACTCCGTTAACGCGCACGGTCACGGTCGCCGTGGCTGTCGCGGCGGAGGAGGCGCTGCGGAAGTTGTCGCCACTCGCCACTGGATGCGAACGGCGTGGGGAGAGGGCATCCATCGGCGCGTCGTGCGGTGGCGAGGAGGAGGTGGAGGGGGAGTATGGACGAAGACGACGGTCGTCAGATCGTCTGTCGTACGCAACGGCCACAGCGGCGGTGCGCTGAGTAGACGGCGGGCCCTCTTCCTCTCCTTCCTGATAGCGTTGTTGATAATGAGGAGGATGGTGACGATGGTCACCCGTCGCGGTGTTCGTCGCCGCAGAATGTTGTTGCGGATCACCGACGTGTGACGCGACGATCTTTGGTTTCGTCAACGCATCGACATCGGAGGGGCGGCGGAACGAGGTGGCGGTGGACACCATTGGTGAAGTGTTAGTGACCGCTTTGGCGCTGCTGGACCGTTTCGACGACTCTTCTGCCGGCGGGGAATTGGCCATGGAAGGCAAGGCTTCCGCTCGGAGGGAGGAACGATTACTCTCCTCCTGGTCGATGAGGTCATCGGGGGGCTGGCGGCGGCGACTTTGGAAGGTCGCTGTGTGCCCTGGCACCCGATGATGGGATGGGATGGTCGTTGTTGCGTGTTTCGCGGAGGGGGGAGGCAGAGGAGCGACGGCCCCGCTGCCTCCGATTCCTCCTCCTTCTGTTCCTGTTGGGGGCTGCGACCACGGTCCAGTAGTGGGCATCACCATGTCAAAGTTATCGGTGCTGGAAAGAATTGAGGCCCTCGAGTCGGCAACACTGCTGCGAGGCGGCCGTGGAGGTCGACCTGCGGCCGCTGTGGTGCTCGTCGTCGTGGTTACCGGGGCCGCTGGCGGTCTGACAATACTGCGAAAAGCGGTCGCCGCCGACACCGTAGGGGGTGCGAGTGCCGAGGGTGAAGGTGCCGTCATTGTGGATTGTGCGGATGACGGGGCAGTGGTCGTAGTGGTGGTCAGCGATGAGGGGCCGGCTTTTTGGTCCTTCATTTGACGATGATGACCTCCTTTGTCCACCTCAAACTCCTCCTCCTCGACCGAGTGGTCCGCGCCTCCTCCTCGATCGCTAGTAGCTGTGCATGCCACGGGAGCTGTTGCCGATGTCGCGATCGCTTGTCGCTCAACTCCCACTGCCAATGCGTTGGAGAACGGCAAGGAGGGACCGCTGTCCATCAACGTCGTGAACCCCGCGGCACCCAGCAGCGACGCGATCCACTCGTCGTCGGTCATCGGTTGGACGCTGCGGACGGTCGCGGCGGCTTCCGTCGTCGTCATCGTCGTCGTCGCGGAGGATGAAGTGGTGGCCGCCGTTGGTGGTGCTGCCGTCGACTCATGGGCGCCACGCTCTTCGGTGGTGGCCGGTCCCATGGTGTCCTTCTTGGGCCCCGACAAATCGGCTTCTTCAGTACTGTTATGATGATGATGATGATGATGATGATCATGAGTCTCCTCGGATGGCGGTGCCTTAGGCGCCACTGCCACGTATCGCACGACGGCAACTAGCGACGATGTCCACGACGATTCGTTGGCGAGGAAGAGCGTGCCGTCTTGCTCGATCGCGGCGGCGGAGGTTCGAACGAGACGTCGTACATGACTTGGAGTGGGCCATCGCGGCGACCCCCAAGGAGAGGGAGCAGACCGCCTGGACACTGGCGCTGACATTCGCGGCCATCGACTAGCAGACATGAGAAGCGGCCGTGGAAGTGACGCCGAGAGGAGCAGCGTGGACTCACTTGTTGCTACGGACGCGCGGAGCATGCTGCAACGGTGGCACTGCGCCGCAAAGGACGGTGAGGATGGGGCTGGGCCTACGCCGTTACCACGGCCGTGAACACCCCCAACGAAGACCGTCGGGACGCAAACGATGTCGGCGCGGCGCAGCACCGAATGCCACGACGAAGAGGAGAACAACATGATCCAGATCAACAATGCGAGGGAATTCGATCAAACACAACGCGAATACAGTAGACCCTTCGTCTGTTCTTCAAGCTGAGAGAAATGTGTGGTGTGGGAACAATGGAGAATCACTCCAGTGTCGCAGCAGTTTCGAAGGTCCGTGAGAAAAACACCGGTTTTAGCAGAAACAACAATTTCCAGAACCTCAAACAAACGAAGCTTGTCCGCTCACATCCTTGCCGCCGCTGTCGACAGCATGCCGTGGAAGAGGCGACGAGGACGAGGAAAAGGGGATGATGACTGCGATCGGCGATGACGACGCCGCTCCATCAGGGGCAACCGAAGAAGACGAAGTTCGTAAGCGGACGGCGTCGTTGTCGTCGTTGTCATCGGACTTTTCCTTCTTCGTTCCGCTCGTCGCCTCGCCATAGGCGTACAGCAGGCACCCACTCGTCGCCACGAGGACGCCCAGCACGTTCACGCCGGACAGTGGGGTGTGAAACAAACGCACGGCGACCACGATGAGAAGTAACATTTTGACGTTCATCAGCACTTGGCATGTAACGGGGGAGCTAGCATCGATGATGTTGATGTAGGTGCCTTGATTCACGAACATGAGGAATCCCCCGAGCACCGATGTCCCTACGAGCAACGGCCACGGAGACGTTTCTGCTGCTGGGTCATCACCGCCATCAGAGAGTCGCAGTGACAATGTTGACTTCGACGATTGTTGGCCAGTGACGGTGGTGGTGGCATCGAGGGATGGATGGCCGGAATTTCCAACGCGGCTCGCCGACGACGAGCGGCGCACTTCGATGAATTCAATCAACGGTGAATCCGCCGCGGCCCTCCTTCCTTGGTGCCCCAAAGGTCCCGCCGCCGGCGACGCGACGTGCGGCCGCGATTGTTTTCCCTGGAAGTACGTGTTGTCCACGGCGAGCGCGGGGACGACGAGGTAGGCGGCGTCAAGCGGCGCCGGCGTGGCGCCAAGCACCGCATCGATGGCATGGCCGCCGGCAAGACGCCCCGACGGGCGCTGTGGTGCCGCCATCGTGGACGACGAAGGGACCGCACGATGGTTGGCGGCGATGGCACTTGACCACCATAGTTCGGCAGCGCAACCCAGCAGAAGCAACATGCAGGCACTCAACGGCGCTTCATACCGCAGAATGTCGAGCGGCTCAAGTCGTTCCGCCGATGGTGCAACTTCCTCTCCGCTGTTCGCGGAGGGGACCGTCGTCACCGCCGCTGGCTTCAACAACTTGCCGTTGATGACGGCCTTAAATGCCCTCCCGGCGCAGCTCAAAAAGGCCAAGGCAAGGCCCCAGGACGCACTCAATTGTGCAACGTGACGTGTCGCCATGTCGCCGCCGTCAGTCGCAACCCGCATTGGTTCCTGACGATGCATTGCTGTGCCCTCACTTTCGGCAGCACGATCACCTGCTCCTGTGCTTTTCCAGACCGCCGCTACGGTGCCGAGTGCGATTGGCACCATCGCGATCCAAGCGACGGCGGTCAACCGGCGCCGCAGCCACAGCCACGAAAGCAGCGCGACAAACAAGGGCAACGTGGATTTAACCATCTGCTGCGCAGCGACTGAAATGTGCACCAACGCGGCGTTCGCGCAGCCGATGTCAACACTGCGAGCAATGCCCAGCGGAAGGATGCGCCTCAATTTAGGCCACAACCAATGCGCACGAATACGACGGAAAAAAACACCGGACCGATGAACGAGTGTTGAAGGCAAGACCAAGGACCTTGTCGTCGGCGTCGGCAGGAGTCCTCTTTCCATACGCCCTTCGACGGATTCCACATGACGACGACGCCGCCACTGCAGCGCGGCATTCGAGAACGCGCCGGCGACGAACATCTGAGCGCTGGTGGAGAATAGCGTCCGCGTGACGCCCAATCCGCCGGCGACGACCGGCATAAACTGCCATTTGTTGAGCAACGTCCATAACGAATAGGCCGCAAAGTTCAACAGCGTCAGCGTCAGAAGATGCAGGAAGCGGCTCGACGGATGCGGCCAGCCACCACACAGACCCCGACGGAGGGATCCGTTCACGTTACCGTGCGACGAGGAGGAGGAGGGGTGCATCACTTACTTCTTCTTTTAATGCCGCCCCCTTGCCTTGTGTCAAGGGTGGTTTAATGCCGCCCCCTTGCCTTGTGTCAAGGGTGGTTTTTCTACGAAGCCGCTCTGGTGTCGCCTCCTCCTCTCAGTGGCCTCGCTCAAGGTCGCGAAGCGTCCGCTTCGTGAGCGTCGTGCTGGACGCTGTGGTGCCCGAGTTCAATGCGGTAGTCGTGATCGGACGCGTAGCACCGACGATGTAGGATGCCACACGTGTTCGACGTGACACCGGCGGAGGAGTCAGTGTGTGGAATAATGTGGCCACGACGTCGCGAATGACGTGGCAAAACGTGGCTCACTCTAAAGGCCAACGGTACGAGTTAACTGTGATGCCAAAACTGGCATTGTGGTGGTAAGCTACGCGCGAGGTCACAGACAAACGAAAACGGAAAAAACGAAGCACACATTTCATCCTCATCGAACGAACCACAACTCGGCGCACCGCACAATGTTCAAAGCAAAAAAGGCTTTAAAAATTCTTGAAGGCCGATCGAAATGACGAAGGAGGGAGGTACGTGCCGTTCGTGACATGACGGCAGGTCCAAACGCAGACGCAAAGGGTCTCCGTTCGTGGCGCTTGTCCGAAACCACCATGGATAGCGAACGTGCCTGCGCCAATTGCAGTACATTGCGCGGCGCATGAAAAAGAAGTACAAACCGAAGCCTTTTTCAAAACCCTGATCCTGACGCCATGAAGCCCACAGCGTTACAGCTGAACTACGGTGCCACGGGCTCGGGTCCCCACTCTGTCACCAACTTAGTCATGAGCGTCGAGAACGCCACCGTCACGTCGCCTCGCGATTCGTCGATGGGGCCAACCACGTTCGCATGAGTGCGATGCGCCGCCAGCGCGCCACCCACGACCTCGCTGTGGACCGCCTGGATGCCGCGCAGCTTGTACTTTTCCCGAAACCGGGTCAAGCGCGTCACGGCCGACTGCACGTCCATCGCGGAATCTGGTGCAGTACGAGCCGGCGGCGATGCCGACACGGCGGGGGGAGAGGGCAAGTCCGGGCACGCATCGGTCAAGAAGCCAAATTGCACCACCAACCAGCCGCGCACGACTCCGAGCGCGTCGCCCTGCCCATCCCGGCCTCCAATCGGCAGCCACGCCACCTCGGGCGCCGCGGAGCCAAGTTGGACAGTCCGCAGCCACTGGTCCCGCCAGTCCACCTGCGCGAAACCGACGATGTCGTTCTTCCCCACCGAATCGTGGTCCCAGACGGACAGAGCGATGGGCTCCGCTGGCGGGAGCGTACTCGCGGACGCCGCCGCAGGCCGCAACGGGCCCCCGCCCGGAGGAGCGGCGATGACGAACACGAGCTCGTTCCGCTGTTCCGGTGAGAAATCGGGGTTGTAGGTGTTGAACACAGGCAGTGTCTCACCGGCGATGACGCGGCTGCTACATGTCGTTGAAAGCGCCGCTTGCACAAATGCGTCGCACGACCCGAACGTGTCCATCTTTGGCAGGCCACGACATGCCAAAACTCGCACGCAGAGCAGGCGGGCGTCGTCGCCACGGTTGGATCTGCTAGTGCTGTTCCAGTCGGGGGCACACGCTGCAATAGACAGCAGCGGCGATGAGCGGTCCGTGCGCGCAAACTCGCTCAGCAGCACGAGAGCATTTGCGGCGGGATGCACGTCCGGCGCCTCGGAGGCGTGAAGGGCGGCACTCCCCGCGGCGGCGGCGGGCAACAATCTGCTCCACGCCGATGTCATGGTTGAACCGACCCGGGAGACGATCGCGGAGAGGTGCACGGGATCCATCAGCGATAACCGCGGATGCACCGGCAGCATCGACGCAGTGCTGTACGTCACCGTGACGTCGACGCGCGCCACGACGGCACCGTTCTCGGTGGCAAACACCGGCAGCGGGTACGTGGTACCAGGGGTGAGTGCCCCGACGGGCACGACGATGGCCGCGACCGTCCGCTTGGCTAGGCCGGACTTGACCTTCACGCGGAGGGTAAACGAGTCGCGCGCCGACTGTAAATCAAACGTGACGGTGTCAGCCACCAGCAACAATCGGCCTCCCGCCGCGCCGCTCGGATCGCGGAACCGGCGCGACGACTTGGCGTCGTGTTCCAAACCGGTAGGAGCGACCTTGACGTACACGCCGGAGCCGAGGAGAATCTTCGTGCCGGGCTCCGGGGTCACGGCGCCGACGGCGATTGAGCACCGGACCGACCCCGGCTCGAAGCCGTAGCGCGCGACGACGAGTTGAACTGCGAGTTCGGGGTCGGCCGGAAAACGGCTGATCAAGGTGTCAACGGTTGTCAGCTCCGTCGGCGCGAACTTCTGCAGCACCGACACGATTCTCGCGCTGGCCGCCTCCTGCGCCGCCGCGTCCGCCGCAACGACGCCCGCGCCGAACGTCGACGTCCGCAGACTGACGCGGATGTGCCCCGCCGCCTTCGCCGCCGCCGTCCCCGGCTCCTTCACCAGCGGCACCCACAGCTCCCGCGCGGCGCCCTGAGCGACCCCGAAGACCGCCACCTGCGTCGAGCACATCAAGTCGTCCTCGTCGACATCCTCGTCCATCACTGTCACCGACACGACGTCGCTCAACGGGTCCCACACGTCCAACGTGAACGTCTCGTTGTACGACGGCGCCAAGTTCGCCTTCATCGTCTTGGTCCGCACCGTCTGATGCCCCAGCTGCAGCACGACGTACGGGTCGCCAGTGTCGAACGTCCCGGCGCGCGGCAGGTCGCGGCACGCGCACACCGTGAACGCCAACGCGTACGTCCCCGGCTCCGGGCCGTGCTTCGCGACGAGCGCCTTCATCATCGCCTCCCAGTCGGGGTGCTGGTCAAGAGCGGGATCGACGGCGTCGCAACTCCCAGCCGCAGGGTACCGCTGCCGCATCTTGAGCAGTCGGCGCCGGTAGTGCTCCTCCGTCTCCTCCTCGAACGCGCGCGGCGACGAGAAGCCCGTCGCCATCAGCCCGAGCGCGATCGTGCCGAACACGCGTCCGTCCGTCGCGATCAGCGCCACCGTCGGCCGCTTTGCCGTCCCCGCGACGAGGCGCCGCAGCGACACGTGCGCCCGGGCCAGCACGTCGTCGGCGCCCACCACCGCCTCCATCAGCTCGACCAGCAGCGTCTCCGTCGCCCGCTGCACGAACAGCGTCGCGCCGCCGCCCGCCAGCGGGCCCCCGTCGCGCACGCCCTTCGTCTCCGGCGTCTCCACCGGCTTCGGGTTCAGCGCGTTCGCCAGCGTCAGGCGCAGGTACAGCGTCCGCTTCGGCGTCTTCTGTCCCACGATCGGCGACACGGCCAGCGGCCCGGGCGTGACGGTCACCGACGC
>ERZ1292630.2350-Hain-H41-02um-R3-2350-length-17573-cov-3_pt1 | contig 13505 bp, 13 predicted proteins | sample MGYA00564408_ERZ1292630 | MGnify/ENA primary metagenome ERZ1292630 (study PRJEB36523, sample SAMEA6512641) | groundwater metagenome | collected 2019-01-08 | study: AquaDiva: Metagenomics assemblies of 32 groundwater samples | reverse complement strand
GACGATCGGCGCGGGCTACGTCGTCTCGCTGGCGATGTCCTCGCCCCAGCCGACGCGCTACTTCGTCGCCTTCTTGCTGCTGTTCATCGTGCTCTTCGCCACCACCGGCATCGGCAACGGCTCGACCTTCCGCATGATCGGAGTGATCTTCACGAAGGACGTGCGCGGCCCGGTGCTCGGCTGGACGTCGGCGATCGCCGCCTACGGGGCGTTCCTCATCCCCAAGGTCTTCGCCGGCCAGATCCGCGCCGGCACGCCGGAAAGGGCGCTCTACGGATTCGCCGCTTACTACGCCACTTGCCTGGTGCTCAACTGGTGGTTCTACGGCCGGCGTAACGCCGAGATCGCCTGCTGAGCGACCCGATGGGAGCAGATCGGCACGTGACACGGAGCGAGCCCCGAGGAGAGTGACCATGATGGCCATCAAGGAGCTACCGATCGCCTGGAGGGTCCTGGCGCTCAAAACGCTCGCCTTCACTGTCTGCTTCGCCTGCTGGATGCTGAACGGCGTTCTGGTGACCTACCTCGTCGAGCGCGGCGTGTTCGGCTGGGATCCGGCGCAGATGGGAGTGCTGATCGGCGTCCCCGTGCTCACCGGATCGATCTTCCGCCTCCCGGTCGGGATGCTGACCGACCGCTTCGGTGGCCGGCCGGTGTTCACGCTGCTGATGCTCCTCTGCGCGGTGCCGATGTACCTGCTGGGCAGCGTCGACAGCTACCAGGGCTATCTTCTGGCCAGCCTCGGATTCGGCCTCGCCGGGGCATCCTTCGCGGTCGGCATCGCCTTCTCCTCGGTCTGGTTCACCCGGGAGCACCAAGGCACTGCGCTCGGGATCTTCGGCGCTGGCAACGCCGGAGCGGCCCTCACGGTGATGGGCGCCCCGAGCCTGTTGCGATGGCTCACCGACGGTGGCAAGGAGATCGAGCGCTGGCGCCTGCTGCCGGTTCTCTACGCGGCGATGCTGGTCGTCATGGCGGGGCTGTTCTTCCTGCTCACCCGCAACAAGAAGGCGGAGGCTGCTTCGCGGCGCGGCGTCGTCGAGATGCTCCGGCCGCTCGCGCACGCGCGCGTCTGGCGCTTCGGCCTCTACTACTTTCTCGTCTTCGGCGGCTTCGTCGCCCTCGCCCAGTGGCTGGTGCCCTACTAAGTGAACGTCTACTCGATGACGATCGTGACCGCCGGCCTGGTGACCTCGATCTTCTCGCTTCCGTCGGGCGTCATCCGCGCTCTCGGCGGCGTCCTCTCCGACCGGCTCGGCGCGCGCACGGTGATGTACTGGACGCTGGGGGCGATCGCGCTCTGCTGCCTCGCCCTGATCTTTCCCAAGATGGAGATCGAGTCGCCCGGCAGCGGCGTCATGGCGGCCCGCGCCGGCGTCGTGACCGAGGTGAGCGAGACAGTCGTTCGCGTCGGTGTGGATGCCTACCCGCTAGTCGCCAGGAGCGACCAGGCGATCGACGAGAGGGCGGCGCACCTGTTGCCGGTCGTCCGCTCGTGGCACGTCGCAGAAGTGCAGGTCGGCCGGCAGGTGGCGCGGCGCGAGCTGCTGGCGCGCGGCGTCACCAACATCTTCTTTCAGGCCAACGTCTGGGTTTTTACGGTGCTGGTCTTCGTCATCGGCATCGCGATGGGCATCGGCAAGGCGGCCGTCTACAAGTACATTCCCGACTACTTCCCGACCGAGGTCGGGGTCGTTGGCGGCATGGTCGGCGTCCTCGGCGGGCTCGGCGGGTTCCTCTGCCCGATCGTCTTCGGCTACTTGCTCAAGGGCATCGGGCTGTGGACGACCACTTGGATCTTCTTCTTCCTGGTGGCGATGGCCTGCCTGGCTTGGCTGCACGTCACCGTGCGGCGAATCTCGAAGCGCGACGATACGATCGAAGTGCCGATGCCGGCTCTCGAAAACAGCTGAACGATCTCGTCGACGAGATCTCGCCCGCGTCGTTCGCGATGGTGATGGCGACGGGCATCGTCTCGACCGCCGCCTTCGTCCTCGGGAGGCCGAAACTCGGCTTGGCTCTCTTCGGCATCAACCTGATCGCCTACGCCCTCCTCTGGGCGGCCAGCCTCACGCACGCCGCGCTCGACCCCCGGGCCGAACCGCCTGCCGCGCGTTACGGCGAACCGCTCGACCAAGCGTCGGGATAGCCGGACTCGAAGCCATCGCCGAAGATCCAGCCGGGGTCGAGCGGGAGCGAGCGCGTCGCCATCTCGATCGGTTCGCCGCGACCGGTTTCGACCCAGAGGTCGTGCAGGATCTCCCCCCAGTCGTCGGTGACGTTGCCGTCGCGCAGCTCCTCGATGTAGAAGCGGGGGAGGCTCTGGTAGTAGAGCAGGGCTTCGGCGGTCTCGGCGCCGGCGGGGATCGGGAAGCGGACGTCGCTCCAGTACTGGCCGTCGGCATAGGCGGCGCCCACCGCGGGCGCGCCCCCCGCCTCGAAGGCGGCGTTGTCGAAGCCGCGCGGCGGGATCCGGTTGTCCTTCTCGATCGTGTCGGCGAGCGCCATGTGGCCGGTGGGCCCGGCCGGCAGGCCGGTCGCGGCGGCGGCGTCCGCGGAGAGCCCGACCTTCATCTCGTAGACCGTGGTCGTGGCTTCGTCGAGCGTGGCTTCGGCCGTGTCGTAGTGGCCGTGCTCGCCGACCAGAGCGCCCACCGCATCGAGGAAGCGGACGTTCAACCAGATTCGCCGCCCCTCGATGTGGCCGGTCGGGATCTTGTGCCCCGTCTGGTTGATCGCCCGCACCACGAGCTCGGTGCCGTCGCGCGCGAGCTGGAGCGTCGCGGTCCGTCGCAGCATCGAGACGGCTCGCGCGCGGGCCGCGGCGACCTGGGCGGGATCGACGCGCGGATCATCGGGGTAGTGCGCGAGGACGAGATCGAGCGACTGCGCGGCGGCGCCGGAGAACTCGTGGCGGGCGAGGTCGTCGCGCTCGCGGCCGTAGAAGCAGCCGCGCGCGGTGGTGGTCGGCATGTGGCAGTCCTGGCAGGTCGCGACCACCGGCCCGCGCGCGCCGCCGAAGCGGCCGCCCAGATCGACGCCGCCGGCGGCGAACAACGAGAGCTTCCACTCGGTGTAGGTGCGCTCGAGCGGGAACTGCGTCCAGAGGTCCTCGTCGGGGACCGGCTGGTCGACGGCGTTGTAGCGCCAGGAGCCGTCGGGCCGGCGCGTGGTCGCGACGTTGCCGACGTCGTGACAGGTGCCGCACATCGAGGAGCTCTTGACGAAGGGCGAGGCGATGGTGAGATGCGGCGCGTCGGTCTCCTCGTACGGTCCGCGACGGCGCCCCTGGGGGTCGAGCACGAACATCGCGTTGCCGTAGTGCGCCGGCACCGCGTCGAGGCCGGCGAGGATCGGCTCGTCCTCGGGCGGGCTCTGGCCCGGCACGTAGACCGGGTCGACCAGGCTGTGGCAGAAGTGGCAGGTGACGCCGTCGCCATCGGTGTCGTCGAGCGTCGCGCCGGAGGGGTCGGCGGCGTGGCCGGTGACGAACGACATCGGCACGTGGCAGCGCAGGCAGAACGTCCCGACGTTGGCGACGTCCTGGTTGGCGTTGGTCATCTGGGCGTAGAAGAGCGGGTCGCGCCCGGCGAGCCCCATCAGGCTGCCGGCCCAGGTGGCATAGGGCTCGTCGCCCGGGTCGAAGTCACCGTGGCAGGCGCGGCAGTTGTCGGAGGTTTCGAGCACGCCCGCCGGCACGTCGCCGATCTGCGTGCCGGAGAGCCGGAAATCCTCCTGCGTCAGCGGGATCAGCGCCGCGAGCGCGGCGGTCGTGGCGAGCGCCAGGACGGCGCCGCCGGCGCGGCGGAGAAGGCGCGACTTCGAGGCCATCTGCCCCCCTTCGTGGCGAGTGCGACAACGTAGCAGCACGCGGCGCGCCGGCGTATGACGGCCGTCATGGAGCGGGGAGCCGCGGCGGGTCGAAGATCCGTGCTCTGGCCCGCAGGACGCCCCCTTCCGCCGTTGACCCGCACCGGTTCGCGCGCCGTCGCGCCGCCGTCCTGATCGGTGTCCATCTGCTGATCGGCCTCCACGTCGCGCACTGGAGGCTCGCCGGCCGAACGCTCGCGCCGCTCGAGCTCAACGAGGTCATGCACACCCTGGAGCTCGGCGTGGTCACCGCGGGCTTCCTGCTGATGGCGACCGCGGCCGTGTCGATTCTCTTCTTCGGCCGTTTCTTCTGCTCCTGGGGTTGCCACCTGCTCGCGCTCCAGGACGGGGCGGCCTGGCTGCTGTCGCGGGCCGGAATCCGGCCCGCGCCGTTCCGGTCGCGGGCGCTCGGCTGGATCGCCGCCGGCGCGGCGTTCTACATGTTCCTCTGGCCGCAGGTCGCTCGGTTCGTCGTGCAGCGCTGGCCGGCAGCGGAGTCCGCGATCGGCCCCCGCCCGGAGTTCCGCCTGCGCGTCCTCGCCGACGGCGAAGGGTGGGCGTCGTTCCTCACCACCGACTTCGCGCGCAACCTGCCGGGGCCGGGAATGACCCTCGTCACCTTCGTCGTCTGCGGCTTCGCCGCGGTCTGGCTGCTCGGCACGCGCGCCTTCTGCCGCGACGTCTGTCCGTACGGCGCGGTCTTCTCGCTCGCCGACCGCTTCGCCCGCCGGCGCATCGTGCTCACCGGCGACTGCACCGCCTGCGGCCGCTGCACGGCGGCCTGCACCTCGGGAATCTCGGTGTTCGAGGAGGTCGCGCGCCACGGCGCGGTGACCAGCGGCGATTGCTTGAAGGACCTCGACTGCGTCGCGGTCTGCCCGACCCGCGGCCTCGAGGTGGCCGTCCATCGTCCTCCTCTCTTCGACCGCCGCGGCGTGCCGCGCAAGTGGCCCCTGAGCTGGCCGGAGGAGGTCGCCGTCGCCGCGGTCGTGCTGCTGGCACTCGCCGCGCTGCGCGGTCTCTATCGTCTCGTCCCGTTCCTGCTCGCGCTCACGCTCGCGGCCTGCGTCGCGTTCGCCGCCGTGCTCGCGACGAGGTTGCTCCGGCGCCGCGAGGTGCGTTTCCAGCGCTGGCCGCTGCGTGGCGCCGGGCGGGTGACCGCGCGCGGCTGGCTCTTCGCCGCCGCGACGCTGGCCGCAGTGGCCGCGACGGCGCACGCCGGGGCGATCCGATGGCACGAGTGGCGCGGCGACCGCGCCTGGGAGGAGTGGCGGCGGGGGGTGGCGACCGCGACCCGCGTCGACGCAGCGCGCCGCGCCCTCGGCCACCTCGTCGTACGCGAGCGCTGGGGGTGGGTGCGCCCGCCCGACCTTCCGATTCGCATGGCGGCGCTGGCCGAAGCGCTCGGACGCGACGACCTGCTCGAGGCGTCGCTGCGCCGGCTGGCGCCGTCGAGCTCCGCCGCGCGCCTCGATCTCGCCGAGCGACTGGCGTCCCAGGGGCGGCTGGCGGAAGCCGAGCGCGTGCTGCGCGCGGCGCTCGCCGTGGAGCCCGCACTCGCGGCCGCCCACTACGGGCTCGGCGTCGTCCTCGCCGCCGGCGGCCGGCCGAGCGAAGCGGTCGCTTCGTTGCGGCGCGCGCGCGAGCTGACTCCCGAGGACGCGGAAGTGCTCAACAATCTTGGTTACCTCGTGGGCGAGCTCGGCGGCGCCGAGGAGGCGGAGTCTCTGCTCGAAGAGGCCCGACTTCGTGCGCCGACCTGGGCGCTTCCCTGCTTCAACCTCGCGGCGCTGCTCGACCGGTCGGGCCGGAGCGCGGAGGCCGAGGCGGTGGCGGTGAGCTGTCCGGCGCCGGAGGAACAGGGCGGGCGGACGGTGGCGGGGAGATAGACTGGCAAGGAGTCCCGCCGCACGCGAGCCGCCGTCGTGCCCCGAAAGCCGTCGCCATGGCCCCCGCCGCCGACCTTCGCGCCAACCCGCCCCTGCCGCCCTTCGATGCACTCCCCGCGGAGGTCCGCGCGGCGCTGCGCGCCATCGGCTCCGAGCGCGGCTACCCGAGCGGCGACGTCTTGCTCGCGCACGGCGAGACCAGCCGCTGGATCCGGGTCCTGCTCTCGGGCCGCGCCAAGCTCACGCGGGAGCTCGCCGCCGGCCGCACGGTGATCCTGGCGTTGCTCGGTCCCGGGGACTTCTGCGGCGCGATCCCGGCGCTGTCGAGTCTGCCGAGCGACGCCTCGATCGTAGCTCTCGGCACGCTCTCGGTGCTCGAGATCGATCGCGAGGCCTTTCTCGCCCTAATCGCGGGGCGGCCCGAGCTGCTGGGCGTTCTGCTGCCGGCGCTCGCCGGCCGATTGACCGAGTGCCGTCACTGCCTGGTAGAGCTCACCGGGCAACGAGTGGAGCCGCGACTGGCGGCGCTCTTCCTGCGCCTCGCCGACGACTGTGGCGTCACCGAGGCGCGCGGCGTCCGGGTGCCGATCCGCCTGTCGCGCCAGGATCTCGCCGACCTCGTCGGCACCAGCCTCGAAACCGCGATCCGGATCTTCAGCCGCTGGCATCGGACCGGCGTGCTCGAGACCGGGAGCGACGGCTTCCTCCTCGTCGATCGCGGCACGCTCGAACGCGTGCTCCACTCCGCCTCGATCTGACGCGCGATCTCAGATCGTGTAGGAAATTGCTTTTCGCCGCAAGCGCTGGAGCCCGTGGTCGAGAGTGTGCAAGCCCCTTCCAGCGGCGCAGGAGATGCCTCTGGGGTCACGCGGGCATCTTGAGAGCGGGTGGGGACGGTCCGACCGAGACTCGAAAGATCTTGGAGGTCGCTGGGCCCGACACCAAGGGACTCATCCGACCTGAACCCGCACGACCCCGGCCCCGGATCAGGCGTTGGAGAGGTAGAGCTTCGTCTCGACGGGCGGCGAGGCGGCGCCTGTCCTGGTCGCAGCTCATCCGTAAGGTCTACGAGATTGATCCGTTGCTCTGCCCTTTCTGCGGGTCGCAACTGCGCATCGTCGCGTCCCTGATCGACGTGGCGTTGAGCAAAAATACTCTGCGTATTGTGTAATCCGTCGAGGGCTCATGCCCTACCAACGCCCACGAGCCGCCATCCTCGCCAGGCGTCTGACGGAGCCGCGCCGTTATATTCAGATCGTCGCCGGGCCGTGCCAGGTTCGCCTTTGGACTAGAGTGAGACCGGACGAAGGGACATGGAGCACGAGACCGCGATCCGGCTGGGATTCTTCCTCGGCATCCTCGCCGCGATGGCGCTCTGGGAGCTCGCCGCGGCGCGCCGCGAGCTCGAATCCGGCCGCGCGCGGAGGTGGGTGGCGAACCTCGGCCTCGTCGCCCTCGACACGGCGGTGGTGCGGCTGCTCGCGCCGATCACCGCCACCGGTCTCGCGGTCGTGGCGAGCGAGCGCGGATGGGGACTGCTCCATCGCTTCGCGCTTCCCGCGTGGCTCGCCTTTCTCGTCGCCTTCCTGGCGCTCGACCTGGTGATCTACCTCCAGCACGTGATCTTCCACGCCGTGCCGGCGCTCTGGCGCCTCCATATGACGCACCATTCGGATCTCGACTTCGACGCCACGACCGGCGTGCGCTTCCATCCGCTCGAGATCCTGCTGTCGCTCGCGATCAAGCTGGCGGCGATCCTGGTGCTCGGCCCCTCGCCGCTCGCGGTGGTGGTCTTCGAGGTGGTCCTGAACGGCACCAGCCTGTTCAATCACGGCAACGTGCGCCTGCCCGCCGCCCTCGACCGGGTCCTGCGCTGGCTGGTGGTGACGCCGGACATGCACCGCGTGCACCACTCCGCCGCCGCGCCCGAGACCAACAGCAACTTCGGCTTCAACTTCCCCTGGTGGGACCGCCTCTTCGGCACCTACCGCGCCCAGCCCCGCCTCGGCCACGAGGCGATGACGATCGGCCTCGACCAGTTCCGCGACCCGGCGCGGCTCGCCCTGCCGCGGCTCCTCGCCCTGCCCTTCGTCGGCCGGACGGGCGACTACCCGATCAACCGGCGCGAGGCCGACGAGGATCGGGAGGGGTAGAAGCCGGAGCCGAGCGCGGCCGCTCGGGTCGCGACGGCGCGGAGGCTGGAGTCGGCTTCCTCTTCACCTTCGTCCTAACAGCCCGTGGTGGAAGTGCTTGCTGTCAGCGGCCCCTCGCGACGGAATCCGGGTGAAGTTCGAGCGAGCGGACGGTCTCGGAGCGATCGCGGCCGCGCTCCCGGCGCCCGCCCGGATCGTGATCGACTGCGTCTCCTTCCACGCCAAGCCGCTCGGGCTGGGGCCTGGATTTCCGGAGAGTATCCTGCAGGAATCGAGGGTCGTGTAGGTTTCACTTTGGCACGGCGCCGAGCGGAGCCTGGAGCTATCTCTCGGGCGGTGCTTTGCCACGAGAGAGGTGCGGATGCGACGAAACGGCGCCGTCTTGTCTTGTCTCACGGGTCTTGCGGTCGCGTGTGGTGCGGCTCGCGGGCAGGAGCTCTGCCGGCTGAGCGGAATCTGGGGTCCGGGCGGTCGCGGCATCGAGCCTCCGATCACCGATACTCTGCCACTGGAGTTCGTCGACGGGCTCGTTCTCTATCCGACCTGGGCCACCCTCGAGCCGAGCGAGGGGCAGTACGATTTCTCCAGCATCGACGCGCTGGTCGATGTCGCGCAGCCGGCCGGTAAGCGCGTCGGCCTCGCCGTCATGGCGAGCGTGGTGCCCGCTTACATCCTTTCCGAGCCGGGGGTTTCGATGTTTCTCCGGCGCGAGCAGGGGGCGGTCGATTGCACCACGGCGACCCCCTACCCGTGGGATCCCTACGTGCAAGGGCGATGGGAGGCGTTCCTGCAGGCTCTGGCCGGCCATCTCATCCGCGATCATTCCCAGAGCGGCGAGCCGTTGCTGGCGCTCGCTCGACATCCGGCTCTCTCGCACGTGCTGGCCGAACTTCCCGGAGTGGGCGCGATTCGCGACATCGGCAACTGCCTGACCGGTTCTCCAGACTACGATCGCGCCGCGTTCATCGCCGCCGCGCTCGACAGTATCGAGAAAGTCCAGGACAGCTTTCCGACGAAATTCACCTACATTTTCTTCTTCAACGTGAACGACGGCGGGTCGCCGCCGCTCACGGGCGAGATCCTCGCGGCCTTCGAGACCACTTTCGACGGCACGTCCAGGCCGCGACTCGGGCTGATGGAGGAGAACCTGTCGTGCGATGGCCCTCCCGTGGGAACCGGAGGCAACACGAATCCGCTGTTCCTGCAACAGGAGTCCACGTTCACGATGTTCCAGATGCTCCAGGCCTGGCGAATCCCTCATCGCGAGCCGGAGCAAACGGACGCCTGCCTGGTGACCACGGTTCCCGGCGATCGGTCGACGGCGGTTTCGGGTCCGGAGGTCGGGATGGCCTTCGCGTACGACAACTTCGCCACCCGCTACTTCGAGATTTATCAGGCGGATCTCCTGCACGACGGCTTTGCCGACGAATTCGCGACCTGGAGCGCCCTGCTGCGGGCCGAGGTTCCGCAGGGGGACAGCGATGGCGACGGCTTTCCGGATCCGTGCGACGGATGTCCCTGGGACCCGGAGCGCATCGTCTCCGCCGGGTGCCTCACCATCTTCGTCGACGGCTTCGAAGACGGAACGACTCAGGCCTGGGTCGAAGGAAGCTGACGTCTTCCTCGGCGCCTACTCGCGCGCGACCGGGCGCCGCTCGTCCGCGGTCCAGTCGTACCAGGAGCCGTCGTAGTTGCGGACGTCGGCGTAGCCGAGGGCGCGGAGGAGCAGCCAGGCTTCGGCGGCGCGCACTCCGGCGGTGCAGTAGGTGATGACCGGCTTCGCCGGATCGATGCCCGCGGCGCGGAGCCGGGCGCGCGCCGCCTCGGGGTCGAGCCGGCCGCGGGCGTCGAGGAGCTCCTTCCATTCCAGGTGCACGGCCCCCGGAATATGCCCGCCCCGCGCTTCGAAGTGCGGCGTCGCGCCTTCGAACTCGGCGCGCGTGCGCACGTCGAGCAGCGTGCCCGCACCTGGCCGCCGCGCCGCGACGTCGGCGGCGCTGGCGCGGATCCGTTCGACGGGCCGCGCGGCGAATCGCCCCGGAAGAGCGGACTCGCGTGCCCGCGAGACGGGGAGACCGAGCTCGCGCCAGGCGCTCCAGCCGCCGTCGAGGATCGAGACGTCGGAGTGGCCGAGGTAGGCGAGCATCCAGACGATGCGGCCCTCCTCGCCCCAACCCTCGCGCGCCTTGCCGTAGACGACGACGCCCCGGTCGCCGTCGACGCCGGACTCCTCGAGCCGCGCGGCGAGTGCCACCAGGTCCGAAGGGAGCTTCCCGGTGCGCCACCAGCCGTCGCGGAAATCCGTCCAGTCGATGCGGATCGCCCCCGGGACGTGGCCCTCCCGGTAGTCGCCGGTGGAGCGGGCATCGAGAATCGTGACCGTGCCCGCCGCTCGCGACGCGAGCTCGGCGGGCGTCGTCACGAAGGCCAGCGCCGCCGCGACGAGCGGCGCCGCGATCACGGGCTCACCGGATGCCGCCGCACGAAGCGGCGATCGATGACGCCCGGTTTGAAGCGTCCTGGCCTCACGCCACCTCGCCTCGAGATCATGGCGGTGGAGCAGCCGCGCGGAGCGCGTCGATCTCGTTGCGCACGTCGGCGAGACAGCATCGTCCGGTCGGGTTGCGGATCTCGCAGGCGCAGCCGCGGTCGGCGACGCGGCCTTTGATCCAGTCGAACAGCCGGCTTTCGCCGTGCCGGCGCAGGTCTTTCGCGAGGTCGCCGCGGGTCTTGCGAAAGCAGTAGCAGACGAGATCGGATCCGCCGGACTTGAAGCCCGGCGCCTGCCAGAGGTCGTCGATCCGGAGCACGGCGCCGTGCGACCCGAAGTAGACGACGGCGCAGTCCGCGGAGGTGCAGACGCGGAGCTCCTGCGGCTCCGGGAGCTCGCCCCGAATCTGGGCGGCGAGGGTCGCGAACGAGACCAAGGCGCCCACCGCGCCGTTGGCGGGACAGAGGTCGACCGATGCCGTTACTCCCGGCGCTGGCGCCGCGCAGCAGTCGCCGCCCATCAGCTCGCCTCGTCGCGTGTCTCGACGAGCTCGGCCTCGTAGCCGAGGCTCAGGCCCGGCAACGAGACGGCTTTCATCGCAGGGTGCCGGTTCATGGTGCGATCTCCTCGAAGATGCAGATTCAGAAGAGCCACGCGGCGTAGTGGGGGAACGCGACGATCGCGAGCGCGATCGCCGCGCCGATCCAGAGGGCGATCCGGAACCGCCGCCGGCTCGCGGGCACCGCGCAGGCTTCGCCCGGCGCGCACTCGACGGGTCGGTAGGCGGCGTAGAACGCGGACCCGAGCAGGGCCACGGTTCCGACCAGGAAGTAGGGACGAAGCGGCTCGAGCCGAGCACCGAGGGCGGCCGATCCGACCCCGGCGAGCGCCACCACGACCGGCAGAATGCAGCACGCCGAAGCCCCGAAGGCCGAGAGGAGCGCCCCCGTGACGATCCAGTTCCTCGAAGCGCTCTGTTTCACGTTCCTTCCTTTGCCCGAAGGCCCATCCTGGTTACACCTGACCCTTCCGGGCGGCCGAAGCGCGATCCGGCCGCAAGTGATCGTCGTGGAGCTCGCGACCGCGCCCGCGCCGTGCGATCGTGATCGGTCATGGTAACCGGCTGGCCGCCTTCGGAGAAGATACCCGGCGAACGCACCGTCGAATCCACCGCCGGTCGCAGGGGGGTGAATGTGGCTGTCGAAGATGCCGACATGAAGTCGATCCCGACTCGCACGGCTTCCCGGCCCGGCCGCTCGTGGGTCCGACCGCTGCTCTTCTTCGGCGTGCTGGCGGCGATGGCGATCGCCGCGCCGGCGCTCGGTCTCGGCCACCGGCTCGCGGCGCTCCGCGGGTGGATTGAGGGGCTGGGTGCGCTCGGTCCGCTGGCCTTCGCGCTGGTTTACGCGGTGGCGACTGTGGCGGCGATGCCGGCTTCGCTCCTGACGATCGCGGCGGGCGCGATGTTCGGCTCGGTCGTCGGCGTCGCGACGGTCGCTCTCGGCGCCACGGCGGGAGCGGCAGCGGCGTTTGCCATCGCCCGTTGGCTGGCGCGCGACGCGGTCGCCGGCTGGCTCGCGAAGAGCGACAAGTTCGCCAAGCTCGACGCGATGACCGAGCGGCACGGGGCGATCATCGTAGCCATCACCCGCCTGCTGCCGATCTTCCCGTTCAACCTCCTCAACTACGGCTTCGGCCTCACCCGCGTGCGCTTCGGGACCTACCTGCTCTGGTCGTTCCTCTGCATGCTGCCGGGCACGGCGCTCTACGTCGTCGGCGCTGACGCGATGACGCGCGGCCTCGCGGAGGGCCGGGTCCCCTGGGGCCTGGTGGGGGCGCTCGGCGCGGTCGTCGTGGTGCTCGTCCTCGTCATCCACCGGGCGCGGCGCACGCTCGCGGCGCGGGAAGAAGCGGCGGCCTCGGAGGTGCGCGGATGAGCGCGCCGGCTCTCACCAACTCGCCGCACGACCGCGAGCTCGTCTCCCACGTCCACCCGCCCGACTGGGTCAATCCGCGCCCCGCCGGCAAGTACCATCTGGTGGTCCTCGGTGCCGGCACGGCCGGTCTCGTCACGGCCGCCGGTGCCGCGGGGCTCGGCGCGCGGGTCGCCTTGGTCGAGCGCCACTTCATGGGTGGCGACTGTCTGAATGTCGGCTGCGTGCCTTCGAAGGCGATCCTCGCGAGCGCTCGGGCCGCGGCGGACGTCGCTCACGCTCGCGATCTCGGAGTGAGCGTCCGCGGTCCCGTCGCGGTCGACTTCCCGGTGGTGATGGAGCGCATGCGCGGCCTGCGCGCCGCGATCGCGCCGCACGACGGAGCGCAGCGTTTCCGCGGGCTCGGCGTCGACGTCTTCCTCGGCGAAGCGCGTTTCCGCTCCGCGGAGGAGGTCGAGGTCGGCGACGCTCGGCTGCGCTTCGCCCGCGCCGTCGTCGCGACCGGCGGCCGGCCCGCCGTGCCATCTGTTCCGGGGCTCGCCGAGGCCGGATTCCGGACCAACGAGTCGATCTTCAACTTGACCGAGCTTCCCCGTCGGCTTGCGGTCGTCGGCGGCGGCCCGATCGGCTGCGAGCTCGCGCAGGCGTTCTCTCGGCTCGGCTCGCACGTGACGATTCTCCAGAACCAGGCCCAGATTTTGCCGCGAGAGGATCGCGACGCAGCTGACCTGCTGCTCCGCGTTCTTCGCGGCGGCGGGATCACCGTGCGACTCGAGACGAATCTCACGCGCGTCGAGGTCGAGGGCGCGGCGAGGGTCCTCGTCCTCGAGCGTCGCGGCGTCTCCGAGCGGATCGTCGTCGACGAGATCCTCGTCGCGGTGGGCCGGCGACCGAACGTCGAAGGCCTCGGACTCGAGGCGGCCGGCGTTCGCTTCGGGCCGGGTGGAGTCGAGATCGACGACCACCTGCGGACGACGAACCGCCGGATCTTCGCGGTGGGCGACGTGGCGCTGCCCCACCAGTTCACCCACGTCGCGGACGCGGCGGCGCGGATCGTCATCCAGAACGCGCTGTTCCCGTTCGGTCGCAAGCTCTCGTCCCTCGTCGTACCCTGGTCGACCTACACCGACCCGGAGATCGCGCACGTCGGACTCAACGAGGCCCAGGC
>ERZ1292630.3599-Hain-H41-02um-R3-3599-length-13511-cov-4_pt1 | contig 13511 bp, 8 predicted proteins | sample MGYA00564408_ERZ1292630 | MGnify/ENA primary metagenome ERZ1292630 (study PRJEB36523, sample SAMEA6512641) | groundwater metagenome | collected 2019-01-08 | study: AquaDiva: Metagenomics assemblies of 32 groundwater samples | reverse complement strand
CGAGTTGGCGCGGCGGACCGATCAGATTGAGCTGTTCGGGTTAACGACGCCGCTGCTAACCACGGCATCAGGCGCAAAGATGGGCAAGACCGCCGCTGGCGCAGTGTGGCTCAACCCCGACCAACTGTCGCACCATGATTATTGGCAATATTGGCGCAACGTCGATGACGGTGATGTCGGGCGATTTTTGCGACTGTTCACCGACATGCCGATGGACGAGGTTGCGCGGCTGGAGGCGCTGGAGGGTGCCGACATCAACGCCGCCAAAGTGGTGCTTGCCAATGCCGCGACGGCGCTGTGCCGAGGGCAGGAAGCAGCGGATGCTGCAGCGGCGACTGCTCGCCAGACATTTGAGCAAGGCAAGATTGGCGGCGATTTACCGACGATAGAGGTCGGAGCGGATGGCATCGCTGTGCTCGACGCACTCAAAGGACTAGGCTTTGCCGCGTCGAATAACGAAGCCAAACGCAAAATTGCCGAAGGTGCGGTTAAGGTCGGGGGTGTGGTGATCACCGACCCGATGATGCGCATCACCCCCGGTAGCGAACCCACCCCCGTCCAGCTTGGCGCAAAACGCCACGGCCTGATAAAAGCGGAATAATCGGCTGGCCGCACCGTTAACGAGTTGTTGACGGGCCAAGGCGCATATTCCCGCGCTATCGGGGAAAAAATAATGAAGGTGATGTCATCTGCCAATTATGTCGGCGTAGATCAGCGCCTGTCGCCGCGCAGCGACGTCTATTCGCGCGTCAATGTGCAGTTACCCGATGGACGATCAGTGATGATGACCATGGTCAACATCTCGGCTGACGGTGTTTTGGTCCGCCACGATCAAGTCCTCAACGAAGATGAGATTGTTCACTTTCAGATGCCGGTGATCGGAAAAATTCAGGGTGTCTGTATTTGGTCGGTTGGCGGGCGAAGCGGCATTCACTTTAGTACCACTATCGCCCAATCCGATTATGCGCCGCTTTTGCGTGCGATGGGTGCTCGCTGAATCTAGGCACCGACCCTAGCCCCCCCGCAGCAACTCCACCCCTGCATCGCGCTCAAACAGATAAAGCGCCAGCCGCGCCGCCTGTCCTCGCGGGCCAGACAGGCCGCCGTCGCGGTCGATTAACAGCCGCGCATCGTCGCGGGCGGGACCAATCAGGCGCGACACCTGTTCAGGCGTAGCGAGGTGAAAGGTCGCATCACCCGATTGCCGCGTGCCTAGCACTTCGCCGCCACCACGCAGTGCCAGATCCTCCTCCGCTATGCGAAAGCCATCGTTGGTTTCGCGCATGAGCGCGAGGCGCGCCCGCGCGGTTTCGCCAATTTGTGGCGCGCGGATGAGCAAGCATCGCGATGCTGCCGTTCCGCGCCCAACGCGCCCGCGTAGTTGGTGCAATTGCGCCAGACCGAAGCGTTCGGCGCTCTCGATAATCATCAGGCTGGCTTCGGGCACATCGACGCCAACCTCGATAACCGTGGTCGCGACGAGCAGGAGCAAACGCCCAGTCTTGAAGTCATCCATCACCGCGTCGCGTTCCGGTCCCTTCATCCGCCCGTGGACCAAGCCAACCGCAGCGCCAAAGCGCGCGCGGAGCAGCGCGGCGCGCTCTTCCGCCGCAGCGCAGTCGCTCAGCTCGCTTTCCTCGACCAATGGACACACCCAATAGGCGCGCTGGCCGCTGTCCAGATGCCGCGCAAGTCCGTCGACCACCTCGCCGACCCGTTCGCTGGAAATAACGCGCGTATCCACCGGAGTGCGCCCCGGCGGCAATTCGTCAAGGCGGCTTTCGTCCATCTCGCCATAGGCCGCGAGCACCAATGTGCGCGGGATCGGTGTTGCCGTCATCGCCAGAACATGCGGCGGTATTGTCCCCTTGCGCGCCAGCAAAAGCCGCTGGGCAACGCCAAACTTATGCTGTTCATCAACGATGATGAGCGCAAGGTCGCGATAGGTGACGGCCTCTTGGAAAAGTGCGTGGGTGCCGATGAGGATATGGATGCTGCCGTCGGCCACGCCCATCAGCGTCGCTTCGCGGGCACGGCCCTTGTCGCGCCCCGTCAGCAAGGCGATGTTAACGGGTAGCCCTGATAGCATCGAGCGCAGATTTTCATAATGTTGCCGCGCCAAAATCTCTGTCGGAGCGAGCAGCGCGCCCTGCGCCCCGCATTCGGCGGCGCCTAGTAGTGCCATCAGCGCCACTACCGTCTTGCCAGAGCCTACATCGCCCTGTAGCAAGCGCTGCATCGGCGAGGATTGGCACATGTCGCCGTCAATCTCAGCTATGGCGCGGCGCTGGGCAAGGGTGAGCGCAAAGGGCAGTTGCAATGCACCGCGCAACCGCACGTCGCCCTGCAACGGACGGCCCTTGCGCTGGCGGGTCGATGCGCGGACCAGCAATAGGGCCAATTGCCCGGCAAAAAGTTCGTCATAGGCAAGGCGGTCTTGGGCGCGAGGTTGAAGGCACAGCGCATGCACTTCGCGTAGGGCGGTTTTCCAGTCTGGCCAATTTTGCGCGGCAAGCCAGCCGGGTTCAATCCATTCACAAAGATTGGGAATATTATCCAATAATTCTTTAATAATATTAGATATTCGATAATTTGAAAGCCCCTCTGTCAGCGGATAGACCGCTTCCCTATCGCGCGGGAGAGCGCCTGCACCCAGTGCAACCACATGATCAGGGTGAACGATTTGCAACATGTCGCCATAGCGGTCGAGGCGGCCCGAAACGATGCGTGGTTCGCCAATCGGAAAGGATTTCTTCCCAAGCCCCTGCGCGCGGCCAAAATAGGTGATGGCGACATGATTACCAGCTGTATCAAAAGCATCAACGCGAAACGGTGCGCGCGCCGAACGGCCGCTTTGATAGGACTGCGCCGTCAATTCGACGATGATGTTCTGCCCGACCTGCGCTTCGTCGAGGCTGGCGACGAGAGCACGCTCGATCAACCCCGTCGGCAAATGGAACAAAGCATCGCGCACGCGAGTGAGCCTGAGCCGTTCGAGCGCCTTGGCCAATTGCGGACCAACGCCGCGCCGCGCGGACATTTCGGCAAAGAGTGGATTGAGTATCGTCGGTCGCATGGCTATCGCCACCATAAGCGGACATACGCACGCGCGCTAGCACCCCAATGAATATGAGAAGACCATGGACACCGACATACGCAGACGCCGCCTGTCCTATCGCGCCTGGCATCGCGGGACACGCGAGGCCGACTATATGGTCGGCGGATTTTTCGACGCCTATGGCGCGGATTGGGACGAGGCGCAGCTTAAGTGGTTTGAGGCACTGATCGAGGAACAGGATGTCGATATTATGGCGTGGGCACTGGGCACTGGCACACCACCCGTTCATATGGCCGGGCCAATGATGGAGCTGTTGCAACGGCTCGATTACATCGCCATCCCGCGCTGATGATGGATTTCACCCGCTTTTTGACGGCCAAAACGCCGATGACGCTTGCGCACGGTGCCGATGGTTATGCGGGCTTGCTGGCCAGCGATCTTGCGCGTCTGATCGCGCACCAATCGAGCGGGCGGTTGCTGTGGATCGCATCGGATGATGCGGCGATGCAGGCGCTGGGCGATGCCTGCGCCTATTTTGCCCCCGAAGTCGAGGTCATCCGCTTCCCCGCTTGGGATTGCCTGCCCTACGACCGCGCAGGACCATCTATGCGCGCATCATCGGCGCGAATGGCGGCGCTAGCGCGACTACAGGTGCCGCGCGCAGGCAGCAAAGCGCAATTGATCATCACTACCGCCAACGCCATCACACAGCGCACCCTAACCCCGTTTCGTATCCGGCAATTGTCGGCACATATCCAGGCTGGCACGCGGATGGACCGCGACGCACTGGCTGCGTTGCTGACGGCGCAAGGCTATTCGCGGGTCGATACCGTCGCCGATCACGGTGAGTTTGCGGTGCGCGGCGGTCTGGTGGACCTGTTCCCAGCGGGCGAAGACCTGGGCTATCGGCTCGACTTCTTTGGTGACGAGGTGGAAACGCTGCGCCGCTTCGATCCGCAGGATCAACGCTCAAACGGCAATGCCGACGCATTGCTGTTGTTACCCGCCGCCGAAACATTGCTCGATGAAGCCAGCATCAAACGGTTTCGCACCGGATACCGTGACCTGTTCGGCGCAAATGCGACCAGTGACCCGCTGTATCAAGCGGTGTCGGAGGGACGGCGACAGGCGGGTATGGACCATTGGCTGCCGCTGTTCGAGGAACGGCTGGAAACCCTGTTCGACCATCTGGGCGATGATGTGCTCGCCATCCGCGATTTGGGCAGCATCGCCGCCGTTAGTGAGCGGTTTGAAGCGATCAGCGACTATCATGCCAACCGCATCGAGGCCGCCAAGACGTCGCCCAGCGGTTACCGCCCACTCGCCCCCGAACAATTGTATCTGGGTGAAAAAGAGTGGGAGTCCGCCATCACTGGGTATTGCATCCACTTGGCGACGCCCTTCGACGAGCCAGCAAGCGCGCACGTCATCGACCTTGGCACCCACGCGGCGCGCGATTTCACCCCCGAACGCATCGCCGAAGCCAATGTCTATGACGCATTGATCGAGCATCTGGCCAAAGAACGCAGCTATGGGCGAGGGACGATCATCGCTAGTTATTCGGCCGGGTCGCGTGACAGGCTTATCGGGTTGATGCGCGACCATGGCGCGCTGTCGATTGTCGAGGCAGATAGCTGGCAGGAGGCGTTGGGCCTTGCGGACCACGAGCGCGCGGTGGCCGTGGTGCTGCCGATTGAGCATGGCTTTGTAACCGAAAGCGTTTGCGTAATATCCGAACAGGATATTTTGGGCGACCGCCTGATCCGGCGCCAGCGAAAGCGCAAGAGCGCCGATGCCTTCCTCGCCGAAATGGCGACGCTGTCGGTCGGCGACCATGTGGTTCACCGCGACCATGGCATTGGCCGTTACGAGGGGCTGATTTCGATCCCCGTTGGCAATTCGCCGCATGATTGCGTGTGGTTGACCTATGCGGGCGGCGATAAATTGTTCGTCCCGGTTGAAAATCTTGATGTCCTCTCGCGCTATGGCGGCGAAAGCGACGGGGTTACGCTCGACAAGTTAGGCGGCGAAGCATGGCAGCGTCGCCGCGCGCGGATGAAGGACCGCATCCGCGAAATTGCTGGTGAATTGCTGGCGACGGCGGCTGCGCGCGCGCTGCGTTGCGCTGACATAGCCGCTGCTGACGCCAGCTACCCCGAGTTTGCCGCACGTTTTCCCTATAGCGAGACCGACGATCAGGACCGGGCGATTGACGATGTGCTGTCCGATCTGGCGAGCGGCAAGCCGATGGATCGGCTGGTGTGCGGCGATGTTGGCTTTGGCAAGACCGAGGTCGCCCTGCGCGCGGCCTGCGTCGCGGCGATGGCGGGAATGCAGGTTGCCATCGTCTGCCCGACCACGCTGCTCGCGCGCCAGCATTACAGCAATTTCGTCGAGCGGTTCAAAGGGTTCCCAGTCAATGTCGGCCGTCTGTCGCGGCTGGTCCCCGCAGCGGAGGCCAGCGAGGTCCGCGAAGGCGTTGCCAGCGGACAGATCGACATTGTCATCGGCACGCACGCGCTGCTCGCCAAGGGGATAGAGTTTAACCGCTTGGGGCTCGTCATTGTCGATGAGGAGCAACGATTCGGGGTCACGCACAAGGAACGGTTGAAGTCGCTGAAGACCGATGTCCACGTCCTGACGCTGACCGCGACGCCGATTCCGCGCACGCTGCAAATGGCGATGTCGGGGCTGCGCGATTTGAGTGTCATCAAAACCCCACCGGTCGATCGGTTGGCGGTGCGTACCTATGTGATGCCTTGGGATCCCGTCGTGCTGCGCGAAGCATTGATGCGCGAACATCACCGTGGTGGGCAGAGCTTTTTCGTTACCCCGCGCATCGCCGACTTACCCGACATCGAGGAGTTTTTGTGCAAATCCGTCCCTGAAATACGCTATGTCGTCGCGCACGGACAAATGGCGGCAGGCGAAGTTGAGGAGCGGATGAGCGCATTCTACGACCGCCGTTATGATGTTCTGGTGTCGACGACCATCGTCGAAAGCGGGCTGGATATTCCAAACGCCAACACCATGATTATCCACCGGGGTGATCGCTTTGGTTTGGCGCAGCTTTATCAATTGCGCGGGCGCGTCGGCAGGTCAAAGACACGGGCCTATGCCTATATGACCACGCCAAGCGACCGGATAATGACCGAAACAGCGGAGAAGCGGCTGAAAATCCTGCTCGACCTTGATACGCTGGGCGCGGGGTTCCAACTGGCCAGCCACGACCTCGACATTCGCGGCGCTGGTAATTTGGTCGGCGACGAACAATCGGGCCATATCCGCGAAGTCGGGTTCGAACTGTACCAGTCGATGCTGGAGGAGGCGATATTGATCGCGCGGGCCGAAGGAGCGGGGTTGGCGGCGCCAGACGAGCGATTCTCGCCCGTCATCACGCTCGACGCACCCATTTTGCTGCCCGACAGCTATATCCCCGACCTTGGCGTGCGTATGGGCCTGTATCGCCGCCTCAATGACCTAGCCGACCGCGCCGAGATTGACAGTTTTGCCGCCGAAATGATCGACCGTTTTGGCCCGCTGCCCGAAGCGACGCAAAATCTGTTGCTGTTGATGGAGATTAAACTCAACGCGGCCATCGCGCGTATTGCCAAGCTCGATATCGGGCCAAAAGGGGCGCTGGTGGCGTTTCATAATGACCGCCCACCCAATATCGACGCGCTGATAGCCTATGCGGAGCGGTTGCAGGGGACGGCAAAGCTGCGCCCCGACAGCAAGCTGGCGATCACGCGCGTCTGGCCAACCGCGCAGGCGCGGCTAGGCGGTGCGCTGCAACTGTCAAAGGGTCTGGCGAAAATAGCGGGTTAATTTGCAGCGGCAAACGCCACAAAATCGGCGCTGACCAGCGCGGGTGATTTGAGGAAGCCTTGATACCAGCGACAGCCCATGGCGGCCAGTTGGTCACGTTGCGCGATGCTTTCCACCCCTTCGGCAAGCACCCCCATGCCAAGCCCGCCCGCAAAATTGATCACGCCGCGCAGCACCGCCGCGTCGCGTTCAGAGCCATGGGCATCGCGGGCAAATCCGCTGTCGATTTTGATCATATCGACGGGTAATTGCTTGAGCCATGCGAGGCCCGAATAACCCGTGCCAAAATCATCAAGCGCAACCTTGACACCAACACCTCGCAGTTCATCGAGTTGACCAGAAGCCATATCGGGCTGTGCAATCAGCGCGCTTTCGGTGACTTCAACCGTCAACCGATCAGGGGCCACGCCAGCGCGCCGAGCAAGCCCAAGAAAACCGCCTGCCAGCGTCGGCACGGCCATGTCATGCGCCGTTATGTTGAGCGCCACGCGCAGATGCGCCAGTGACGCGGGCCACGACGCCATCATCCCCAACGCCTGTTCCCACACGTGCATGCTGACCGCATGCGTTAACCCCGATGCCTGCGCCGCAGCGAACAACGCCCCGCCGCCAAGTTCGCCAAGCACTGGATGGTGCCAGCGCGCCAACGCTTCTGCGCCAATCAAGCGGTCGTCGTCCATGCTGAATTGCGGCTGAAAACGGACGATTACCTCTCCCTTTGACAAGGCCGCTTCAATGTCGAGCTGTTCGACAACCGCCTGTGGCACCTTCAGCCGCCGGATCATCCGTGCCAGCACGCTCTGTGCACTATCGTCGCGGCGCAAAGTGCTGCTGGCCATCCGCAGGCTTAAACCCGCATGCGCAGGGCGCAATGTTGTCTCGCACAGCCCCGCTGCGATCAGACGGACTTCGAGCACTAATCGTTGCGCAATTCCCTGATCCGACGAGGCCACAGCAAAGCGGCAATCCCCCGCCAAGGAAAGCTGGGCTGCGTGCCCCAGTTCCTGTCGCACCATCCGCTCAAATTGCCGCGCGAAACCACGCAGCAGGGCATCGGCGGCCGGTTGCCCCATATTGAACGCAAAGCGTGCCAGCCCGTCAATCTGAACGAGGGCGATGGTCGGCGGCGCAGCATGTTCTCGTAGCGGGCCGCGACATTGCGACAGGCTGGCGGCGAAAGAGGTCAGCCCTGTCGAACGATCTGCACTGGCAAGGCTATCTTGGCCCCGCTCCGCGCCCAGCCATTCGACATGGCCCGCGAGCCTGTTTCCCTTCATCACCAAATGATGGACGAACTGGCCGCCATGTATCGCACCGGATGATGTTTGTGAGAAAGCCGTATAGCCCCCTTCAAAGCACAGTTTCCGATAGGCGGTCATCGCACGATGGCGATCGGACTTTGAAAATTGGCGCAGAACATCGCGCAGAGTGGTTTTGCCGCCAAAAACCGCATCAAGAATCCGATTGTCTGTCGAGCCGTCGATGACGATGGCACCGGTTGTCAAATTGGCATGCCACCACAATAAGCGAGTCAATTGCGGTGTCGGGCCAAGCGAACCCGTGCGACGCCGGGCCAGCCCGATGGCGAGTGTCATCTCCGCATCATGCCATGGCGCAGGCAGCATGGCAGAAACGCCGCGATCGGCAAAACCACTCAGGCGATCCGCATCCACGCGGTCGTAAAGCAGCAGGATATTCGCATTTTTGGCCGCAATGCTGGATGCCAATGCTTCTGCGGCAGCCAGCGCCCGATCAAATGCGCCGCGCGCATCCAGCACCACAATCGCGCTGTCAAGGCCGCGAAAGCGCCTCTCTATTCCTTCTGCGCGCCGTGCCGCAACGACGCGGAATCCCTGACGGCTCAATTCATCAGCCAACTGGTCGCGCTGCGAAAATGACAGCAGCAATATTGTGTCATCATGGTGACCGGGCGAATCGATATGGGAAAGGGGCGTTGTCATTGGACCTTTATATATCGCAATATACTTAGCCATAGCTTGCACTGACGTGTTTGTCGGTTTAGCCGCGCGTTTGACGCGGAAACAAAAGGCCCGAACATATGCTGAAAATGGCGCTTGTCGATTCGGGTTCTGCCTTGGCACGCTCGGCGGTTACGGACATGAAAAACCGCTATGATTGGGTGCGGCCCGGTGAAGCGGACCTGATCATTGCGCTGGGCGGCGACGGGTTCATGCTGCAAACTTTGCATGCGATGCTCGATAATGACCGCATTGTCCCAGTTTTCGGCATGAACCGTGGGACCATTGGCTTTTTGATGAACGAGTTCAGGCTTGATGCCCTGCTGGAACGGCTGGAGCGCGCCAAAGCCTTTACCGTTTCCCCGCTCATCGCCCAGATTACGACGACAAAGGGCGTCACCCACATATTACCCGCCATCAATGAATTGTCATTGCTGCGCGAAACGCGCCAAACCGCCAAAATCGAGGTGATGGTTGATGGGCGATGCATGTTACCAGAGCTGATATGCGACGGGGTTTTGGTCGCAACGCCAGCGGGGTCAACGGCCTATAACCTGTCCGCAAACGGGCCGATATTACCGCTTGATTCGTCGGTGTTGGCCGTAACGCCAATCAGCCCGTTCCGACCACGCCGTTGGCGCGGGGCGATTGTGCCTGACCACACCCGTATTGGGCTGAAAGTCCGTGAAGCATCCAAACGCCCCGTCAGCGCGGTTGCCGATCAACGCGAAGTCCGCGACGTTCGGTCGGTCGACATCGCGATTGATCGGATTCGCAAATTGACGCTGTTATTCGACCCCGAACATGCGCTTGATGAACGGATTGCCCGCGAACAATTTACAAGTTGAGATAATCATAAAGCCAAAGCCATATCGGGGTTGCAATCAGCGCGAAGCCGATGCAAAGGGACGCTCCGCAGCGGTACGCAGCGGATTATGGCATTCCTCGGTAGCTCAGTGGTAGAGCAATCGACTGTTAATCGATCGGTCGCAGGTTCGAATCCTGCCCGGGGAGCCAGCCATCTCACCCCACCTTAGGCGTATCACTCAACCATTGTTCGATTATCGTCATGGCCAAGATGCTTTCAGCCACTGTGCGTTGAAAGGTATAGAGTAATCCTGCTTTTCCAGAAAAAATAAGCCCTTTGCCAAACAGGCAGTAGAAAAATGTCGCAATAGGCATCAACGGCGGGTGCCGCCGCAACCATGCGGCCAAGCCAGGCTTTCCGCCCGCGATCACGCGCGCCTCATGCCTCATATAGCGAACTTGGCTGGCAATGAAGGTCGCCAAGGGCTTGCGATCATCATGGATGATTTTGCCGCTGAGCGGTGTCACATCTCCCATTGGCTCCCACCCTTCAGTATGGCCACGTTCTATCACAGCCATTTGCCCACGCCGGAACAAGATATGATTGGCGGGGTAAAGCGACCCCGGCAGGACGCGCCCCCACATCGCATAATCAAAAGCAATGCGATAGGCCGCCGTGTCTGCGGTCGGTTGCAAGGCCAGTAATTCGGCAATCAGCGCCTCGGTGAGCGCATAATCCGCATCAAGCCGGAGAACCCAATCGGTGGCTATGCCCGTTTCTTCGATAGCAAAACGCCATTGGTTCCAGTGGTTGTCAAAGGGTCGGTGGAGGACGCGGACGTTGGCATGGCGCGCCAAGATGGACAGCGTTTCATCCGTGCTTCCGCTATCCACTACAATGATTTCGCTCGCCCATGACAGCGACGCCAACGCCCGTTCGATATTGGGTGCTTCGTTCATGGCCAGAATGACAGGGGTAATCCGATCAAGCATCAACGGTGATCCCCACTGATTCACGGGCCGAAATGGACGGGGTAAAATGTTGGAAGTTGACACTAAATAGGGGGTGAAACAACGGCCGCCTGCGGGTTACATGGGTGTTTCCGGGGTGTGGTGTCAACTTAATACACCTAGGCAGTGTTGACTAAGTGGAAGCGGGCGTGGCGCGAGCCGGATTTCGTTTCTGAACAGGAGGAAAGCGCAGCGCGTAGCGGGACTACGGGCAAGATTTCCGACACATTCAGAGACGAAATCCGCCGCGTCGCAAAGCGATATGGCGTAAATCGCCCATTTCTGCGTCGCACTCGCGCGACAGGGAACCACCCTGTCTGCGCTCCTGCTCCTTGAACTGAACGATTTTCGCTCATACCACGCCCCACATCCACTTAGTCAACACTGCCTAGGTACATTAGCCCCCTTTGCGGGCAATATCATGTAAAAATATGTCAAGTTTTTTCTCATATCGTCATGATACAGCATCGCGCCGCCTGTAGGACAGCGGTAAATAGAAATGCGGCCCACCATCGATCATATCAGGCTATTACCGCATCATAGACAGCGCCCATCCGCGCAGCGATGGCCGGCCATTCGAGATGCTCGCGCACATAGGCCTGGCCAGCGAGCCCGCGTTTACGCATGAGCGCAGGGTCGCCGATCAATTGCCCGATGGCCGCCGACAGGCTATCCGCATTCGGCGCGCAAACAATGCCGCAATCAGCGTCGCGCACCACCTCGGCCACACCGCAACCGTTGGTAACGATAATCGGCTTGGCATGGGCCATGGCTTCGACCACGACATTGCCAAAGTTTTCGTTGAGCGACGGAAGGATGAAGGCAGCGCAAGTGATGAACAGTGCCGTTTTTTCATCCCCAGTCACGCTGTTGTCGATGATGGTTACGCGTTCCTCAAGGTGATGAACGGCGATGGCGGTGCGTACGGCCGCCAGATCGCCATCCTCATCATTGCCGGCAATAACCAACCGCAGGGCTGGCTGTTCAGATTGCGCCAATGCTGCGACCAGAGCTGGCAAGTTTTTCTTCCAATTGATCCGCCCTAGGCTGAGCAGAAATGGCTGGTCGTCGGCTTTCCCTATAGCGGTGTCGGGTGATTGCATCGGCTCAACCCCGTTGGGGATGATGGCCATGTGAGGCAGATCAAAATCGAATGCCGCCAACTCATCGGCCTCGGTCTGCGCAGTCAAGTGGAGCGCACTGGCTTGCTCAATTGTCTTACGGTCGAACAGCACCACCCACAGCCGTTTAACCAAGCCTGATCGCGCCTGGAACAGCGATTTTACCAGCATCCCGCGCGGTGAGAGGATATAGGGCACGCCCGCCCTGCGGCACGCCCGCGCCATGGTGACTATCGGCCACAGAAAAACCGCGTGGATGTGGACGACATCATAGTTGGCCAAGGCCGCCTTTGCCGCTGTCGCCATATCAGGTGCGCGGAACAGTCGCAGCGGCCAGCGACGCGGGAAATAGCGCACCCGCACGCCATCAACTTCGACCCAGCAGTCAGTAGGAACGTCAAGCGCACCCGCGCCATCAGCGTTGGTTGTATAGACATCAACGCTGTGCCCCGCCGCCGCGCTTGCTTTGGCAAGGCCATGCACCGAATAGATCGGCCCGCCATAACGGATAGCCGGGAAATAGGATGGGACGACATGCAGGATGCGCACCGCCCTACCCCCTGCCCGCTCGGATAAGATCGGCAACAAGCGCGGCCGCATCGGCGCGATAGCGCGCCCAATCGTGACGAAGTGCCTCTGTGCGGCAGGCGCTGCGCATAGCGCGGCACTGGTCTGGCTGCGCTGCACAGGCTGCCATACGGGAAAACAGCGCATCAACATCCTCCGTTGCAACCGTCCATCCGGTTTCGCCGTCACGGATCATATATTTGGCGCCGGTCCGGTCGCTGACGATCACTGGGGTGCCACACGCTAGCGCTTCGGGGACAACCAGACCAAAGCTGTCAAAACGCGACGGGTGGACCAATATGTCGGCGGCGCGCAGATGGTCCGCCAATTGGTCGTGCGCGACTTCGCCGTGGAAAGTAGCATAGGGCCGCAATTGCTCAACCGCATCGGGGGTGAGGTTGCCGAGGCAATCAAGGCGGAAATCGAGACCCGCATCGGCGAGCCGCGCGCACGCCGCCGCCAAAATGTCCGTCCCCTTGGCCCGTCCGCCGCGCCCGATGAAAAGGAAGCGCACCGGGCCGGGCCGCTCGGTCAAGCGCGGTTCGGAAAATCCGTCCAAATCGACCCCCAGCGACAACACATGGACGCGATTGGGCGGAACGCCAGCCTCGAGATAGCTGTCGCGGGCCATGGGTGAGCATGTCAGGATATGATCGGCGAGTGCGATTTCCGAATCTTTGATGGCGTTGCGGCGCGCAAGGCCGGGATCGGGTAGGCGTGTTTGCCAGCCATGGTGGACGCTGGCGGCATCTAGGATAGTGACTGCTCCCCGTTCGCGGGCAAGGCGAAAAACGGGGAGCGCCGAATTTTCGGTGCATATTACTGCCGACCATATATGATTATATGCGATACCCGCCAGCGCCTCACCAAAGCGGGCATAAACCCGGTGCGCCACCGCTATTCGCACGTTGCCCGCAAGCAATCGGCTGCTAGCCGCGATAGCAAGTCGATATCGCTTCAGTTCGAGGTTTACGTCAGCTGAAACTTCGTTCGCCAAACTGGTCCGAACCGGTGCGCTGTGGACGTAAAGCGCCAACATGTCTGCTTCGCTGAGTCCGCTCGCCATCTGGTCGCTATGCTGGCGCCCAGGGTTGGCGACGATGACCTTGAATTTGTCTATAAGAATACTCCGATAGGGTC
>ERZ1292630.3594-Hain-H41-02um-R3-3594-length-13523-cov-4_pt1 | contig 13523 bp, 13 predicted proteins | sample MGYA00564408_ERZ1292630 | MGnify/ENA primary metagenome ERZ1292630 (study PRJEB36523, sample SAMEA6512641) | groundwater metagenome | collected 2019-01-08 | study: AquaDiva: Metagenomics assemblies of 32 groundwater samples | reverse complement strand
AAACACCCCTCTCACGTTGGTGAACTTTTAAAGAGGGTCCCGGGACTAAATGTTGTTGATGAATATGGGACAGGTATAAAGCCCAACTACGGCTTCAGGGGTCTTGCACCATTTAGAAGTAAAAATACCATCCTTCTCCTCGATGACATACCAATTCAGCCATCAGTCTATGGCGACCCTAGTTCTTATTATAATGTCCCTGTTCAAAGACTCGATCGAATAGAGGTTACAAAGGGTGGAGCGTCTGTTAAGTATGGCCCAAACACTATGGGAGGTATAGTGAACCATAAAAGCAGGGAGATACCGGAAGGCTCTGAACTGCGCACACATAACACAATTGGCAGTGATAACCTTATCGAAAGCAACACATCTTACTCCGGCCAATTAGGCAGCATGGATTTCATGATGGATTACCTTAGGAGAGAAGGAGAGGGTTTTAGAGATAATATGAGGTTTGACGTTGATGATTTCACAACCAAACTTGTTTTTCATCCTGACATGCAGTCCAGCCTTACATTTAATTTTAATTATTATGATGTAGATGAAGAGACGCCTGGTGGTGTTACGGTTCAACAATTCAAGGACGACCCCGACCAGGCCTCGAAGCCTTTTGATTTTTTTGAAGGCGAGAGGTTTAGTGTTGATGCACACTATAGAAGACAGTTCACTAAGGATAGTTCTTTAAACACTATACTTTACGGTAATTTTTTCGAGCGTAATTGGTACATTGCTGATCAGCTTGGCTCCTCTGCGACTACGAATACACAGTTTCTAAGAAAATTTAACGCTTTTGGAATAGAGCCTAGCTATTCCATACGTTACAATCTCGGAAACATCAAAAACTTATTAATGGTGGGTGGCAGGCTTCATCTGGATAGAGAATCAGACGTCCGGGCGCGAGGGACGACCGCTAATTCGAGGATAGGAAAAACCGACCAGGATGCCGACTTAGAAACCTTTGCACTCGCCACGTACATAGAGAATGAATTTATCATAACGGACAGGTTGAGCATAACTCCTGGTTTTAGGTGGGAAAGAGTAGAACTGAGCCGTGACAATCGCCTGCGCGGGGCAGGTGGAGGTGTGGCAGGAGAGAATACGGCGCGGGAATTTCTTCCGGCGATAGGCATAACCTATAAATTAACAGACGAAACAACCTTGTTTGCAAGCGCTCGCAGGAACTTTCAACCCGCTGAATTCAGCGAAGCCGTTGATCCAACAACAGGCACAAATACTGACTTAGATGCAGCAATAGGTAAAAATTTCGAGATTGGTGTGCGTTCGAGACCGTTAAAATGGTTTTATAGTGAACTAACCTTCTTCAGGATGAACTTTGATAATCAGATCATTACCGTTGATGGTGTATTACAAAATGCCCAGGGTACACGGCACAGAGGAGTTGAAGGGTCGCTGGAGATAGATTTGTTTGAATTAATCGGCGCGCCATTCAAGAAAGAGATTCCTGAGAAGTTTGGCAGTCTTTCTACTAATTTTACTTTTACTTTTCTGGATACGGAATTTAACTCGGGTGCGTTTAGCGGAAACAGCCTTCCTCAAGCCCCTGATAAGAAATATGGCTGGGGGGTTGAATACGATAATCCATTAGGATTTTCCGCAAATCTCGATGGATTATGGGTTGATAAACAATTTAGCAACGACGCAAATACGAGGCAGCAAAGCGCCGATGGAATAACAGGCAAGATTCCACAATATAGGTTATGGGACCTTCATCTGGCTTATGCGGGCAAAATCAAAAAACAAGAATTTTCTATTTTTGGGGGCATAAAAAACCTATTTGATGAGGAGTATTTCACTCGAAGGTCGAGTGGTACTCAATCAGGGATAATACCCTCACCTGACCGTACTTTTTATACAGGTTTCGAGTTTAAAATGTAAATTTTTTAAAGGGAGATAAAAAAGATGAAAACACGATTAGCTTTGCAGATAAAAATATTTTTTGTAAGCCTTATCCTTACGGGCATATTTGGCACTTCGGCATTTGCTCACTTCGTCTGGATAGAAGGCTCGCCAGTGGTACAGACTGGGAAGGAAGAAACGGTGATGTTCTATTTTGGTGAATTTCATGAGTTTCTGCGGGAAGAGACAGGTGGAAGACTCGATGAACGGGAAGGGCTAAATGTATGGATGGTTGATTCAGATGGGAAAAAACAAGCAGTGAAGCTTGAAAAGAAAACCAATTTCTTTCAGGCGTTAGTGAAGCCGGAAAAGCCCGGGCGTTGCAATATAGTAGCCAACGATCTTAAGACAGAAGTCAAGGATGGTACTAAGTCTGATTCCATTGGCATCATGTATAAGCCCATGTTCTATGCACGTACTCAATTCCTATCATTCGAGGCCGGTCGTGTGTCTGAGAAAGAGGCGGAAATCACGGACATACTTGATCTGGACATAATTCCAATTACAAGCCATCTAGATCCAGTCAATGGGACGATTTCTCCTAAGGTAGGTGATGAAGTGGTTCTTCAAGTGCTCTTTAAGGGACAGCCGTTGGAGAAGGCTAAGCCATTTGCTTATTCACCGATTGGCTGGGTAAAGGAGTTGCGTACAAATCCAAAGGGAATCACTCGCTTTACTCCACTCTGGGCCGGAACGTACGTCATTGATTGTGTCTATCTTGAAAAGGTCTCAGGACAGTTCAACGGCAAGAAGTATGAGGGGATTCGTCACAGGGCAACCCTGACGATTAATGTGAGAACACACGACTAAAATTCTAGAGGGATACTTCGTTAATTATAATGTTTGTTATTCGTCAAATTCACAAATATCTGGGTATTTCAGTTGCGGTTTTGTTGCTTATATCTGCGGTTACAGGTTTTCTCAGGGCAAACTACGTTTGGTACTGGAAACCGGGTTATAAACAACATAAACATCCGATAACTGAAGACTCCAGATACATTCAAGCGCCTGGGATCGGTATTTCAGAGCTTGAAACTATAATTGTGAAAAAAGGAGGAGTTGCAAAAATCAAAAGCCTCGAGCTTCTTAATCTTTGTGGAAGACTGCTTTATAAAGTTTACGCAGATAATGGTGTGCTTGTGGTAGATGCAATGACGGGTGAGTTGCTAACGCCTATTAGGGAAGATTTTGCTATAGAAATAGCAACCCAATATGTGAGTGGGTCTTTTCCGGTAAAGAACATTACTGATTTAAGGGATTATGTCCCATTCAAGGGGCATAATCCTCATCAGGTATACAGGGTCAACTTTGATGACAACGGCAACACCGAGATTTTCATTGATAAATATAGCGGAGATGTCGTTGAAGAACTGGATAACCGGCGCAGGTTTGCACAGTTTATTGTTAACTTACATGACTTTAACTTTCTCAATTTAAAGAGAACTTTGCTATGCATACTGGGGCTCAGTCTTGTGTCTTTATCCGTCTCAGGGATATTTCTATTTTGCAGGAACTCACGCCAGGAAATTACTTTGTCAGGAAGGTAACGTTATGAAACATTCTCTTATATTTATCCCGGCGCTCATAATTTTTTCTGCCGTTATGTTAAGTTATGTGCCTTATTCTACTGCGCAACCTTCAGATAATAAAGAGGCTATAACAGGACAAATTGATAACAACTCCAGACCCAGGGCGTTAATGAATGAGTTGCAGAATACGGTTACAACACTTCGCAAAGAACGACAAGCCTACTATAGTCGTAAACAGGAAAAAAACGAGGATGTTCAGGATCTGAGAATACAGATTCAATCATTGAAAGAAACACATGAAGGCCTGATAAGTGAAGCAGAGGATATTGAAAAAGAGATGGAAACCCTTGGCGGCGAAGAGGAAAGGATTAAAACGTCCATTTCCGGTTATAAGAACAAGGAAGATGAACTGTCAAATAGCATTATTTCTTATGTTGGGCTTTTACGAGAGCAGGTTAATGACGGAATCCCGTTTCGACTGGAAGAGAGAACGGCAAAGCTTGATGCAATATAAAACGGCATTGACGCAACAAAGCCCATGGATATTGCAGAGGCGTGTAATCAGCTATGGAGTTTCTGCAAGGAGGAACTGCGCCTGGCCGTTACAAGCGAGATATACCGGGACAATATACGCCTTGCAGATGGCAGAGAGCCGCATGCGGAATTTGTACGAGTGGGTAAGGTTATACTGGCATTTATGACTGATGACGGCAATGATACGGGTGTATGGTTAACACAAAAGGATAATGGTTCTAAAGGCGCTACTACAGGATGGGTCAAGGATCCTTCTTCCGTCCCCCGTCATACCATTAAGAAGTCAATCAAGATTCTCATGAGGCAGCATCCTCCGGAGATTATAAATTTTCCCATCAGCTTTTCAAAGGTAAGGATTAACCATGGAAAATAATAGATAATGATTAAAATGTCTCTATACGGGCGGACTATGATTACCAACTGTACCTTGCTTAGCGGGGTGTAGCGGAATGGCTTTAGCCTTCCACGTCCACGGGCTTGCTAGTAAAAAGATGGTTATACGAACGTTTAAATCGGTATTGAATACGCTGTGTGTGGAGGTCTGAAGACCTCCGCTACAGAAATATAAGAGACTACCCACCTGAACATATCGTTTTGTACGGGCGGGATTTCTTAACTCCATCAATTATTACGATTTGGAGTTAACCCTTTAGGGTTTTATTTTTATCAAATAGTAAAAAGGAAATTCCTATATTAACAAGTTCCCATTAAAAATAGGAATGAGTGGGTTTTTAAAAATTTTGAAATGCTAATTGTTAATTTTTCACTTTGCACTGAATTGTTTAAAATCCGTAGGATTTTAAACAATTACTTATATTGTGTTACTTTTGCTATGGTTTTCTTTATCTTACTTTTCTCATTTACACTCCAGGCAGACGAGAAAGCTATAGGATTGGAGCAATTGACAAAGGCAATTGCCCAGGCGAAAGAAGAACTTGAGCAGGAGAGAATCCGAATCGCAAAAGAGGAAGAAAGGCTAAAAGAGCTTGTTAATAAACTCCGTTCAGAACGGGATAAACTCTCTGACTCCGTTATAGATTTAAAGATTTCTGCAAAAAGACAAAAAGAATCTCTGTCTGATATAGAAAAAAACGTCAACAGCCTTAAAGATGATGCTGGACGAAAAGAGGAAATCCTGAATCAGGTCAAAACTTTGTTAGAAGGGGCAGAGGGAAAATTGAACGGGCTGGTAAAGACTCTTCCCCCTTCCGGTAAGAGACAGCAACAATTTAAAACACTTAGCAAATTAATTGATAATACAGTATTGGATAGCGCAGAGGCATCTGTCGAAGACACAAAGGAACTATTCAAAATTGTGTTGGAAGTGATCAAAGAGGGTCAGGATATTGAATTGTATTCAGAGCAGGTCAAGACTGAATCCGGTGTTCTTGAAAAATCGGATATTATGCGCATAGGCCATATTGCTGCCGCTTACGTGTCTGGTGATATGAGAAGGGTTGGACTGAAGGTTAAGAGTGTCGAAGGAGATGAGGGTTTCAGGTGGAAGGAGAACCTTCCACGTAACCAACGAAAAAAGATCATGCATGCATTTAACGCAGTGAAAACCCATGAAGAAGGGACTTTTACGTTTCCTGTAGACATGACTCAGGAGATTCAGCCACAGAAGAAATCCGGCAGTTCCGGCGTATTCGGATTTTTATTATCAGGCGGGCCTGTCATGATTCCACTGGCTCTTGTCACGATTGCAGCGCTGATTATGATAATTGAAAGGTTATTCTTCTTCAGAAAGGAGAGGTCGATGCACGACCATTTGATGGTAGATATCATTTCGCTGTGCGCAGAAGGAAGGCATGATGAGGCAGAGGACATTTGCAGACAACACGAAGGGCCAATTGCCAGAACATTAGCCGCCTGCATATCAAGGAGAGAGCAAGGTGTCAGCGCTATGGAAGACAGCGTCCAGGAATCAATCATGCATGAAATACCGCGTCTGGAACACTTCCTGCCTGCAATTGGCGTACTGGCGGCAGTGGCCCCTTTACTAGGCCTTCTGGGTACTGTCACAGGTATGATTAATACGTTCCACATGATTACTATCTTTGGCAGCGGCAATCCCGGGCAGATGGCGGGAGGTATATCTGAGGCGCTGATTACGACCGCCGCAGGTCTTGTAATCGCAATTCCAGTACTCCTTGCGCACAATTATCTATCAACAAAGGCAGACGGAATTATTTGCGACATAGAAAGATACGCGGCAACTGTTTTCAATGCATTGGCGAATCAAAATGATTTGAATCTAAAATCGGAAAAGGAGGTAGTACAAGATGTTTAACGAGTGTTGTAGTTATTTACTGGACGGCGGCCCCGTCCTTTATACAATCTTTGCATTCTCTATTATTGCATGGGTATTCATTTTCCATAAACTCATGGTTTTTAACAATACAGGCACACAAAGCCATAGGCGGCATAACGAAATTATTGAGATGGCTAAAGGTAATCGAGTCCCGGAAGCCCTTAATATATGCAAGTCAAACAACGGCCTATATTCTAAAATAATACATAATACACTTCTGCTGAAAGACCATACACCTCATCAATTCGACATGGCATCTTCTGTTAACATATTAGGGGAGAAGCGTAAACTTGAAGGGCTTAACGGTACAATCGGGCTTATAGCAAGAATGTGTCCTTTGCTGGGACTGCTGGGGACAGTCCTGGGCATGATTTCTACTTTTCATGTAATAACAATATACGGCACAGGAGAACCGGGTTTGATGGGCAAGGGCATCTCTCAGGCGCTGATTACTACACAGGTTGGCCTTTTTCTGGCAGTGCCAATCGTGTTTTTCTATGAATTCCTGGAAACCAGGAAACAGAGTGTTAAATGGGAGATGGAACTTTACATTAAAAAATTAAAGACTGTTTTGTGCGGCAATAATGGGTTTAGGAATTGAGGAATTGAGGAATGCCTAAATCCCTGAATTATTAAAAAAAATGTTTAACAGTGTACGTGTCCAAAGAAGGGTTAAGAGGGAACCGGGGATTGACATGGCCCCCCTCATAGATATGGTATTTATCCTACTGATCTTTTTCCTGGTAACAACTACATTTATCAGGGAAACAGGGATTCAGGTCAAGAAGCCTGAGGCGACAACTGCCGAATCGTTGGGGAAAGAGAGTATGATGATAGGGATTTCTTCTGAAGGAGAGATTTGGTTTGAACAACGGAGGATAGACCTTTTAACCCTTTGTTCATCAGTAGAGAAAAGGCTCAGGGAGCGTCCTGGCAGCCCAATTGTAATAGTGCCTGATAAAGGGTCTCAAACAGGGGTTCTCATAGACGTAATGGATGAGTGCCGGCTGGCAGGTGCGGATAGAATCTCGGTAGCGTCAAAAAAGGAACTTTGAATGAAGCGAAAAAACATGTGTATAATTTTAGGCGCTTTAGGGTTGAACCTTCTGTTTTTCCTGATTCTGGTATCTATGAACAGGACACCTGAGCTAAAAGATGTACAGGATAAATTAAATACTGTAGAGGTTTGGCAAGTACAACCCAAAGAACCGAAAACACCTAATCGTAAGAAATCAAAGGAAAGGCCTGTCGAAAAAATTAAAAAGAAAGAACTGAGACTAAAAACGGTTTCTCTTAATCAAGAAAAGATGAAACCAAGAAGGGCATTAAATATTGATGTTCAACCATCACTTGATATTTCAGATGCGGATATGGTATTTCAAGCAGATTACGTTCCTGAAGCAAGTTCCGAAGACAAGCGTATACTCGAACTCGATGAGGTAGATGAACCGCCCTGGAAAATCAGTCATGTTCAGCCTCCTTATCCATATTACGCAAGAGTTAAACGGATTGAAGGCAATGCTACATTACAGTTTCTGGTAGATGAAAAGGGTAATGTTTCGGATGTGCAGATACTAGACGTACACGGGTTTGATGGTTTTGGGGCATCTGCCAGGGAAGCCGTCTTGAAGTGGCGATTTAAGCCTGCGACATACTTCGGGAAGCCCGTGGCTGTATGGTGTATACAGAAAATCTCTTTTAATTTGAAAGGATTGTAGTGAGTAAATCAAAATGTATGGGTTTTTTACTGTTAGCTGTTTTTTTACAGTACCATTCTGTAATCAGAGCAGAGTCTTATCAAGACCCGACTAAAATGAAAGGCACTTATTCTGAACTTGTCCAGAAAGGAAACGAAGCATACAATGCCCATAGATTCTCAGATGCCGAAGCTGCTTATGTGTCTGCGTTGGCGAAGAAAGAAACTGCAGATGTATATATTAACTTAGGGCATGTTTATATGATGATGCAAGACAGGGTTGATGACGCTATTGGGGCATACACTAAGGCTTTAGATATCGAACCCGATAACCTGAAACCGGTACGATACCTGGGTACTGCGCATTTGTTAGACAAGGACTATAGAAATGCGTTACAGGCGTTTCAGAAGATATCAAAGCCGCCGGAACTTGATAGTGACCTTTTTATTTCAATCGGCATTTGTCTTGAAAACCTGGGTAATAGCGAAGGCGCCTTATGCGCCTATAGAAATGCGGTTACACTATCCCCGCTTTCGAAGAAAGCAAATCTAAAGTTGGCTTCAACGTTGCGTAATTATGGCAAACTTGAAGATGCGCTTGCAGTGTATAGTTATGTCTTGCAGGTATGGCCTGATGCGACAGAAACCCTTATTGATATTGGTAATCTATATCTGGATAAAGGAGAATACAATAATGCCATAGACACCTTTGAATCTGCTCAACGGCTGGACGTTGGGAGTGCAGAGCTCAAACGGAGAATTGCGGATTTATATTTAAATAATAATATGCACAGAGAGGCAGCTTTGTTTTATCAAGGTTTTATAACATCCTCACAAGATGTTTCAGCAGAGGATCTCTATCGGCTCGGTAATGCCTATTACATGGGAGGAGAGAATCTTTCCGCACAGGAAACATTACAAAAAGCGATAGATAAGAAACCTGATTATGATAAAGCTCATTTACTGCTGGGAAGTATTTATGTTGAGGAGCTTAAACCCGACGAAGCACGGAGGGAATATGAAAAGGCCATTGAGATAGAACCAAAACAAGCGTCTACACATATAGCGCTTGCAAATTTGTATATAGAAACAGGTGAAAAAGAAAAAGCGGTAGATGAATACAGGGTCGCCATAAACCTGGGCCAAAAAGACGCCTCTATTTTTTACAACTTGATTGTTCTGCTTTTAGAAGAAGAAAGGAGAGAAGAATCCGCTCAATTAATCAAAGAGGCATTACGTTTATACCCACAGGATAATTCCTTAGAAAATATCTTAGAGATAATTGTAGCATCATCAAAATCAAATCCTGAAAGGTAGCAGGAAAATAAGTAAAATCAATTAATTGGAACTAATCAGGCGTTTTTAATGTTAACAATATTAATAGTGTTTTTCAAAAACTTTCACAAATGGGTGCACTGTTATTTTCTTCTTCTCCTTTCGCAGTGCACCCACCCCTTTTGTGGACCCATCAACACTCTAACTACGCTTAATTTTCTGATAATTGCTTGACAAAATTATATAGCCTTTGTTAGCATCCATCACCCAAAACCAAGAACTCTTTTGCAATATTATGTCCCCCTTAAAAATATTATTAATAATATCATTGTTTTTCTTAACAGGATGTACCCTGCTTGGTACTTCTTCAAGATATCAAGCTCGAGATGACAGTTCTGCCGATTCTCAGTCTTCAAAATATACAAAGACTTTTAACGAAGACTTTGAGGATGTATGGTCGGCGGTTCTTATGTCACTTGGAGATTTCCCCCTGGATAAAATAAACAAGGAAAAAGGTATAATAAAAACCGGCTGGGTTGAAGGCTTCTCGCAGAGGAAAGCAAGAAGCATAATGACAGACCGGCTCCTTGATGATTACTGGAAAGAAAGATATCGAATGACAATCAAGATTTCCGGCAATAATCTGATTAGTTCCGTGAAGGTAAGCTGCCAGGTTCAGGAAAAAGCAAGGGGCGGAAGCGCTGCGTACAGATGGGAGAGAAAGGAATCTGCGGGGGAGAGAGAAGAAGAGGCATTAATGAGAATCGAAGAAATTCTTAGTGACGGTTAAAGGGGTTACATTAAGGGGCTATAGAGAATGAGAAGAGTAAACGTTTATTTATTATTAATAATACTGGCGTTAGTGTTTGCAATTACTTCTACGTGCAATGCACAGGCAGGTTTTGAGGAAGAACCGGCGGACAATTATCAGCCTCAGGTTTTCCTGACAGAAGAGCAGGCATTGATGAAGGTGCTTACGGATTGTGATGAGATTTTATACGATGAGATTATTCTAACAGATGATGAAAAAAACCAACTTCAAAATATACTGAGACGGAAGATATTCGAAAACAGCTTTATCACATACATAGGCATTAAATCCGGCAAGGTTGCAGGATATGCAATCATTACCGAGGAGGTTGGTAAGTTCCATCCTTATACATTCATAGTGTCCGTTAGTCCGAAGGGTGAGATCAGGGATATCGCCATACTCGTTTACCGTGAAAGCAGGGGCGCTGAGATTGCACACAAGAGATTCCTTCACCAGTTTAAGGGCAAGTCCCTTAAGAGTCCCTTAAGAATTAACAGGGATATCATTAATATCACGGGGGCTACCATGTCTGTTGTCACTATGTGTACGGGAGTGAAGAAGGTGCTTGCTGTGATTGAGGAATTTTATCTCAGCGGTAAAAGAACGGATAAGTTTGTTTCCCTGGAAAGGGTAAAGTTTGGCGATGAAGACGGCACAGGGCAGGAGCAGGAATTAACACTATTCAAAAAGGCGGCATTGAGCATGGGTACCGTCTTTGAGATCACCGCATATGTTTCAGACAAATATAAAGCCGATAAAGCTTTTGATGACGTCTTCAAAGAGATAAACAGACTTGATTACCTGATGAGCAATTATAAAGAGGAAAGCGAGCTTTCAAAGGTTAATAAAAAGGCTGCATCAGAACCAACCGATTGTGACAATGAGCTTGCTTACGTAATAGAACAATCTTTACGGTATAGTGATATAACTGATGGAGCCTTTGATATTACAGTAGGTCCTCTTATGAAAAAGTGGGGATTTTTCAAGGAGCAGGGAAGAATTCCAGGTAAAGAAGAACTGGAATCAGTGCTCGAATCGGTTTCTTATAAAAACATTATTATTGAAGAAAAAATAAAAAAGTCACTCTTCCGTGACCCGAGTGTCGTAAAGACCGTATCCTTCAGGAATTCCGGCACACAGATTGATCTGGGCGGCATTGGAAAGGGTTATGCGGTTGACATGGCAATCAGAGTACTCAAGGGCAACGGGATTAATTCTGCGCTCATAAACTTCGCAGGAAATATTTATGCTTACGGAAAGCCGCCCGGAAAAGATTCATGGGTTATAGGCCTGCAGCACCCACGCAAGAGTGAGGGGCTTCTAGGTTCATTTGAGATTAAGGACAAGGCCGTATCTACTTCCGGTGACTACGAGAAATTTTTTACTATCAATGGAGAACGGTATTCGCACATAATTGATCCCAGAACAGGTTATCCTGTTAAAGGCATCGTGAGTGTGACAATAGTTACAGACAATGCAACCAGGGCAGACGCACTTTCCACAGGAGTCTTTGTCCTGGGATTGGAGAAGGGTATGGACTTAATCGAAAAGCTGGCGGATGTTGAAGGTGTTATTATCTATAAGAACGCTGATTCCGAATTATTCACCAAAACCTCCAGTGGAATGCAGGCGCTTTTCAAAAGAAACCTCTAAGACTCCCCGGAAGAGACAGCGTCAGACGTGATTATGTCTGGCAGTTAAGGTTTCCCAAAAATAGTGGAAAGGATTGAAATTTTTATGTAGCGGAAACCTTCAGGTTTCCACCAGTTTACTCAAGAATGTTTCTGTCATCCAGAAACTCTGTAGGCTTGGTGTTGCTGCCACGTTTTTCTTGCTTCTTTCGCCAAAGCTAGTAAATTACAATATGGAAATCAACATAAATTTGTGTAAGGAAATGGATTGTTCAACAATTTCTGAGGCGAGTAAAATGTTTGAATCAATCAATCCATTCCTGTTCGGATTCCCAGATGCTAAACTCTGACTTGCCGACAGGCTTCTTCTCATATCCTATTTTAACAATAATTTCTCCAAAAGCTCTTTACCGGGAGGCTTGTTTTCCTTGTATACTATCACCCCGTTCTTATCCAGAATAACGTTTAAGGGTATGCCCACAACCTTATATAACGTGGCTATGTCAGCGCTGGAATCAAGAACCACAGGGTAATTTATCTGCATCTTCTCAATAAAGGATTTGACTTTTGTTTCACTTTCCTGAATGTCAATACCTAATACATTAAGGCCGTCATCTTTAAGCTCATTGTAATATTCCTTGAGTATAGGTATTTCATGCCGACACGAAGGGCACCATGTAGCGCCAAAAACCAGTAATGTAACCTTATCCTTAGCAAAAGATTCCAGCTCTATCTCCTTACCGTCTACAGTTAACAACTTAAATGGAGACGCCTTCTGCCCCAAATCAACACCTGTTTCAACTTCAGCAAATACTATATTATCATTCGCACTGAATGTTCCAGAGAACATCAAAAATGCACTTAATGATAAGATTAAAACAATCCTCACAACAGTGTTCATTTTCAACCTCCGTTTCTTTGTTTATCTTAGACAATATTCTGCACATTCTCAACCGTTATTAATAATTACAACTATCAGGCATAACCTTAATATTTCTACAAATGCGTCATAGGCCCGAACCGAATCACCCTGACCGACATATTTCTCAATGCTTGGCGGTAATAACATCATTTGTTCTCTATTACCATTACGATATGCCATCGTTAACCTCCTCTCTTTGTTTATGAATGGCTTATGATAACATATCGTAGTTATTAGTTTAAGTCTTTTAACCTGTTATTTACATATATAAACTTCTATAATTGCGACACAGTCTGATTCCGGCGGGGACGGGTACCTATTCGGGCAGGCCACGCTGAGCGGGGCAGGCAAAGCTGAGCTTAGCTCTGCAGATTGAGCCGAAACCTTTATAGGGTCTATTCTCAAATTCCCCTTAAATTTGTTGACTTAATTACTGTACCTACCTATTATCTTTAAATAATAAGAAATTATCATATTAATAGATATGTGTGAAAGATTATGAACCGTATTGTAATCACAACCTTCTTGCTTTGTTGTAGCAATGTCTTCATGACATTCGCATGGTATGGGCACCTGCACAATCTCTCACATAAGCCCTGGATTGTCGCAGCGCTCGTAAGTTGGGGAATTGCGTTGTTTGAATATCTGCTACAAGTGCCGGCAAATCGAGTGGGGCATGAGGTCATGTCGGTGGGGCAATTGAAGATATTGCAGGAAGCGATTACCCTATTTGTTTTCGTCCCTTTTTCCATATTCTATATGAAGGAGAAGATTTCGATGGATTACCTTTGGGCGGGGCTCTGTCTGCTGGGTGCGGTCTTCTTTCTGTTCCGGAGCAGAATATTCGGCACATAACAACGCCATGCGCACGGACGGGAATTCCGATGCGCTCCA
>ERZ1292630.3592-Hain-H41-02um-R3-3592-length-13532-cov-7_pt1 | contig 13532 bp, 4 predicted proteins | sample MGYA00564408_ERZ1292630 | MGnify/ENA primary metagenome ERZ1292630 (study PRJEB36523, sample SAMEA6512641) | groundwater metagenome | collected 2019-01-08 | study: AquaDiva: Metagenomics assemblies of 32 groundwater samples | reverse complement strand
TTGTGTAGTTACACAAAGAGCTGCCCCGTCTGTGTCGTGTGTGAGGTAGGCAATCGAGCGGGCAGGGTAGATTACGTCTTGGCAGCCATCACTACCTGCGCCATGAGTCAACCGAAAGGTCGGTACCGCACTGTCCGGGGGGGGATGGTCACGCGCAAGTCACGTACGGTGCACACTGTTCACGTGTATTGGTGCGCGAGAGCGCCTACTCGTTACCACTGTTGCAGTGCTCCTCACCCCGGTAAAGGCCCTTCACGCCTTCTCCAACCCTGACCAAAACAAAAAATCCCATCAGTTTGGCAAGAGAACTTTCGGCGAGCGCGCACACCCGCACCGGGAATGGAGAGATAGAGAGAGAGAGAGTTGACTGAGAATATTGTGCAGAGAGCGCACGAAGCGGGGAACAGAGCACGAATGGAAATTCGCAACGCGACGGAGCGGGCGCGACAAATAATAAGAGGAAGGCTGCGCCACGTTGAAACCCATAGGGGTGCGATTGAGAGTAGCAAGACAATCACGGGAACGCCAGGGAAAAGCCGTCAGCACTTGCACTTTTCCCCCGAATCTTTGTCGCCCTTCTTCCCACCCCGACCACCCTGGAACAGAACGACCTTGGGCTGCGTGGTGCGACCCGCTTCGCCACCGCCATTGGCAACTTCAGCGATGCGCAGCTGACTGCGGCTTTCCTTCGCCGCCGCCTGTGCGCGCACCCCAGTGGCGATCGCTGCGTTAAACAGCTCCGCGACATTGGTGTTCGCCCTGCCGGACGTCATGCACCAGTGCGACGCGTGAATTCTATCGGCGAAGGCGCTGATTTCCTGTTCGTTTCGACAGTGGTTCGCCTTATCGCACATGTTGGCCGCTAGAATGACGGGAACTTTCATGTTTGCGGCAGGGTCGCTACCCGTCAGACACGGCTCCAGCTCGCGCGCACGGTCGAGCCACAGGAGGGCGTCGTCCCAAGTGGTAGGATCATCTAACGACGTGACCAGCACAATGGCATGAGCACCTCGGAAAAAGTTGCACGTCATTTCGCGGAAGTTCTGTTGGCCAGGGACGTCGTTGCCCTCGAGGGCGATCGTCTTTCCCATCGTGTAGCACGTCTTGCGGTAGTAGTCGCGGGCCATCGTGGATTGCTCATCCGGAGCCGTGTAGACGTCCCAGAAGTAACGCCGGCAAAGTGTTGTCTTTCCAATTCGTGGAGCTCCGATGACGACAACTTTCACTTTGATTTCCTCCGCACTGAGCCGTCTGACGTCGGTGGGATCCAGCGGTGTTAAAAACTGCGACGAGGATGACATAGCTCTGCTTTCTACTTCGCTCCAGAAGAAAAACGTCAAGGCGAGAAAAAGAACGATGACGAAAGATATTTCCCGAGAGCGATAGAGAGAGAGAGGAGAATGCTCCGAGCCAAGAGGTCTTGTAAGAACGGGGGGACGAGAACGGAAACACCACCAACGCGCGCGGCCTTCCACAATGCCAGATAACCCACGGAATAACTCAAAAGTGCGAACGTCGAAAGGAGCGCCCGTCGTGGCCTCCGGGGGGTCAACATTTAACGGTGAGATTAGAGCTCTTTAAGTCGCTGGGTGGTGAGGGAAACGTCTGGGTGTGGCGTTGGTCCTCTCGAGCTGAAGGCATACGAACCCACGGCGCGAGCGAAAACTGGGTACCAGGGCAATCGGCTCATGGCATTTTCTTTGCAACAACGACAGGAGCTTTTTTCGCGGTCTTGTCCTTGTTGTTGTTGACGCGCCCCGCCCCGCTCACCGGCTTCCCACCACGAGCCTTTCGAGACGCCTTCGCCGCCGCCCTCTTGACGTCGAATTCTGCGCGGTTGACCTTCGTCACGGCCGCGCGGAGGGGGTCCATTGGTTTACGTGTCAGGGCGTTGCCCGCTGCTTTGAAGATGACCTCGCGCCGCAGGTAATCCTTCCCGGAAACACGTCGCTCGTACTCTTTGGATGAATCGGCCTTCCTCAGGTTCATGTATTTCGGCACATCCACCAAGTGGCGATCACCGCGCAGCTTCTTACGGGCGCGGCTGACCATATCCTTGAGCACGTCGGTATCGCCGTCGCCGAGTTGGCTCCGAAGAACGGCACTACGGGCCATCTCCGAGGCCACGGTCGCCACTCGCAGTTTCTTCGCCGCGTTTCGGGTCACGTTGAACACGGCGGTGTCGACGCGATACTGCAACTTAGCCCCTTCTGCCCTATCCAACGCGGAGAAAAGCTTAAGATGGTCGCCTTTGCCTTTCACGTACTCACGGAATTGCTGAATGCTCCGTTGCGCTTGCGGGATGCTCAGGATGGTGATGACCTGCCCTTTGCGGCCGGCCCGGCCCGTGCGGCCTGCTCGATGAGTGTAGCGAGCGAAGGCCAGAGGGGTGGCCGCGGCGATGCCGTCGAACAAGATGACATTTCGCACCTTCAAGAAGTCAATGCCGCGATGCACCCCGCCGGCGACGACCGCGTGTCCCTGAGGCATTCTTGTCTCTCCTCCTCCGGCTTGACCATCAGGCATCGTGGTGTCCTCGTCTTTTTGAGACATCGCACTCACTTGGTGAACGCCTTCGGCTGCTTCTAGCGTCGCGTCGGTGCAAATCAACGCGAGGCACTCGCCGCGCTCAAAGCGAAGGAGATTGTTTAGCCGCGTTCGCACGGGCATGGAGGCGTCATACACGACCGCGGAGATGCCCAGTTGCTCAAGAAAATGCATCAGTCGAAACGTGTCATCCTCGTGATCGACGAACACGATCGTGCGGCCCTCCAGCAGCTTGAGACGGAGCAACGCGTACAGCACCGTGTGCCGGTGGCAGTCCTCGGACGCGACGATGTAGCGGTGGTCGATGACCCTCGCCTTGGGATCGTCGCGGAGGGTGACGTTGACCTCGACGAGGGGGTCATTCGTCGCTGCCGGCGTCAACTCGGCGGTGGGCACCGTGTCGCCTCCTCCATCCGCCCCATGGGTGGTGCGGCTCTCCTTGCCGTCCATCGGCCCGGACGCCGTGACGTCGTCTCCGGTGGTGAGGCTGATGCTGATCGGGCTGTGCAGCAGTTGGCCCTTCAAACTGGCGACGCCATCATTCAGCGTTGCGGACAAAAGCACCGTTTGACGTTGGGGAGGGAGGGCGGCGGTGATGGTGCGCATCGAGAGCTGCGCGAGGAGAAGGTCCGCTTCGTCGACAATGAGCATGCTCACCGTGCGCAACGCGGCGGGGGTAATCGCGCCGCGGCGAAGCGCGGAAGCCAGAGATGCCGCCGTCACAATCGCGACATCGGCGCCCTGCGCCAGGAGCGTCCCGTATCCGCAGCTTGATGACGTACCGCCGGCGCTGCCGGGCGAGACCGCATCCTCCGACGCCGTGGACGAGGAGTTGAACAGCGACACGCTTGGTCGCACGTACTTGGTGATCGAGGCGACCACGCGGGTGGTTTGCGCGACGAGCTCGTCCGATGGGACGATGACGAGGGCGAAGAGCGTCCCGGGCGTCACCCCAACGGCGCGGGCGGCGACAAGTCGATCCACCATGGGCACCACGAACGCTCCCGTCTTGCCACTTCCGGTGCGAGATTGAATCGCGACATCGCGGCCCCCACGAACGTGAACGACGCACGCGCGCTGGACGGTGGTAGGCGTCGCCCAGCGGAGCATGCGGATCGCTTCGCGCACCGGGCCACAAAGGTGCATGTCAGCCCACGTCGCCGGCAGCGTGGCCAAGGCCGGATCAGGACCGGTCGCCACTACTGGCGCGGCGCGCGGCCCGCCTGCTGCCTTTTTCGCTTTTGCGGGCGCGCCGGCCCTTGGGGAACCATCCCGCGGCCGGCGTCGCGGACCTTTGGCGGCCCCGGCCGGCTTCGTCTTCGCGGCGATATCACTCTGCGACATGTGCGACGTGTGAAGCGAGGACAGGAAGGATAAAACAAGGAGTAGGAGGAGGATCGGAGGTGTCTCTCTTAACCGCCACGAATGGGAGCGCCAACACCACCCCCCCCCCCCCCTTATCGCCTCCAGCGGCGCACCTCCTCCGCGCGCCCAGCACCCTCCCAGCCGAGGGGGCAACGTTGACCGTCTGCACAGGAGGTGTGTGCCGGGGTGTTTATGATTTCCGGTCATATGGTGTCTCTCTCTCTCTCTATAGGTGTCACACGTTCTATATCTTGTTGTTGTTTCCCGATCAACGGCTCTGCGGCAGCTTGCCCCAATGGGTGGGTCTCCAGCAGATCCATTGATCACCAAAAGCGGTTGCGGGGTCGCCACATGCAAATGGCGGTGTCATCCGAACTCAGCAAGCTCCCCGCCCAGCAGTCTTGCCAGTTCCAGCCCAAATCCGTGATGCAGCCGGTGTGTCCCGTGTGCACGAATCGGCGCGCCAGAGGAGGCCCCGTTGTTGTCGTCGATGGCGCCGCCGGCGCCGCTGCGTCACTCCCCGCGAGGCCATCACCATCGCCTCCCACATCAGACAACACCACATCACCCCGCTGCCCGCCGCTCGCGAGTCGGGATGCCGAAAAGGGACACCAGGCGACGCTCGTCACTTCCTCAGACGCGTCATGGGTCGCGAGCCGTCGCACTACCACGGCCTCCTCCTCCTCCTTGGCCCCGCCAGGCGATTGCCGTACGTCCACGATGCAAACCTCCCCCGCCGTCGAACCCACCGCGATGATGTGCTCATGGACCAACGACCAGTCCAGGCACGACGCCGTGGCGCCATTGGGAAGGCGGCAGGACCACACGGCGCTGCCACCCGCGCGGCAGTCGAACATTGCCACTGGTTGATCCGACGACGCGGAGGCCGCGGCGATCCCGTGCGGCTGCGACCGTGACCACTTAACATCGTTGCAGCCGCCGCTGAGGCTTCCCTCCTTCATGTGGAACGACTGAAAATCGCCGTGCACGCGGCTGTTGGAGGACGGCGCGCGCGGGCCGTCGCGGCTCAACGTGGCAACGTCCCACACGCGAATGGTTCCGCCGCGGTCGCCACTGGCCAGGTAGCCACTGCGCTCCGTGCTCCAGTCGAGACTCCATGCATTCTGACGGTGGGTCGATATCGAGGCACCGCTTTCGGTTGCCGAAAGCTCCTCCCGACCTATCAGGGTCACGTCGTGTTGCCCAGCTCCGGTCTCGTTGTCCCATCGACCCTGCTTGTGAAACGCTTCGTAAAAGCTGTTTCGCCTAGCCTCACGATGACTACGCTGCTTCGCGCTCACTCCAACGTCCGCGGCATCCGCGTCATCGGTGGCCTGCTCGCCATCTCCTTCGACAAACAGAGGCAACAACGGTCGTGGGGGATTGTTGGGCGGTCGCGTCTCTCCAATGCGGGAAAGATCAAAGAGGTAGACCGAGCCGTCATCCGACGTCGTGGCGATGACGTTGGGATTGTGCGGCATGTAGCGCGCCTTGAGCACCGATCCATTATGGTAGGCCCGCTTCGACACACGGCAGCGAATGTCGGTCGTCGTGCGGCCGAAACCCCCGAAATCGCCGACGTCCTTGTCGTAGAGGTCGTCGCCGTCGGCAACGGCGGCCGCCAAGCTAGAAGGTAGCACCATACTGACCACTTTCAAGTAGTTTTGCTCGGCGCCTGCGGTGTGCGACCCCGTAATGACGAGCTGTTCGAAAAAGTCAGGCTGCGCGGTCCGTCGAATGTACGGCATGAACTGCACCGTCAGCGTCGGCCATGGGGTCTCCAAGTGTGTGACCAGCTGATACAAGTCGCGTGCGTGCCGTCTGAAGACGCGGAAGCGTTGAGTCTCGCGAAATGCCAACGCGGCGGCACCGTCCGCCGACGGAAGCGGATCAGAAGGGGTTTGGGGCGCACGGTTCACGACGACGCAAGATTTTTCGTCCGTGTCAGAAGGCGGCGCATCTGATTCGACGTTGATCATTTCCGGATTTTCGAAATGGGGTGGGTTTTGTTACCCCTCTTTTGGGACGACAGGAAGGAATCAAGGGACAACGGCCGCTTCCATAGCATGTGTGGGGAAGTGGGTTTGGTGAACGAAGGAGGTTGATCGACACTATTCATGTGTGACGCCACAGGAAAATGCGCAGCAGCAACAAGCGACTGCTACTTGGACGCTGTTGCCTCACGAAACAGTCGGTTTGCCTCTCTCGCCTTCGCCATCGCAATGGCGAAGTGCCGCAGCGGCGCGGGTTGCATCATTTCGGAAATGCACTCGGCTAATTTGCGGTCCTCGGCGGATGGATTCGCCAGCTGCGTCACCACCGCGGATTCGACCGCGGCCCGATCGAACGACGCCGCCAACAGGTCTGGATACGCCGTGGCGCTGGCCCTGCGCGTCGACGCCCCACCTGCATTCCGCCGGGCATTCCCTCGCAGGCCGGGCGTCAGGGATTCGCCTTGATCACCATCACCTGCGGCCGATGTGGCAGTGGCCATCGGTTTGGCCGTACCGCCTTCGGCGAGCAGAGCGCCGCCCCCCCCAGCGGCGGCGTCTGCGGATGGGAACAGGTCGTTCGGCATCGTAACGGGGGTAGCCGTTACCTCGTCGGCGGGCGGTCTCGCCGTGCGCGGCGGCGGGGGGGACGCTTCGTCGGCGGTGGGTGTCGGAATGCACGTCTCCGGCTCTCGGGGAGTGACGGACGCATGCTGCGGCGCTTCAGCTGATGAGACTAACACGACCGGGCTGCGAGTGGAACGCGTAGGGGCGGTACCCGGAGTTGCACATAGCGTAGCTATGGCACGCCGATAGTATTGCCAGGCGGGAGGGCGCAACGGTGATGGGGGCGAAGTTGCCGAGGAGGAGGCGACCCCCTGCCCTGCCGAGGCGGTGCTATCTGAGAGAGGCCCCACGGCGTCTTGCCAAATCATCACGGCCGGTTTTGCGTCCCACTCGTTGCTGTTGCGTTGACGCCTGAGGTAGTCACGCATGTGGCAGTACTGCATGAAGGTCGGGATGGATTGAATCTGCAGCGCGACAGCCGCGATGCTTCCGAGGGCCCATAGATCCTCACTGAACGGCTCTCGCGTCGACGTCGGTTGCTTGCCCGTGGAGGGGTCGGTTTTCTTCGGATGGGTAACTTGACCGTAAAATAAACCTGGGCGCCTGACCTCGTCGAAATGGATGGCGTCCTGCATGATCGATTCCGGCGATTCCCAAAACGTTCCCTCTGTGCCTGTCGAGACAGCGTAGTCGGACAGCCGAATCGTAATGGACATCCCGTTGTCGGGAGCCACACCCTCGGTGGGTCTCGTGTCACTACTCCCGTCGCCGGATGGTCGTCCATCCCCTTCCACTTTGGCAACCAGAATGTTTTCGGGTTTCAGTCCGCCGTGCGGCAGCACTGGCTGCAACTCATTCTCGACCGCCTTCAAGATTTGAAGCACTTGAAATATCACACTGAAAATGAGCCTCGTCGGCACACGTTGCTGAAAACGCCAGAACCGACTTGCGAAATAGTCGAAAAGGTTGCCGTACCGTTCGCATCGATTGTAGACCACTGCCGTGCGAGAAGGAGGAGCAACTACCGGTGACGAGGACGAAGGAGGCGGATGTGACTCATGATGGTGATGCGCCTCGCGACTATCAGCACCATGAGGAGGCGTTGGAAAACCAAACCGCTGGGTAGGAATCTCTTCGGTGTTCGTCGCACGGCTGGCGGTCGTGAGCCGAATGCCCTCGTAGAGTTCACGAAGTGACGACACGCGGCGGTTTTCACGAAAGTCTTCTGCGACGTAGTTGACGCGGTACGTGCGGGCGATGCCCGTCGTTGCCTGTACGGCGATGAAGTATTCCATCTGGCTGATCGCCTTACCAAGCTCAGAAAGCGTCATCTCTCGAACGACCACGACGCTGTCGCTGACGGCGGTCGACGTCCCCTCCCCCTCCTCGCGTGGCGCCCGGTTGGCCGCTCGCCTCCCGCCAACCGCGGCGGTGATAGGAAGATCAGATTGGACAAGGTTCGTGGTCGACGTTTCGAAGGCCACCTTGATTCCAGACGACGCACTCGGTCGTATCATCTTCATTTCTGCGAGAGGCCTCGCATCGTCGGGTGACCTGGAGTGCGGCGATTGTTGAATCCATCGCAGTAGGATGCCGCTGGATATCGACGCTCTCGAACCGCGACCGAGGGGCCAGCATTGTGGGGGTTCACCGGCCACATGGGTACCGACAGCGCCGTTCAGGTTCACTTGGCCTGGGGCAAGCAACGGCAACCGCTCGTTTTCCGGCCCGTCGCCGGTCAGCGCGGCGACCACGACCAACGGGGCACGAGTCACGGCATCGTGGAAACTGTTCGCGAACTGCGTCGGCGTCGTGCTCGGTGTAAAGCGCAGCTCGAGATGCTCGGCGTAAACCAACACTGCGAAAACCAGAATGACGGTCCCAACGGCCACCACGTAAAACCACGCCGTCGGTGCTCGGCGTGGCAAGGGAGGCAGAGGAGCCGCGGGAAATGGCTGAAGGCCGTTGAGACTGGTTCCAAGCCAAGCGGCGGCGCTACCGACGGGCAACGACGACGATAGGGGTTTCGGCCGAACGCACACGTAACCCAAGTGGTCCACGATGTCCTGAGCCATGGATGATAAGCCTATAGGGTCCGATGACAAGCTAACGTGAACCGTGCATTTCATCGCCATGCTTCCGCCTTCGAGCTCATCGACGAGGCCCAGGAGGAGGACATCCCAGTCGCCTCGACTGGGCTCACACGTGGTCGCCGTGATGGTACGATTGAACGCTTGGCAGTCGTTCGTGGCACTAAGGTAGACGTCGAACTGAGTCGTGACGACGCTCGCCGACGACGACGCGTTCGGCAGGCCTTTCAAGAAGAAGAGAACGTGGTACGAGACGGTCGCTTCATGATTGCCTGCGATTTGCGTGATTTCCACGATCACGCCACTGACGATCGCGTACGCCGCTGTTTGATTGCCCCCGCGGACTCGCAGTGTGGGGAGCATCAGTGGGGCCGTCTGCGATTTACTCTCGTCGCCCTCCGCCCGTTGGATGACCGCCGCCATGATAAAGGCCCCCCCGGGCACCCCCCCGAGACCGACGGGACATACCTTGTTGGGATCGCCCGCATAGACGGGCCCTAGAATCAACAGCGGCACCGAGGCCACTTGATCAGCATCCGCCAACAACGACCATATGGGGAGCGCTTGAGTGACGTCTGCTGCCCCGACCGAGTGGTTTCCGAGAACCACTTGGGGTGGCGTCAACTCGACGGCATGTCCTGAGCTGCCCCACGTGGCCAGTAAGTTGAAAGCCGCAGCCGTATGGTCGCCGGTGGCAGGCGGATCCGCTGCAACGGCGGTGATCCACATTAGATTCAATGTGACGAGAAACCAGTCGTGCAAATTGGCCACGAACACATCGCCTTCCGTGCCCGATGGCATGATGGTGACAAGCGAGTACAGCTGCGCGGCTCGTGACTCGTTGCACGGAAGCAAGCTAGTGGGCACTGGCTGGGAGGCCACAGGACGCTTCTCGGAAGACGAGTAGAACGGGACGGCGCGAGCCGCGAAGAAACCGCGCGGAGAACCTGTGGTCTCTCCAGCAATCTGAATGCCGACCGCGATCAGGGTCGAGGATACGACGCGGCGGTGGGATGAGTCCCCCTCTGAGAGGTCCAGTAACCACCCGAAGGAGAGCAGCACGGTCACGGTGTGCCCGAGCGGTGACGGCGCAGCCTCGACTGGCGGATCTGCCAAGACCGACACACCGGGCTTCATCAACCACCACAGGGCAGCTGCCAAGTCTGGCGGCGGCGGCCGCGGATACTCCTCGCAGCCACGGCCAACATCCGTTCTCTGGATCGCTACGGACTGTTGCCACGAGACGGATGAGAAAGCGTTCGAGGAGGTAGGCATCCACACTTGACGATCCAACGAATACAGCGCGACGTTGACGACGATCGTGCCGCCATCGCTCTGAGTACGGCCGGTTGTGGTGGGCGAAGGCATCGATCCCGCGGTGCCGTTGGTGAGCGGCACCCCTCCCACGACGGCGACATACGTCGCGGGCGCCCCTGTGGTCGCGTCGGTGACAACCACCACGTGGCACGTCGCCATGGCCACCGCGGGGCCCCCGCCACTGGCATTGTTCGCCGTGGCCACGCGCACCGGTCCCAGCCGAAGCACGATGTTCGAATAGTTATGAAGGGCGACGCGCCGGCCGCCTTCTCGCCGAGTGGTCGCGATAGGAAGTGGCGCACACGCTGAAAAGAAGTACAATTCCTGCGTAAACGGGTGGGTCACCATGGCGGTTGACAGGGACGCGTTGGCGGCATCCCCGCCGTTGGCCATCGCGGCGTTCTGATTCCACTGATCCCACACCGTTGCCCACACCATGCTACTGGCCGCTGTGCTTGTCGCGTTGGCGACCTGCGCCGAGGGCGGCGAGTGTCCATGGTCTGTGGATGCGACCGTCGAGTCGCGAAGGGCGCGCGGTAAATGACTCTCTCCGTCTACAAGCTCGCCTAGTTCGCTGGCGACTTGTCCCGCGGCGGCGACGATGACCTGGTAGGGTGACGAGGTAGGGGCCGCCGCTCCGAATGTCGGACGCCGCACGCCAAGAAGACCCAGTGCTGGGTTGACACTCGACCCATATGGATCATCCCCTTGCGTTCCCTTCTCCTCGTTCACCAACGCGGTCAGGTCGGCTTGGAACGTTGCCAACGTTGATCCTGCCGATCCATCGTCCTCGCCCACATGGTACCGGAAGACTGCGAACGACGGCAACACATCCCCAAAACTCTCACTATCGTTGGCGCAACTCCGCCTCCAAACGTCCGGGGAAAACGCCGCCACTGTCAGCCAAGTCGTCGCACCATTCGTGGAAGGGGCAGCAAGGTCGCACAGGGTGTCCGTCGACAACGGGGATATCTCGGCGGCGGTCGACGCTGCTTTGCGATGATGAGGCGACAGCAGCGGCATCAAAGGTTTCGGGACCTGCCACCCCTCCGGGCCCCCTACGGAGGTTGGCGGCGAGAATTCTGCGCGGGAACGAGACGCACCCACGGCCACCGCTGCAGTCATGGAAAGCAGCGGCAGCAGCTGCGCCACCACTAACCCCCCGAGTAGGCAAACGCCCCCCCTGTGCCTCCTTCTGACCATTCTGCCTCCTCCTCCTTTGAAACGGATCTCCTTCGTCAAAAGGGGGCGACAACAACAGCAAACAGTACAAATCGTCGAATCTGTGAGAGCGTCGTGATCAGCTTGAGTCGATGAGCCGTTGCAACTTGGAACGGTATGGGTATGGGGGACCCGGGCGACGGCGGCGCGAATTCTCGCAGTCAGAGGCAGAAGCCCTCTGAGAGGGGGAAGTGAGAAAGGAGGGATTTGAGGCCCCGAGAGGTTACGGCAGCACGCGCCTGATAGGGCGCTGGCGCGATGTATCCGATGTGCGGTACTGAAACATGCCCTCGAAGGACACTCGGTACTCGCCATCGGACGTCCCAACCTTGCAGCTTTTCGAGCCTCGGCGGTACATGCGTTCGATGTGCTGGCTGTCTGTGGTGCTGTAGGCACGCCACGATGACATGTCCGTGTCCGGCTTCGTCAGGTCCAACTTCCAGAACCACTGAGCATCCAGACACGCAGGAGGCGGGGAAGGCGGCATGCACGCCGCGTCGGACACGGTATGCGGGACGGCGGAAGCGACGCCGACAGAGTCCACCGAAGGCACGACGGCCACCGTTGGTGGAGGTACCGGTGCTTCCGGTGGGGGGGCGGCCGCAGCTGCGACTGCTTCGTCCCGCGTCCGCTTGGCTCCGACGACAGGATGCGGCGGGGCCATGACGACAGGAGGCGGCGGGGCCATGACGACAGGAGTCGGAGGCGCCGTCGGTGTCACACGTGCGGCGGCAGGGGCCACGGGCGACTGGGGAGCTGCCGTCGGTGTCACAGGTGAGGCGGCAGGGGGAAGGGCAGCAGCGGCCGCGGCGGCGGGCGGCTCCTCCTCTGATTCGTCTTCCGTCACTTCCCCCTCGCACGCGTCCGCCATCGGACCACCGGACGAGGCGCTCCCGCCACCCGCGACGAGCGGCTTCGTTCGGACGACTAACTCGGTGGCCGTCTTCACGAGAAGGGTCGACGTCAAGGGAAGCCGGTCCGCATGCCGCTGGGCTTGCGCCCGGTTTTCAATCGGATAGCCGCGGAGCCACGGGTGGTCAACGATGCCTGCGAGGTCGATGCGACGCGCGGGATCCACTTGAAGCATCTCCTTCACCAAGTCCTTGGCATCGGCGGAGATGGTGGCGAAGGCTTTCACGAAGGCAAGGTTGCCGTTCTGTGGATTCTTTGGAGGTGAGCCGGATAGCAAGATGTACAAGATCACGCCCATCGACCACACGTCTACGGCCCAATTGTAGCCCGCCGCGCGGCGACCGTCGGCACCCGGGAGCATGACCTCGGGTGCTAAGTACAGCGGGGTACCACACATGGTAGTCATCACTTCGTGTTCGCCACAGAATTTTGCCAAACCAAAGTCGGTAATTTTTAATGTCACGCGGTCGACTGGAATGGCACGGGCGTTTTTCTGATTGTCTGAGTCGCTTCGATTCGGAATCGCGAAGGCCGAGTCCACCGACACGAGTATGTTCTCCGGCTTTAAGTCCCGATGCACGACGTCTTTGGCATGCATGTAGATCAAGGCCTCGACCAGTTGCACGAAAAGCGTCTTCGCCTCCGCTTCGGTAAAGGGCGCGGGCGCGCGCCCGACGATGTAGTCGAACAAATCGCCGCCCGTGATGAGCTCAAGAACCATCGTAAAGTGGTCCGGGTCGTCAAATACGTCCAGCACGCTGATGATGTTGCGGTGGTTCATGCGCCGGAGGATTTCGACCTCGGATTGCAAGGAGGAGAAGTTGAAGTCGCCCTGCAACGCGAACCGCTTCTTCTCGATGACCTTCACCGCGGCTCGCTGCGCGTTGACAAGGTGAGTGCCCAATCTCACCGTGGCGAAATTGCCGGTTCCCAGGACTTTGCCTAAATCGTAATGCGCCGCCACGCCAACCAATGGTAGTAGCGTCGAGGGACTGGCACTGCTCGCCGCCGCATCCGACTCACCCCCCTCTTGCGGCGTTGGCGGTTGAAAAATCCACGCAAACTTCGACTCCGTGGCGGCCAGCTTTGGATTGACCACCGCGATAACGTCTCGCGCCCGCAGCGCACGCTTGCCCCCCTTTCCGATTAACTTTCCGTTATGGAACGTCCCGTTGGAGCTGACGTCGTGCACGAAGACGTCACGGCCGATTAGGAACACTTTACAATGCACGCGCGACAAGAACGGTGCGTCGGGGAACGCCACGGCGCAGTGCGCGGGATCGCGCCCGATCGCGACGTCGGTGCGGGGTCCGAAGGCGACGGTAAACGCATCATCGCTCGACGCGCTCTTAAGGTGGTAGACGGGCTCCTCCACGGCAGCGTGGTGGGGATCGGCCGCGGCGTCATCCATTGTCGACGTGTCGATCGTTGCCGCCAACAGCGTGGCAGGGAGCGCCTGGGATGCCGGCGAGTGCATAGAGTGCGCGGGGGGGGGGGGGGGGTGGGGGGGGGCTAAACACGT
>ERZ1292630.3590-Hain-H41-02um-R3-3590-length-13540-cov-7_pt1 | contig 13540 bp, 5 predicted proteins | sample MGYA00564408_ERZ1292630 | MGnify/ENA primary metagenome ERZ1292630 (study PRJEB36523, sample SAMEA6512641) | groundwater metagenome | collected 2019-01-08 | study: AquaDiva: Metagenomics assemblies of 32 groundwater samples | reverse complement strand
CAATAGATGAGCACATTGGCAGGCTTCATGTCGCTGTGGCACGCCCCCAGCGCGCCCATCGAAACGAAAGTCGCTACGACTTGGCAGACGAGGCTCACCAATTGACGACTCGATATTCTGGCGAATAATCCCGGGTGGGAAGGAGGGGCAGCACCGTCTACTCCCCCGGTAAGTCGCGTCGCCGCACTGTTGGCATTCTCCAACAACAGCCGTTCCTGCGACCGACTTGGACGGAAGAGCAATTCAGCACTGCCACTGGCCTTTTTCATCACCGCGATAAAATAAAGATTGCTCTCAATGCCGGAGGGCCGTCCGCGTTCATCGGCCGCAAGACTCGTGGCCGGCTGACGTGACGGGTGCGAGTCGTCGTTGAGCCCTTCTTGACGAGTGGTGGCCACGGATGCGTTCATTGGCCCGTCGGTAGCGACGGAGGATGCGGTGTCGAGCGTTGCGGCGACGGACGTGGACGAGGGTGTCACGCCGCCACCCTCGGAACCAACTCCTCCGCCGCGTTGAGTCCCCATTGGTGTGGGTTGGAAAACGGCGGTGTTCGTTCGTACCATCGGTGTTCCGTCGCCCGCGCGAGTAGCTGTCGCTTGGGTCGCGTCCGACTCAATCGTCCTCGGAGTTGCCGATCCCTCATCGATCATGTGTTGCGGCGCGTCGGGAAAATACCGACGCAGCTGGTCGAGTGTTAGGACCAAGAACGCCTCGATACGAACAACACCGCTGAGCGAGGCAAAGTGCTGGTTCCCGGCCAAAACCTCGGCGAAAAAATCGCCTCGATGGCGCATGAGCTTCATCACCTTGTCGGGTTCCTTCGCACTGAGATACACCATGGACGAGACGCCACTGGCGACGAATGCTGGAGGCTCGTACTTCGGACAGTCTGGCCGATAGACGTGCAAGTACCGCTCGGCTTCCTCGTGGAAGAACTCTTGGTACGCCCTCAGTTGATAGTTCTGTATCATGAAGCTCATGATGTAGCCATTGGGCAGGAAACCCAGCGCTTGTCGGAGACACTGATGCGCAGCCGTAAAGTTGCAAAACTGTAAAAACTCAATGTGTTTTCGGAACAGCCAGCTGGGCGTGACATCGCGCGGGGTGGTCACATTCGACTGGCCGGGGCTCGCAAACGCCTCCCGAATCAGAAAATCGGGTGTTTCCAACTTATCTTGAGCCGGCAGCGTGGCCATAATGCACTCAGGATCATCCGGTAAAACGTTGGCATTGCACCAAGGCGCGAAACACAGATTGGTATGCATGAAGAATTCGCTGTGCTGCTGTGACCTGACAATAACCTCTACGTGTCGAAACGTTGGCAGCGACGTTTGAGCTAGCTCCATGACAGCGTTCTCTGTCACGCTCGTGTCCGCCAGAAGAATCCTTACCGGACGCTCTCGAGGAGGTGGTTGCTGTGACCGTTCCAGCGGCGGTTGCATCCGCCTGCGAATGAATGCGATGGAAGTTAACAACGTGTGAACAAACCGATCATTGACCGATGTGCCTGCGAGGCACAGCGCCTCGAGGGTGTGCCGACAGCGACAAACGACGGTCGCAAGCAGCTCACTGTTGGCTTCAGTGGCATCCCATGTGCCGCACGACACGTCGATAAACCGTAAGCGGAGCAACGTTCCCTTGGAGGGCGTTCGCCGAGGAGGAGGTATGACGATGGAAAAGCTGCCGGAGGGCATCGTGCCGCTTTTGGCATCTCGAACCTCGATCGATGGAGGCGATATCCCAGGGCCACCAGCGTCTCCCCCCCGATTCGATGGGGAATTCACAGCGGGGCTTCGACCATCGGGCGGCGTTTCCATCCAGCAATCGCCGGGAGCAAAAAACGGCAACGGGGCCCCGCGATCGAGTGGCACCGTCCGAACTTCTTCTTGACACCAATGACAGAGGTCGCCGTTGCCCCAATCATCATCTGCATCTGGGGCATTTGAGGGGTGTTCCCGAAGAGGCAGGTCGTCTGGAGCTTGTGTTGGAAGCGTCGAAGGCGAGACGCGAGGAAGCCCCGTGTCCTCGTGGTGCCCAGGAGTACATCTAGGACAGTCCACGCGAAGGATGGTCCAAAACATGTTGTGAAAGCAGCGGTTGTCCATGCCGACACTTGGTAAATGCAACGTCTCCAGGGAGGGGGCGGTACGACGAATGACATCGCAGAGAGCACGTGAAAATTCGCCGATCCAATTTGTCACGCCGTTGGTCGCACACGTCGCTCGTACGCCCAAGTCGACGTACGGCGATTCGGCGCCTTCCGCCGGCGGAAGTAGGTTGGCGATGACAAGGTGCTTGACGCACCAGGTAGCGTCGGGGGTTTCGTGGCCCAGCTTCAGCACCTCGCGAAGCCATGCCGTCGCCAGGTTGATGGGCACGTCGTAAATGACTATGGCCGTGACATCTGAAATGCCACTTTGCTTCGGACCCAAGAAAGGTGGCGTCACGTCAAGCGGTCCCCGAATGAACATGTCGCCGTCACGCTTTTCAAGTTCGACGATGAACTTGAGGGTGGCGATGATTCGATGCATGCGCTGGCTCAACGCTTGTTGCTGCTGCTGGCACAGCGCCGGGTCTTGCGGTCCGATGATGCGCCAGTAGTTGGACACAGTGCGGAGAAACGCCGTCAGGGCGTCACCTCGGCGAATGGCGCGGAGCGTCACCTGGAAGCTGCGCACCACTCGACTGCCTGCGCGGATACACATTTCTAACAGCAGTTGCTGCGCCAGGTCACTGCTTCGCATCTGCGTGAACGTGCTCGACTTGTACTCCCGCGTTACCGCGACGGCGTCGCGCACATGATCTTCGGTGAAGGTCACGCCAGGGAGAGGTGGGGCGCGACGAAGCTCTTGGATGCAAGGCTCGACGACCTCCATCGAGAGGCCATTGCCATTTGTGGGCGTCGCCGTCACCCCCATGGGATGGTTGTCTACTCTTGCCAGCCGGCGAATGGCCACTTCCCATCGTGAATCAAGGACCGGAGTGGTCATTGGATGCCAACGACTAAATGATGTATTACAACAACAAGGGGTAGCAACAAATCACCCCACACGACCATCGAGAAGGAAGGGTGCAACATGGCGGCGGCTGCATTCGATGTGGCGAAAAATAGATAGACGCAAAAATTCACACCAAGCGTCAAGTCGGTCCGCCAGGAAAGGGCCTGCGTAAATGTTGGCCATCAATCTCTCGCCCGTCTATCGCATGCCACGCCACTTCTTCCACAAAGTGGTATGCACGCTCCAGTAGCCACCCGTCCCGTCCGGATCACACTGCCTCCTTGACCGTGCGCCCGACGACTGGCGGTCCGCCTCAATCTGTTTGAGCACGGCATGCACGTCGGCAAGCTGATGGAACGGAGCGTTTGGAAACGCGTGATGCTCCGCATGATACGGCATCTGCCACGCTAGCCAACGGTACCAGCGGTACGTCTCCGTGGTGCGGGTGTTTGAGATCATGTCATCTCCCTGGGGGCAGTTCGTATGCTCCGCGATGAGATAAAACCGCAAGCAAGGCTGCGCGAGGAGGGACGGGACGACCCAGTTGTACCACATGACTTGCGCCCATGGGTCGTGCGGACGGGTGATCATCCAGAAGGTGCACGCCACGTAAAAGGAGACGTACCACCGCGCCTCTCGGATCATCTTCCACTCCGTCTTCAGTGTCAGGAAGAGTTTTTCACGCGGCAACACCCACCGGAGGAACGCGTGGCGGAACAGCGTCGTGACACGGTCAATCCAAAAGGGAACGCCACTCAGGTAGCATAAGTACGTGATCGGGCGGTCGAGCCGCATGTCGATGAAGGAATCCTGCAGTTCGGGATCCCGGGCGGGATCGCCGGTGAACTTGTGATGGTTAAAGTGGTAGAAGGTGTAGTGGAAGAAGGGCCGAGTCGTTGCAATCGCGAAAATGTGCCCAAAGATGAGATTCAGCGCACGCGTCTTAAACGCCGTGAAGTGCACGCATTCGTGGAGGCCGGGGAAAAAGAAGGCCATCACGAGAGCCTGGCAAAGAAGAAATACGACTCGTACGGCGAATGGAAGGCGGTCCACGCTGTTCGCGCTGTGCCACAAGTAGGAAAATAGACCCGCCAAGAGCAGATGGGGCACCGCCTGCATCAACCCCTTCACATCCGAGCGGTTGGCAGTGAAGGTGCGAATTTTGCCCTTGGCATCTTCGGTGAGGTTCGCATTGTTAATCGCCTCCGACGTTTGGCGGACGCTAGCGTCGTTCGTGGCGACGCCAGTCGATGATGGTGACGACATCCACTCACGCTGTGTGGGCAGCCCGTCGCGTTGATGATGTACTAGTATGATGAGAGGTATGTGGAGTGGGGGTTGCCCTCCGCGCTCTTGCACCTTCTTTGCACTCGCGTATGTGTGTGCCTTCGGTTCTAATGAATAGAAACAACAGACGACGCCGGTTTCTCGAAGCACCGACGCAGAAAGGACTTTGAATTGCGTCGAACAAAACGGTCGAAACGAGGACAAGGGCGACAACGATGACGCTGCCGGTCGCATACAAAAAAAAAGCATAAATCAGCTTCCCGGTCACACACACACACACACACCGACACACCCACTGGGCACGGCACACTCCATCACCGCCGCGCCGGGGAAGCTCGAGTGCCGCTCGGCGAGGCACCGGTGCTCCCGGTGGCGCTCGTGCGCCGCACAACGGCAGAAGCCGTCGGTGTCAACGCCAGCTTCAACGGAGAGGAACCTCGGCTCAGAGGCGCACCGGCGGCGGATTTTTTATTGTCCGGCGAAAGGGCGGACGCGACCGCGGGATCCACGTAGCGATACCCATTGTTGAGCCAAACACGCACTTTGGGCCCGCCTGTGGCCGGCGATCCCCCTGCGCTAGGGCTTCTGGGGTGTGAAGGTGAGCGTTGCGTGGCCAACAAATTGATCGCGATGCGATTGGGAGAGCGGCGGCCAGAATCCGGCGCGACTTTCTCGACGGATACACTTCTGGGAGTGGAAGGCTGGCCGTTGCTCGGGCAAGCGGTGCTGGTTCCGGCCGTACGTGGAGCACCAGGCGGAAAAAACTTGTGCGCCACGTACTGCCGTAGCTCGGAGTGGCTCTTCCGGAGCGCATCGGTCTCGGAAACTGTTTTGTCCAACTCGGCGCGCAGTTCGGCGATGGCTTCACGTTTCTGCGCGAGCGAGGCCTGCGATTCATCGCGCAGCCTTTCCTGCAGTGCCCTCCGGCGTTCGAGATCGCGCAGATCATTCTGCTTCTGCTCGTTGGCAGCCTTGAGTTTCGCTGCCGCCACTTCCAGGTCCGCCGCCTGCCGGCGCAACTCTGCAAGTTTTTCCTCGGAAGACTGCAGGGTTGATTGCAAAAATTCCTTTCGCTGACGCTTGGCTTCGGTCTCTCGGTTCACTTCCTCTGTCTCCGCCTTCAGTGCTTGAATCTTTTCTTCCAACTCCGCCTTCTGCTTGCCAAAGAGATCCTTGACCCGCTGCAGCTCCCCGCGCTTGCGGTGCAGTTCCGCGAGCGCGACTGAAAGGTGTCCGTCCACTTCGTTCTTCTGTTGCGTGAGTTCGGAGATCTTTTCGTGCTTGGCAGTCATCACGCGATCCAAGTCGGCTTGCATTTGGTGGCACTTGCGCTCCAGCAACTCCACCTTCCGTGTGAGAACGAGTTTATCGGCGTTGAGCTGATTAAGGTTCTCTTCACGCTCTTTGACATCGGCTTCCAACGTTGTCACGCGCTTCTCCAGCCCATCGGCTTCGTCGCGAAGCTCGTCCAGACCAGATCGCTGCTTCCCCAAGATAAAGGCGTTCTGAAACGCCGTGGCGAACTGGCGCAGCCGGGCCTGCTCCGCGGCAACACGCGCGCGCGCTTCCTCCTCGGCGGCACGATCATGGCGCTGCTTCAGGGCATTCTTCCGCTCCAGCACTGCGGCCAACTCGGCATCCCGGCGCTTCCGTTCATCCTCCTGCTCTCTTAGCATCTTTTCGGTCTGTTCTTGGAGCTCGCGTGCCCTCTGCAGCTCTTCCTCCCGCCGTCGTTTCTCATCCTCGACATTCTCCAAGGCCATGATTTGCGCTTGCGCCTTCTCCAGCTCCGCTGCCTTGTCCACCAATTCTTGTTCGTACTGCGCCTTGAGGCTGTCCAGTCGCTTGGTTTCGGCTTGCATCTTGACGAAGTCCTCCTCCCGTTGCTGAAGCGCCAGCTCCAGGCGATCGCGCTCCGCCTTGTCCGTGTCGGCTTTGGCTTCGAGCTGCCGGCGAAGTTCTTCCATTTCACTTCGCAGCTGATGAACGACGGCGGCGGTCTTCTCTTCATTCACGCGCGCATGGCAGACGATCGCTTTGGCCTTGAGCGCGTATCGCAACGTTCCGAGGGTGTCTTCTAAATTCCCAACGAAGGGCGAAATCGCCGCTACCATGACGGTCTTGCTGTTCCCGCCCAAACTATCGCTCAGCACCCACGTGAGCAGCGACTCTCGAAACGGTGGGACGGAAGGCCTCTGTCCCTTTTTCAGCTTGCTGTTATCGATGAGCACATCGATCACGCGGCGAAGGGTCGACAACGAAAGATTGATATTTTTCGCTTCGTCAAGAGCCTTCCCCGTCACGCCGGACATCTTAATGCGCTCACTTCCCGCGAGGTCGACGAGATTGATTTGCGACACGCGTGTGGTGCCCTTGAGCGGCATTTTCTGCGTCAAGCATATCTGAAAGATGGCGTGGCTGCGGGACGAGGTGTCGTTCATGAGCGTCGCGGTGACCGCCCGGTGCTCCATGCCGCCTTTGATCGCCGCTAAGCACTGCGCCTCGTCGACGATTTCGAGTCGCAACAGTCCTTCGACGAACGTCCCCTTCTCTGGGTGGTGGCGCACCCGGCACTCGGTATACTCGGACATGCTGAGCGGTGTGGCGGACGCCGCTATGGATGATGGTTGACTGGCGAACGATCCGGCGGGCGATCCTGGAGCGGCGTTCGCCAGAGCTAAATTGGCGGCCGCTTCGGCGGCAATGTCCTTCTTCTGCTGTTTGATGGCCGCCGCTTGTTGTTGCCGCTCCGCCTTGGCGAGCAGGTCCTTCACCTTTTCGTTGTAAATTTCGAGAAAACTGAGCTCGACGCGGTACTCCACGCGCTCCGCGATTCGGGCGGCCTGCTGCTCCGCGATCGCCGCAAACAGCCGACGCACGACGCGAGGCGCGATTCCTTCATCGGTGTCGGATCCGAGCATGGTATACGTCTTCCCGCTTCCTGTTTGGCCGTAGGCGAAGATCGTGTTGTGGAAACCAGCCATGGCATTCTCCACCGCCGGGGCGCCGGTGACCGCGAAGACGGTAGCTTGGTCCGCAAAGGTGTTAGGCGAAACCTGCCCTTGACTCTCGGGCATGCTCCAAAAGGCATGATCAAACGAAAAGGCCTCCTTTTCCTGATAGTTGCGCTCATGATCCAGCACACGGACGGTGTCGCCGTCAAACATGACAATAGACTTCGTTGCCCCATCGATGGCGAGTTCACGCGACGCGAAGGGTCGGACGCGGCAAATAACCTTCACGTTGGAGGACTCGCCCGGCGGGAGAGCCGTGGGCGGCGGAGAGGTGGCGGTCGTAATCGGAGCGCTGCCCGATGATGAAACGGACGCCGCATCCGCATCGGCCATGACCAAGAAAAAGGTATTTAAAAGGAGGAAGAAGGTAACGTTCACGTCTCGAATAGACGCATCACTTTTGCAATAAAAGCCGATCAAGCCCACGGGGTTTGGACGACAATGGAGGGAGAGGGGTGTGCGTGTTTGCAGCGACAACTCTAAACTAAACGGCTCAACAGTGCCCTCGAAATGATCGAGATGGCGACGAAAATCTACAAACAACTGGCTTCTCAACTTTCTCGGCTAGTCGCTGGTTTGAAACGGCGCGACCAGTTTGGGGATGAGCGCCTTCACGGCTCTTGGAGGCTTGCCGGCACCAAGCCCATACCCTCGACGAGCTTGAAGCGACCCCGTAGTCCTTTTGACACTTGCTGTGATGTGAGCCGCCGGCTTGACACCTGCCGTTGCAAGGGCCGCGGGGTCGATGCTCAGATGCGATGCAAGCAGCGTCGTGAGTCGTTCGAGCTGTTCCGACGTTTTCACCCGATCTTGGCGCTCCGCAAGAATGAGTCTTTCGAGCCCGACCACGCGTTCCTCGAGGACGCTCGTCGGACACACCGACGGAGTCGCCCGCGAGGTGGGGCGCGACCCGCAGAAAGACGAGGCGAGCTCTTCGTCGCAGGACGCGGCGGCCGCGCTCCTCGCGTGGCTCGACGATGGCGGTCTGCCTCCCCCATTCTGTTGGCGTAGTCCCAAGATAGGAGCACCCGCCACCAATTTGTCCGCAGCAGGCAACCGTTTGAGACTGTCGGCAGTCAGCGGCGGGCGGTGGTCACCTCCACTGCGGTTCCCCTGCGGCACATTCGCGGCTGCGTTGATCACTGGCGCTACATGAGCCGCCGAGAAGCCCACCCCGACTGAAGGACGGGGCTGCTTGGGGACGACGTCGGCTCCATTGAGCGACGACGTTTCCCCAGCGGCGGCGGCGCGGCCGTCGTCGGCGCGGTGCTCGTTGACCATACCAATGAGTCGCGCGACCGAGGAGGTGCACGACGCGCGGCTGGACCCACCCGCGGAACCCCCACGGCGGTCCTCCTTGCGGATGCGTTGTGCCCAGCCGCTGCCCTCGCGGCCCGACATGGCACGGCTCATAACACGGGTCGGCGAGGGTAAAGAAGACCACCAGGAAGGGACACGACTGTGAGCTTTTGCGCGCACTGTAACGATACCTAGAAGAGCGAAAACAAGAAAAAGACGTGTCCGCCAGAAGTCCCATCGGGGGCCGCGAGGCTTCGACGGACGTGCCACCGAGTCAAGAGAGACACGCGCACGACACAAACGGCCACGACAGGAGGGCGACATTTCTAAATCCAAAACTTCCTTTGCGCTTCGAATGAGTTCGTGCCGCTAATACGGCGCCATCCTGTCACAATGGCAGATCACTCCCCAGCTCCCCCCTTCCTTCCACACGTTCTCAACGTCCCTCACCGTAGATCTTGCCAAACGCTTTGCCGATGTCGATGCGGACGAATTGACGCGCGTAGGCGTCCTTCGGACCGGTCTCGCCGCGGCCCCGGGCATTCGCCACGAACAGAATCATGTCCGTGAGGTCGTACACCGCCGTGTGCAGCGAACCTGTGCCCACAGGGGCCGTCACATTCATGATGCTCAATTCGGGCGTCAGTTGTCCGTGAAGCTGCTTCAGCTGGTTGTGGAGTAAGTGCTGGTAAAAGGGACACATCCAATCCATTCCACAATAGACGACGTCCTGAAGGCGCGGATGCCACCAATAATTCGGCTCCAGATCGCGGTCGTTGAAGAAGCGCACAATGCTGTGACTGTATTGCACCAGGCGGCTCGTGTTGGCCCTGGCGTCCGCGACGCCGAGGACGAGATCGCACGTGCGGTTGGCCGCGGAGATGCGGTACATGGCGTCCCAAATATCCCGAGCACGTTGAACAATTTCGCGCTCCAGGAAGACGAATGGGATGCCAATGAACGACTCATCACCAAAGGTCTTGTCCGGGTAGGCGATCCCGATCTCGCTGATGCCCAGCTGCTGCTTCGACATGCCGGTGAGCACGCCCACCCAACCCGCCCAGCCAATGTTGGCGAATTCATGGCCCAAGCCGCTCTGGTTCCCAGGGTGGTAAATGACGACGACGGGGTGGTTTTGCAGGCCAGCGCCGGTGTCCCAGTCGAGCGCGCGCAGTTGCAGGGTCTTCCCGCCCAACGTTGCGGCCCCGTAGGCGCCATAGAAACTGCAATCCCCTTTCGTCACTTCGCCAATCATGTGAATCCGGACGATATCGTTAAAGCTGACGCCGCTGGCATCCGATAAGCCGCGGATTTCGTCGTAAATTTGCGGATCCGTGAACGGCTTGCACTCCGCATTTTGTAAGTCGAGAACGGCATCCATGCCGATCTGCGCAATCATGTCCAAAATGTACTGAGGAATCTTCCACTTTAGCTTCGTGATGGTTCGGTTGAGGTAACCTTCAATTTGACCGTCGAAGTAGGCCTTTGCCGTGGTCATGACATCCTTGAGCTCACTGGGCATCAACGACCCCATGGCGTAGCCCCAGTCGTAGCCGTTGTTGCCATACAAATGCACCAGGCTGATTTCGTCCTGTCCGCCCGTGCCGACGGTGTACAATTCGCCGTTGGGCACAGACCGAACAAAGACGGGCTCGCTGCGGTCGACGGGGTTCAGGTTCATCGGCTCAGTGATGTTGGACTTGTCGTTGCACCAGGCAGCGAACGTGGCCGTCGGCGCGAGGCACCCGACCATGAGCACCAACGCGGAGAGGACCGTCGCCGAGATGTGACGCATCGTCGTTCTCTCTTTCTCTTGTCGTTTCCCGGATGGGGGAAGGGATTGAACGGAATGCTTTGCAAAGTGACAGGGGCTGATAAAAAAAGAGGCAACGGCGCGACGTTGACGGGTATGGATACAGAATCGGCGACGGCGGCATCACCCCCGCCACATCATCCTATCAGTCGAGCCGCACACACGACAAGAGAAGCGGGGACCGCCCTCGAACAGAGATGTCACCGAAGCCGGCTGAGGGCTAACGCCCCCTAGCATTGCAAAAAAGAACGATAGAAGGGAAAACACTGGTGGTGGTAAGAATGTGTGGTGTAATTGGACGATTGTGACACACAAAAAACGCATCACCCTCAACGGTATCACTCACTCGGCGGCGAAGAGCCACAGCTTCCAGGCGTAGTGAGGGGAGGAGGCGGCAGCGGAGCCGCGTCGGTCCCTGTTGCTATCCACGGCAAGTGGTGTCGCTGTTGCTTGGTACTGACCACAGGCGTTCCAGTAGCGGCGCAGCTGCGTCAACGGACAATGCTGGGTGAGGCGATGCTTGAACGCGCCCTGCCAGTCCATGGAGATGGCAGTGGCCGTTAGTGCCGTCGGCAGTAATTCCGCGGGCGACGAGGTCCCCCCGAGGCCGCCAGTATTGACAGCATGACTCCTCACGCGCCGGCCGTCAACATCCGACGCCCCCAAGCACATGTTGTCATCTGCTCTAAGGATGGACGGTGCGTCGACGACGGCTTCGAGCCTCCCGGTGGAATCCATGTTCAAAGCGATCGACGCCTGCAGCGGGGACGACGACGACCGTGCGGCCGCTGATGTCCCCTTTGGCAGCCTGGGTATCGTCGCGCTGCCGGAGATGGCCCTTGCCATCGCCAGATCGTGCTGCGGTCCCGTCGGTGGCAGCCAACACAAACGCCACACGGAGGTCAACATGGCTTTCGCGGTGCCAAGCAGTCCTGCGCTACTCGTCGATGTGGCTGGCAGTACGACGAGAGGCTCTGCCGGTGTTGCCCACGTGGGAAGTGACAACGCGCCGTGGCGTTCAGCGTTCATCCACGCCGCCACAAAAGGAGACGCCCCGGACAATGCGACAGGAGGAGGTGCCGACTTTTGACGCACTGCCGAATCGACGTCGTTGTGACTCGCGGTGGTGAGGACGGCCGTGGACTCGGCCATGGCGTGGACGGCCAAAGCGATCGTTTCGTGGATACGTTCCGGCCCCAGATGGGCATCGCGGGAGCGGCTGACGTCGTATCCACAAGGCGCATCATCGCTGCGATGGTGGAGCAGCTCCTCGGCACCCATCGGGACGTTCGTGGACGCCGCCCGTAGGCGCCGGTTTTCAGCGTCAAAACGGTCGCCACCACCGGCTGCCGACGGCATTCCCACGGCGGCCTCGGCAGCGCCGGCGAGGCTCCTTGCGTCGGTCGTCATCGCGACCGTGGCGCGCGAGGCGACGAAGTCTTGCACCCAAATGTTGTGCATGGCCGCATGGGGACCGACCGCCGAGGCGGCGCGTTCATACGCCGCGAGGGTATCATCGCCATCGTGCCCGTCCTGCAGCTTGTGCAGATGCTCCAGGCAGCCATCGATGAAGTGCAAGACGCGGCCGTGCTGATCGGCGGGCGGGTGGGCTACAACGGCCGACACAGCCTGGGTCGCTACCGTGGTGCCCGCGGCGGCGGCGTGGATGTTCGTGGACGGGAGAGTCTTCCGGCTGCCATCGTTCCCGAGCAACAGGCTGTCCGATGAGGTCGGCACTGTTCGCCGCAGCGGGGTCACCGAAAACGCCATGGGATCTGAGCGCAAGGGAGCCAGCGGCGGCGGCGGGAACGTCCCCGTGTCGCTCGGCGCGGAGACATGCATGGCCGACGACGTCGCGGAGGAGGAAGGTGCCAGACCTTGAACGCGGCATCCACGGAGCGCCTTGGCAATCGACGAGGAGCTGTTGACGGCCACATCTGACGAGGAACCGACGCAACTCAATGGGGACGATGCCGATCGCTCGCCCGCGTCGGTGATGTCCGGCGAGGAAACCGAGCCGCTGCTCGTGAGAGGAGCAACCGACCGCACTCGCCCATGAGGCGTGGCCTTGGCACCAACAGCGGCGGCGCAATCGTCACTGCCGACGAAAGAGGTAGTGTGGAAACCGCCGTCGCGTGCCCTGGTCGCTGTTGCGGCGGATACTGGCTGCAAGTGTGCGAAGCCACTGACCAACGCCGCCGCCCACGACTGGTCCACGTCACCAAGCAGTTTGGCCGCCACCGATCGACGTCGGCCTCTTTCCTGCGACACGATGCCCATCGCGTGGCATTGCGACACCGCCGACCGGAGAGAAGCGCAAGGGCGCCCCGCCGCGAGGTCTTGATGTCGAAGTACGGTCAACCCTTCCCGCAGCTTCTGCCATTTCGACTTCAGCGTGCTAACGGAATGGTTGGGAAAGGCAAGCTGACGCAGCGCCTTCCACCGACTGCCATGCGTGGACACGAGCTCCACCAAGGAGACACTGTCGTTGACGCTCCAGCTACGCGTCGCCGCCGCGGTTTGGATGGTGCGGTGACGGTCCGCCCCTCGACAGGCGGCCGGCGCCACAATGCTGTTGGAGAGCATCGCCGCGTAGGCGTCACGACGACGCGGCCGCGTGGCATTGTACGTTTCCACATGCACTTTATCGGCGACGACGCCGTCGGATGTCTCCGTCGTCGAGGACCAGTCACTCCCTTCCACGGCGTCGTCGCCGTCTTGGTCGTCGTCGTCAGTGTCGGTACTGTTCGCATCATTTGGACGGCACGGAGCTAACGAGGAAAGCGGTGCGCGAATGGCACGCTGAGGAGCATCGCGGTCCGGGGGGAGCGCTTGCTTGTGAGTGTGTTTGAGCGGAGCCGCGGCGTGCAAGTGCACACTCCCTGACGGTCGCTTCCCGACCATGGACCACACGCGGTCGACGAGTGCACGAGCAGAATCACTTCGAGCCTCCGCGGCGATCCGACTCGACAGCAGCGTATCTTCAGGAAGGGCTACCGACGCAACGTCCGGAACGGTGCGTGCCGATTCTTGGCCGCTGGAGGGGTCGTACCTTCGACGCTTGTGGCCGGCGTACGTCACGTTCATGGCGCGCCACCCTTAGAGAGATGTGGAAAACAGATGAGAGG
>ERZ1292630.3588-Hain-H41-02um-R3-3588-length-13543-cov-14_pt1 | contig 13543 bp, 10 predicted proteins | sample MGYA00564408_ERZ1292630 | MGnify/ENA primary metagenome ERZ1292630 (study PRJEB36523, sample SAMEA6512641) | groundwater metagenome | collected 2019-01-08 | study: AquaDiva: Metagenomics assemblies of 32 groundwater samples | reverse complement strand
ATTATCCTTCTTACGAAGTATGCGAGGATATTCACTCTATCTTTGGGCATTTCTTAGCATGTTACTTGAGAGAGAAATCTAGCTAATTTAGCCAAGTAGGTGTTTGTTTTCTCTAAGGAACTTAGCTCCAATCCGCGATGAAAAACGGCACTCTTTAGATCCCTGTTTAAAAAGCGATTTAAATTTTTCCTGCAATTCTTCATTAGTAAAGGATAAGCTTGGTTTTGCTTTATTAAATTCCAGAAAAATATCTTACATCATGCGGTAATATCTTAAATAAATCCAATTTATTTAAAATTGATTTGCTGGCCATATGTTTTATAATTACTTTTATAAACTGAGGTCGTGGAATTTGAAGTATTTTAATTTTTCTTTTGAGCATCTCAAAAAGGCGTTTGTTGGCTACAGCAGGATGAGCAATAATGATGGGTTTTATTTCTTTTTCCTTCAGTAAACCTAGCTTTTGCCGTCTTAGAAAAAGCTCATTGTTTATTGCAAGATACCTTATTCTGCCCCCAGAAACTCTAAAAAATTTAATTTTAAAAATATATCTTGTTATTGGTAAGGAAATTGCTATTGGAATAAAGATAATATCTATAATTTTATGAATACTTATTTTTGATTGTTTTTCTTACAAATTTATTAATTCTAGTTTCTGATTTTTCCATTATTTTTTATAATTTATTTGCTAGACTTCTAATTATTTATATAAAAGATTTGATTTAATGCCATTTTTTATAAAATCAGAACCAGAGCTTATTTAAAATTTAATATACTGTATAATCTTTTTTTGTATTCTTCAACTTCTTCTTCATTATTTCCATCCGGCGCCCAGGATGGATAGATACTATCTTTATCTATTTTAAAAGGGCCTGGCTTTGATTCATGATATATTATTATATCTGATAAAGGCATAATGGTATGGAACATATTATTACCTACCTTATATAAGAAATTCTTATCCGGCTGAAGAACACAAGAATCAATAATTTTTCCATTTTCGTCAAAAGTAAATACTGCCATCGAGCCTTCTATCATTTGAAACGATTCTCCTTTATCTTCATGCTTATGTGGCCTGTAATATTTTCCTTTGCGCTCTAAGACCACCATATTATGGAAATATGCTTCGGGTGACTCATGCAGGCATAATCTAACATTTTTTGAAGTATTTGCCATGACTCCTTTTAATTTATTTATTAATTCAAAATCAACTTTAATTGGTTGTCTTTTACAAAAAAAGGCCATAGATTTTTTTCCGTCGTCAAGGATTACAGATTCCGGATCATTCAACTCTATTGATGATATTTTTTCCATTCTCTTCTCCTCCAAAGTTTTTTCTAGCGATGTTTTTACATACAATTTCCACGGGAGTTAATTTAATTCCAATTTCATTAACTATTTTTGCAGAATTCATTGAGATATCTAAAGGCCTTTTTTCTTTCAAATCAAAATCATGAATACTGCGCGCCGTTATATTAATTTTAATCTGTGAAAAAATTCTTATGCTATTTATCAAAATATTGAGAATCTCTAGACGACTATAGGACTTCTCGCTTCCTAAATTAAAAATTCCATTTGGGTTTTTTCCTACTATCTTAATTATTGCTTTAACAACATCTTCTATATAAATTGGTGAAAATCTTTGGTCAGACGCACAACTAATGGTTTTATTATTCTTTATTGATTTCAGCCAATCCATAATTAATTTTTTATCTCCTTTATCTGACCCATACACTTTTGCCAATCTTAATATTATAAAATCGTTGAAATTATCTTGGATAAATTTTTCAATCTTTAATTTTTGCATCCCATATAATAATATTGGATTTGGTGGGTCATTTTCATCATAATTGCCTTTTTTCCCGTCATATATAAATTCGGATGAAGTAAAAACAGGCTTAATCTTTAATTTTTTTAATTCTTTTAATATAGATTTAATGCTATCAACATTAAGCGCATTTGATTTTTCAGCATCTTCCGCACAGGTTTCAGGATTTGTATCCCCTAAAAGAATTATTGCATGCGATATTTTATCAGGAGACTCTAAAATTCCAGATATTTTCATTGTTAACGAATCAAAGTATATGCCACCCGCGATTGGCGTTTTGCAGTATGTTGCAATTGCTTTATCAGTGCCCAATCTTGAAAAAAGATATTTTCCAACATAGCTCGATCCTCCTAAAATCAATACTTTTTTTCCTAGCATTTTTACCGTTATTCTTATTAATTAGACTATTTGTTATAATTAACTATTTTATTAATCTTTCAGTTTGAGCCCTCTTCTTGTAGAAATTCTCCATTGGTCAAGCTCTTCCAAAGTAATACCATTCATCTCTGCAATTATTGGCAATTTTTCTTTCTTTTTAAAATTAATTCTATCCCATTCAAATGCCCTCGCTATCTGGAGTTCATCAGGTGTAAATTCATTTGTTCTAATGGAAGCTTTTCCATACCCTTTAAAGTTAAATTGATTAAATCCAAAATTTTCCGGCAGAAGGTTATCTCTCAGGGCAATTTCTAATAATTCTGTTTTAGGAAGGGGCGTTGCAATACTGAATGAGGCATAAGTTAAATCCAACTCCTCGGCAAATCTAAAAGTTTCCCTTATTTGTGCCCAGGTCTCACCCGGAATTCCAATAACAAACATTGCGGTGACTGCAATCCCAAGGGATTTTGCTTTATTAACTACTTGCCATACTTTATCTAGATTTCTGTACGGCTTTTTCATAAGCTTAAGCACTTCTTCTGTTCCAGATTCGATGGCTATCGTAATTTGGTAGCATCCGCTTTCCTTCAGCATCTCAAGTATTTCATCGTCCATTGCATAAATGGCAACGTTTGGAGACTTCCATTTCAGCTGGTATTTTTTCTTTCTTTCTATCAGGCCGGTTAAAATTTTCTTTATTCTTTCTTTATTGAGATAGATATTATCATCCAAGAAAATAATTTCTTTTATATTATATTTTTCAACAAGCCAGTCAATTTCTTTTAATATGCTCTCTGCAGACCTGTATCTTATACCCGGCCCATTTACAGACCTGCTGCTGCAGAATATGCAATTAAAAGGGCATCCCCGGGAGGTCATTGTAAATGCATAAGGATAGTTCTCGGGGTAGAGGAAATAGCTAAACTTATTCCCTTTAGAGGCATAATAGCTAAAATCAACATCTTCGTAATCCGGGAAAGGAAGATCGTCCAGATTTTGTATGTAAGTAGTGGCCTTTTGAATAATATTATTTTCCCCCTTTCGATACGCTAAGCCGTCCAATTCCTCTAAAGGCAAGCCCTTTTCAAGATATTCTAATAATTTTGGAAGCCTGTATTCTCCTTCTCCGATTACAATGTAATCTATATTTTTATCTTTTATTACCTCTTCGGGAAGAAGCGTGGGGTAAGTTCCCCCAACTACAGTAATTATTTTGGAAGAAACAGCCTTTGCAAGCTCAGTCATTTTACTTAAGTTTTGGGCATACTCCATTGACATGCAGCTTACTCCTACTACATCCGGGTTGTATTCAGCTATAGTTTTTTTAACCGCATCATAATCCATATTGCCGATATTGGTATCAAGGAATTTTACTTCGTATCCTGCTTTTTTTAGAACTGCTGTAAGCAGACCTGTTAAATAAGGAAAGGAATGCCATTCCTTAAGACCAAACCATGTTGAGTTTGGCAAAGCCAGCATGATTTTTTTAATTTTTTTCATTTGATTTTATACCATTATTTAATCAGAAAGTTCGATCGAGTCGGCATATTCAGACGAAATTGGGTCTAAATCTATTGGTTCATCCCATACATTACAATTCTTACAAATACAAATTTCCTTTTTTCTTCCATTTAAATGCAAATCTCTTTTTTCGGATATTAATTTTGATTGCCACAATTCTTTTATAGAATTTGACATAATGTTCCCCAAAGAATATTTTTTATTATAGTCAACATTACACAAAGATACGTCTCCATCACTAAAAATTACAAATAATGACCACAAAGCAACGCACGGTAGGTTTGGCTCATAGCTTTTTGAAATTGGCTTAAAATTGGCAAGTTGCCCACCCCAATTAGCTATAAAGTGGTAATAAATACGGTCACCTGGAGACGTTTTTTCGGACCAAAATTTTTTATACTCATTCCATTCATTATAATTGCTTTCCTGCCTGACCATCCTTATCCAGATTTTTGTTTCTGGTCTTATTGTGTCACGTAATTTAATAAAATTTATTGCGTTTTTTAAAACATCTTCAAATTTAAGATTGACTCTGATGCCCTCATAAACCTCTTTTTTTAGACTATCAATCGACATCATAACAAAATCAATGCCTGCATTTAAAATTTCTTTTGCTTTTTCTTCGGTTAATAAAGATACATTCGTGCTTATTGCCACATTCTTTACGCCGCCTTCTTTTAAGATCGCGATTCTTTTTGCGAGCTTTTTGTCAAGCAATGGTTCACCATCCCTATAAAGACTTACACGTTTAAGTACATTTGCATGTGCAATTAGCTCTTTTGCAATTTTTTCAAACATCTCGTCATTCATAGGCTTAGAATTCCTTTTCCAATCATTTATTGTGCACATTGGACATCTCGCATTACAGGCATTAATCGTTTCTATCTCAATATAGCGAGGAAAACTAAGTAAGTCAGAATGAGTTTCATTCTTGCTAATGCGTCTTATTAAATATTCTTCCTGTTTTTTATTCATCTTACACCATAAGTTTAAATATCACTAAGACGATAACTTTTATTTAAATTTAATGGATTTTAGGCACTATCCGTTTTATGAGTGATACATTTCTCAAATCACTCACTTTTTTCTTAGTTCTATTTTTGGACTTACAAGAAATGCAGTAGAGAGGAGCTTAAAACAAGAATATTTCTTAACTACTCGCCAAAGCTAATTACAAAAACGAGCAAAATCACTCACTTTTCGAATTGTGCCGGATTTTAATACCTTTTTAGCTTTCTAAAAGAGAATTAAGTCTTTTAGTACAAATAATATATTTTTTAATCTTGCTGTTAGTGATCAATTTTAATTAAACAACGTGTCACATTTCCTTTACGTACCATATTAATAGCCTCATTAATCTCTTCTAGAGTATAAACTTTTGAAATCATACTATCTAAATTAAATTTGCCACTTTTTTCTAATCTCATCAGTCTAGGAATATCATAAGTGGGATTAGCATCTCCGCCATGCGAACCGGTAATTTTCTTAGTAAAATGCAAAGGAAAAGAGTCAATGCTAATTTTTTCTCCTGCTTTTGGTACACCAACTAAAATGGTTCTGCCTTCATTATTAGTTAATTCGTAAGATAGTTCTCTAATTGTTTTAATTCCGGTTGTATCTATAACTGCATCTGCTTTTCCAGAAATAATTTCTAATATTTTTTTTGTAACGTCTTCGTTAAGAGAATTAATAGTGTGGGTTGCTCCAAACTTCTTTGCCTGTTCTAATTTGTAATCATTAATATCTATTGCTATGATTGGATATGCTGAAGTTAGCGAGGCGGCTAAAATAATTGCTATTCCAACCCCCCCGGCACCAAAAATAACTAATGATTCGCCTGCTTTTAATTTAGCATCATTATTTATCACTCCAAAAGCAGTAGTAATTGCACAACCATAAAGAGGAGCAGTTTTTAAATCAAAGTCTTTTGGAATTGGAGTTATTCTATTCTCAGAAACAACTGCATATTCATTAAAAGTAGTAACCCAGCCAGCATTAACTATTCTCTCGCCCCACTTATATTTGGGCGTTGCCGAATGGATGCCCTCTCCTTTTTTCCAATGTAACACTACGTGGTCTCCTTCTTTTACTTTAGTTACTCCCCGTCCGCATTTTTGAACCACCCCACTACCTTCATGACCCAAGAGGTGAGGTAAAAATTTATCCGGCCCTTTTACACCATCAATTTCATTAAGCTGAGCTCCGCAAATACTACTATAATAAATTTTTACTAGCACTTGCCCGTAATCAAGTTCTTCGGGAAGATTAATATCTTCAATAACCAAAGGAGAATTCTGCTTCACTAAGATTGCGGCTTTCATAGTCAATTTTTTATTCAAAGTAAATAAATTCATAATCGCCAGTATAACCAAAATGAGTATATAACCAGGTCCATTCATCTGGAGAAAAAAAAGCTTCACAGGTTAAGGCCCAACATTGGAGATTAAATAATTCCTCTTCATTTTTATAACTTTCAACTGCAACATATTTATTTTTGCCTACTCTTTCAATTTCATTTAAAGCATTTTTTAAGTCTTGAATCTTAAGGTTATGCAAGGTAGTTATTGAAATCACTAAATCAAATTCTTTATCTTTAAAAGGATAGGAATCTTGGGCTCTATGGATAAATAAATTTTCTTTAATCTCGCTTTTAGCATCATTAATCCCATGTTCTGAAATATCAAAACCAGTAATAGTTGCATTAGGAAGAAGTTTCTTCAGTTCGTAGAGTAAATAAGCTTTGCCGCAGCCAACATCTAATATTTTAGCATAAGCTGAAAGGCGATATGTATCGATCAGTTTTTTAGCTACTTCGGACCACCGCCCATCATATTTATAACCCCCATAACCGTATCTTCTATCCCCATCCCAGTAGTCTTTCCCATATTTCCTAGCAATTTTCATACAGGCAACTTTCTCATCCTGCATTCTGCCTATATAATCCCTAGTTGTTTTTTTATGTAAAGGATTAATAATGTTTAGTAATTTTCCCATTTTTAACACATTTTATTTAAGATTCCCTTGTTTAGAAAGTTATTTATAATTTTTATGTAACAGTAACCGTTTGTGTGTTTCAGAGGGTTTATAAATGATTTGTAACCCCAATACAGCCAAACATGGTTAATAACATAAACTGTACTATTGGCGTAGATTTTGATAATACGCTCATAGATTATGATGAAGTTATGTATCAAGTTGCTTTGGAGCAAAACCTAATTCCGGTTAATTTAAAAAAGAGTAAAATCGAAATTAGAAATTATATCAAAACTCTTTCTGATGGTGAATTAAAATGGAGACAATTACAGGCAGTTGTTTATGGTGAAAAAATAAAAGAAGCTAAACTTCAAGAAGGAGTAAAAGAGTTTTTTATATTCTGTAAAACAAAAAACATCTCTTTATTTATTGTAAGTCATAAAACAGTTTATTCTAATTTATACAACCAAGGGAATAGCTTAAGAGATGCTGCTTTGGATTGGATGGAGCAACAACATTTCTTTGATGACGGATCTTTTTTTTCGAAAGAAAAGGTATTCTTTGAACCCACTCGCGAAGAAAAAATTGCTAAAATTAAAGCGTTGGGGTGTACTCATTTTATTGATGATTTAGAAGAAGTTTTTTCATCTCAGTATTTCCCAAAAGAAATAACTGGGATCCTTTATGACCCCCATAAATCTTATCAGCTTTATCAATCTCACCAATCCCCAGAACCATTTGTTGTTTTTGAAAATTGGGGAAAAATAACTAATTATTTTACTTCATTACAAGAAAAAGACAAAATAAGTAAAATAACAAATGAAAATAAAGAGGAATTACATTCAACAATTTCATGTTTATTAAATAAAGAGGTAACCGCAATAGGACAAATTAATGATGGGAGAAATAGCAAAGTCTACAAAGTTACTTGTTCTGATGCCAGTTGTTATGCAGTTAAAGCTTATTTTAATCGTGACTCAAATAAAAAAGATTGTTTAAAAACTGAATTTTTAAGCTTGAGTATTCTTCAGGAAAAAGGCATAGAAAGTATACCAAAACCGATTGCTATAGATCTTGATAAAGGTTTAGCAGTTTATCAATTCTTAGAGGGCAGAAAAATTTTACCTTCAGAAACAACTTCTTCAGATATCAACATTGTTTCTAGGTTTATTTTTGATTTATACGCATTAAAAAATAAAATTGGCGACGTGATTCCGCCTGCAGCCGACGCTTGTTTTTCTATTCAAGCAATAATAGAAAATATTAATCAAAGGTTGGAAAGGTTAAATAACAGCCCAAATAAAACCCCTGTAGAACAAGAATGCCACAGATTTTTACAAAATGAGTTTAAGCTTTCATTTGAAAAAATACTTTCTTGGTGTAAATTATATACTAATCAATTAGGGTTATCTTTTACTGATGAAATTAAGCAAGGGGATAGGGTCTTGAGCCCATCCGATTTTGGATTTCATAATGCTCTTCGACAAGAAGATGGAAAAATATTTTTTTTAGATTTTGAATATTTTGGGTGGGATGATCCAGCAAAAACTATTGCTGATTTTCTCCTCCATCCAGCAATGAAACTTGATGATAATTTAAAACAACAGTTTGTTCAAAATACGCTTTTAGGCCTGAAAGAAAATAAACATCTTGCTCACAGATTGGGGGCGGTTTATCCTTTATTCGGTTTAAAATGGTGCACCATCCTGCTAAACGAGTTCATTCCTGAATATTTTTCCAGAAGAGAATTTTCCTGTGCAAAAAGCATCAATAAAGAGGAATTACAACAGGAACAATTGTTAAAAGCGAAGGAATTGTTACTTAAAATAAATAAAGAGTACAAACATTTCCCTTACGTGATCAAATCTGCGGAAATAATCTCAACAAATTCGTTATCATTAGATTATCGATCAAAACAATTACGTAGAAAAATTATTGAAATGGTAGAAAAAAGCAGTAAAAGAGGGCACATCCCTTCTGCATTTTCTTCAATTGAAATTTTAAGAGTATTATTTGATAATGTTTTACAATATAATCCAAAAAACCCCAAATGGGGTCAAAGAGATAGATTTATTTTAAGTAAAGGCCACGGGTGTTTAGCTTTGTATATTCTTCTTGCTGAAAAAGGTTTTTTTCCAGAAGAAGAATTATGGAATTTCTGCTTGCGCGACGGCATGTTGGGTGGGCATCCGACGCACAAAACTCCCGGAATAGAAGTTTCTACAGGTAGCTTGGGACATGGGTTACCTATTGGCATAGGGTTTGCTCTCAATGCAAAATATGAAAAAGCAAATTATCGAACTTTTGTGGTAATAGGAGATGGTGAAGCAGATGAAGGTTCTATTTGGGAAGCGGCCATGTGCGCAGGAAAACATAAATTAAGTAATTTGGTTGTGGTTGTTGATTATAATAAACACCAATCTTATGGTTCAACGCGCGAAGTTCAGGATTTGGAACCCTTTGCAGATAAATGGAAAAGTTTTGGGTTTGCGGTGCGAGAAGTAGATGGGCATAATTTAGAAGAACTTAATAAAGTATTTTCGGATTTACCGATAGAACAGGATAAACCAAACGTAATCATTTGTCATACCATTAAAGGCAAAGGCGTTGATTTTTTAGAAAACAATTTGACTTGGCATCATAAAAGTAACATCTCTGATGAAGAATTTGAACGATTATACGCGTGTTTAAATAACTACCCGAGGGAATCAATGTGAGAAAAGCAGCATTAGAAAAGGTGTACGAATTGGCTAAAGAGAATGATAAGATTTTTTTCATTGGTTCTGATTTAGGTTTTGGTGTGCTTGATAAATTCAAACAAGAAATGCCAAACCGTTTTTTTATGGAAGGAATAGCTGAAGCTAATATTATTGGTATCGCAGCAGGATTAGCTCTCGAAGGAAAAATTGTATACGTTAATACTATATCTACTTTTCTTACTCGTCGCTGTTTTGAACAATTGGTGTTGGATTTATGTTTACATAAAGTAAATGTTCGCTTGATTGGGAGCGGGGGGGGCGTGGTGTATGCTCCGTTAGGGCCAACCCATTTAGCTTTCGATGATATTGCCCTTCTGCGAGCCATTCCCAATATGACTATTGTTGCTCCAGCGGATGCTGAAGAAATGAAACGGTTAATTCCACAAACGGTTGATTATCCTGGGCCCATTTATATTCGGCTTGCTAAAGGGAACGATCCTGTAATTACAACTGACAATATTCTATTTCAAATAGGTAAAGCTATACCTGTAAAAGAAGGTAAGGATGCATTAATAATCACCACAGGAATCACTTTAAAGATAGCGTTAGATGCAGCTAACAAGCTTACTGAAGAGGGCATTAATGTTTCTATTCTTCATGCCCACACCATTAAGCCATTAGATGAAGAAGCTATCCAAAAATTTGCGTTACCAGTTCCAATAATTGTTACAATAGAAGAACATAGTAAGATTGGTGGTTTAGGTAGCGCCGTTGCTGAATTTATTGTAGAAAATAGGTTTTTAAATTCTAAACGGTTTAAACGAATTAGTCTTCCAGATGTTTTTCCAGATGGCTATGGTTCTCAAGCTGAAATGTTGGAAAAATATTCGATTACAACAGAAAATTTGATTAAAGTTATAAAAGATTTAAGAGAAGAAATAAATCATTAATGTAATTAAAAGCACGTTATTATAAATCAGTAATATGGGTGGTATCTTAATCAAGTAAATGTTTATTTTCTCTAAGAAATTTAGTGCCAATCCTAGCTGAAAACTGATAATCTTTAGATCCTTCTTTAAAAAGAGATTTAAATTTACGCTGCAGTTCTTCATCTTCTTCAGTTGTTTTCCAAGTTCCGTTTAATCTTTCATTCATTTCTATTGTTACATCCAAAATCTCTTCCGGAGTATTTTCAACTGGAACTAACCCCTCTTTTGTATAATCTTCTGCTTCAAAAGTAAATTTATTCATATCAAATTTTATTGTTTCTTTAAATGTGAGGAACTGTTTTTTTTTAATAGACCATATTTTTTTTGGAATAAACAAATCGTATTTGCCGGGGGGGAAAGATTGAACATCACAAAAAGGGGTTAAAGGAGTTATGGGTATATTGTTAGCCATAACTCCGGGGGTGTTAAATATTTGGGAGACAGCTTCAATTCCAGTAGGAACGCCTAAAAAGAGTTTACATTTTGCAGATAAATAGATATCTCCAAATTCAGTTCTATGTTTAACAGCGTAATCAATAATATTAGGATTACCTAAATCTGGAAGCTCGGTTTCTACTTTTGCACCCATTCTAAGAGCATAGCCGCCTTGTTTAGTTATGTATTCGGCCGCCTTTGTATAATTCTCAATGCTGCAATTTCTATGTGTAAAACGAGAATCTCCTCTTTTTAGATGCTGGCCAACATAAACCGGGTCTCGCGCATGAAAACAAACGAACCAATTATCATTAACACCCATTTCTTTTAACAATCCTTTTCCTTTTTCTTCTTCGGCATCAGTAAATGATAAACTTGGGTTTGTTTCATTAAATCTTTGAAAGTTCCTCAAATTTGAGGGCAATACTACAAACAAATCCAGCTTACTCAAGATTGACTTCTCTGCCATAATTTTTGTGATTGCTCTTACAAATCTGGGTTGGGGAATTTGAATAATAATCATTTTCCTTTTAAGCATTTTAATCAGTTGGTTATTGCACACAGAAGTATGAGCAATACCAATATATCTTGTCTTATTCTCTTTTTCTATTCCCAACTGCAACTTTCTCAAAAAGACCTCATTATTTAGTGCTAGAGGACCTATTCTGCCTCCAGAAACCCTAAAAAATTTAATTTTAAAAATATACCTTGTTATTAATAGAGGGATCGCTATTGGAATAAGAATAACATCCATAATCTTAAGAACCAACTTATTTGTAATATTTTTTCTTACAAATTTATTAAATTGTGTTTCTGGTTTTTCCATGGGTTTTTTCTAATTTACTTTTTGCTTAATAACTCTTTTTTACTTTCATTATAGAAGAACTATAAACTACTTTCTATAAGAAATTTTTATGCGGCTGTAGTTCCTTGGTTGCATAGAGCACATCTTTGAGATTAATATCCTTCGGTGCTTCACCATGCTTTATGGCCCACAATAACTCATTGTGTTTTTCTTGCATACAAGGATTAGGACAATCATTAAAATTGATTCTACCATAGGATTTTTTCCTTTCTTCGGAGGACCATATTTCTTTAAAACTTTTTTCTCTTAAATTTCCTAAACAATACTTAGCATTATCTTCTAACATACAACAAGGGTATAATTTAGAGTCTGCAGATATAACTATACTAAAGTGATGTACATAACATCGTTTATGAATCCTCTCCCGCTCTCTGCTTATTGTTTGGAAACGATCTTTAGGATACGATACGGAGAATTGTTCATCTTCCAGGTCTTTACATCTCTCTAATTCTTTAAAGATCTCTTCTGCTTTTGCTTCTCTCATAGCTTTTGGAGGAAATAATCTTTGACTGCCATCCCTTTTATTAGCACTAGTTTGTATAACCTGTTCTTTATTGCTTTGGTTAATTTTTTTGGCATCATCCCAAGTAAAAAAAGGTCTTATCCTAATATAATTTACTCCCAATTTTTTAGCTAATGCTGCAGCATTATAAACACCATCTACAGTATGCGAATCTATTAGATACGTAACTCCAAGAACAGTATCGCTTTGAAAATTTTTTTTAGCCTCAACTAATTTAGATATATTTCCTATAACTTGGTAAAATGCTGCATTATCCATTCCATGAATTATTTTAAACATTTCGGGACCATCCGAATCTAGACTTACTCTTATCCAAGAACAATTCTTAATTGCTGCATCTATAATCCCTTCAGTTAACGATTGTCCATTGGTAGTAAGAGAAACTTCCATACCCTTTTGTCCTATAAATTCTATTATTTCTTTTAAATTAGGATGGCAAGTAGGATCACCCCCCCCACCTAAACTAATCGCCTTTACTCCCGCCTCTTTAAGCTGTAAAATTATATCTTTAGCTTGCTCATAAGAAATAGTTCTTTTATCTAAAATGTCTTTGGAAGTACATAATGGGCATTTGTGATTACACGTATTGGTGAGGGTAATATTTACCAAAATAGGATAAGTGGTTCCACTTTTTTCCCATTCCAAGACTTTATCCAAATGATTTAATAACTTGTACTTACTTTGTAAATTTTGAGATACGCTTACACTTTGCTTTGATTCTTCTAAACTAATATGTTTTACCATGGTTGTCTAATTTTTTTATTATCAATACAATATCCATTATAAAATGGCACAAATCTATTTTTTTATTATCTTTCTATCAAACCTAAAATTTATTTATAAAAGTTGTGGTTCTTTTGTCTGTTTGGGGCATCTCGAAACTGTTAGGCGCCTTAAGTTTTAACCGTTGATTACACAAAAAGGCGTCAGCATTACTAATTAAAAAGAGGTAATGAGTCCTAAATTAATAAAAAGGCAATGTAAATCAAAAACAAACAACAATTAAGTTTGCCAATTAATTAAATTTAAATAGTCTATTCATTTTTTGAAACAGAAATAAACGTTAAAGAACTAAACCTTAAAATGAAACCAGAAATATCAATTGTTATTCCGATGTATAATGCGGGACAAATAATTGAAAGAGTTCTGCAGTCATTAGAAAATCAAACAAACAAAAATTTTGAAGTTATAATTGTTGATGATGTCTCTACCGACAATTCTGTTGAAATTGTTAAAAAACATTCTATAACTACCATTATCTTGTCAAAAAATAGTGATCCTTCAAAAGCAAGAAATATAGGCGTTAAAAATGCCAAAGCTGAGGTAATAATT
>ERZ1292630.3587-Hain-H41-02um-R3-3587-length-13545-cov-4_pt1 | contig 13545 bp, 13 predicted proteins | sample MGYA00564408_ERZ1292630 | MGnify/ENA primary metagenome ERZ1292630 (study PRJEB36523, sample SAMEA6512641) | groundwater metagenome | collected 2019-01-08 | study: AquaDiva: Metagenomics assemblies of 32 groundwater samples | reverse complement strand
TCTGATCTTCCGATGGGGCTGATAGCATAAACTATCTTTTCACCTTTAGATACTGCGGCAAAAGCTCCTACAGAACCAAATGCCAATAACGCCGCTAACAAAACTCCCAAAATCTTGCTAAACTTTACTAGCATTATTTTATTGTGATACTTCTCTAGCATCGTATCTGTTAATGCGTTTCTCAAGGCCGGCTTGCTTCTTAAGCAATCTTTGAATTTCTTGTTTTAGATTCTTAACCTGATCCGTATACTTCGTTTGATTATCTTCGTTTAATCGCAAACGCTCTTTAAAAGAAGATTCTAATTCTCTCCTGCGCGCTTCCTGCAAATCTATATATTCCTGCATTTTTTTAATACGAACTTCTGTTTGTTGATTAAAGCTAAGGGCCTGCCCTTCATACTCGCTTAACCGAGAATTAACTAAAGACTCTAAATTATTCTTAAAGGTTGAAAATCCTTCTTCTACCCCGGCTAATTTGGAACCCAGCATATCTTCAAGCTCTCTTTGATAACCAAGTTTCGTGACGTATTCTTGATTATCTCTTTTACTCTCCATTTCATTCTTAACAGAATCCTCGATCTTCTTTCTCTCTTCCCATTCCTTTAAAATCTCCCCCCTTAACCTTTTTTCCGCATCATACTGCAATTTGCTTTGATAAAACAACATTACCATAAGAGATAAAACTACCAGTAATAATATTTTATTAGCTTTATTTTTCATATTATAAGTATGCGCGCAAAGGATACAAGATTGAATATAGAAAATATACTTAAAACAATACCTATCTCTTTATTATGCTGCTTCGCCCAGTAATCTAAAGTACTAATCTGAATATCTAAAGAAGTGGTGAGGGAAATGGGAGTAAAACTGAAATTTAATCTTTCTTCTATTATATTATATCTTCCCGGAAAGAATGTAAAAAGTATACTCATCATGCTGCAAAATCCATAAATAATAAGTATCACGAGAGAAACCGGCCAACCGAGGTATTCTACAATCATTATAGAACTCCTTTCCTCACTTTATTTACGCTCCCAAAATAATCTTTCATCTTAACCTACTATAAATCAGAAAGATTAGAAATGTGAAACGTTGTTTTTAATTATATCACTACTAACGGGTTAGGCAATAATTCTTTCCTCGATAAATCTCACTTTCGCGTCTGTCTTGGCTTTGCTTCATGCGGCACCGCTCGATTTTCCCCACCGAGGAAAATCTCGCTTGAAGTTTATGCTCGCTCTCCCGCAGCCGGACCGTGTATCAAACCGTTTTTTATAATTAGGAACCGGCTGCGGGAACCTGGCCGCTCGCATAAACAACATGCCGCCTGAAGCAAAGCCAATCCAGCTGCTAAAAGCTCCATTCGCTCGAAATCACGACAGATTCATTATGGGGGCATGCAACAAGCTTTTCCGTTTTTGCTGAAGGCGCATTAGAAAACTTTCGGCACAGCTAATTACTACTTGTCTGCGAGGGATTACGGCGAGTGAAGGCCGACGCTTTGTATGGTCGGCCGAGAACGAGCCGTAAACCGAGCAGACGGCGAAAGTTTTCAGCGCCGGAAGCAAAAACGGAAAAGCTAAGATTAGAGATCCTTCACTCGCCTGCGGCTCGTTCAGGATGACGAAATAGAAACTAGGTTTTCTTTTGGGCGAGTTGTTGCGAAAAATAGCCTCCGGTAAGAGCATCGATTGAAGCAGTTAATTCTCTTAAACGCAACTCTTTTTCAAAACGCTTTTTTCTATCTTCGATAGATAAATTATCCAACTCCATCTTAACGCGAATCCTCTCAAAATATATTTTATTTACCTCATCCAAAATATCATTACGCAACTCTACCATCAGCTTCGAACGCACATCAATTGAAGTCTGATCGCTATTCCAGATAATCTCACTTAGATCCCAACTCAATCCCACATCCCAGTCTAAACTATCTTTACCGCGCCGCAATAAATCATCACCACTCTGCCCAACAGCGCTAGAGCCGGTCTCCCAATGCCAAAGATCCGTAGCATTCCTTCCCAGATTAGCATTCAACTTCGGTAACCATGCTTTTTTTACCGCTTGTTTTCTCCAACACAATATTTTTCCCGGATCAACTTCAGCGTATTTAATCGCAGCCTTCTGGACATCTCTAACATTAGGCTCATCTTTAAAATATGCTGTTAGGATATCGAATCCTCCGGAACTATAATTACGGCCTAATTCCAACCTAAACAATCCTTTCTCCGCGCAAGCATATAAATAAATACCTTTATCTAAAATTATAAAATTAATTTTACTTGAGCTAAGCGTAAAAGATAATTCCTGCCAATCAGAATCCTGATAGGTAAAAATCCCGGATTTACTTATACAATATAATTGCGATTGACTTGAAAACAAAAGAAATTGTATATCTCGGCTAAGTAATCCGTAGGCAGGAAAAATCTTCCAACTTGTTCCTTCATCTTTGCTCTCGTAGATTCCGCGATTTGTAGCTAAATATAAATTTCTCGGATTACTTGGATCAACGGCCAAATATCCAATCTCGGATAGTTTTGCATCTTGATCCTGATCATTACCCTCAAATTCATTGTCTGCCTCTTTACTACTCTCCGCAGAATGGGCTACAAATACTCTCTCCCAAACTTTACCTGAATCAACACTTCTAAATACCCCGTCCACAGAAGCAACGTAAAGACGTGTTTGATCATTCGGATAATTCACAATGTTAAATATCTCCGAATTTCCTAATTTACCCGATTCTTTATACCAAGAACGACCATTATCCCGGCTAATAAATAATCCCTGCCTCGTTCCTAGATATATGCAATTAGACAAAAGAAGCAGAGCCGAACAATCTGCTTCAAGATAATTCTTACCCCTGAATATCCTTTTCCAATTTACACCTTTATTAGCGCTATAAAATAATCCCGAGCCGGTTGCGGCATATATAATATTCCTATCTTTAGAATCACCCACTAGCAGGTTTACATTCTTTTTGTCTCCTTTAGATACAAATATACTCCTCCAGTTATCTCCCGCATCTTCAGACTTAAATATCCCCCTATCCGTTCCTAAATAAATAATTCTGGAATTAATCGGATCAATGAATAGCGCCTTGGCATTTAAAATCTCTTTTCCTATATCCTGCCAACCTTCACCAGCCCACGACAAAGAACCAACCATAAACAATAACCCAAAAAGACTTACACCACAAAAACAGACTACTCTCTTCATATTTACCACCTCCTACTCTAATAGACGTAAGAGGTCATTAAATCTAACGCAAAAAAAATGGGGCACTCTTAGCTTTCACGCTAAAAGTGCCCTTAAATACTTATCTAAATATTACCAGAAAAGTTCTTGCATCTCTCTATCAGCACGATTATAAGCATATTCAGGCTTTACAATCGGTTTATCATAAGGTGGAACAAAGAAAGTAACTGTGTCAAAAACCGCTGAACCGACACGCACCACACTAGCAACTAACCCATGAACAGTCCCAACTGTAATACCCATAAGAGGATTCTGTTCATTAGATACCTTGGCAACTTCTGCCGGAATCTCTAGCCAGAATGTTGCGCCGTTAACTAATCCTCTATCAAGCTTATTAATGGCTTTTTCCCCGTAAGGAATCTTATCCATATCAACTACCGGTAACCTTCTAATTTCACCAAAATCAATATAATCATCCCCTTCATAGTCAGCTTGAGCATTAGTATTAACAAACAACGAAATAACCGAGAGTAAAATCAAAATAAGTAAGATGTTTTTCTTCATTTCTATCCTCCTTTGCACAGTAAGTGCACACCGGCCTATCCGATTAGGCCGGGTGTAATTAATTATGACCCTCAATTCGGCTCGCCCGTTCCTTTAATCTAAGCTTCAGAGTCCCAGGCGAATCTATATTATCACCTGAAATACCCGCTTCCATGGCAAAATCAATCAAAGCGCGAAGTATTTCATTATAAGAAAGCTTGTGCCCGGTTGAAAAAAGAGCATCCTTTCCTAATTTATCCAAAAAATCAATCTCTTCACGGCCTAACATAGTGATAACCCTATGTGCCGTAATCTGCCGCTCGACTTTTGCCATATCTTACACCCCCCTCCCTAGAAAGTCAAGAATTTTGTTATTCCCTATGCTGGCATCTCTAAGTATAACCTAATGGCCTGCAAGAAATTAGGGTGTTTTCTTTGAATCCTTTTCGCCTTCCGGTTCAACCTACGGCTTATCCTTCTCATCTTTCCCTCCTTGCACAATAGTGCACATCCCGCAGAAGCGGGATACTTGACATTCATTTATGTCAAGGTACCGGCCTTTCCATTAAGGCCGGGTGTTGATCACAACAAAAACCCCGGCTACTAGTAGTTCAGCCGGGGCCAGGAGATAAAAAAACCCTAAAAAAGGAATCTTCAGGGTTTATCCTTTTGGCAACTCCGCTTTCCGTTAATGAATCATAACGGATCGGAAGTTTTGCGCCCCAGCATTACTGCTAGTTAGCCTTTTCAGTAGGTGGTAAAAACCAAATTGTCAAAATGTCCATTTACACTTAAGTATAACATATTTTTTGAGCCTTTGTCAAGTTGAGCACCTTAAATCTTTGTTTAGCGAAATACTTGACCGAACGAAAGTGAGGTCAAGTAGAAAGCCTAATCTAAACTTAGGATCTCTTTTTTCGTCTCTTCATAGGCTAAAAGATTAATAACCCCGTAGATCTCCTGCGCCTTACGTAAATACTCTTTAGATCTGCTCTTCTTCCCTTGTTTTTTATACAGAATGCCTAAATTATAGCTACTTCCAGCTATATCCGGACGAGAGTTAATCTCTTCGGAGATAGATAAAGCTTGATTGAAATTAGATTCAGCCTCAATAAATCTATCCATTTCCAGATAGAGCTCCCCGATCATATTATAATCTGAAGCTAAATTCCTCTTATTCCCTTGATCCCGGTCTACTTTTAACCCGGCAAGATACAAACTCAATGCTTTCTCATATTGTTTCTCGAAAGAGTAAAGCTCACCTAGATTGAAATAATAATCGCTTAACTCATTTTTCAGGCTGACCCTTTCAAAGAGCTGACGGCTTTTACGATAAAACTCTTCCGCAGTAATAAAATCGTTTTTATTACTAAAAACCAAGCCAATATCGAAATAATCGCAAGCAAGATTATAACGATAAGCATTAAGATACTGCTTCTGCCGGTTGATCTCGGAACTCTTGGTAAGCAGCTCCAGAGCTAAATCATAATTATTATTATCGATATTCCAAACTGCCAACTTTCTCAAGGCCACTGCCTCATTTAACTTATCCTTAGTCTTTCTGCTTAAATCAAGCGCCTTATCATAAAATTCTTTAGCTTTCTTATATTCTCCATCCAAATGATAAAACCAGCCAATGGATGTATAGGCGGATGCCAGATGCTTATTATCATTCATCTTCTGGGCGATGAGCACATAATCGAAATAATATTTAATCGCATTCTCCCTATCCCCAACTTTATGATAAGTATCCGCGAGGAGAGGATAAATATCTAAAAAATTCTTATCTTTAGTGATAATCCGTTTGCCCGTAATTATAACCTCTTGATTCGCTCCACTGGCAAAAAGCGTCTTTGATTTTAAAAATAGTAAGTAAGCGTTCGGGTTAAGCGTCGGAAGCAAAAAATACAGCGATACTGATATGGCTGCCAATGCCGATAAAACAAGCGAATAAATAAGCCACTTCTTAGGTAAAATTATCTTTTTCTTAACTTTAGCAGGCCGAGGCTTAAATAGAATAAAACCGGGGTCTCCATAAAGCAGGTAATTTGCCCAATGATAGGAAAAAATTCCATAATCTTTAACCAATTTAAGCCTGGCTAAACGCAAACTAGCACCCAAAGACTTACCGAGGGTTAAATTTTGATAAAATTCTTTCGCGAAAATCAAGCTCGCCTTATCCTCAATCTTACTTATCGATCCGATATAATGGCGCACTCCGGAAAACAAAAACGCTCCGGCGAGGGAATAGTTCTTCCGTTGATAATCCGCATCAATTACACCTTCTTTTAATAGCGACGCAGAATGGCAAGCGTTGGAAAATACTAATGCCGGAAGCGATGCCCCCGAACCGAGCCTAAGGATGTCTCCAATACTGAAGTTTCCGTCGCTTAACACCCATCCGCTCTCATTAGTATTATGATAACCATACTCGCAATGCCCGGCGAAATGCACAATATCATAATCACAGATATTCTTTTTTACGTATAATTTATCGATATTGGTAGATTTAAAATCGATGCGGATATTACGATGTTTACGGTCAAACTGATTCCTAATATCTAGCCCTTCAAGATATGAAGCTTTTAAATCATTGGTGGGATTAGCCAGAATGAGCATCTTAAATACATGGCCTAGACTACGGTATTCAAAAGCGGGAGCCTTGGACTGGGTTCTTACTAACCGCCCAAGGTTAAAACTTAGAGACAAAAAATTTTCTCCGTCGTGAAGAAGCTCCCAGGGAATAAAGATTAACTCTTCGTCAATTTCTAGAAGCAGATCATAATTTAAGCTTTGCCGTAACTTATCCTTAACCGAACGGGTAAGTAAATGGTCCCAGAGAGCGTGGGTGGCTTTCTCTAAACTCTTTAAACGCGATGGATCATTAAAATCAGATTTATTTAAAAGCAAGGTAACTTCGTGGCAGAGTTTATTAATCTCCGAGAAATCAACCTTATGCTGGCTGTAATGGCGTAAGGTAGCGGAGAGTTCCCGATGTTCAGAGATACTCATTTTAAGAATATCGCCTTCGCGGATTATCTCTAAAGTTATCGCGCTCTCTTGAGGCATTTAAACCCTCACATCTAAAAGCACTGAAGCGAGATTGGAATCTAAATCAGCCAGCTCAACTTTATACTTGCCTAAAAGAACATGTTCAAAAACAACCGACCCGAAATCATTTAAATAAGACTCTAACTCAATATCCCCTTTAAATAAAGTAACCCTTAAATCTTTAATCACCTCCTTACTTTGCTTACTTTTTGCCTGAATATTAAGATTAAAATATTTCCCGGATTTATTTTCTATCTTTATCTGCACCCTGATATCTTCAAAATCCTTTAATATCACTACTTCGTCCTTAAATTCATTAATATTTCTGCTGCGCAATACCGCGGCCGGAACCATCTCCTGGCCCAAAAGTATCTCGCCATTCGAACTTATAACTTCCAGCACTTTATCTTTAAGCCTTAGAATAACCTCCAAAACCGAGATATCCTTCACTCCCAGCTTCTCTCTGGCAAGATTAACCAACCCCGCAGGAAGATTATCATCCGAAACGCCAGAAGTTAAATTCAAACCTACAACTTCAGCGCAATCTTCACAATGAATCAAATGCGCCTTGACTTCTTCAGCTTCCTCAAGAGATAACTTGCTTTCCAGAAAAGAAACAACTCTCTCCGCATCCGGATGAATGCCTTCTTCATTCAAATGGCGCTTTTTCCATCTTCTATAAACTAAACGAATCAGCTCTTCTAAATCTTTAGCCATCTTACACCTCAATTTCCTCGTTATTTCTACTCAAGAAATTCCTGCCAGCCGGCAGGCTGGGATCCTAAGCGAAGGATCTACTCCCCCCATACTAATAGACGTAACAGAATCAATAATCTAACTCAAATCCTTTGTGTTTAAAACAATCCTTCAGCTTCCTCATCAGGCGCGCTTTTTGCATATCTATCGCTCCCCGAGTAAGTTTAAGAAAATCCCTCATAATCTCAAGGCTAATTTTTTGATTAAAATTTAATTCGAGAAAATATTTATCCTGATTATTTAGTAAATCAATGCAATCTTCCAAAGCTTGAGCATCTTCTTCTTTTGACAATCTCTCAACAATAGAAAGAGAGCCATCAGCTAGGGTATCTTTAAGGCTTAAACCCTCTTCCGTCTCGTTATCAAGAGCTAAAACAGGCTTAATCTTACGTAAATAATCCCGGGTGAAGTTAATAGCTAAATATCTGACCCAAGTGGCAAGAGTAGCGCCATTTTTAGCTTTAAAGACCCTTAGCTTCTTACAATCTTCGTCAATAAGAGAAATAATAAAACCTTGGAATATATCATCGGCATGGCTGGAAGAATCTTTAAAACCTTTCTCCCCAAGAACGTGTTGGATATAATTGTAAATCAGGCGGGAATAACGTTTAATGAACTGGTCTCTGGCTTGATTTTCGCCTTTAACAAACTGAAGGACAAACTCCAGGTCATCCATAGCTGTTATTTTATCATAAAAAATAACAAAAGGGCATTAAAAAAGAAACAATCTAAATAATGGGGCCGGTTCTAAAAATAGGGACAGCGACCATTTTTCTTCCAAGAGAAATGGTCGCTGTCCCTATTTTCTGTCTTAATTACTTAATTAATGTATTTTTAATAATAAACGAAGCGAAAACAATGGAAACCATGGACATAAGTTTAATCAGGATATTTAAACTTGGGCCCGATGTATCTTTAAAAGGATCGCCAACCGTATCGCCAACCACAGTAGCTTTATGCGCGGCCGAACCTTTTCCTCCATGATGTCCCTCTTCGACAAACTTCTTGGCATTATCCCAGGCACCGCCGGAATTAGCCATCATAACCGCCAAAACGAATCCGGTAACGGTTGCGCCCATGAGCAGTCCAGCAACCGCATCAATACCAATTAATAATCCTACGCCAATGGGAGCAACAATTGCCAAGAGAGACGGTGCAATCATTTCTTTTTGCGCAGCCGCAGTTGCGATAGTTACACAACGCGCATAATCCGGCTTAGCTGTGCCTTCCATAATCCCGATTATTTCCTTAAATTGCCGGCGCACTTCCACCACAATCTTACCTGCTGCCCGGCCTACCGCGCGCATAGTCATAGAGCAGAATAAGAACGGTAACATCCCGCCTAAGAATAAACCCACCAATACCATAGGATTCATCATGTTCGTATTCACTTCTCTTCCTAAAAGCAAAACCTGATCTTTATAAGCAGCAATCAAGGCTAATGCTGTCAGAGCTGCTGAACCAATAGCAAAACCCTTTCCGGTTGCCGCAGTAGTATTACCTAAAGAATCCAAAGCATCGGTTCTCTTCCTTACTTCTGGAGGCAACTTAGCCATCTCTGCATTTCCACCGGCATTATCCGCAACCGGGCCATAAGCATCAGTGGCTAAAGTTATACCTAAAGTAGAAAGCATACCCACCGCAGAAATTGCAATACCATAAAGTCCAGAATTAAAATTCGCAGCACCGCCTGATAAATAGAAACTCGCGAGGATGGCAACACAAACAATAATTACTGGGATAGCCGTTGACATCATCCCTACGGCAATACCTCCGATAATTACAGTCGCTGGTCCGGTTAAAGAAGCATCAGCAATAGAACGAGTTGGTTTAAATCCGCTAGAAGTATAATACTCGGTTACTAAACCGATTAAAACACCCGCGACTAAACCTGCTAAAACTGACCAATAAACACCCAGATGTTCAACCCCTAAGGTGTATCTAACTAGAAAATATGAAATTACCGCCACGATTAACGAACTAGTAAATACACCTTTTCTTAAAGCCGCGAGTAAAACTTTTTGACTAGCCTGCTCGCCGCTCTTAACAAAGAAAGTTCCAATAATTGAAGCAATAACCCCTACCGCTGCCATAACCATGGGCACAGTCACACCGGCAACGCCTAATCCAGCAGCAACCCCTAAAGCCGACGTAGCTACAATCGAACCGACATATGACTCATATAAATCAGCGCCCATTCCCGCAACATCACCAACATTATCACCCACATTATCGGCAATAACTGCCGGATTACGTGGATCATCTTCAGGGATACCCGCTTCTACTTTTCCGACTAAATCTGCCCCTACATCCGCAGCCTTGGTAAAAATACCTCCTCCAACTCTGGCAAAAAGCGCCATAGAACTGGCACCCATACCGAAACAAAGCATGGTTGAGGTAATCGCGGCAATCTTATCCGTTCCTAATGGAATAGCATGACAAGAATAATACCAGTTTAAAAAATAATACCAGATACTTAAATCTAGGAGGCCCAACCCTACGACGGTTAAACCCATTACTGCGCCACTCGAAAAAGCAACACGCAATCCAGCATTCAAGCTCTTCTGGGCGGCTGCGGCAGTACGATTCGAAGATTGTGTAGCGATAGACATCCCGATAAAACCGGAAAGGCCAGAGAAGAGACCTCCAGTTAAAAAAGCAAGAGGTACAAAAATTACCAAGTAATTCTTCAAAGCCATGGCTAGAAGAATAAAAAATACAACTACAAAAAATATGGCAATACCCGAGTATTGCCTTTTCAAATATGCCCGAGCACCTACGCGCACAGCTTGCGCGATCTCTTTCATTTTATCTGTACCTTCATCCATTTTTAGGATGCTTAAGGCCAGATAAAAAGCAAAACTTAAAGCAAGAATTGAACCTACCGGTGCCAGTAACAACAGATCAAAACCAGCCATTTTTAAAACCCTTCCTTTCTATATTAATTTATTCTTTAACCTTACTCTAAAATTCTAAATTGGGAGTATATTAACACCAGAATTGATTTTGTCAATCTAATTTAACTTATCTCTATCTTTAATAACTTCTCCTTCTACATCAATCACATTACCTTTATCTTTTCTTTTTACGCTATTTATTATCCGCCGGCTAAATATATAAGAATTGATTAAAAAAAGAATAATTAATACCCCTTCAACAGCTAACCAGATTCGAGGACTAAAGAACATTCTCCCGAAAAAAAGATTAAAGATTATCAAAAAAGGCAAAAGACAGCCGCTATTATAAAATAAAGTCATCTAGAAACTCTCCCAGTGTACTAGCTCTTTTAGCGGCTTTTTATCTACGAGCTTAAAACTATTTTTATCCTGCGGATAGCCCAAAGCAATTAAGCTTATAAGTTTATACCCTGAAGGAGCGCTTAATAATTGTGAAATTTCGTTAACATAATCCTTTTTATCCCCGGCTACCCAACAAGAGCCTATATTTAACGCGGCTGCGGCATTTAAAATATTAACTGTAGCCGCACAGCCATCTTCAAGATAATATTTGGTGTCAGCGCAGAAAACAACAATACAAGCCTTAGCTCCCGAGATAAACCTGCCATTCTCCGCTAGTTTAGAGATTTTAGTCAAAATCCCGCTTTCAGTAATAACCACAAATTCCCAAGGCTGCACATTTCTGGCTGTAGGCGCAAACCTCGCCGCGTCTAATATCGACTCTAGGTCAGTTTTGGCAATTGGTTTATCCAAAAACAAACGCACGCTTCTTCTTTTTTTTAAAACATCAATTGTGTCCATATTATTGGGAAAACTTACCGCGAATCTCACCGGGGATAGCCTTAGGCTTTAAATTCTTATCCACGCAGACTAAAACCGTTCTGGCTTTAGTGACTAGCGCTCCCTTTTGATTACGAATTTCATTCTGGAAAATTATTCTTACCGGAGTTAACTCTTCAACCGTAGTAATAATCTCAAGTTCGTCGCCATAAACCGCCGGCGATTTATAATCAACCTCCTGCCGGCTAACCACAAACATCGTCCCGTTATCAGAAAGTTCCTTGATCGAAAATCCCCGCTGGCTGAAAAATTCAGTCCGCGCCTCTTCCAAAAAATTAAGGTAATTAGCATAATAAACCACGCCCCCGCAATCAGTATGATGATAATAGATCTTTATTTTCATTAGGTTTCGGTAGGATTTGATTAGTACATTACTATTCCCTTAGAATTCATCTCTTTTGTTTCTTCCGGAGTAGGATATTTACCCAAGCGAGTAACGCCTGCGGCTTCTTCGGTATTTTGACTATCAGCTCCTCCTGCCAAAGATGTATTGCGTGAAGAAAGACTCGAATCTTGCTGTTCCTTGACATCCGCTACTTTATCCAGTTCTGATAGAGCCGCTTGTTTTCCTTGCGCAGGCTTAATAATACTAATCGCTCTCTTACTAAAAAAAACCGGTTCCACAGATTCAGTCACTGTTCCCGATTGCCTTACCTCTACTGCTGGAATTACTTTTGCCATTGGCTGATTAAGTTCCGTAAGTTTACTCCTACTATATATTAAAGTAAATATAATAATAACTGCTAGAAAAAAAACAATTGCGTATAAGGTTTTAGTTTTCATGTTCTAAATCTCCTCCCAAGCTAATGTGATACAATCTCCTGTCGTAGGCATAAAAGGCGGCGGGGAATTGAGCAACCGGCCATCATATGAATAATCTTTAGTATATCCACTGACTTTTATTCCGGCTGCAACGTTAAAAGTACCTACAGGACCTCTTTCTTTCTGAATAATCCCGCCACGAATCTTTAATGTCCCTTTTAATCCGCTACCGTAGTTATCACGATAAAAAGAACTATTTAACGCCATAATACAACCATCTATTTCTAAATCATTAGGTGCATTATTACTTATAACTACGTCACCTTCAGAGATAATTCCCAGAGTATCGTCGGAGTTAGGATTAGCTACCGGATCACCAGAGGCATAGACTAAATTTCCGGGAATCACGACATTCCCACTTGCACCCACAGTAAGCCTGCCATTTAGAGTCCCAGATATAGTAAGGTTGCCATTTACAAAAAGCGCGCCGTTTGCAGGCAAAGCTTGATTATTCTGCCATGACCCATTTCCAACCTTATAATTCATTGTTCCATCATTATTAAGCAAAATTTGCGTATTTTTATTAAACGAACTTCCGCCACTAGCAGCGTTGGTCTTTAAATTTAACGCTGTACCGGGCATAGTAGACTGTTCTACCCCAAAGGTTAATCCCCCTTGAAAATCAGGTGCATCCCAACTCGTACCAGTAGCCTGAGGTAAATTAATATTGTTGCCGTTATTATAATACCTAACATAGCCATCTACACAAGTTGCTTCCCCTGTAAACACAGCGCCAGGATCTTTGCCGTAAATATTAAAATGGGCATTGGTATGCATCGGCCCGTTTAAGAAATCATTTTTAATAAACCACACATTGCTTCCACCATAAGTCTCACGATTAGTATACCAAATATAGTTAGAAAAATTGACTGCCTGAACGTATTTCCTTAAAACCCGGGTCATATTATCTGCAGTACCAGTAGAGGTTACACTATATCTGAATAAAGTTGGAGACCCGGCTATAACAATTCGGGCAATAACAACACTATAGGAAGCATTACCTAAGCTTTGCGGAGCCCCACCATTCCAAGGATTAATGCTAGTCCCTGTTGGAAAAAGGCCGCTCTCCGCTTGAGCCCTTAGCCACATAAACGCATGATCAAGCCCTGCATCAGCAGTATTTAACGCCCGTGCCTGACGCTTAAAAATGTTAGCGGTATTATTTTGACTAATACTTTGATTAACAAATACCGCGGCAAAGATAACCAAAACTGATATTACCAGATAAACAGCGATAAACGCAAAACCCCTGTTACTCATTAATTTTCGAGATAGATTATTCATTTTTAATTCCTCATTTTTACTATAAGCTGCCCTGTTTCTATAGCCAACCTGCCCACTCCGGAGGCTTTTTGCGCGGTAATATTGATTATTAAAA
>ERZ1292630.603-Hain-H41-02um-R3-603-length-36756-cov-8_pt3 | contig 13547 bp, 5 predicted proteins | sample MGYA00564408_ERZ1292630 | MGnify/ENA primary metagenome ERZ1292630 (study PRJEB36523, sample SAMEA6512641) | groundwater metagenome | collected 2019-01-08 | study: AquaDiva: Metagenomics assemblies of 32 groundwater samples | reverse complement strand
TCTGCGTCCACGACCCATATCGACCGATACCGAGTGTTCCTGCGCCGCAGAAGAAAAAGGCTGGAAGGGCGTCTCTGACAAGCAATTTTACTACCACTACGGTGGTTGGTCGTATTTGACCCACATAAACACGGCACCAAAGAGAAAATGATCGTTTGTGCGAAAACACGATTTCCGTTTCATGTCGCCACCGCACGCATCGTCCATACCAGCGTCCAACATTCTCGTCCGACCTCAGTGTTCACGCGTGACGATTGACAGTCGCACGTGGCTCAGGCGACGCGGGGTCGCCGCCGCGCGTGTCCGCAGGTGGCAGCGTGCCGTCACCCACAAGGCGTGGTGGGCAATACTCATCGCCGTGATGGTCATCTCTTTCTTGTGTTACGTCGTCGGGCCGATCGTCAGGGTCATCATCGCCATTCCCAAGTCGGTTGACGTCGCCTTCTTTTACCTTCTTCTTGGCGAGGCCGTCGTCACGGCCGCGCTGTCCTGCCTCATATTGGCGTTAACGTGGCAACCCAGTGCCGCTCGGCAGTGTCTTTCGTCATCCGAAACGTGGTTTTACCTGTTCACGCTCTTCTGCACTGCCGCCGCGACAGTCATGTGGACGGTCGCCCAGCGCTACACCCACGTGGATGACTCCACGATTCTTGTGTCGCGCATTTTCACGACCTTCATCTATTCTCTGATTGGGGTGGTCTGTTCCTTCATCGACGCTTGTCAATTACCCAACCGCACGAAGCACTTCATCGTGGCGACCGTTGCGGTGACATTTATGTGCTCTGCGGTCAAGTACTTTCTCACGCCCTATCAAACGGTTGGTTTCAGCAAGACGGACGAAGCGCTTTCGAAAACGTTACTACTCGCGTTTGGAAATGATGCTGCCATCGTGCAGTCGTTTATGATCGCCTCGTTCGTGTTGATGGCACGGCTTTCGTTCCGCGCGATGCGAAAGCAGTACGATATCGTTGTCTGGCGGTTTTGTTCTGAATGTGTCGTGGTATCCCATCACGACGACGCAGTGGCTGGGGGCGCAGCATGTGTGGGTGGTGGTGGTGTTCGTGGCGCACGCGATATGGGCAACGGTACCACCCTGGCGATCACACCGCCGCTGCGCAATGACGATGGTTTCCACGAAGCATCGCATCTACTTCATCGAAGCGGCGCGTCCGAGAGCAACAACCCGAGGCAGGGGCAAGAACCAGGGGGGCGAGAGAGAGATGGAGCCGCATCAAACCTCCCGACCGCGCTGCAACCATTGGATGAAGGTGACGAGGAGGAAGCCGACCACCCCAAGGGATCGGTGTCGCCGAAGGACGAGGAGGAGGAGGACGTTTGGATACCAGCGGAGCCGGAGATCCTTTGGCGCCACACGACTGTCTGGAACGCGTTCCAGGACTGGTGGCGTCGGACTCATCGCGAGGGTGGGAATTCTACTACCGGTACGTCACCTTCGCCGCCACCGGCAACCGAAGCGGCAACACCCGCCGGTGACTGCCCCCCTGTCGAACCGCCAGCAATGGCCGCTGCTTCGAGCACCACAACAGACTCGAAGACTACTCCGTTGACGTCAACGACGTCGACAACGTCAACTTTCGCTGATCTGGGTTATGCCAAGTCGGTCGTGACACCCATCGCGCTCGCCTGGATCGCGTCCACGCTGGTGGCGTTTGAGGTGCTCCGTGTCTCGCGCGTGAACGTCTGGAATGTAGGATGGGGCTTCTACGCGGTCGTGGCAAGCGTAAGCCTCGTCCTTCCATGCGGCGCGGCCGTCGTGGGCTACAACCGCGATGCATTGGGGTCACTACTTTCGACGTTTGACTTCCGATTCAACTTCGTAAATTTCTTGTGGATCTTTTGGACGCGAAACTTTTACTTGATGGGGAGCCCGGTGTGTCTCGCTATTGCCACCATGTCCAGTCTTGCGGCGGTGTTTGCCGTCACGACCTTCGAGACTTGGGCTCCTGGCGAGTACCGGTGGTTCAAGATGGTCATCCGTCTCGCCATCATCGCCAAGATGGTCTTCGCCATGGTCTCCACTTGTCAGATGCTCGTCGATCATGTCGGGGGAGTTGACCCTTTTACGGCCAACGCGTGCCGACCCGGCAACGTTGGGTTTATCAGTGTCACACGGACAGTGCAATTCGCGGCAGGGACGCTTTTTTCGCATGGATTTACGATCCTATCGCTACTGAAAACGTGCGTGATTAGTGGGTTGTATCCAACGTCGTGTTCGTTCGTGACGTTCGGAGCACAACGGTTGTGCAAACGGCGGTCGCAGCGTTCAACGGCAGCGACCGCTTAGTCGTCATAACTTGTTCCGTCATGGCACTGAGAAGAACTTCTTCAAGATTCAACATCGCCTCAAAAATCTGTTATCCGTTTCCAATTTACTCCCCCTCCGCATGCAGCCGTTTTTTGTTGGGGGTTCGTTGGGGGACCTTTTCCCCCATTTTTTGCCGCCGCCGATTGAAAGGCGTTCGCGCGATTTCGACTCGAAAGCGAGAGATGGCCGCCGCGACGGTCGAGTCACCACGACATTCTCCGTCCCTGGGACGCCTCCATCCCGTCATTCTCTTTCAGCACGTCGTCGACCCGTGGCTGACCCCCGCGGCTCCTTCTGCGGCACGTGGGTCGTTGCCGCCATGGGGGGGTATGGCCATCAGCGGCCAAGCGAGCCGCTCCCTAATGTTGACCGCCATACCAGCCGCCGATGTCGCGATCGCGATGGGCCGCACGTGCCGGTTGGTGTTAACGTGGGTCGCACGCGCCTTCTGCAGTGGCCGCCCTCTGTGGGAGATCGACGCCGTTCGGCAGCTTTTCGTCGCTCTGAGGTCCGGCCTCGTGAGTGACGACGCCTTGCTAGATTTCAACGCATCGTGCCCATTGCATCCTCGCTTGAACGCGGTTGAATCCGGCAGCAGTAGCAACCGGGCTCAGGTCGCCGCCGCGGCCGCCAACCGAGTGCTCACGTCTTGGCCTCAATATGCTGCTGCCTTGTCAAGAGCTGGTGGGCGGATCATCAGCCACTCGATCGGTTCGACAACAGCGCGACGTTGCATCAGACTGCGGTCGGTGCTCGATCTCAGCTTGGACGCGTGGGACGATCGTTTGCTCTGCAGTCTGCAAGAACTGGAGCTGATTGAGTGTCGCGGCGGCTCGGCGTCCCTTTCCCGGTTGGTCGAGAAGTGCCCTTCATTGCAACGCCTTTCACTGGCAGGATCATGGCCTCTCACGGAATCCAGGGGTGGCGGCCTAATGGTCGCCGCGATCCGCACGCTCACGGAGCTCGACCTCAGTGACACGAAATTATCCGACGTGCGCGATCTCGTGTCGACGAGCCCCACCGTCGCCGCATCATCGCCCCTTCGCGTTTTGAAACTCCATGACACCTCGGTCACCACAGAAGGCATCCTGGGACTCGAACGCCTCGCGAACTTAGAACGGCTCGATCTGCATGCCACCCGGGTGGAGAGTGTGTCTCATCTCTCGGCGTGCCGTTCCCTGCGGAGGCTCTATTTGAACTCTTCACCCGTGACATCGGAAGGCATTTTGGGTCTCGAAAACATTCCCACGTTGCAGACGTTAGACCTTCACAGTACCAAAGTGATCAACGTCCGTCCCTTGGCCACGAGTCCGTCGTTGGAAGCGCTCTACTTGTCGGGTTGCTCCACGCTGAATCTTCGCGAACTGCAAAATTTGGGAACGCTGCGTACATTAGATGTACAAGGCACGCGATGCGCGGACCACGTGGCATGTCTCTCCACGAGTTTGTCCCTTCGCTCATTGAACTTGGCACAAGTAGCGTCCGCCACGACTGAGGCCTTGATGGGCCTTGCGAGCATTCCGACGCTCGAGGAAGTCGACCTGCAGCAGACTGCGGTGGACGATATCACGCCGTTCACGCGTTGTCCATTCCTTCGCAAGCTGAATGCCGACTACACGGCCGTCACGATGGCGGGGATCGCCGGACTCGAATCCATCGCCAGCCTTGAGGAACTCGGTTTGAAAGGCACGTTGGTCACGTCGGCGAGCCAATTCTCCGTCTGCTGCGCGCTGAAAGTGCTACGGCTCGGTGGTTCGGCACTCACCGCGGAAGGGACCTTGGGTTTGGAGAGAATCGCGACGCTACAGGAATTGGACTTCTCGATGCTACAAAACATCAACGACGTTCGTCACCTGTCATCTTGTCCGGCGTTGACCGTTTTGGACTTGACCGCAACGAGCATTACGTCGACTGGCATCTGGGGTCTGGAAAGCTTGAAGACACTTGAAACGCTCACTTTGTCGAAAACCTTCGTACGCAACGTGCGTTTTCTGCATTCCCTGCCTCGGCTGGCAACGCTGACCTTAGCCCAGACCCCGCTCGAGACCTCGGGCATCCTTGACCTCGAGCAACTCCCCATGCTCGAGCACCTGGACATTCAAGCGACGCAAGTGGATTCCGTGAGTCACTTCGCGCGCAGTCGAACGCTTCGACAACTCAGAGCGGTCAATGCCAAGTTGACCAGTGAAGGCACGCGTGGCCTGGAGCGCTGCGCGACCCTTCAACTGTTACAGTTGGAGCGCAATGATGCCGTCCGTGACGTGTCCCATCTATCCACAAGCAAAAGCTTGATCGAAATCACCTTGCACGCGACAGACGTGACCACGCCAGGGATCGCAGGGTTGGAAAGAATACCCACCTTGCGATACTTGGATCTTCGCAACACGTGCGTGGATAACATCGATCCCCTTTTGCAACCACCTTGCCGGCATCGGTTGACGCTTCTGGTTTCCCCGCTCCAACAGCGCCGCTCAGCGGAGTCTTCTTCATCATCCCGTCCGCTGCGTTCGGCCAGACAGGACTAGTTACTACAAATCGTCAGGACGGCTGGCTGCTGAGACGAAGAAACACACCGCGTATCCATCGTTCTCCTTCTCTCTCTCTCTCTTGCGCCATTGATGAAGTGATACAATACACAAAATACACACCATCACACACCCGCCACCGCTTCTTCAACCCCTCTGCCAATAGTTTTGTTTGCAACGCGATGACGCTGAAAAAGACAAAGGACTTGGCGTGGTCCTCGGCACACACGACAAAAAGGTGGCGTGGCGTGGAAGTATCTTGGCCATTTTCACGATGATTCTGTTCACACACAGCGTATCGCTGTACTGATTAATGACGCCACCTCCTCGGAAAGGGGGGTTGGTGTAGCCCCTGATGTGTTGCCCCACCAAATTCAACGAGCGTCGACGGAGCCATTTCCGTAGAGAGAGAGAGACTTGGGCACACAGATGTGTTGCCCCATCGATGGGGCAGAAATCGTTGAAGAGGGGAAACCCATATATCCACAGTCAAAGCGATGCTTTTCTTGGCTTCAAAAAAGGACGTGAGAAGCGACGGATCTTGATAATATGAAGAGAAGGAGGGGAATTTTACATCCCCAACCCAACCTTCATCGCCTTCTGCAGTATTTCCTTCCTGTTCCCTTACCGTTTGGACCCATGGCATCCTCATGCGCATCTTGCCCTCTGTCGACGTCGCTCACCTTTGCCGCAGTCGCCGCTGGTGGTGTCGCTCTCGGCTACTACATGGCCAGCCATTGCGCGGGCGCCGTTGACAGCGGCGCGGCGGCCAGCGGTCCCGTGGTTAAGGTGGCAGACCCGAAAGAGTCTCGCGACACCTACGAAAAGCAGCAGCTGGTGAACCAGTACCTCGAATTCCATTTCGCGCCCCCGAGCGAGTCGTTTGCGCTGGCCCGCGAAGCTGGCATCGACGTCACCAAGGCGTACGACTTTCCGGCCCGTCTCGCCCGCGTCGCCGAGCGCCACAGCCGCCCGGATCGGAGAAGCCGCGCGTTGGACTTAGGCTGCGCGGTAGGGCGCACCACGTTCGAGCTGGCGCATATGTTCAAAGAGTGCGTGGGGATCGACCTCTCCAACGGTTTCATTACCGCGGCGAACACGCTCCTTCGCGATGGACGGCTTGCGTTCGATGGCCCAGGGCAGGGCGAGCGGGTGGTGCCTCGCGTGGCATTGATCCCCACTGGCATCGATGTCTCTCGTGTATCGTTCAGTGTAGGCGACGCGCTGGCGGTGGATCCCGCGCTGGGACAGTTCGACGTGATCATTGCTGCCAACTTGCTTTGCCGCGTTCCACAGCCTGAGAAACTGCTTGAAGCACTTTGCACCCGAGTCACGGTGGGCGGCATCATCATCCTCGCCTCGCCGTACTCTTGGTGGGCGGGGGCGACGAATCCGGAGAGTTGGCTGGGCGGGACCGAGGCGAAGGGCGAATCGGCCGACGTGGTTAAGAACATTCTTCGCACAAAGTACGGCATGGAGCTGCTGACCGAAGAGCCCATGCCGTTTCTAATCCGTGATCATCCTCGCCGATTTCAACTTGGGTTCAGTCACCTGACGGTATGGAGGCGTCTGTGAATCTAAATAAAAAGAGGAGGAACAAAATAGGAGGAATAGGCGCGACTGGGTGATCGTTATCTCCCCTCCTCTATCACAAGACCATTCGCATCGGCGCGAATCATCATTGCCGACGACGACGACGACACACCATGGCGCGAAATACACCGGCGGCCTTTAATCAACGGAAGGGGATAGGAGGCGAGAGAAAAGGTAATCTCTCGGTGGAATGCGGTTTCGAAATCGAACCACTTGGAAATTTTGCCGCTTTCGCGCAAATATCTTCCCGTCCGTTTTTATAACGTGTCGGCGAAACATTCGGTTACGTTTGTTGATTTGGGTTTTGTTGTCTTTTCGTGGTTTGTTTCTGCGCAAGGGGCATAATAATGGATGAACATGCGACTCGCGGGGCTGGGCTTTCTCCGTCGCGGGATGACGACCCAGAAGGCCTCGATTCGGCGCATCAAGAAGGGCACGAACCGCATCACGGGGTGGCGACCGACGACGCCGTCGCGCTCGGCGACAATCCCACCGCGCTGTTTTTTGTCGACGGGTCCACTACCAGCGCGGCACCCTCCTCGTCGCTCGCCAAAGACTTTGGCGACTACTTTCCGAGTGAACTGGGCGTCGATGAGGAGGACGAAATGGAGGACGAGGACGACGGCGGTGACGAGGAGGAGAGGGAAGGAGGCGACATCGCGCTTCCGAATAATGCCGAAGGAGGCAACCAGGACGAGGCATCCTCCGAGGCGTCGCTCACGGCGGCTGGACCATTCATGGAAAGGACCGCGGATGTTGGGTACGCCACGCTTTCCACTGATGCCCAACAACTGAATCCACGCGTCCCGCAGACGACGACAGCGGCGACTGCTGCGGTTGGCACGTCGGTACCTCCGCCGCAGTCGCCGCCGCGGGCAGTGAAGGATGGCTCGTCGCCCTCGCGCCCGACTTTGGCCTCCGCCACCGATGTGGTCGGGGGAAGTGCGGGCTCCGTCGTCGCGACGACCGTTTCGCCGTCGTCCCCTAAACGAGGCCACGGAACTGCAGCCACAATCGCCGTCGGCAGCGGAACGGTGTGGTCCGCCTTCGAAGGCCGGGACCCTGTGGTTGACGATATTCGCGCTGCGGCGATCGCTGCCCTCAATCTCGCGGCTGACGTCACCGGAACGACGTCGCGTCGTGCATCGAGTGGGCACCACAGTGCGGGAACTACGATGTTGGTTGACAGCAGCACCGCCGATAGCAATGGAGGGGCGGCTGCCATCAGCCACCAACCGTTTCATAAGTTGAGAAGGCGGAGGGTGCAGTGGGCTTCCCTGCCGCCGCCGTCGGTCGCCCCCATCAGCCGCTGGGTAGCGCCCCGGGATGGGCACGGCGCGGTGCGATCCCTCCAGCGGGTGCTCTGCGTTCAGCACGACTGGGATCAGGAACTGTTGCGATATGCGGCGGCGGCGGCGGCGTCGTCTCTCTCTCGCGGCAGCTTTCCTCCTGTGGCCAAGCCGGTTCGGTCCATCGAAGAGCTGCTTCAAGTCAGCAATGAGGCGGATGTGACACGAGTCCTGCTCACCGAGGCGCACCGCAGCGGCCCCACGTCGCAGTTCACGACGGACACGACGACGTCCTCGTTGACCTCGTCATCGTATCGTTCTTCGTCGACTGCCGCTTTTTCGCCGGGATCGTCCTCGGGCCCCTCGACGAAGTCGCCCGTTCCGAAACTGCTGATCCGAAAGTTCGAAGACAGTCCCACCGCCTCCGCTCAGCTGCTGTTGGAGCTTTCCAGGTGGACCTTTGCGCCTCGCGATGCTGCCTCTCCTCCTTCACCTGTCAACGGCAGCAGCGGCCACCAGTTGGCAAATGACGCCGATGACGGCAGTGCCGACGTCGCCGAAGATGACGTCGACGACGTGGACGACTGGACGGGGGAGCCTCGGCAAAGCCGCCGGCGATCATTCGTGCTTCAAGTGCGCAACCCGCAACGCGTCGTAACCCCGTTTGCGAAGCGCCACGTGCTTGAGGGTGCGGCGCGGCTCCTGTTGCTCGGTGGTTCTGTCGAGCAGACCAACTGGCGCACCACAACCGTGCGGTTGCCCCGCGTAGACGCCGTTGGCCCCTCCCCCGTCGCCAACTTATCTCTTCCTGGCAGCGCAGCAACTGCAGCCGTCGCCTCGCCGGTGGTGGCCACCGCGTCTTCGTCTCTGGTCGCGCCGATCCTGGATGACGCGGGCTGGGTCAAATCACCGGGCGGCCATCAACTGGTGGTGACCATCCCAGCAAGGCGCAAACGAGTTGTTGTTGCCACTTTGAGTTAACTCTGATCGCCCACTTTGCGTGGATGAATGCCGCCTGCGGTCCGATTTTACAGACACACAAAGTTTGCTTCTACGAGACGACATCATCGTCCAAAGCGGGGTAATTCCACACACTACTACAGATAGTTTGAAAATATCTTTCTCTGTCTCTCTCTTGACCCGTGCTTATTGCTCGCGAGTTGCCAAAAACTCAGAAAAAACACCACGATGTGAGACCCTTTTTTAATAGAAATCGATATCATCGTTCTCTCGTTCTCTACGCACACACATAACGACGAATGATACCGCGTCAGCTGTGGATGATGGGGCCGCGGCAGGGGCCTTTCATCCCCTCGCACATTACCGTTCGATCAGCAGGGGCCGCAGCAGAAGGAAAGAGTCACGCGACTCAGCGGTACGTCAGCGGCATTGCGGTGTGTGGCCAACGAAGCAAGGCGACGGAAACGGGAAAGGGCCAAAAGAAGGATGGAGGAGATGGGGCCGCCAAACCATCTCATATCATCCAGAAGCCGATAAGTCGGATGTACTGACGACGTTGTCGTTTCTCGAAGCGGACCGCATGGTGGTGGGGCACACACCCTTTTCCGCGAACGTCAAGCGCTGTTTCGCCGACAAGCTGCTCATCATTGACGTGGCCATGTCTCGGTGGATGCGTAACCATCCTCCCAGCCTCCTCGAGATTCACGAGCCCTCCAAACGAGACGTGGAGCTGGAGGGGAACCCCACGAGCGTGAGCATCATCCGGCTCGGCAAGGATGGCTCACTGCCACGCCGACGCCGAAGTGACAGCGTTGATAAACAAAATGCTTCTTCTTCCGCCAGAACCAACTGATTGCCGATGGTGACGTGTGAACGATAGGGGGAAGACGTGGGTTTCCTCGATCTGTTGGGCCAAGGGAGAGCCTTCCGAAGAGAAGCAAGAGAAAAACGGGGGGCGACTGTTTTGGTCGATTGTCGTACACGATGAGGTAGCGACTCTTCCAATGGTAATCCACTGTGTGTCTTGTTGCCCATAAGCCGCCAACAACTTAAGTTTCGATTTTATCTGCGAACAACGCTCATGACGCTTGTTGAGACCCCCGTCAGCGTCATGTTGCTGCGAGAGGAGGCTCGGCAACGTCGACTGCTGGAACACGCTGCGGCCGACGATGGACGCGCCATCCGCAAAGCTTCCGAAGACGTCCACCGCAATGTCGCCGCCCTCCGACGTCGGAAGCAACTCTCCGCGCTGGCCGCGTCCTTCGAGGCCAAACTCAGCAGTCTCGTGACGACCGCATTCGGTGGCTTTTGGCCGCTCTTCGGCGACTTCTGCCGCGGCCTGATGGAGGCGCTGCTGCAGCGCGAAGCACACGTCCGCCTCATTATCGAACGCGAGGCGGCAGCAGGGGTCGTCGCGCTGCGCCGAGAGGAGTTCCGGGACTATGACCGCGTGAAGGTGCGACTGCTGTTTAAAGCGCGCGCGATGCGAGCCGTGCTTGACGAACTCATGGCGCAGGAAGGGCAGCCGCGTGCGCTCATAGCGGATACGGAGCGGGCGTGCTGGGGCGCGCTGCGCGACGCGAGAGACAAGCTGCTGTACTCTGACGACAAGCTGACGCTCTGTAGCCGCTGGCTGACGCCGTGGGCGCCGCAGGTTTCGCAATCTCCAACGGCACTCACAGCGACCGGCGGCGCGGCGTCCACTGTGTTTGTTTCCTCGGGCACGGCTCTGACGGCTGTGGCCAGTGTGGCGGCGGGCCCCGGCCACGGGGTCGTGACCGTCATCGCCGAGACCGCAGCGGCGCGACGACGGCGCCACTTAGACCGGGTCCTCTCGAGACCCTTGAAGGAGGCTATTTTGCATCCGCCAGCAAAGCTGCCGTCGTACTCGCTGGACGAAGCGCCGACTCGATCGCTGCACGCGCACGAGCAGGCGGACCGGGCGAGGATCGACGCGGCGTGCAGTCAGTCACTCGCCGAGGAGCTAGGCCCCTTCCGCGACCTGACATGGCTCTGCGTCGACGAGCTCCTGGCGGTTCGGCGGAGCGTCGGGGCCGTGAACGCCGCGCTCGATGCGTATCAGGCAGATACCGTGTTCATCCTTGGACCCCCTCGATCCTCTGGTGCCCCGACCGATGCCGCCGCGGCGACTCCTTCATTGGCATTGGGAGCTACTGCTCCTCCTCCGTTTTTCGCGACGCCGGCGGCGGATCCCTCGACCCTACTGAGCGACGCGACGGCCGCTGGCCCGTGGACCAGAGCCGTTTACGACTGGGAGGTGAAGCCATTCGCAAGGGCCGTACTCGCCTTATCGATGGCGCATCGGCGACCGCATGTGGACAGTGGGGCAGAAGCACCTGGAGTAGCTGGCGGGGGGGCGGACGACGTGGCGGTAGGAGCCGACGACGAACGCCCGCCAACTTGCGGTCCGCAAGCGTCCGACAGTCTCTCCGCGGCCGGCAACACGACCACCGCCGCCACCGAGCACAAGGACAAAACGAAGGCGGCCACCCGCGCCGCCGTCATGTCACAAGCAGAGCATCGCGTCGTGTCTCGGCTCACGCAGTTGATGCTCGACCATCAAATCACCATCGCCGTGGGATCTGCGGCGTGCACCGTCCAGCCCCGCAGCATTGCGAACGGTGCCGCCGAGGGACCCGACGGATCGGCGGGGGGGGCACCTCCCACTAATGCCTCCTCCGGGGCGCCGACTGGCACCGCAACAACAACAGCGACGGCCTTGTTGGACGCCGCGGCCCCTCTTCCCCCTCCATCGACTACTTCGACGTCGCTGGGCGACGCTCCCCAGGGCCGAGTTGGGGTGTTGGTGAGCAGCCGCAGTCACCAGCCTGAGGGCGCATGGGTGATAATGAAATCATTAATCTTCTGCACGTCGACGGAGGAACGGGAATTGGAGAAGGAGGGTGAACGGTGGGGGGGATTCATCTCCCCTGACACTGGCACGGAGACAATGATTTCGTCGACCGGCGGCTCGGGAGTGTCGGCGGATACGGCGGCACAATGTGTCCAGCGCGATTGTCGCCTGTTGGAATCCCGTGTGCTCCGTGCGGCTCGCATCATCCTATGCTGTCGGGCCGTCGCGCCGGAAGTGAAAGGGGAAGAGCGTTCACCGCCGGCCAGCGGCGCCTGCTCCGTTTGCGTCGGGTACCCTTGTGTGGACGCTGACGCCGCCGGGCGGTCGTTGCACCTCGCCGTCGACAACCCTCCGATCGGAAAGGCGCCCCCCGCCGCGAATGCACAGGCGGCGGCGGGGCCCTTTTCCGTCTTGCCCCGGGCCACCTTACGGTTGGCGATCGGTCAGCAATCGTCTTCGGCGACGAACATGACGGGGGAGGCGGCGGCGGAGGTATCGCCGAGCGGTGGTCACGCCACGGGCGAGTCCGCCGTCACCATCGACGTCGGATGTGCATTGAAGAGACCGGTGACGCTGAGCGACGTCGAGGCGGTGGTGCGCGAATTGACCTTGACTGTGACGCGGACGGGCGGTGCGCCGCCGCCGGCGCCTCCCGATGTCGATGGTGGGACGGATCCAATGCTGTTGCAATGGTCGCTGCTCGTCAGCCTAGATTACCACTTATGGCGCGTGGACGAACGAGCGCTACTGATGGCGGTCGCGGAGCGGCAGCAGCTCAACTTCGCGTCGCTGCGCCGATCCATGGCCGCGAAGGCCGCTGCTGTTGCCGCGGGGCAGCAGCCGCACGGCGCCAATCGACAGAGACCGACGGCGCTGGTCGCGCCTCACGTGATGGCGTCCGATCATCTCGCTGCGGCCGCCACTGACCCAAATCCCCTCGGCGGCGACCCCTCAAGCCAAGGCAGCGCCCCTTCTACCGCAGCGTTCGATGCTTCACCTCGCGCGGCCAACTCGCTGCGCGTGACCTCCCCCTCTAAAGCTGCGGCAGCCCGGCTAGCGCGCACGAGGTTTTGCCTCACCTCGCTCATGTATGCAGGCAAGAGGGAAATGATGCCGCGCCACGAAGGCCAGTCCGTCGAGGAAGAGGTTATCATATCCTCTCGAAGCAGCAACTTCTTCTCGCCGCCCCATCGGACGATTCTTCCGAGCCCCAGCGACGCGGCCGTCGTTCGATACTTCCGCTATGCACAGGTCGATGAAGAAGCATCCAGTTCGTGTGACGTCATTAGCCCCACGAAGGCGGGCGTCGCGCCCGGATCGTCGTTCAGCCTGCAAAGAGGTGGCTCCTCGCGGCGCCTCTTGCTGCAATCGTACGCGGGAGGAGGAAGCAGCAGCAGGCCGACTGGGGGACACTCTCTCCGCATGATCGGCGACGCGCTCTCCTCGGGCACCACGGCACCGCCAACGGCCGGACTCCCGCGTCGCGGATCGCTGATCCAAAGAGCGGCGGGGACTGCCGGCGAGCACGCCGCTCCGATTCCCCATTCGTCGTCGCTCAACGACGTCCCTTCGGCGCAGCCTGTCTATCACCCCTTGTTGTGTCATGCGTCGATCATCGCCAAGAACGCGGCAGCGACGACTCATCATGTCGAGCTGGGGGATGGGCGCACCGAACATGATCGGTCGTCCTGCGCGCCCCCCGAGCCCTCGGCGTCGGTGACGGCAGCGTGGACGTTTGGGCACATGCCAACTCCTCTCTTGTCGGATCCGCGGCATGATGACGGCAATGGACTCGAGGTAGCCGCTCTTCGGCGGCGTGTGGTGTGCGACTTAGCGCCCCTGAAGGCACCGGCCGCTAGCGGCGCATCGAGAGGCGAAGGGGTGGGGGGCTCCGCCCACTCGTTAGCCAACCGGCGGTCGCCTCCCACCCAGCGAGGGGCGTCGCCCGCAGGAACGAACAACTCTAGCTTTGGAAGCGC
>ERZ1292630.3583-Hain-H41-02um-R3-3583-length-13556-cov-4_pt1 | contig 13556 bp, 12 predicted proteins | sample MGYA00564408_ERZ1292630 | MGnify/ENA primary metagenome ERZ1292630 (study PRJEB36523, sample SAMEA6512641) | groundwater metagenome | collected 2019-01-08 | study: AquaDiva: Metagenomics assemblies of 32 groundwater samples | reverse complement strand
GGCGTGATTTTGAGCAACCGGCAGAGATCGTCAAAATGCGATTTGTAGGCGGCGGATTCCTTCGCGCTCACCTTGGCCCATTTGGTCTTAAACTCCGCTGGTGTCACCAAGCGGAGCGTAGCAAACGAAGGGCGCGGAGCAAGCCGCGTCGCTTACAAGGTTTCCTTCAAAAATCTCTCAATTTCCGAGAGCGGGATGATTTTACAGCGCAGAGCCAGCGAGGATTTTAGCAAGCGGCGTTGAATGAGACGGTGAACGGTTTTGTAAGAAACGCCCAAAATCAACGCCGTCTCTTTAATGGTGTAAGCAAGCCGCTGAGGTTTTAGCGTTGGCTCCGGCACTACTTGCACGGCTTGTGTCGGCGCAGCGGGTGAATTCGTTGGAATCAATTCCGACAAAAAACCCTTCAGCACTTGGCGATTGATCGTCATTTGTCCGCTAAATTGAAAAGTGACCTCGGCGTTATCATCAAGGAGCAATTTATTCATCCCTGCCTTTTGCCAATTTCAAAAAAATCCGGCGAGGATCAATTCATTTTCCTATTAGGTATCAATCTTAGCACACTCATCCACCGACTAGTTCCGAAAGCCGCGCACAAATCCCGCACACGAGCGTCAGACGCGTAGGCGAACCACCTATTTTTTCCGTGAGAAAATCCAAAATGATAATCCATGACAAAACCGCGCACAAAAAATGGCCGTTTTCCCGTCACCGCACAGTTACCGCACAACTTATTCTCACCGCACAAAACAGCACACATATTTTTTCTCATGGCTGCACATAGCTGCAACTTTGTCCTTGTTTTACAAGGCAATAACATGATTCACTGTGCCTAGCTACATGCACAAATGAGCAACTATGAGCAATGACAAGAAAGGCGATTTAATAGGTTCAAATCCTAGCCACGCAACCAATTTCCAAGCCCCGCCATGCGCGGGGCTTTTTATTCCCATGCTTCTTACCAATCAGCCACCCCGGATTGCCCCGGAGGTGACTACGCACCTCACGCACCTTGCCAACCACCCCAACCAACTCTATCGTGCCACCGGCTCAAGTAGGGTTGCATTATGAAACAGCGATTGATTTACGGCACAGTTGTCATCGTCTTGGCACTCAATCTCACGCTCGGCGCGCGGGTGTATTTTTCCACCGCCGCTGCCGCCGAGAAAGATTCGCCCTATCCCAATCTGGAACTATTCTCCTTCGTGATGGAGAAAGTCCGCCGTGATTACGTGGACGGCACCAATCTCACCTATCAACAACTCGTCCACGGCGCATTGCGCGGCATGGTGGACACGCTCGATCCGCACAGCGAATTTCTCGAACCCGAAAAATACAAGGAACTCCAAAGCGATACCCAGGGCCAGTTCGGCGGCTTGGGCATCGTCATCCAGATGCGTGATAATTTCGTGACAGTTGTTACTCCGATCGAAGACACGCCCGGCTTTCGCGCTGGAATTCTCGCGGGCGACAGGTTGATGAAAATTGATGGCAAAAGCGCTGAGAAAATGTCCGTGGAGGAAGCCGTCAAACTCCTGCGCGGTGAGCCCGACACGGACGTTACACTCACGATGCAACGCCCGACCTCTGGGGATACCAAAGATTACACCCTCACGCGCGCCGTCATCAAGGTGGACATGGCCAAGGACATCAACGGCAAAAAGGAATTCCCGCTGCTTGAAAACAAGATCGGCTACGTCCGCCTCACCCAATTCGGGGAACGCACCAGCGCTGAACTAGATGCAGCCTTGAAGAAGCTGAAAGCGCAAGGCATGCAAGCGCTCATCCTCGACCTGCGCGGCAACCCCGGCGGCCTGCTCGATCAAGCCGTGGAAGTCTGCGAGCGCTTCCTGCCCCGGGCTCAACTTGTCGTCTCCACCGAGGGCCGTAACAACAAACGGGACAGCAAAATCACCAATCGCAACGGCGAATATCGCGATCTGCCGTTGGTGGTGCTGGTCAATTACGGCAGTGCCAGCGCGTCGGAAATCGTATCAGGCGCGCTGCAAGACTGCGCCGAGCTGGGCAAATGCAAAGCCATCGTCATCGGGGAAAAAACTTTCGGCAAAGGTTCCGTCCAAGAAATCATGCCGCTGGAAGGCGGTGCCGCCTTGCGTCTCACCACCTCGAAGTATTACACGCCGAGCCACAAGGTCATTCACGAACACGGCATCACGCCGGACATCATCGTTCCCATGAGCGATGAGGAAGAACGTCTCGCCCGCCTCAAGGTCACTCCGGGCGGCGTGGAATCGGTGGAAGAATCCGAGCGCGACGCCGTTCGCAATGCCCGCGACCCGCAACTCGAACGCGCCACCGACGTGCTCAAGGGCATCATGGTCTTCACCGAACGCTCTCCCGATCCGGCCAGCAAGGCCAAGTCCGGCAAGATTGCGTCCCGCGCTGAACGGAATTGATTCCGCTCCCGGGCCACGTAACCTCCCCGAGTGCTGTTATTGGCCCTAGAAACTTCCTGCGATGAAACCAGCGCTGCCGTGATCCAAGACGGCAGCGTGCGGTCATCCGTGGTTTCCTCCCAAATCAAATTGCACGCTGAATACGGCGGCGTCGTTCCCGAACTCGCAGCGCGTGAACATCTGCGCAACTTTTTGCCTGTCGCCACCGCCGCTCTCAACGATGCAGGCGTCACTGCCAACCAACTAGATGCCGTCGCCGCCACGCAAGGACCAGGATTACCCACCGCGCTGCTCGTTGGATTCAAAGCGGGGCAAGCACTGGCCTTCGCACTCCGCAAACATTTCGTTGGAATCCATCATCACGAAGCACACCTTTACTCGCCGTGGATTTCTGGGAATCCCCAGCGCGCCGAGTTCGAGCAATTTGAACCCAACGTCTCGCTCATCGTCAGCGGCGGCCACACGATGCTGGTTCACGTAGAATCTGAACTGAATCATCGCGTCCTCGGCGGCACAATTGACGATGCTGCGGGTGAGTGTTTCGACAAAGCCGGCAAACTCATGGGCCTCCCCTACCCGGCTGGTCCGGTGATTGATCGCCTCGCGGAAACAGGAAACCCGAAAGCCTACGACTTCCCGCGCCCGTTGCTGAATGACGCAAACGACGACTTTAGTTTCAGCGGCCTTAAGACTTCTATCCGCTACTTCTTGCGCGATCATCCGGCGCTGTTGGAGAATGAGCAATCACTCCGCGACCTCTGCGCCAGCGTGCAGGCTGCCATCGTGGAAGTGCTCGTGAAGAAAACCCTGCGCGCCGCCAAGCGACTCGGAGTCAAATGCGTGACCGCCTCTGGAGGCGTAACGTGCAATCACGCGCTCCGCGCCCAACTCGCCACCGCCTGTGAACGTCACCGCTTCACGCTCCGCCTTGCCGAGAAATCCCTCTGCACCGACAACGCCGCCATGATCGGCATTCTCGCCGAGCGGAAATTGCAGCACGGCTGCGCCACCACATCCTGCGATGACGAAATCGCCCCCGGCCTGCAACTCGCGTGAAGACTTCCGCCACCAACTCCGCTGCGGCCATCGCTAAACTTTGCCCGGCTTGTGGCCTGTGTTGCAATGGGGTGCTCTTCGGCGATGTCGAACTGCAACGTGAAGACGATGCGAAACTCCTGACCAAACTCGGCGTGGACTTGTTCCGCAAAGGCCGCAAGACCGCTTTCGCCCAACCTTGTGATTGTTTGGTGAATGGCCTTTGCCGTATCTACGTGAATCGCCCCAAGCGTTGCGCCACGTTTGATTGCGGTCTGTTGAAACGGGTTCAGAGCGAAGAGATGACGCCCGCTGCGGCGTTGAAGAAAATTTCGGAAGCCAAACGTCGTGCCGACGAAGTCCTTAAACTGGTGCGACAACTCGGCAATAAAGACGAATCACTTCCTCTCAACCAACGCTACGCTGCCGTCATCGCCGAGCCGATTGACATGTCTGCCGACGAGTCGGACATCGAACGCCGTGGTGAACTGATGATGGCCGTAGCGCGCCTGATGGAAACGCTGAACCGGGATTTCTTGAGGTTGTGATAACTTCAACCCACTAGCCGGTCGAGTGCCCAAGCGATATTATCTCGAGCCTGCTGTTCGTATCTTCTAGCGAACTGTTCGTTGACGAAGATGTTTTTCCGGCCCAGAAAGCTTTTCAAAATCGCGGCTCGTCCGACTGCGAAATCACTTTGACTCACCCATGCATATTCGGAACGTATCTGTCGCTCGAAATCGGCATAGCGCTCGGAGCTTTGCCCGAGAATGCTCAGGTCAATGTCCACCAAAAGCGCGGCGTCCTTGTTTGTAGGCGGCTGATTGTGTTTAGTGGTGAGAATCAGCGCGCCCACGCCTTGCCGGAATGCTTCCGGGAGTCCGGCAGTCGTCAAAACGCTGACCGCAACATCGGCACTGCGTTCTTCGTTGTCCTTTCCTCGTGTATCGTAAATCACGTCGTGAAACCAAATCGCGGCTTCAATCGCTCCGGCATCCTCAGCCAGATTCCGAACCCCAGCAAACTCCGTCAGGCAATGGTCAATGTGTTGGAGATTGTGATAGGACAGACCGGCCTCGGTATAGGCAGAGTGCAAGCGCTGCCACGGCGGCGCAGGATCGCCCTGCGCCCCGAGACTTTGCCAGAAGTTACGCCACTGCTTTTCGTTTGCCGCTTCCATCGAAGGTTTCCAACAGTCGGGAATGCACCGGCGTGGGAACATATTTCCGAATCACCGTCTTCCAGCCTCTCGGGCCGATCAACCCGCGCACCATGCTGGAACTGACTTCGGCAATGTCGCGTGGTGGCATCAGGAAAACAGTGGTGATGTTTGGATCAAGATCGCCGTTGATATTGCGCATGACACGTTCGTAGTCGTAATCGCCCGGAGAGCGCACTCCGCGCAAAATGTGCGTCGCGCCAATCTCTTTGGCATAATCAATCAGGTATTGGTTCCCGAAGCTGGCGATCTGAATCCCCCGCAGATGTTTTGTCGAAGCGCGCAGCATTTCCAACCGCTGCTCCAGCGTGAAGGTCGGATGCTTGACGGGATTGACGCCAATCGCCACCGTCAGACGTCCAAAAAGCCGAACGCCTTCTTCAATCATCCACAGATGACCGACGGTCAACGGGTCGAAGCTGCCTGCGTAAACCGCGTTGGGGTTGTTCGCAGATTTTTTCATATCGAACCAAAATTACTTTTTCAGGCCTTTGCAGAAGTTTTCGATGCGGGCCAGGCCCTTCTCGATGCTCGCCATGCTGGTGGCATAACTGAGGCGGATGTAATCGTCCGCGCCGAACGCGATGCCCGGGACCGCCGCGACTTTTTCCTGCTCCAGCAACTTCGCGCAGAAGTCGGCGGATTTGAGGCCCGTGCCGGAAATGTTCGGGAACAGATAGAACGCACCCTTGGCATTCACGCAGGTGATGCCCGGGATGGAATTCAACTTCTGCCACGCGTAGGTGCGACGCTTGGCGAATTCCGCCAGCCACTTGGGCAGATGTTCCTGCGAGCCGGTCAAGGCGGCCACCGCGCCCTTTTGCGCGAAGCTGGTCGGATTGCTGGTGCTGTGACTTTGCACGGCGTCAATCGCTTTGGCAATTGGCGCAGGCGCAGCACACCAGCCGAGCCGCCAACCCGTCATGCTCCACGCTTTTGCGAAGCCGTGGACGATGATCGTGTGGTCGTAATGTGCCTGGGAGAAACTCGCGACGCTCTTCACGGTCGCGCCATCGTAAAGCAGGTGCTCGTATATCTCGTCGCTCATGATGAGCACGCCCTTCTCAACGCAGATGTCGCCGAGGGCTTTGATCTCATCCGGCGTATAAACTGAGCCCGTCGGATTGCTCGGAGAGTTCAGCACGAACAACCGGGTGCGCGGCGTGATGGCAGCGCGGAGTTGTTCGGGCGTGACCTTGAATTCCGTCTGGTCGCTCGTTTCGAGAATCACCGGCTTCGCCCCGGCAAGCTTCACCATTTCGGGATAGCTCAGCCAATACGGCGCGGGGACGATGACTTCGTCGCCTTCCTGACACGTCGCGAGGATGACGTTGTAGCAGGAATGTTTGCCGCCGCACGACACGATGATCTGGCTTGGCTTGTAGGTGAGGCCATTCTCTCGCTTGTGTTTATCCGCGATAGCCTGGCGTAATTCGGGGATACCCGCCGCCGGCGTGTATTTGGTGAAACCATCGGCGAGCGCCTTGGCGCAGGCGTCCTTGATGTGCTGCGGCGTGTCGAAGTCGGGTTCACCGGCACCGAAGCCGACGACGTCCTCACCTGCGGCCTTCATGGCCTTGGCCTTGGAATCAATGACGAGCGTGAGTGATGGCGACAGCGATGCGGCGCGTTGAGAGATGCGATAGTCCATAAAGAATATTTCGAGCGAACAGGTTTGAAATTTCCGCTTAGACGAGTTGCGGCACAACCATCTCCGGGTTCACACCCATGTCTTTGATTGCTTGCGCGACGACCGTGCGTTCGATCTCGCCCTTTTGCGCGAGCGCGTAGAGTGTGCCGATGACGGTGGACTCGGCGTCCACTTGGAAGAAACGGCGCAGACGTTTGCGAGTGTCGCTGCGTCCGAAGCCGTCTGTGCCCAGCGTGAACAAACCACCCGGCACCCATGGCGCGATCTGATCGGCCACGATGCGGAGGTTGTCGGAAACGGAGACGAACGCCCCTTTTTCCTTCGCGAGAATCTGCTCCACGTAAGACAACTTCGGCTTTTCCGTCGGGTGAAGCATGTTCCAGCGCTGGCAACGGATCGCGTCGGTGCGGAGCAATTTGTAACTCGTGGCACTCCACACGTCCGCGCTGACACCGTATTTCTCCAGAAGCTCCTGAGCCTTGAGCGCGGATTGGATGATCGGGCCGCTGCCAAAGATGTGCGCTTTGATTTTCTTTCCAGTGACACCCGGCTTGAATTTATACAAGCCCTTCAAGATACCTTCCTCAACACCTTCGGGCATCGGCGGCATCACATGATTGTCATTGTAGAGCGCGAGGTAATAGAAAATCTCTTCTCCCTCGGCATACATGCGACGCAAACCATCCGCCACAATCGTCGCGATCTCGAAACCAAACGCCGGGTCATAGACCATCGTCGTCGGCACGGTGCTCATGTGAAGCAGGCTGTGGGCGTCTTGATGTTGCAACCCTTCGCCGTTGAGCGAGGTGCGGCCGGATGTTGCACCGCAGAGGAAACCCTTGGCCTTGATGTCGCCCGCGAGCCAGACGAGATCGCCGATGCGTTGCGGACCGAACATCGAGTAGTAATTGTAGAATGGCACCATCTCCACGCCATGCGTGGCGTAGCTTGTGCCCGCCGCGATGAACGATGACATCGCGCCCGCTTCCGTGATGCCTTCTTCGAGGATCTGTCCGTCCTTCGCCTCGTGATAGTAGAGCAGGGATTTTTTGTCCACCGGCTCGTAAAGTTGTCCCTTGCTGGAATAGATTCCGATCTCGCGGAACAAACCGTCCATGCCGAACGTGCGCGCTTCGTCAGGAATGATCGGCACGATGCTTCTACCCATTCCCTTGTGACGCAGCAACACGGTGAGCATACGCACAAACGCCATCGTCGTGGACGCCTCACTCGTGCCTGAACCCTTGAAGAATTCTTTGAAGAAATCCATGCCAGGCACATCCAGCTTCGGTGCTTTCGTTTGGCGCGCGGGCAAGAAACTTCCAAGTGCTTTGCGGCGTTCGAGCAGATACTTGATCTCCGGACTGTCAGCAGGCGGACGATAAAACGGCATGTCCGCGATGACATCGTCGCTGATCGGGATATTGAAGCGCTCGCGGAATTCGCGAAGCTCCTTCTCGTTCATCTTTTTCTGTTGATGCGAGATGTTGCGACCTTCGCCCGCTTCGCCAAGGCCGTAGCCTTTGACCGTTTTCGCGAGAATGACAGTCGGCTGCCCCTTATGTTCGGTTGCCGCTTTGTAAGCCGCGTACATCTTGCGCGTGTCGTGACCGCCGCGCATGAGCTTGGTCAATTGCACGTCGGTCAGATGCGTCACGAGTTTGAGCAACTCAGGATACTTGCCGAAGAAATGTTTGCGCGTGTAACTGCCGGGTTCGACGACGTATTTCTGATAATCGCCGTCCACCGCTTCCTCCATGCGTTTGAGCAACAGACCGCTCTTGTCACGCGCCAGCAATTCATCCCAATCCGCGCCCCAGATGACTTTGATGACATTCCAACCTGCGCCACGGAACGCCGCTTCGAGTTCCTGAATGATCTTGCCGTTGCCACGCACCGGGCCGTCGAGACGCTGCAAGTTGCAGTTCACCACCCAGACGAGATTGTCGAGAGTTTCGCGCGAGGCGAGCGTTGCGGCGCCGAGCGTTTCGGGTTCATCGCTTTCACCATCACCGATGAAGCACCACACCTTGGGCTCATTCTCCGCGTTGATAAACTTACGCGCTTGCAGGTAGCGATTGAACCGCGCCTGATAGATGGACATGATTGGACCGAGTCCCATCGAGACAGTGGGGAACTGCCAGAAATCCGGCATCAAGTAAGGATGCGGATACGAGGACAAGCCACCGCCGTCCGCTAGTTCCTGGCGGAAGTTGTGCAGTTGCGTTTCAGAAATGCGGCCTTCCAGATACGCGCGGGCATAGACGCCCGGAGCCGCGTGACCCTGAAAATAAACCGAGTCGCCAGTAAAATTCTCCGTGCGCCCTCGGAAGAAGTGATTGAACGCCACTTCATACAACGTCGCCGACGACGCGTAACTCGCGATGTGACCACCGACGTTCGTGGTGGAGTTCGCTTTGACGACCATCGCCATCGCGTTCCAACGCATGAGGCTCTTGAGGCGGACCTCGGTCTTCCAATCGCCGGGATAAGGCGTCTGCGCCTCGACGGGGATGGTATTGACGTACGGCGTGTTGAAACCGCGCGGGAGATCGTGCTGCTGAGCGCGGAGCTTGTCCGCGAGTTGCTCAAGCAATTCGGCGGTACGCTCCGGGCCTTGCGTTTCGAGCGCCAGTTCCACGACTGATTGCATGGAATCCGAGAGCTTGCTGCCGTTGGTGCGAGTGACGGTGGCGGATGACCGCGAACCGGAGACTTCTTTTTTGGATTTGATTGTGGTACTCACTTCAAAAATGTTTTGCCGGATGAAAACTAGTGGCAGTTTGCGCCCCCGGCAAGAGCGCCAGATTAAACTCAAACCCGAAGTGAAACGCCAGTCAAATCCCCGCGCCGCCGCCGCGAAAAACCGTAAATACCGAGTGACAATCTTATCATGGGAATGAACCTGCTTGATGTCACCCTGCCCTCGCCCGCCGATAATCTCGCGCTGGAGGAAGCTTTGCTGGATGCAGCGGAAACTGGCGCGGGCGCGGAGGTTTTGCGGTTTTGGGAATCGCCGACGCCATTCGTCGTCGTCGGTTACGCCAACAAAGTTGCCAGCGAGGTGAACGTGGCGGCGTGCGAAGCGAAAGGAATTCCCATCCTGCGTCGCTGTTCCGGCGGTGGCACGGTGGTGCAAGGTCCGGGCTGTTTGAACTACGCCGTCATCCTCCGCATCACCGAGGATGGCTCGACCCGCAGCATCAGCGCCGCAAACGAATACGTCATGGAGCGCGTCCGCGCCGGCATCCACTCCGCACTCGGCACTCCGCAATCCGCAATCTCCATTCAGGGCCACACCGACCTCGCGCTCGGCAACTTAAAATTCTCCGGCAACGCCCAGCGCCGCCGCAAAAACTTTCTCCTCTTCCACGGTTCGTTACTCCTGAACTTCGATCTTCCGCTCATCAGTGAATTACTGAACAGGCCGTCTGTCCAACCTGACTACCGGAAAGGGCGTTCACATGAGCAATTCATTTGTAATTTGCGTCTGCCGACCGAACCGACGAAGCAGGCGCTGGCCACTGAGTGGGAAGCGACCGAAGTGATGCATCAGCCCATGGCGCTCCCACCCACGTTGCTGGCAAAATATGAATCTATGGAATGGAATCGGAAGTTCTGACCAGATCACCATTCATCGGTTCGTAACGGTAGCTGTCGGCCAAACCCAATCTTTCCAATGCCAAATCTCGCTGTTGTTTGCGGGCGTCACCGGCTTGGCTTGACCGCCATCATCAAGACCATCTTCTCCAACCGAGTACAGCACGAAGCCCAACTTTGAATCCACTCGATAAACCAGCGGCTTGCCGCTCATTGGGTCCAACGGCACCGCAGAAATGAAATCAGGAACCAGCGCCTCCAGTGTCGGCGGCAGGCGTTGGCTTTGCATTTGACACCGCTTGAGCGCGATGGCGACGACCGCCAATCGGCGCAAGGTCTCATGACGCGCTGCCGTCAAAGTTGCTTCGTGCGTGTTGGGGATGATGGCAGCACTCAGTGCGTATCGCATGCCCGCCATTGGACCACTCAGGGATTTGTCCAAACTTTTGAAGTACCCAGCTAGTTCCCGGTCAACCGTCGGCCAATCACCTCCTTGATTCAATCGCCGGATTGCATCGAGACAGTTCTGTTCGTGTCGAAGCGCCAGTAGTTCATCCGCATCCAGATTGTCCCGCCAGATCGGCATCGCCACCATGACCTGCCAATAGTAATCAAAACCTTTGCTGCGGGCTTTAGCACCGCCAACCAAACCATTCATGTAATTTACCTGCGAAGCGGAATCATTCATGGTCCGAACTTGATCAAATACGGTATTCAAGAACAGGCGCTCGCTCAGAAGCCCCCGTTCAAGACTGACAAAAAGATTTATCCGTTCCCATCCTTGCTGCAATTCGACCAATCCTGATTCGCTCCATCCCGGACCCTGCAATGCTTCCCATGTATCCGATAACGCCAGCCCCGTAATCGCCACTCGGATCATCTGACTGACCAGCGTGGGATCATCTTGATGTAAATGGACCAACTGCTGAAGCGCCCACAGGTTTTCACACACCCGTTCCAAGTCCTGACGACGTAATGCGTAAATCGTATCCGCCGACAGCCACTGGGCCACGTTACGTTGCTCCACCACATAAAATTTCGGCCGGTGGATGAGATTTGTCGGATCGGTCACAACGTAACCGGGTGGATTACTCAAAGCGGAGCGGATATTCGCCAGCGCAACACTGACGGATTCCATCTCGATCTGAAATTCATCCCATGAAAGATCAGGTCTGTTTTTGTCCGACAGGAACAAACGGTCCTTGGCCCAACAAGGCTGAAGGTTGGGCGCGGAAGACAAATCCATCAGCCTGAGCAGGCCCGGCGAAAAATTTCGACTCGCCAACACCCCCGCCGCCGACACCAGCCTGAGCAGGCAATCATTCGATTCAGCCGCCCGAGGATAACCATGTTCCGCCCAGGTCAACTTTTCTCCCTGCGCCTTGAGCTTCGCCTTGTATTCAGTCAAAGCTCGCCGTGCGCTGGCCGACTGCGAAGACCAGACGGCACGAATGATCGCAACGACCACTACGATCCCGATCAGAAAAACAATCAAAGCCTTTTTCATTGCTTGCTCTAATCCCCGCTCTCCGAAAACCGGACACATCGGAAAGTTTCGTGCGATGTGTCGGTTTCGCCTGCGCATCCAGACCGTGCTCAAAGCAGTCAGGCTTGCATTGCTGCTTGCAAGATTTCTAACAACTGTTCCCCAGACAAAGCCACCGGATTCGCCTTCATACTGCTGACGCTTGTGGCTTTGGCAACGAATTCCGCCACAACTGGCCAGCCGCCCCAGCCCGAAAACGCTGAGGGCTGTCATGAGTTTTCGCGATTGCCCTAGCCGTCCCGGCGCAGGCAATCTGAAGGCAGACAAATCGCCCCTATGAAACTCAAAACTTTGCGGCCACTTTTCCTCGGACTGCTCGCCACCACCGTTTGTGTCGCGCAGGAAAACAAACTCACCATCCGCGCCGACCAGGGCAAACTCACGATTGATAAAAACATCTACGGCCATTTCTCCGAGCACCTGGGCCGCTGCATCTATGAAGGCATCTGGGTTGGCGAAGGCAGTTCCATCCCGAACACTCGCGGCATCCGCAACGACGTCGTCGCCGCGTTCAAGCAAATCAAAGTGCCCAACTTGCGCTGGCCCGGTGGCTGTTTCGCCGATGAATACCACTGGAAGGACGGCATCGGACCGCGCGAGAAACGGCCTTCCATCATCAACACGCACTGGGGCGGCGTGGTGGAGAACAACCATTTCGGCACGCACGAATTCATGGATTTGTGCGAGCAAGCCGGGATCGAGCCGGTCATCTGCGGCAATGTCGGCAGCGGCACCGTGCAAGAGATGATGGAGTGGATCGAATACATGACGAGTGATTCGGACTCGCCCATGGCGAACCTCCGCCGCAAGAACGGTCGCGAGAAACCGTGGAAGCTCCGTTACTTCGCCGTCGGCAACGAGAACTGGGGTTGCGGCGGCAACATGCGCCCCGAGTATTACGCCGACGTTTACAAGCGCTACAACACGTTCATCAAAAATTATTCCGGCAACAACATTTACCGGGTCGCGTGTGGCGCGAGTGGGGACGATTACAAGTGGACGGATGTGCTGATGGCCAACGCCGGCAAGAACATGAACGGCCTCTCGTTGCATCACTACTCCTTGCCCACGGGTAGCTGGACGGGCAGCAAAGGTTCCGCCACGAAATATGGCGAAGATCAGTGGTTCTCCACCTTGCGCCACACGCTTCACATGGAGGAGATGGTCACGAAACATTCCGCGATCATGGACAAATACGATCCGCAAAAGAAAGTCGGCTTGATCGTGGACGAATGGGGCGCGTGGTACGACGTCGAGCCGGGAACGAATCCGGGGTTTCTTTACCAACAAAGCACCATGCGCGATGCCTTGGTGGCTGGGATTAATCTCAACATCTTCAACAACCACGCCGAACGCGTGAAGATGGCGAACATCGCGCAGATCATCAACGTGCTGCAATCCGTGATCCTGACCGACAAGGAAAAGATGATCGTCACGCCCACCTTTCACGTCTTCGAGATGTTCACCCCCCACCACGACGCCACGTTGCTCCCGAGCGAGTTGAAATGTGCCGATTACACGTTCGGCTCAAACAGCATCCCAACCGTGAGCGCCTCCGCCTCGAGAGGCAAAGACGGCAAGATCACCATCACGCTCTGCAACCTGAACCCGAACGCCGCCGCCGACCTCACCTGCGATGTGTCTGGCGCGAAGGTTTCCAAAATCACCGGGCGCGTGCTGACCGCAGAAACCATCCAAGCCCACAACACCTTCGACAAACCGGAAGTGGTTAAGCCTGCGAACTTCGCGGACTTCAAAGTGAGCGGCGGGGGATTCACTGTGAAGTTGCCCGCGAAGTCCGTGGTGGTTTTGGCGGTGGAGTAACCCAAGAGCACCGACGGCGCGTAATCGAAAAGCAATTCTGCAAACAGCAGCGGGCTGGACAGCGATTTTCTGCCAGAATACAGTCACGTCAGCATGCTTGTCGTTCGACTTTGGACCTCCATTGCGGCACCTCCAGAACGAGTGTTTGACCTCGCACGGAGCGTTGATGCACACCAACAGTCAACTGAAGGGACACATGAGCGGGCGATTGCAGGCGTGACACATGGCCTGATTGGGATGGGTGATGAGGTGACTTGGGAGGCT
>ERZ1292630.3581-Hain-H41-02um-R3-3581-length-13558-cov-5_pt1 | contig 13558 bp, 9 predicted proteins | sample MGYA00564408_ERZ1292630 | MGnify/ENA primary metagenome ERZ1292630 (study PRJEB36523, sample SAMEA6512641) | groundwater metagenome | collected 2019-01-08 | study: AquaDiva: Metagenomics assemblies of 32 groundwater samples | reverse complement strand
GTCGATTTCAAGCTGGCCGAGGGCTGGTATCGCAAAGCGGCCGACCAGGGCCATTTTCAGGCCGAAGATAATCTGGGACTGATACTGTTTCAAAATGGTGACCGTCCTAAAGCATTGCCCTACATCGAAAAATCGGCAGGTCGCGGAGAACCACGCGCGCAATATGTGCTGGCAACCGCGCTCTTTAACGGCGATCTTGCCAAAAAGGATTGGGTGCGCGCTTATGCGCTGATGACACGCGCTTCAGCCAGCGGCCTTAGCCAAGCATCCGGCAGCCTATCGCAGATGGATCAGTTCATTCCGCTTGAGCAGCGGCAAAAGGGGTTGGCGATGGCGCGCAATCTTGAAGCCGCCGAGCAGCGCCCGCAATTTGCCGAAGCCCCGGCGGTCAAACGCCCTCCCCGTGTACCTGAGCCCCCAATTCGCGTTGAAGATATACCAGCATCATCGCCTGAGCCAAAAATGCCGGACAAGCCGGTCAAAGTTGCAATGGTTGAAAAACCCTCAATGATGAAACCAAAATCAACTGCTCCTGCTCCTGCCCCAATCGCCGGGCCCGCTTGGCGCGTCCAGCTTGGTGCCTTCGGTGACCAAGGCAACGCCCGTGCACTATGGAGCAAACTTCTAGGTCGCTTTGCAGCACTTGGCGGCTTGCAACCTTATTTTGTAAAGGCGGGAAATGTGACGCGGCTTCAGGCGGGGCCAATCGCTGGCAAAGTAGGAGCAGAGCGCGTGTGTGCCTCGCTAAAAGCCAGCGGACAAGGTTGCCTCGTGGTTGGGCCATAGCGCAGTTTCGGTTTACCTAGGCTAAAACCAGAAATGCACCCCAACGATAAAGTTGGTTACACTCGCATCTTCGCTCGCAGCCCTTGCAAAACGGGCTGTGTCACCAAACTGGCGCACCCATTCAACTCCAATATAGGGTGCGAACTCGGGCTTAATTTCATAGCGCACACGCAAGCCAAGTTCGAGATCGGAAAATCCCGAACCAATCCCATTCTCCCGTACATCCTGCGCGGCTAGATTCAGTTCCGCACGCGGTTGAGCGATCAACCTCTGCGTAATGCGCTGATCATAATAGCCCTCAAGCCGAGCAAGCACATCACCCTTGTTTGACAGGAACAGTTGAGCATCAACATCGAACCAGAAGGGCGCAATCCCTTCAATGCCAACCACCACATATGTGCGTGAGGGATTGGGCTTGATGTCATAGCGGACGCCCGCTTGCAGATCGAAATAGGGCGCTATTGCGAGCGAATAGAGCAACTGCACCTCGGCATCCTCAAGCGCTCCGCCCAATTCACCCTCACCTTCAGATTTGATGACAAGCTTTTGCAGATCACCACCAAAGCGCGCAGCACCTTCCCAGCGATAGCCATCCGAGCGCGCCCGCGCCTGATATTCAGCGAGGTTAAACATGACCGAGCGACTGATCAGCCCACCATTTTCCTTGCGCAGTATTTCGCGTGCGCGCGCCATTTCGGCTGGATCAAACAACGCATCGGCGGCATGATCTTCGGGCGGCGCAGGCGCAGGGGTGTTGCCAATTTCAGTCGCAGGTGGCGCAGGCGGGGCATCCTGTTCGGCAACAGCCGCAGCCGCCAACATCAGCAAAATCATCATGCCTGATCATCTTCTTTGCGCACCGTAACCACGCGGAACATGCCGGTGTGCATATGAAACAGCATGTGGCAGTGAAACGCCCAATCGCCCAGTGCATCGGCGGTGAGATCAAAACTGATCTTGCCCCCCGGCAGGACGTTAACGGTATGCTTTGATGGCTGGTTACCGGGATTACCATTAACCAGTTCAAAAAAATGGCCGTGCATATGAATCGGGTGCGGCATCATCGTATGGTTGATCAGGTTGACACGCACTCGCTCATTTTGGCGGAACGATAACGGTTCAGCCCGATCACTAAACTTCACGCCGTCAAATGACCACATATAGCGCTCCATGTTCGCGGTCAGGTGGATGTCAAGTTCACGGCTCGGAACACGGCTATCGGCGTTCGGCTCAAGCGCCACCAGTTGGCGGTAGGTCAACACGCGGTGATCAAGCTTTTCAAGGCCCGTAGGCCGATCCCCCGAACGGTCTTCTGCTTCGGGGGAGAGCGTCGCAACCCCCGGCCCCATCTTAACCTGTGGCGCGACCGACGGATCGCGCATCTTCATATTCATCGCACCATGATCCATTTTCATATCGCCATGGCTCATCATACTATGATCCATCCCAGCCATACTGCCGTGATCCATCCCGGCCATGTCCCCCATGCCCATCCCCATATCTTTCATGCCGAGCAGCGGACGTTCGCGCAAAGGCGGCACGGACGCGACCATGCCAAGGCGCGGTGCCAACGTCGCGCGACACAGGCCCGAACGGTTGATCGCCTCGGCAATAAAGCCATAAGCTTGCTCAGCGGGCGGCATCACGATCACATCATAGGTTTCAGCAATTCCGATCTGAAACTCATCGACCTCAACCGGGCGGATATCGATGCCATCGGCCTGAACCACGGTCATTGGCAGACTAGGAATGCGGACGTTAAAATTGCTCATCGACGACGCATTGATGATCCGCAGGCGGATACGCTCTCCTTTGGTAAACAGTCCCGTCCAGTTCGCGGCGCTATCATGGCCATTGATCAAATAGGTGTAGGCGGGTGCCGACACATCAGAGATGTCGGTCGGATCCATCCGCATTGCGCCCCACATCAACCGATCACTAAGCGACTGATCCTTGCCCTTGGTAAGCCCAGCAAGCGTTTGCTTTTGACGGTTGAAATATGCGCCTTCAATCTTGAGCTTCTTGAGCATCGCGTGCGGGTGCATCGCGCCCCAATCGGATAGGATAATCACATGCTCACGGTCATAACGCACCGGATCGGGCTTGGCCGGATCAACAATGATCGCGCCAAACATGCCCATCGCGTCCTGCATATTTGAATGGCTGTGATACCAGTATGTGCCTGCCTGCTGCACCTTGAAGTCGTAGTTGTACGTCTGCCCCGGCTTGATCCCAGGAAAGCTAATCCCGGGAACACCGTCCATATTGAACGGCAAGAGAATACCGTGCCAGTGGATTGAGCTGTCCTCCGCCAATGCATTGGTCACGGCCAGCCGCACCGATTGTCCTTCCTTCAAACGGATAATTGGGCCGGGCATTGTCCCGTTAACCGTCAGCGCGTGGCCCGCCTTGCCATTCAGGCCAAAAGTCGCATGAGCAAGCTTGAGCGCGATCTCCTCACCCGACACGCTTTCCATCGGCGGGGTGAGGCCAGTCGCATCATGCGCCCAAGCCGGCAGGTAAGACGCGAATGCCGCCGCGCCGCCGGCCAATCCTGCAGTTTTCAGCACCGCACGGCGGTCAACAATAACATTTTTCATGTTCACAACCTTCGAACAATTGCCGTACCGGCGCTAACTCACAAAAAATCCACTAGCATATGTACCATAGTACGGAGTCAAGGGCTAAAATGCACGCGCTTGTAGCGCGTTAGCACTATGATAATAGCTCATATAGTGCTAATTCAGTCGCCAAATTATAGGTGCTTTTTGAGGATTTTGACTGATGTATAAACCTGCTTTCGTTTTCATAGCCTCGCTCGCTACAGCAACTGTGTTCGCAGCGCCCGCGCGCGCTGACGTAAAGCTGGTAAAATCCAACCCCGCCGCGAACGCTGTGGTCGCAAAGCCAACCAAGATTGAGCTAACCTTCAGCGACAAAATCGTCGGATCAACTGCGATCAGCCAGCTTGTGATGATGACAATGGCCGGCATGACCGACCACCAACCGATGCTGATGCGCGAATATTCAGCGCAAATGTCAAAAGACGGCAAAACCATGGCCCTCCTCCTCCGCCGCCCTCTCCCCGTCGGCACTTATGACCTGAAATATGAAGTTACCGGCGCTGACAAACATAAGATCAAGGGCGTGGTGAGCTTTGGGGTAAAGTAGAAGGCGATTTTGGCGATCTAAGCGCTTTGCCCCTTGCTTTTACCCTCATTATCCGCCAATGGCGCGCCTCCACTATTGTGGAAGACGAAAGCCGGAGGGGTGTGGGCATGGTGCCCTCATCAGCGATCGGTAGGATAAGGAAAAGCGCACATGGCTCTATACGAGCATGTATTTCTCGCGCGTCAGGATCTGGCTCAGGCTCAGGTTGATGCGCTGGCGGCAACCGCTACAGAAATCATCGAAACCAACGGCGGCAAGGTCGCCAAGACAGAAACTTGGGGGCTTCGCAGCCTTGCTTACAAGATCGCGAAAAACCGCAAGGCACATTATGTGATGCTCGAATTTGATGCCCCCGGCAATGTGGTTGCTGAACTTGAGCGCCAGACGCAGATCAACGAAGACATCATTCGTTACATGACGATCAAGGTTGATGCGAATGAAGTCGGCCCATCAGTGATGATGCGCAAGGCCGATCGTGCGGATCGCCCACGCCGCGACCGTGATGATCGTCCGCGCCGTGATGATGACAATTTTGGTGGGAGAGACTAATCATGGCACGTCCATTTTTCCGTCGCCGCAAAAGCTGCCCCTTCGCCGCAAAAGATGCGCCGAAGATCGACTATAAGGATGTCCGCTTGCTTCAGGGCTTTGTCTCTGAACGTGGCAAGATCGTCCCCAGCCGCATTACGGCGGTTTCCGCAAAGAAGCAGCGCGAACTCGCTCAGGCGATCAAGCGTGCGCGTCACATCGGGCTCCTGCCCTACCTTGTGAAGTAAGAAGGAGAATTTACCATGGAAGTGATCCTTCTCGAACGCGTTGAAAAGCTTGGCAAGATTGGTGATGTCGTCACCGTCAAGAACGGCTTTGCGCGCAATTTCCTTTTGCCGCGCAAGAAAGCGCTCCGCTCAAATGCTGCAAACCTTAAGGTGTTTGAATCGCAAAAGGCACAGATTGTTGCTACCAACGACGCGCGACGCGCCGAAGCCGAAATCGATGCCAAGGGCGTTGAGGGCAAATCGGTAACGCTGATCCGTCAGGCATCAAACACTGGCCAGCTTTACGGCTCAGTCGCAGTGCGTGACATTGCTGAAGCGCTTGCCGCCGACGGTGCCAAGGTTGGCAAGCAGCATGTTGTACTTGACCGCCCGATTAAGTCGATTGGCATTTATGATGTCAAGGTAACGCTCCACGCCGAAGTGGTCGTTATGGTCAAGGTCAATGTGGCACGTTCACCTGAAGAGGCGGATTTGCAATCGCAGGGCGTCAACGTGATGACCGATATGTTCGAAAAGGACACGGCGGGCTTCACAGAGGATTATGATCCTAACGCCGAACCCGGCGAAATCGCTGTCGAAATGGCTGCTGAAGCCAGTGCGCCAGAGGCTTAATCGCTCTCAAATGATAAAACGAAAAAGGGGTCGCAATTTGCGGCCCCTTTTTTGTGTCAATAACCCATCAGGCTCATGACTTCTTTGCGACTACGATGATCGTCAAGGAAGCAACCAAGCAAGCGCGATGTCGTCATACCAACGCCGTGGGTGCGCACGCCCCGCCCCGTCATGCAGCCGTGTTGCGCCTCGATAACAACGGCCACACCTTGCGGATGAAGATTGTCCCAAATGCACTGCGCGACCTGCGCGGTCAGCCGTTCCTGCACCTGTAACCGCCGGGCATAGCCTTCGAGCACGCGGGCGAGCTTCGATATGCCTACAACGCGGTCTTTGGGCATGTAAGCGATGCTCGCAGTCCCCGTGATCGGCGCCATATGATGTTCGCAGTGTGACTGGAACGGGATATGTTTGAGAAGGACAAGTTCATCATAACCGCCCACTTCCTGAAAAGTGCGTGACAAATGGTGCGCCGGATCCTTGCCATAACCTTCGCAATATTCGCGCCACGCGCGCGCCACGCGTTTGGGCGTATCCAGCAGACCTTCTCGGGTCGGATCGTCGCCCGTCCAGCGGATCAGTGTTTGGATCGCCTGCTGCACCTCAAGTGGCACAGCAATTTTGCCCGACTCTGCGTCTGGCACGTCGTGATAATCAGCCATGCGACTTGCTACACGCGCCAGCATTTCAAAACCAGCACAATTCGCACAACGGTGATGCAATAGAGCAACAGTCGGCACGGGACTACCGATTTACGCTACGTCAAGCATAGCGTTATTCAGTATCAAATAGAAACTTCCTAAAATATCGGGCATTTCGGCTAAAATTGGTCGTTGACGTACGCGTAAACGCACAGCACTATTGCCCCGAACACTGCGCAAAAGACGCTTCTTCACCAAGATGTGAGCAAATTGGGAGACGACTAATATGAAAAAATTTGAACTATTTGGCGCTACGGCAATCGCCCTGCTTGCGGCAACGCCAGCCTTCGCCCAGAGCGCGGAACCAGCACCACAAGCCGCGCAAGATGCCGAAGAGGATGTAGCTACTGACGAAATCATCGTGACGGCAACGCTGCGCAGCGAAAATCTGCAGAGCGTTCCAATCGCGGTGACCGCGTTCAACACTGCAACACTTGAAAAGGCTGGTGTTCGCGATATCCGCTCACTCGACCAAGTGTCGGCGAGTTTTAACCTCAATAGTTCGCAAACCGAAAGCGGCGGTACAACCCTGCGTGTTCGCGGCGTCGGCACGACCGGCAACAATACCGGACTTGAAAGCGCTGTCGGCATTTTCCTCGACGGCGTCTATCTCAGCCGCCCGGGCATTGCACTGGGCGATTTGCTTGATGTCTCACAAGTTGAACTTCTGCGCGGCCCGCAAGGGACGCTCTTTGGTCGCAACACATCGGCGGGTGCTCTCAATATCAAGACGCTCAAGCCTAACCTCAACAAGTTCGAAGGTTTCGCGAACGGCACCTATGGCAATTATGATCTGATCAATCTTCAAGGCGGGATTTCAGCCCCGCTGGTCGATGGTATCCTTGGCGTCCGTATTTCGGGGGCATATCGTAATCAGGATGGGTTCCAACGCAGCACCACCGGCGCTGAAAGCAATGACCGCAACCGCTACATCGTTCGCGGCCAATTACTGTGGGAGCCCAATTCTGATTTCAGCCTGCGTTTAATCGCCGATTATCAAAAATCGAAAGAAAAATGTTGCGATGCAGTGATCATTCAGGACACCAGCTTGGTAGCAGCCGGCGCTTATGCAGTGTATGGTCTGCCCGCCAATGGTGGCGCTTCAGCGACAGGTCTGTCAGCGTTTAAGAGTCGGACAACAAATGGTCAGCAATTCTTCGATCGCATCCGCCAATACGGTGTGTCGGCAGAAATCAACTACAAGCTTGGCAACGCCGATCTTGTGTCGGTAACCGGTTATCGCGACTCACGCTCCTCCTCGCAGCAGGAAACCGATTTCGTTGGCCTCAATGTCTTTTCGACTGGCCAAGGTTCGACAGCCAACCCGGGCACGCGTGACGGCTTCACCAAGATTAAAACCTTCTCGCAAGAGCTGCGAATTTCTGGCAGCGCACTTGAAGACAAGTTCCAATATCTTGTCGGTGGCTATTATTCAGATGAGCGTATCGACGAGCAAGCTACGCTTACACTAGGTCCAGATTATCAGCGCTATATCAGCGCCAACTTCTTCCCATTCCTTGTTGGGGCACTCGGTAATCCGCTTGCACTCGGGCCAAACCCGGCGCTGACACTGGCGCAAGGGCGCAGCGCTGCGGGCAATTTTGCCACCAATGGTGACAGTCAGAATGGCCGCAACCTTTCGATCTTTACAAACAATACGTTCAAGATAACCGAGCGGTTCGCTTTCAACTTCGGGCTGCGCTATTCGGATGATCGCAAGGTTGGCAAGGGTTTCCAACTCGCGGCCAATTCGCCTGCCTGTATCGGCGTGCTGACCAATCCAGCGCTGACAACAGCGGGGTCACCACTTGCGGCCTTCTTCCCGCTCGCTGCCGGCCTCACTTGCTTCCCCTTCTCGACGCAGCAGAACATTCCAGGTGCCGGGACGCCAGCTAATCCGATTGTGCCCGCACCGTTCAGCAGCGTCTATAAGAACGACCAACTGGTCTATACCGGCAAACTGACATGGAAGCCAAAGGACAATATCAACACTTATGCCAGTTTCACACGCGGTTATAAGGCGGGTGGTTTCAACCTTGACCCGACCGCTGCAGCGGGCGGAGCAGATCCGCGCTTCCGCCCAGAAACGGTCAACGCCTATGAAGTCGGCATTAAGACCAAGCTGATTAACAACAGCGTCACCGCCAACCTCGCAATATTCAAGCAGGATTTGGAGAATTTCCAGGTTCTTGAATTCACCGGGGTTCAGTTTGTCACGTTCAACGTCGCCAAAGCCAAGGCAACCGGTGCCGAACTTGAACTCAATGCGCGGATATCCCCCGAATTCTCGACGAACATTGCCTACACCTTCACTGACGCGCGTTATCCCGCAAATTGCAACGGAACGAACACCAGTACCACCGTACGGTCTCTGTGCGGTAATAGCCTGACCAACGCGCCGCGCCATGTCGTGATTGCCGGGTTCAACTATGACCGTGACATTGGCAGCAGCCTCACTTTCGGTCTGAACGGCTCAATCCGCCTCGAATCGGATCGGCGCACCTCGACGCAGGCTGTGCTTGTTAATGGGCCAACGGTACTTACCACCAAAAATCCGTTCGATATCCAGGACGGCAATGCCAAGATCAACCTACGCGCGGGCTTTGGTTCGCAGGATGGCCGGTGGCGGGTTGAAGTTTTCGGCAACAACATCACCGATGTCACGACGCGCAGTGTGACGTTCAATGTACCGCTGCGTGGCGGCGCGTTCATTCCGGGCGCACTTGGTGCCAATGGTGCGGGCATCGCGCGCGGTGCCTTCCTTCAGGAGCCACGCACTTACGGTGTGACGCTCCGAAGCAAATTCTGATAAAAAACCTGATGACGACCAAAGGGGCGCGGTCGATCCATTCGACTGCGCCCTTTTTGCATCAGGCGCGCTCAAATATACCCGTCACATAATCGCAAAACGGCTCTGCCATTGACGGGCCACACCGCTCATCGCACAAGCAGGCAACATAATCCTCGCCATAACCATGGCTGAATATCGATAGGAGACTTTTAATGAAAACGCTTGATCTGCTGGGCGCGACCGCGCTCGCCCTTCTCATGAGCACGCCCGCGTTCAGCCAATCCGCACAGGCCGACGACGCCTCGACCGAGAACGAAGAAATCATCGTCACCGCCAGCAAGCGCGAAGCAACCTTGCAGGATACGCCGATTGCGGTTTCGGTGACGTCTGGTGAAGCAATCCAGCAGGCGCAGGTACGCGACCTTATCGATCTGCAGAATCTTGTTCCGTAGCTCAAGGTTCGTCAGTTGCAGAGTTCGGCAAATACCAATTTCATTATCCGTGGTTTTGGCAATGGTGCCAACAATCCGGGGATTGAGCCTTCGGTTGGTGTGTTCATTGACGGCGTCTATCGCTCAAGGTCGGCGGCACAGATTTCCGATCTTCCCAATCTCAAGCGCGTTGAGGTGCTGCGCGGCCCGCAATCAACACTGTTCGGCAAAAATGCCTCGGCAGGCATTATCAGTGTCGTCACGGCCGAGCCCAATCTCAACAAATTTGAAGGCTCGGTCGAAGGAGCCTATGGCAATTATGATACCATCGTCGTCAAAGGCGATATTTCTGGCCCGATCACCGACACCATCGCCTTCAGCCTCGCTGGTAATTACAACAAGCGTGACGGATATGCGCGCGATCTCAACCTCAATCAGGATGCCAATAATCGTGATCGTTACGGCTTTCGCGGTCAATTGCTGTTCCAGCCATCGGATGTGTTCAAACTCCGCATCATCGCCGATTATGACAAAATTGACGAAGAATGCTGCGTCGTCGGCAATGTAATCAACGGCCCGACCGGAGCCGCTATCTTTGCGCTGGGCGGCCGGATCGATCCAGCCAACCCTTTTTCCTACAATGTTTTCAACAATCTACCCTCAACCAATAAAATCGAAAATAGTGGAGTTTCTGCCCAGGCTGATTATGAATTCGGAAATCTGACGCTGACATCGATCAGCGCCTATCGCAATTCAGACATCAAGACCAATCAGGATTCTGATTTTACCAGCGCTGATCTGATCGGTAGCAATCTCGCCCAAACCGAGATTGATACATTGACCCAAGAAGTCCGGCTGACGTCCGATTTTGACGGGCCGGTCAATTTTTTGCTTGGCGGATATTATTTCAATGAAAAAATCGATTTCGCCAATGACCTTACCTTTGGTCGCGCTTTCCGGGCCTATACCGACATATTGAGCAGCGGCGGCATCACAACCGTGGAACGTACCATACTTGGTCTGCCAGCAGGTACATTTGGTGCGGCCGGGCAAGGCGCGTTTGACCGGTTCGACTATAAGGATAATTCCTTTTCGATCTTTGGCGACGTCAATTTTGAGCTTGGTGACAAGCTGACGCTTACAGCGGGCTTCAACTATACCCAGGATCGCAAGAAAGTCAGTTCGAACAGCCGCAGCACCGATGCATTTTCGGCGCTTGATCTTGTTGCTATCGGCGCAGGTGTAGTTCGCAGCACAGGCATAGCACAGCAGGTTGGCAATGCGCTGATGCTGGGTCGGTCAGCGTCAGCGGCTGAAGTCGCCGGGTTCGCGCAAGCGCAGCCTGCAATCTTTGGTCAAATCAATGCCGGCGTCACAGCCTTTGCCAACGCCAATGCCAATAATGGCGCGGTTAATCCGCTGCTAGCACTCCGTCCGCTGCAATTTCTACCGCCTTTCCTAAACTTCCCCAACGCGGTCGAAAGCGGCAAGACGAAGGATAAAGATCTCGCCTACACCTTGCGGCTCGCCTATAAGATTTCACCACGGTTCAACGCCTATGCAACCTATGCGACAGGCTTCAAGGCATCATCATTCAATCTCTCGCGCGACTCCCGGCCTTCACCTGCCGATTTTATTCCGGGGTCGCCCATCACCAACCCTCCCGCATCGCGCATCCGCACTGCGGGGTTGGCGCTTCCAAATCTGACAACCGGATCACGCTTTGCAGGCCCAGAAGAATCGTCGGTTTATGAAGTTGGTCTGAAAGGCAGCCTGCGTAATGTGCAGTTTAACCTCGCGATCTTCAAACAGATCATCAAGGGCTTTCAGGATAATACCTTCATCGGCACAGGGTTTGTCCTCACCAATGCCGGCAAGCAATCGACCAAGGGTGTAGAACTTGACGTGTCGGTCACGCCCGTCAAGCCACTGCGGCTCAATTTTGCGCTGACCTATCTTGATCCGATCTACGACTCGTTCCCGCTGTCCGCGCAGGGCGATTTGTCGGGCACACGCCCTGGCAATATCCCAACCTACACGATCAACGCAGGCGGCGTTTACACGCAGAATATCGGCGGCGATAACAAGCTGATCTTCCGTGCCGATTTCAGCCATGAAAGCAACACGTCAATCCTGCAGAACGATCCACGCTTCAGGCGCGAAACCAATCTGCTTGACGCGGCTGTACTATTACAGCTCAGCAATGGCGTCGAACTTAGCGTGTATGGCCGCAATATTACAAACGACCGTTATTTAATCACGGTGTTCCCATCGGTTGCGCAGGCCGGCAGTTTCTCGGGTTATCCCAGCCTGCCGCGCACATATGGCGTATCGGCAAAATATAAATTCTGACCGACCCGATCAGGCAGATATCAAAAGAAAAGGGGCGGCCAACACCGCCCCTTTTTTTATCCGCTATTGCGCAGGCCCGCTGCGATGCCGTTGATCGTCAGGTGAATGCCCTCAGCAATGCGGGGGTCATCCTCGCCTGCGCGCCGCCGCCGGATCAGATCAATCTGAAGCGCATTGAGCGGATCGACATAGGGCAGCCGCGTCCGCACTGAATGCTGCAACGCTGGCTGATGATCAAGCAGATTGGCTTGCCCGGTGAGCATTAAAAGCTGATCACGCGTCTGGTGCCAGCCGTCACTGATTCGCCCGAAGATGCGGTCACGCAGTGCCACATCGGCCACAAGGCCCGCATAATTGGCGGCAATCGCCATGTCTGATTTCGCCAGCACCATCTCCAGATTCGAAAGCGTCGCGTGGAGGAAGGGCCAGCCCTCAACCATTTCGGCGAGCAACCCGCGATCCTCAAACGCCGCCAGCGCAGCGCCAGTGCCGTACCAGCCGGGCAGCATCACCCGCGCCTGCGCCCAACTAAACACCCACGGAATTGCGCGCAAATCCTCGATCCGATCAGACTTGGTGCGTGAGGCTGGCCGTGATCCGATCTTGAGTTCGGCAATTTCAGTAATCGGGGTCAGCGCGCGGAAAAATTGGTTGAAGCCGTCGGTGCCGTAAACCAGATCGCGATAGGCGGTTGAGGCCGCTTTGCTGATCCCCGCCATTGCGCTGCGAAACCGGGCAAATTTGCGGTCATCAAGCCAAGTTGGGGCAAGGCTCGCCAGCATCGTTGCTGCGCTCATCGTTTCAAGGCTCGCCTCGGCGAACGCCGGGCTGCCGTATTTTGAGGCGATGACCTCACCCTGCTCAGTAATGCGGATGCGCCCGCCAACCGAACCCGGAGGCTGCGCGCGGATCGCCTCAAACGCCGAGCCGCCGCCGCGCCCTACGGCACCACCGCGCCCGTGGAACAGTTGCAGTTTGATATTCCGCGCCTTGAACACACGCACCAATGACACCGCGCCCTCATGGAGCGACCAGTTTGAGGTCAGGTAACCGCCGTCCTTATTGCTGTCCGAATAACCAATCATCACTTCCTGATGGCCGCGCTCCGCCGCAAGTGCCGCTGCCTTTGGTCGGTCGAGATATTCAGCCATGATGGCGGGTGCGGCCTCCAGATCCTCAATCGTTTCAAACAGCGGCACCGCCATAATCTCACAACGGGGCGGGTCTCCAGGCACATACAGCCCGACTTCTTTGAGGAGGACATAGACCTCAAGCAGGTTTGAAACCCCGCTCGTTTTTGAAACGATATAGGCGCGGATCACATCAGAGCCGAAACGCTTATGCGCGCTTGCCGCCGCGCGCAGGATCGCGAACTCACTCTGCGCCTCATCCGAATAGGCCGAGAACGGATTCATCAGCAGCCGGTTTTGCGAAAGCTCGCGCCCGAGCAAATCAATCCGCTGCCACTCCTCAAGCGCCTCATAATCAGCGCAGACACCCGCACTTGCGAGCAATTCGGCAATCACGCGCGCATGGACATCGGCATTCTGGCGCAGATCAAGCGTCGCCAGATGGAAGCCAAAACTCTCCACCGCACTGATCAGATTATCGAGCCGCCCCGCGCGCATCGCCTTGCCGCCGTGTGCTTCAAGCGAGGCCGCAACAATCCGCAAATCAGCCGCGAGCGCGCGACCATCGGGATACGCCTCGCCCGGCACCAATGCCACAGGGACAACGGGATGACCGGTCAGCACAGTAAAGCTTGCCGCCGTCCGCGCATAAATGCCCGAAAAGGCGCGGCGATAAGGCTCATCACTGCGCGATGCCGCGATGTCGCCTGAGCGTTCAGCAAGTGCAGCAAGTTCGGGTGAAACTTCGGCGAGGCTCGTCGAAATTGCCAGTTCAGCGCCAAGCGAATCTATTTCAGTCAAATAATGC
>ERZ1292630.3580-Hain-H41-02um-R3-3580-length-13559-cov-4_pt1 | contig 13559 bp, 12 predicted proteins | sample MGYA00564408_ERZ1292630 | MGnify/ENA primary metagenome ERZ1292630 (study PRJEB36523, sample SAMEA6512641) | groundwater metagenome | collected 2019-01-08 | study: AquaDiva: Metagenomics assemblies of 32 groundwater samples | reverse complement strand
GATGCAGCGCTTCCATTTCGACCGACGCCCGCCGATCCTCCATCAAGTTCGCATGCGACAGCAGCATTCCCACATGGTGCGCGATCGCACGCAGCAATAACTGATCGTCATAGTGATGCCGTTCTCCTCGTTCATCGCGACCCACGGTGATAAACCCCAGCAACTCCCTAGCCGATCGGATCGGGACGCATAACTCGGCCTGGGTAAACGATCGAAACCGATGATCGTCTGCCTCGTCCGAGAGTTTGATAAGGTCCATATCGAGCGCCTCATCGCGGTCGCGCATCCAAACGATCATCGGATGGTGTGACGACAGCGAAGCCGCTTCTCCATCAGAGACGGTGGCACGTACCAGATGAAACTGGCCGTCGCTTTCAAAGCGGATCCACACAGAAATACGCGGCGCTCCAAAGGTCCGGCTCAGGATGTCAAGAACCCGGTCTAGAATCGCATTGGTCGTAGGGCAGTCCTGAAACGCATCCGTCACCTCAAGCCACTTGGCCCGATAATCATATTTGGCCTGGTATACATGCCGGGTAATCCAGCGGGTGATGCGTACACGTGCCGAACGTGACACCACCATGACCAGAAGCGCAATTATAGCCGTCAGTGTTACAAGCCCACTGAGGACTTCTCCTAGGGGGAGAGCGGAATACCGGATAATTTCTCCGACGATCCCGACAGCAATCAAATACGCCCCGACCAGAATGAATGTTGCGGAGCCATAGACCACTCCCGGGGCCACATAGAGCGAGGCATGAGCCTCCTGCAACCGAGTCCGCAGGAGCCCCACTGCAATCAACGCCATTGCCAGCAGAGATCCAATTCCACTCAACAAGACCCCCGTCCCCTCCCACGCCGGCAGGCCAAGCATCTGGCTCACGTGATAGATTTGTATGCCGGCCAGAGCGGCCAATCCGATCAGAATGTATTTGAATCGATACCGGAACGGATCGCGCAACAGCCGCAGCGACTGCTCCAGATAGGCTAGATCCAACACCAGCGAGATGAGGAGAAAACTCGTGACGACACGATTGCTCACCGGAAAATCAAACAAACTGCCACTCACTCCTCCTGCAAATGTCTGAGCGATCGGTTCCATTCCGATCAATACACCAGCCAGCACCCCGCCGACAGCGGCCATCGCACGGGCCCGCCACCGCGCAGACCGAATTGCCTCCGGTCTCAATGGATCCATCAGTGCTACACAGACAAAGAGAATCGCGGCAGGTTGCAAGAATCGGCCGAGCGACACCACCGCATGCCAGAAGACCCCATGCCCAGGATCAAGTAAGACAAGCCCACTTCCCGCTCCAATAAAGCTCGTCAGGCCGGTCGCCATGGCGAGGCTTCTAAAGAAAGGACTCTCCTGCTTGAGCACCCACAATAGGACGGAGAAGCCTGCCGCTGTAAACGACAGAACCGTCAAAAGCACGAAACCGACTTCCAGTGTAGGATCATTCATACAGCAACGCCAAACTGAGTAGACAGGACAACAGTCCCGTTCTATCTAACGACAATCGCCAGTCAAGTCGAACCACATGCGAGCCTGTGATAAGTCAGAGGCTATTTATGGCACAACATTTGCTAATTGCTAAATGGATGGATGCCAATAAGCAGATGTTCCACGGTCCTCTACCTGTTCATGCCAGTGTGCGTTATAACAAAATTGCACAGGCATGAAGTGGTCAGTCCAATACTCTTATGAGATCATTCTGGCACTTAAGTTGCTTCTGTGCGCAGATAGCACGTCAAGGGTCTCAAGGAGAAGACAGTAATGAGGGGATACTGTGGGGCTAAGAACAACTATTCAAGATCGTCGGTTTCTCAAAAAAATTACTGAAGGCCCAGAATAGCATGAAGATTTCCCCATAGTTGACGACCAGGTATGGGTTCTTTATATACGCCTATGACACGTACGTGATGAAAGGAGTAGCATGATCCAAATGAAGCCGATACTGATAATCTGCTGGGGGCTGGGTATCTTATTCTCATGGCAGGAGGCGGCCGCTGCCACCTATTATGTGTCCGCCAGTTTAGGAAACGATAGCAACCCTGGGAGTCAAACTCAACCCTGGCAAACCCTCAAAAAGGCCTCGCTCACCGTAGTCGCCGGAGATACCGTCATCGTGGGATCTGGCCGTTATACAGACACAACAGCCACAACTGAGCGGGCCTTCAATCCAACTAACTCAGGAACAGATCCTAACCCCATTACCTTTAGAGCTGATCCTCCACTGGCCGCCGTCCTAGTCGCCCCATCTCCATCCGTGGCAGCCTGGAGCGTTGACTATAAGAGTTATGTCGTGCTGGATGGGTTCAAGGCAGAAGGGATGCTGGGTATCCGTCACAGTCACCATATTACAATACAGAACTGCGAAGTCATCTACGGAAGCATCCAAGGGACAGACACCAGCTTAAACTGGGGAATCGTCATCGCAACAAGTAACTATAATATCGTCCGTAATAACTACGTGCACGACATGCGCAACTCTGGGAATACTCTTCACAATACAGCCGGTATCATGGTGATCCTTCCAACCCAGTACAATGTGATTGAGCATAACGATGTGGACGGCGGAAATGGCACCGTGCACTCCGCCTATGGCCAAAAGGGCGGAGATATCACCTTCAACACCTGGCGGCGCAACATTGCCCGCAATGCGAAGGTCGGATTCCTTGGTATGGGATCAACTGACGAGACACGTTTCTCAACGGACAACGCATTCTATGAAAACGTGATTGTTAATATGACGGTCGCCGCATTCTCACTAGACCACAACTGTCAACGATTCGCCATCTACAACAACACAGCACACACCGTCAAAATGTTTCTTGACGGTGGGTATCAAGCCGATAGTAGGGTTGGCAACACCCAGAATGAATCATGGAACAACCTGGTTGCTAATGCAGCGGGTGGTTACTACCGTGGACCGAGCAGTGTCGATTGGACATACCTACTGAGATACTCAGATTACAATCTAATCAGTGCAACACCAAAGTTTGCAGCGTGGAATTGGGGCTCCAGTGGATACGTACTATCGGAGTGGCAGGCCGCAACCCGATTCGACATGCACTCTTACACAAATGACCCGCTGTTCGTGGAAGCTTCACGACTTGACTTCCACTTAAGCCCAAGCTCGCCGGCCAGGGGGAAAGGGAAAAATGGTGAAGACCTGGGAGCATATCCGTCAGGCGACGGAATAGTGGGACCAACCAACGGTCTCTGGAATGCTGCCTCGGATTTGAAGCAGCCCCCTGCACCCACAAACCTGACCGTTTCACAAGTTATGCAGTGACCGTACAGAGGCCTATTAAGTTATCAAGCGGGTACCCATGCCAGTGGGAATGGAGCCTTCGCCAAACTCTCATGTGACCTTGGGGGCTTGAAAGGCCACAAAAATCGCTTCTGCACGAATTGATTCATTCACCCACTGGCAACAGTCACCTGACAGTGTGATGCCGGTCACCAATCAGCCAGCGGCTGCAACGCATGGCCCCTATGGCCCAGCAAGATCAAACCTCAGAGGCACCTTTGAGATAACCCATCGAAACTTTCCTGAGCTTGTCCGTGGAATATCATCGACAAACTCAATGTGCACTTTAACCTGATGGCCCACACGCTCAGAGAAGCCACGGAGGAGATTGACCGTATCCAATTCAGAATATCCCTCCCTCTTCACAATCTTTATGGTGATATTCTCCAGATCATGCTGAAGAATCTGAGACTTGGCTATAGTTCCAACTGACTTGAAAGGGTGAGTCAAAATGGACGGAGAAATCATACGACCATCGGGAGCCACAACAATATCCTCTGCTTTTGTTGTCACATCATCTACCAAGGGCATCTGTCTCCCGCAAGAACATATTTCGCGGCTGATTCGAGTAACATCTGAAGTTTTGTATCGAATGAGTGGCATTCCAAAATTCTGCAAGCTGGTACTGACGATCGTCCCGAGACGACCGTCCTCTACTGGAAGACCATGTTTGTCAACGGCTTCTGTTAAACCAAACTCAAAGTTGAGATGACGCCCTCGATGGGCAGAACATTCGGTCGCAAAGAGCACTCGTTCTGCCATTCCATAGAAGTCGAATACCTTGCATTCGAAAGCCTTTTCAATAACTTCTCTCTGTACTGGATACAGAGTTTCGGATGAGGTGAATACAGCTTTCAAAGGAAACGTCATGTTATTCAAGAGATACATTTGCGCAAGAATATAAACTGTGGAGGGATAGCCCTCTATCGCCACTGGCTGGAACCTATCCAGTTTCTTCATGTAATGCCGCATATAATCCGGCTTCAAATGAAAAGAGGACAGCCACAATTGATTATGAAGATAGTTCATTCGCCAAAATGGAGGATCGGTTGTCCCTGGCGGAACGACCGTCCGTCCCAGTAACAGAGCCAGGGGATCACGATAGCGTACTCCTGCCCATTCCTTCTGCCTCCAATCCACAGCATTGGAATACACGCAGGTGTTAATGTCCCAGTAAAATTCCAGCGGAGATCCGGTCGTGCCCGACGTGTGTCCATGGACGAGGTCTTTGATACGCACTGTCCTGCTGATCAACCGATGAAGATTGTGCCGCACATCTTCGCGTGTAAGAATCGGAATCTTATGAAGATCCTTCCTGCCTTCAATATCGCTAGGCTTAAGGCTTAGCTTGTCAAATACCTCCCTATAATACGGAGTCGTTTCATAAGCGTGCTTAATCAACGCCCTTAGCTGCAGATCTTGAAACTGCTCAATCTCCACTCGATCATAATATTGAGTTTGATTAAGCTTCTCTTTAATATCTCTAAATCGTGAACCGTATCGCTCCAGATGCACGTTGACTGCATAGGCGTTTACCATCAATGTCTGAAGCATTGCGGGCGACAAATCGTAGAAACGTTTGGCTACAGTACTGAACACCACCCCTCCTCAGTTACCTGCCAACTTCGCTATTCTGCCCCAGGCGTGAAAGCACATCCTCAGCGGACCGTATCGGCTTTGCAGGGTTACCGGCGGCGATCACCATAGATGGAATATCATTTACCACAACACTTCCCGCAGCAATTATACTCCCCCTCCCTATCCGCACCCCAGGCAGAACTAGGCAGTTCGCACCAACCCACACACAATCCTCAATTACAATAGGTCGTCCACAATCGATGGTATTAATGCGATTCACAACATCATGAAAGGAACTCTGATGCCCACTAGCGTCCATAATTTGGCAATTTCCACCAACCAGGCAGTTTCGCCCTATCGACACCATTTTGTACGCATGAATGCATGCCCCGTGAATTCTAGTATTTGCTCCAATTGTAATCACGGCACCTTCTCGATCCGCAAACAGCTTGACCGGACTATGCATATTTATGTGATAATCGGAGTTTCTTGAATTCAACATAACCCCTTTCTCGATCTCTACCCTAGCTCCTCGACCTATTTCTATGATTGGCCTTCCTTTAATTACAACATCATTCGCCAATGATAGTCCCTGCATTCTTCCAACTTGCCACCTGCGAAAACCAAAATACAACTGACGGAGAATCTTATATGCCCAATCAAGACGACCTTCCATATTCTTTCTTTGAGAACCGCTCAATCCTCTAGGGGGGGAGGTGCAAAAACCTGGTTGAATGTGGCTGATACGCCTCAACCGCTATCATAGGAGTCGGTTGCGCTTCCCTCTCTGGGGTGGCATTCCAGCAAGGCGTCTCTCTGTTCCTTGACCTTGCAGCATGCCGAGCCTAGCTCATACTCCCTATGGAATACAGCCAGATAGATTCACCTACTCCATAGTGCAAGATGAAACACAAGTATTAGCGCAATTTTCCAGACCTAGACCTACAGTTTGCCTGAGATCCTGAAACTTAACATGCCAATCCGCCTGCAACCTTCCTTTCAGGCCGACAATCTCGTCCCGAAGCGCATCCAAATTCATCACTGCACACACGATCGCATCCGCAATGCTCTTCCTATCATTCTCCGTAACAATAGCCCCCCCACAAAAATACGCCTTTAAGGCTTCCCGATCTGAAATTATCAGAGGTTTATCAGCCGCAACCGCTTCGTAGGCCCCGCACAATAGGGTGTATTCCATCGTTGTAAGCGCCAACGCAAAGTCTACAGACCGAATAAGAGCCTGAAAGTCCGGTTCAGACAAAAAACCAGTTAAAATAACATTGTTTGGAATTTCCTGCACAAGACTCTTCTTAGATTTCTTATAATTTCCTGTAATGTATACACATATTTCAGGATCAATCAGCTTTGCGGCACTCACAACCTCCTGAATAGGCTCATCAGCGGCGTAGGAGCAAATAAACACCGCATTATACTTACCCTTCAGCATATCAACTCTGGAACCAGAAAAGTCAGGAAGCTTATCTTGAAGAACAAACCCTCTCCCCCCCCACAACTCGACAACTTGCTTTAAGTACGCATTCGTAACTACGGTTAAGTCTGCCGATCTAATCGTGTACTTACTCAACCAATGATACCCCATAAGTTTTGGATTCATCGAATTAAGGGACTCAAACCTAAAATTGGTATGCCGATCTACGACCACCTTATACCCCAACAGCCTCCGCAAAAGGCACACAATCGCTGCACCCAGCATGGAGGGGTTTTGAACAAATACAATCTCTGGCCTAATCGATGAAAGCAGAAACATCGTTTTCACCGCCAGCACAAGACCCCGAACAAAATACGGCCCCCTGAAGGTCAATACATGACACGGGATATCCAGGGCTTTGGCCAGTTCAATTGATCGCCGCTGGTGTTCCCATGTTATCCATATTGCACGAGTCATAACCCCAACCTCGCAAATGACCTCTAGCTTCTTCGCACCAACAAGATAGCCCAGACCCATGCACGCCTTTTCCATATAGCAATGGATTTATGACCGGATCCGGCATCTAGCGCACGAGTCCCATCTGTAAGCGTGGCAGCAACCAACCTTAAACAATGCCATATTTGTCCCGCTGCTCGGAATATTCCCTGACAATAATTTTCAGCAGTCTTTCCTGGTCCGATCAAGACATTCTTTCAGCATAGGTGTTCTTTCTTAACCTTTTCATCATAGATCCAGCCCTCATAGAATTCGAGTATTGAGGCGATCAGCACATGCACCGCCACCTTTCTTTACAATACGCAGATGAACCCAATTGGGATGGATGCTCTGCCATAGTGAACAGAACCGCTGTATCCAGACCCCAAGCTTGGCAAGCACTTTCTCTTGCATGCCCATTGGGCGGGGCATCCCAAGCCATCTCCCGCAAACAACGCACGGCTCCTCCTGTGAATAAGTTCCGTAAGGATTCCCAGCCCAGTTCATCAATACCGCCGACACCTCGTTGGTGTGCTCTCGATTCTCTCCTACAAAGGTAACGGCTTCGATTTCATATCCAGCAAATAGCTCCTCCAATTTGGCTTGATGAAACGTATTCACATGACCCCATGGAGGATTCTTCCCGCCACAATTTGAACAGGTCGTGCGGCCAACCCGAATATCCTGCTTGAATGGCACGCCAATCACCACACACAACTTCGCTACACGCATAAGTTCTTGGCATGCGCGCGGTAATTGATCAGGAGAAATATGCTCCAAGACCTCCGCGCACAACACGACGTCGAAAGTATCCGGTGGAAACTCTAAATTTGTAACATCTCCCTGAACACAAGTAATCCGTTCATGTGAAACAACGGGTTTTCCCAAGTCCAACGCCGTGACGGAGTCAAACCGGTCAAGTAGCATTCGAGAAACATGGCCATCCCGAGCCCCTACATCCAAAACTGATCTGCCTCGACGCACCAAATCCATCAAATTGGCAATTCGTTCCCGCTCAATTTGCAGGCTCCTATATTCCGTCAAATCCATGGCCAGACATGCCTCTCATTCACACTGAACCCCAATCACCTCATCAGCCTTCCCGTGTCACACCAGAACATACATTTTCAAAGACCGCAGCCAATCGGTTGGTCAGGGTTTGATACTTAAAGGACATGACCGCGGACTGATTAGGCATTTTCAGAAGACTTGGATCGTCAAGCATCCGCCGCAGCAAGGATTCAATCTCACCGGATTCATTGGCACAACAGAAACCAAGATGGTGCTCCTGGACAAGATTGGCCGTGGCTCCAATTCCGCCAAGAATCACCAATGGACGCCTCATTGCTATATATTCATACAGCTTCGCTGGAATTTGCATTGGCGTCCCTTCCTGAAGTACGAGGAGCACCTGCGCTGAGGCCATTCTTGAGAGACATTCGGCGCGGTCGATGCGTGCCTCGCGGTTCAGAATCCCACGCTGTTCTAATTTGCGCGCCAATTGGTTGCAGAGTGGATCCTGAATTTCCCATTCCCCTGTAAAATTGACTCCTAGCTGTCGTGACAAATCCGGCTGCTCACTCGCAATCTTCGTAAGCGCCTGGAAGAGTGGAAGAGGACTCCTTTTGACATACACCGTCCCGAAATGAGTCACCTCCAGGCGAGAGGTAACTGGTTCAGAAGCGGATGTCTGGCGAAGCAAAGACGCATCGAAACCATTGGTAATCGCCACAACCCGGTCTGCCCGATGTGGGTACTTGGCACGAAACGACTCCGCCAATTCTTCCGTATTAGCAATCACGGCGGCCGCACGAGCGCAGACCTCCGCTTCCATTAGTTCAGCGCGTCGCTGCAGCCGAGGAGAAGAATACGTCAGATACGGATTGGTCGCCCATGGATCACGAAAATCCGCCACGAACGGAATGCCATGACGGTCAGACAGTGTTTTTCCAATTAACAAGCTGGTCCAAGGCCCTCCGGTAGCCAGGATGACATCCGGGCACCGCTCTTTGATAATCTGCTCACAGGCTCGAAGCGCCGGAGCCCTCCAAAATTTCTGAGGGTCAGGGAAAATCAACACCCGATCAAGAAGTTGACTAAACACTCTCCTGATGACGCTGCGCTCTGTCCGCCGAACCGGAGCTAATACCCCACCGCCCCCTGGCTGATTCACCACGCTCTGCTGTCGGCCGCACAATGCATACACCCAATCTCTTGCACGCAGCAGGGTCTGATTGGGATTCATGTGTCCCACTCGGACCACATGGAGATCCGACGGCAATCCGTCGCAGAGACTCTGATCTTCAGACAATGGAGGGTCCACGGCAGATCCATCAACTGTGACAACCGTCGGCGCCCACCCTAACTCAGGTAGGTACGTGGAAAAGGCCCCGGGCCTGACCGAACCGCTGGCCGCGACAGGGGGGAAATAATAGGCAATCACGAGCACGTGTCTCATCAGCAACTGAAGTCTGTGGCGTTATTAAGTGGTTGCACTCATGTCTCGCTTTCTCAAACGCTCGCATAACACCCTCACGATACGTTCAGCCGCATGCCCATCCCACAAGGGCGGCGGCTGGGGGGGCACCGTCTCGCTCAAAATACGACGCCCTGCCTCGACAATGGCCAAAGCGGCAGTCTCGCACAATTGGATTAGTGCCATGGGTGACCGTGATCGGGCGTTCGGTGTTCTCACGCAACGTGACACAGGGAATACCGAGAGTGGTCGTCTCCTCCTGAATTCCACCGGAGTCGGTGAGAATGATCCGCGCTCCAGAAACCAACGCCATGAAATCCAGATATCCCAGAGGATCGATGCAAAAGATCCCTGCGTTTCCCACCGGTGCCTCTTGCGTAAAGAGATTGCCTGGCTTTTCAATTAAAGTTTCAAGCTTAGCCTGGTACGCGGATGAACCGGAAAGATCAAAGGGAGTTGCTCGGCCACTTGCCCGAGCGCCCCAAGCACAGCCGATAAGATACTGGGGTCATCCACATTGGAAGGGCGATGGAGTGTCACCACACCATATTGTCCCTTCGTCACACCAAGCTGTCGATGAATCGAGGATCGCTGCCACGCGCGCCGGGACGTTTCCAGGCAATCGATCATCACATTCCCCACAAGAAACACTTTCTCCGCCGGCACTCCCTCGGCCTGGAGATTCGCCACTCCGCTTTTCTCGGTCACAAACAACCAGTCCTAAATCGTATCAGTCACAAGACGATTGATCTCTTTAGGCATAGTCCGATCAAAACTTCGCAAACCGGCCTCCACATGCGCCACAGGAATGTGCATTTTCACAGCCGTTAATGCAGCCGCGACTGTGGAATTCACATCGCCCACCATAAAAACCACATCCGGTCGCTCCCGTTCCAACACCGGCTCCAACCGCTTCATGACTTCAGCTGTCTGAACAGCATGAGAACCGGATCCCACATCAAGCGATATGTCCGGCGGAGGAATCTCTAAGTCCGTAAAAAACTGACCTGACATGCGTACATCATAGTGCTGTCCGGTGTGTACTAGGATGGGTGTGACATCACCCTCTTTGATCATCTCCTTGATCAAGGGAGCGATCTTCATGAAATTGGGTTTGGACACCTGCCACCAAACAAATCTTTGCCATTCCTGCCTTCCTCAAAACCTCGTGCAAAGTCCTGCCCCTAGGAATCTAACCAGTCACAGCATTGTGCCCGTTCCGTCTCAGACCCTCTCGCTCCAACTTTTGTGACAATTTGACGGTCGCCACAATCAGCGCCGTCAGATAGTAAAAATGAGGATAGTATAAAACTGATAGGAACGTGCCAGACACGAAAAACCCGGCCAATGAGCCCAAGAAGGCCAGGCTCAGAAAATAGAGCACCCGCCGAGGACCGGCTTGATCCTTATTGACCTTTTGTACCCATCGAAGATCTTTCCAGTGCTGCCATATAATTGTGAGAAACAGGAGCGTCCCGATCACACCGAGCTCAGATAAGAGCGTGAACCAGAGGGAATGTGCCGCCCGACCCCACATTTCACGTTTGAAAGCCAAACCACCTTGATATTCCGCAAAGTTGAATGGAAAGTTTGCAGCCCCCACACCCCAAGGATTATCCTTGAACATCTCCCAAGCCGCCGTCCAGGAATCGATCCGTGAACTCGCCGTCGCTTCGGATGTATCGGTGATTGTTCCCATCTCCTCCCAATACTTAGGGTCTGCAAACGCGGCAACAAGAACCGCCACAATACCAAGCACGGCAATCGCAACCAGCTTGCGCGGGCTAAACCACCACATGATCCCCCCAACCACCACAAGCCCGACGAATCCACCACGAGAAGATGATGCCACCACGCTCACAGCCCCCAACCCGGCTGCCGCGAGATACAGCGTACGCTCCCAACCTTTCTGCACATGGAGACAGAAGAAATAGGCAAACGGAATCATCATATTCATCAGCAGCGAAAAGTCGTTTTCATCAGAGAGAAAACTAGACCCACCTTTCCCATGAAACACGATTCCTTTCACCGCCAAGAACAAGAGGAGATAAATCCATACCCTAAAGAAGGCTTGCACTCGCTCCAGAGAGCTCAAGTAGAGAATGCAACTGAGCATGAACGGCATATACCCTAACACCGTCAGCGCCGTAAAAAATGCAAAGTGCGTATTCCGCGCAAACGAGACAGAGGTCGCCATCAAGATGATGAATAGCCACGTGTATTTGATCTGCTTTCTGAAGTCAAAGACTCGAGAAAGATTACCGGTCGTCACCCACGACAACATCAGCAGACAACTGATCACCAGCCCAGGCTTGAGAAGCCCCAATCCTGGAATAAAGTCCATGGGGCGAACGTACTCTATGAACAGATATACGAACAGGAGCTTATATCCAAAAGCGTCAGACTCACCTGTATGAGGAGACATGTCCCAAGTGCCCAGCACTGGTTGAGATAGGGGCGACATCACTAACAGCCACTTCCCTGGGTCATGATCGCGGTATCCGCCTCAGCACAGTATCGAGATCGTCCGCCAACACCTTCGAAAACGCCGCGCTTCCTTGGGCATTCAGATGGTCCGCATCACTGAAGTAGTCGTCTCGACCTACATACATATGCGCATAACTTTTGATTACGATAAACCGTGAACTTTACTGGTCATAGACTTGGTCAACCTGGTCCATATCCGGGTTGGTTCGCAGCAGCTCCATATAAGACCCAGACAGGGGAAACTGAACTCCTATAATAGAAATGCCGCGATCTTCGCATAAGGTTAGAATTTTTCTGAAATATTCCACAAGCACCGGAGTGACAAGTGGAGTCTTCATTTGCTCCTGATATCGTCCGGCTGCTAGCTCTACCCGCTCATCAAGACTCTTTGTAGTCAAACCATCCCGAAGACTCACTAACTGTCCGTTAGGGAGAATAGTAAATGTCCGTGACACTCCTGACTCTCCCATCTTCAACATCCTCAGGCGTTTCATTAGGTATTCCACGAATTGGCGGCGATTGAAACTTGAGAGTAATGGTAGGTGCTTCTTCGCAAGACTCCGGCTCCAAGCTTTGAGCCCAATGGTTTCCCGCATGGTCCTTGCGGTATCAAACTCAAGGTAATTGGAGTAATCAGCTCCATTGATCCGGTAACTCGACAAATTATGATAGTCCAGTGAGAGAATAAGGCAGGTTGGTCGCTGTCCCTGATCCAACACATATTTCAGCTTCATATAGGTCATGATCAAGTTTTCGCCGGGGTAGGCAAAGTTGTGCCACCCAATTCCCAATGCCGCTGGATCAATGTCATAGGCTGGATGAGAATCTCCTACGATAAGTCCACGAATCGCTCCAACTTGTCTATAGGAGTTAACCGATTGTATAAAGCCATCCTCTACGCGCACTGCAACATAATTGATCCCCTCCAAGCTCGCATACCCAGCTAGCCCGCATGTGACAAAGACAAGACAGCTCACAGCCTGCCGTTTCAGAACGCTGAAACCGTTGCTGCTCTGAGCGTTGGTTGAGCGAACCCTCATAGCCTGCTGCCGAATACCTATTTAAAATTGTGAATAGATAAAGTCTTGTCGCTCTATCACTCCAAGGAAGGCAATTGCACCGATAAGACCATAAATTGCGGCCCACCGTATCGCGATGGGGCTCCCATTAATCCAATTGAGTGCTTGTGAAGATCCAATCTTCCCTTCCAAGGTAAATACTACCAAGGCAGTCACTCCGGCGATCAGGAATTCCCATTCAGTGGCTCGTTGTGACAACCACCCACTGTCAAAGACCCGGTGGGATCCAATTTGTTGAATCATGTGTACTGCACTGCCCAGATCTTTGGCTCGAAAGAAAATCCATGCAAACGTTACGAGGTGAAAGGTCACGCACTGCTGAACCAAGCCACCAAATGCTCCGTCTATACCGAAGATTCCCCGGACTTGGTCTCGCATTGTCTGGGTGAACCGACCCACGATCAAATACAGTCCGTGCAATCCACCCCAGGCAAGAAATGTCCAACCGGCCCCATGCCACAGCCCACACAAGAGAAATACAATCAGGACATTCGCCGCATAACGGCATGGCGTGACGCGACTCCCTCCTAGCGGTATATAGAGATAATCTCTAAGCCAGGATGAGAGCGTGATATGCCATCGCCGCCAGAAATCCCCGATACTCCTCGCAGCATAGGGAGCTTGAAAATTGTCAGGGAATGTGAGTCCAAACAATCGTCCAATTCCGATCGCGATATCGGTGTAGCCTGAGAAATCAC
>ERZ1292630.3579-Hain-H41-02um-R3-3579-length-13561-cov-18_pt1 | contig 13561 bp, 9 predicted proteins | sample MGYA00564408_ERZ1292630 | MGnify/ENA primary metagenome ERZ1292630 (study PRJEB36523, sample SAMEA6512641) | groundwater metagenome | collected 2019-01-08 | study: AquaDiva: Metagenomics assemblies of 32 groundwater samples | reverse complement strand
CCGACTACATCGATCAGGATACTGAAGAGGCGCGTCAGAAATACCCAAAGCCTCTGGAAGTGATCGAAGGCCCGCTGATGGCCGGGATGAACATCGTCGGTGATCTATTCGGATCAGGCAAGATGTTCTTGCCGCAGGTCGTGAAGAGCGCTCGCGTCATGAAGAAGGCGGTGGCCTATCTCATGCCATACATGGAAGAAGAGAAAAAGCGGTCCGGCAATTTCCAGGCGCAGGGGAAGGTCCTGCTTGCGACCGTGAAGGGCGATGTGCACGACATCGGAAAAAACATTGTCGGGGTCGTCCTTGGCTGTAACAACTATGAGGTCATCGATCTTGGCGTGATGGTGTCCTGCGAAAAAATTCTCGCTGCAGCTCGTGAGAACAAAGCCGACATCATCGGCCTGAGCGGGCTTATTACGCCCTCGCTCGATGAGATGGTCCATGTGGCGAAGGAAATGACGCGCGAGGGGTTCGATGTGCCCCTCTTGATCGGTGGCGCCACGACCAGTAAGGCCCACACCGCGGTCAAGATCGCTCCCTCCTATGCGCCGGGCGTGGTTCACGTGCTGGATGCCTCTCGTGCGGTGGGTGTCGTGGGAAATCTGGTGAGCCAAACCCAGAAGGAAGGTTTTGTCCGGCAAGTCAGGGACGACTATGCGCGGATGAGACAAGCGCATCAGGATCGAGGAGCCAAGCCGCTTCTCTCGGTCGCCCAGGCGCGCGCCAATCGGTTTATGTCCGACTGGGCGAGCGTCGATATTCCCGTGCCGACGGTCTTGGGCGTTCGGACGATTGCCGATCAACCGTTGGTCGAGTTGATTCCCTACATCGACTGGTCACCCTTCTTCCATACGTGGGAACTAAGAGGTCGGTATCCGACAATCTTTGACGACCCAACTGTCGGCCCTAGGGCGAAGGAATTGTATGAGGATGCGAGACGCCTCCTGGATGAGATTGTTCGTAAGAAACAGCTCAAAGCCAGGGGGGTCTATGGGTTTTTCCCTGCATCGAGTGTTGGGGATGATATTGAGCTGTATCAGGATTCCTCTCAGAAGACCGTGTTCACCACGATCCATCATCTGCGACAGCAATCGGAGAAGCCTTCCGGTCAGTTCAATCTCGCACTGGCCGATTACGTCGCGCCGAAGGAATGCGGGCGCCAGGATTACATCGGAGCGTTTGCCGTGACGACCGGCATCGGGCTGGATGAACTCTGTCGGGAGTTTGAGAATGACCATGATGATTATAATTCAATCATGGCCAAGGCCCTTGCGGATCGACTGGCCGAAGCCTTTGCTGAATGTCTCCATAAGCGAGTCAGAGAAGAGTGGGGGTACGGCAAACATGAACAGCTGACGAATGACGATCTGATCCGTGAGAAATACCGCGGCATCCGTCCGGCACCTGGATATCCGGCTTGTCCGGACCATACGGAAAAGCGGCTGCTGTTCGATCTCTTGTCGGTGGAACAGAGTGCCGGTATCACCCTGACAGAAAGCTACGCTATGCTGCCCACCGCGTCAGTCAGCGGATTCTATTTCGCCCATCCAGACGCGAAGTATTTCGCGGTAGGAAAGATCGGGAAAGATCAGGTCGAAGACTATGCCTGCCGCAAGGGAATGGATCTGCGCACCGTCGAGCGCTGGCTCTCGCCGAATTTGAATTATGAGCCTGAATAGATTAAGTGCAGCATGCAGCTGTAATCCCAACATGCAGCTTGCCTCCGTTGTGAAGCACAGGTACACTTAAGATAGTGGATGAGGAACAGATGATGAGACATGTCTCTGCTCACTTTGATGGAGAAAAGGTGGTTCTTGACGAACCGGTGTCGTTATCCACTAATACGCCGCTGGAGGTCGTCATTCCTGATTCCAACCAAGACCTCAAGGCTCTTCGCTTGGACATCGTACTGGCCTCATTGCCGAGTTTGAAGCGAATCTGGGACAATCCCCGCGATGCCGAGTATGACAAGCTATGACCGGGGTGATGTCGTCCTGGCCAGCTTGCCTTTCTCCGATTTGTCGGGAATCAAGAGGCGTCCAGCGGTAGTCATCAGTGCGCCTCATCCGTCCGTCGATATATTTCTCCTACCGCTGACATCTCAACTAGACCACCTCCAACCAGGTGAGTTCGTTCTATCCGATTGGCAAGGTGCCGGACTGCTGTATCCCAGCGTGGTGAAGCGTGGCCTCTTCACTCTGGATCACTTATGTATCAGTCGGCGTCTTGGTTGTCTCTCTTCCGTGGACGAGGAAGCCTTGGATGCTACTCTGCGTGTCTGGCTTGGCCTCTAGCAGGATGCGGAAAAGCCCGCCAGCGGCGTTCGCGCATCACTCAGAGGCTCAACGTACGGCCTGGGCAAACACCTGTTCATACAGGCGATGGGTGGGCGGGTGAAAACTATCTACGATTCGCCTCTTCGCTCGCTGCGGCCTTGCTGGACGGCCTTTTTGCGCATCCTGCATGGCCGTTTAGCGTCGTCTCAATCCTCGATATTCGTGACGGCTACAGGGGCAGAATGAGCTTTTTCGCAGCCTGCTAGGCGTCTCATCAAGAAACCTCAACAATTAACTGGAAGCGTCATACTTCCGACGTGGTTGGTCGAACGAGACGTTCGATTGACAGTTGAGTTAGGACTGCCCGTGACGGTGCGGGGATCGAAGAGAAATGCCTGATACGCGAAGTCCAATCCTCTCTCCTAATTCCCATCAGTCGGCAAGATCGGGAAAGATCAGGTCGAAGACTATGCCCGCCGCAAGGGAATGGATCTGCGCACCGTCGAGCGCTGGCTCTCGCCGAATCTGAATTACGAGCCTGAGTGAAGAGTGGGAGGTATCTGGGTCTGCGTAAACCGTTCAGCCGGACAGAGACCAGGCGTAACTCGTAGGACGGTTCTTCGTTAGAGCTTTACCGTCAACCACCCCATCACCCTGGTGCCGAGCAGGTCGCCGAGAGGATGCTCGCGATGGGTGTCATTCAGCGCGTTAAAGACTGAGACCGCCACCTCGGCCTCCCGCACGTAGTCGGCTGTCTGTTGGCGCCAAATGAGATACCCAAGCCGGAGATTCACCAAGTTGTAGCTAGGGACATGTTCTTGGGGAATGATAGTCCCGGCGGGAAAAAATGGAGCGAGATTCGTAAAGGCATCAGCCAGGGGATAGGATGCGGCACCGACGTGGTGGTAGAGCACCTCACTTCTGAAGGGGCTCCAGTTGATGCGGAGCCCGGCATTGACCTTGTGGTGAGGAAAGCCCCGTCGGCTCAATCCGCTGGAGGTTTGTCCGACCTCCTGGTACGCATAGTTGGCAAACCCAGAGAGCCAGGAGGTCATCAAGACTTCGACACCCACTTCACCTCCGTATACATCGGCCACGCCTCCATTGACCGGACGTACCGGATTCAAAGGGTTGTCTGTCGGGTTGCGAAAAGCAATGAGGTCCGAAATATGATTAAAAAACCCGGTGACTCTGGTCCGTAACCGGTGGTCCCACCACCAGCCTTGGTATCCGAATTCATAGGACGCGATTTGTTCGGGTCTTACATCACTTGATCCTAGCGCGACAGTAGTCATCGGCGGCAATCCGGGAAGGATCAAATGATTCGACACATTGAGGCGAGCCTCGGCCGTTGTCGGAGGGCGATAGGCGAGAGAACCGGACAGCCGAAAGGCATGGTTCGCATTCACATGATAGACCAGCGCACCACGAGGCGACAGGGTGGGGCTGATGAAGGTATCGAGGTCATAACGCAGTCCGACGCTCATCTCCAATGAAGGAAGTACCAGCCAGTCCCCTTGCGCGTAGAGTCCGAGACGATTTTCCGCCGTGCGGCTTGTGAGAATGTTTGATGAATGAAGGATGTGCCGAAAGTTCGTACCGATGTTGAGGGTAAGGGTTTCACGTGGTGTGAATCGGTAGCGTGTTTCGAAGTCGTATGTGTTCTGGTGGTGTTCTTGATCCGTTCGTCCAAAGCGGTCGGTCAAAGAGGAAAGCGGGGCTAGTACCGGAGTGACTCCAAAATTGGCTTCTCCGAAGTGGCCGTTCCACCAGCCTCGAACGAGCAGGCCACGTTGTTCATAACTGACAAGTGCATATCCCTGGGAGAAATGACCGTCTGAGGTGGACGCCTCTCTTACGAACCCGTTATAGGGGTTCGCTCTTCCTACACCTGCCTCAGCCCGTATTTTCCCATCCCCAGACAGGCGATATTCGGCTAACCCGCCAATCCGTTGGCCATTCAGCGCCGGCGCGGTTTGGTCCGACCATCGCTGAGCTTGCTCGTGTCCGGCTGACAGACGATAGCCCCAATTCCCCACGGTGCCTGCTTGGACCATGCTGGCGAGTAGAGTGCCCACCTCACCGCCCGCTGTTTGCAGCGTGGTTCCTTTCATCTCTTCTGGGGACTTCGTGATGATGTTCACGACTCCGTCGAAGGCATTAAACCCGTACACAGCCGATGCCGGCCCCTTCAAGACTTCGATCCGTTTGATTTCCGCCAACGTGACGGGAAGAAGTTTCCATATGACATTTCCGGCTTGATCGAGATAGATGGACCGTCCGTCGACCAAAACCAGGAGCTTGTTCGCGAGCGCCTGATTATTTCCGCGTACGCTGACATTGAAGTCCACCGAGTTGGTCTGCATGACTTCCATTCCTGGGACTTGTCGGAGCAGCGTGGGAATGTCGGTCGCCCCTGAGCTCTTGATGTCTTCATCGGTGATGACGTAGACGTCAGAGGGAGCTTTGGAGATCGGTTGTTCATACCGGCTCGCGATGCTGACGGTTTCTTCTTTCAGGTAGAGCGATTCGTCCCGGATCTGTTGCTCCGTTACTGAGGAAGTCCGAGGGAGAGTGAACGAGGTCTCCGCCAAACCGCACAGTGGATCATTTAGCCAACAGACAGTCATGACAAGGATCGTGCTCCAGCTTCTGCTCATGCAAAGCAATGTCCTCGGATTGAATCCGGTACTCACGCCCGTCCTTCCATTTTCAGCAGAAGAGTTCATTCGAGAGATCGCCGACATTCAGGAATCGAGCTTGGCGAATTTACAGTAAGTCGAACATAGTATCTATATTTAGGAATGGATAGTATGTGGCTGCAGAAGTTCGACGGTTCTGTTTGAGTGATTTAGGGAAGAATGTGTGCTCGCTCATGGAGATATGAATCGAATTAGATACAGAATCTAATCGGATACAATCTTTCGATAGAGCGTCTCCCTTGCTTTTCTATCAGCTAAAGAAGCGTATCGTCGACCTCACCACATTGTGTTGGGAGCGTGGTCTTCGCGCATAGAAACGTCGGACACATCATGATGACAAGTGTTAATTACTGGGAGGGTCGTCAGCTAGGTTCTCTTGGAATGAAACTGGCAGGGCCACTACTCTTATCAATCACATGATTGAACCAGGAGGGTCGCTCCGTGGTCTATGGCATCTATTTCGATTTCGCCAGCGACCCCGTCGAGTAGCATCACGCTCATACTCGTATGAAAATCTTCGTAATCAAGTTGCTTTCTCATTAGGCTGGTCTTCGACTAGAATAGCCCTTCACGAATCGAAACCAGGGGTGTTCCCATGCAGGCGCGTATCCTCATTGTCGACGACGACCACGATATTCTCACTGCGCTCAAGAAGCGGTTGATCTGGATGGGGCATGAGGTGCTCACGGCTGAGGACGGCGAGCAGGGGCTGAGGCTGGCGGCAGAGGAGCAACCGGATCTGATGCTGCTGGATATCGAACTGCCGGGACTCAGCGGACTCGATGTTCTCAAACAGCTCGGTGAAAAACGTTCCGGCACTCCGCCACAGACTGTCCCGGAAGTGATCGTCATCACGGCATTCGGGACGATCGATCGAGCCGTGGAGGCGATACGGCTCGGGGCCTGCGATTTCCTGACGAAACCGTTTGAACCCGATCACCTCTCCATTGTGATCGAGAAGGCCATGGCACAGCTGGCCCTCACGCGTCAGATCGGTCTCCTGCAAGCAGAAGTGGGGGGACGGTATGAGCATGTGGTTGGGCAGAGTTCGCGCATGGTTGAGCTTTTGGACACGGCGCGGCGCGCCGCCGGTTCGTCCGCCACGGTGCTCTTACTGGGTGAAACAGGGACAGGCAAGGAAGTGATGGCACGCGCGCTGCATCGGTGGAGCCCGCGTGCCTCGAAGCCGTTTGTCGTCGTGAACTGCGCAGCGTTCCCCGAAAGCTTGCTGGAAAATGAGTTGTTCGGACATGAGAAGGGGGCCTACACCGGAGCGGTGAAACGTGAACCCGGAAAAATCGAAGCGGCAGAGGGCGGGACCGTCTTTCTCGATGAGATCGGCGATATGCCGGTGGGACTACAGACACGGCTGCTTCGCTTGTTGCAAGATCAGGAGTTCTACCGCGTGGGTGGGGCGCAACCGATTCGCACAGATGTGCGTTTTGTGGCCGCGACAAACAAGGATCTGAAAGAAGCCATTCAGGAGGGACTGTTTCGCGAGGATTTATTTTACCGCCTCAACGTTATCTCGCTCACCCTACCGCCCTTACGTCAACGAGTCGATGATCTCCCCCTCTTGGTGGAGCATTTTGTCCGCCGACATGGGGCGACGATGGGTCGGCGTTCGTTCGTCGTGAGTGAAGATGCGCTGGACCTGATTCGTGAGTATCATTGGCCCGGAAACGTGCGCGAGTTGGAAAACGTCCTGATCCGGGCCATCACCCTGTGCGAAGGGGACTGCATCGAGCCTGAACATCTCGGGATCACGATTCGAAGGAAGTTACCGGTTGAAACAAACTTGGCGGAGGAGAACAATCTGAACTACCATGCCGTGATGGAACTGTACAGCCGGAAAGTGATCGAAGAAGCTCTGCGGCGAACCGGGGGGCACCAAACGAAAGCGGCGGAGTTGCTCGGCTTGCAACGGACCTATCTGACCAGGCTCATCAAACAGAGAGGCGTCAGCATGAAGCCACCCACCATCTAATCTTCTCCTTGTGACGCTCTCACACCCCATGCGTTCCGGCGATCGGAACGAATTGAAGCAACGGCAATTCCTGTTTCGACACAGCCGTCTGTAGCACGAAGGAAAAGCAGCTCCCTTCACCGGGAGTTGTCTCAACCCAGAGCCGGCCGTGATGGAGTTCGACGAGTAACTTGGCGATCGTCAACCCAAGCCCAGCGCCCTTTGCCTGTTTTGGAGTAGCGGCAGCCCGATAGAACGGTTGAAAGACCTTTTCGATCTCCTCCGGAGCGAGACCCGGACCGACATCCCGCACGGAGATTTGGATCTCGCCGTTCCGCAGCGAAGTAACCTCGATGTCGATCCTGGAGTGTGACGGGCTGAATTTGATGGCATTATGAAGGAGGTTGAGGATGATCTGGTGCAACTTGTTGGGATCGGCGGACACAGAAGGAAGGTCGGATGGGAGGGAGATCACGATTCTCACTCGGCGTTCGGACGCGAGCGGGTGAAGGTCCTCGACCGCCTTGGCGATGACATTCCCCAGAGCCACCGGTTCCAGACGCAAAGACGCTTGGCCCATCTCGATGGTGGACAGATCCAGCAGCTCATCGATCAATCCCTGGAGGCGCGAGAGGTTGGCCTCCACACGGGCCAGCGAGCGCCGCTGATCGTCGGTGACGGCTCCGTCGATCCCATCCCGCACATTCGCCAAGTGGACTTTCATAGATGTCAGTGGTGTGCGGAGCTCATGTGATGCCGTGGAGACGAAAAAGGATTTTCGTCGGTCAAGTTCTTGGAGCTTGGCATTCGCGGCGACAAGCTCCTGTGTGCGCGCTTCAATGCGGCCCTCCAACGTGTGGGTCAGTTCACGCAACTCGTGCTCGCGTGCTTGCAACGTCATGGCCATGGCATTAAAGACTCCCGTGAGGGTCCCGATTTCATCGCCCGTGCGCCCCGCGACAGGCGGCACGGTTTCTCCGGCGGCGAGCTGGGTTGCCGCTTGCGTCAGCTCTCGCAACGGCGTGGTCATTCGTCGGGCCAACAGCAGCGCGATCAGCAGTCCGGCGGCCATGATGCTGATGGTGATCGCGGCCGCCTGCCACAACAATTGGCGCAAGACGTGCTGAAGGTGTGAGGTCGACAGCCCGACTTGCACAAGAGTCGGAGCGATAGTTCGCTGGATTGCTCCCGCATGCGGCCCGTCTACTCGTTCATCCAGTGTCAGGCCCAGGGCAGGATCTCGAGTCGTCATGAACAGGCGTTGTGGGACGCGAACGATGATGTCGTACACGATAGGGAGTTCGAATCCGCTTGCGATGCTCAGCAATTCTTCCAGGGTAAATTCAAGGTTGTGACGGAGTATGAGCCGGTCATCCTTGAGCTGGACGGCGCTGATGAGTGGGGCATCGGGCTCAGTGTGCAGCCGAGGAGGCCAGGTCACGTTCGTCAAAGAAAACCGACGCCGGCCGCTCGGCTGAACGGAGAACTGCTCCGCCCACGTGCCTTTGCCAAACCCTGCCTGGAGATCTCCGCCAGAAGAAATGACGGCTGCGTAGGCAACCGGATCGACAGCAAGAATTTCTTGAATCAGATGACTCAGCCGCTGTGTGTCGCCGGCCACGACGCTCAATCGACCCATGTGCGCTAGATGTTGCGCGAGGAGCGTTCCACTTTGCCTCAGGCCCTCAGCAGTCGATCGCACTTGCTGGTGAATAAACAGCCAGCCTAAGACGAGACAGGCGACGACCAAAATGACGGCCGTACCGAGGGCGAGCTTCGTTCTGAGGGTGAGAGAAAACGGAGATCGATTCAGAGTCAGGAGTTTCATCATGGCAGTTCGCCTAGAAACCGGTGCAAGCGGTCAGTGTCCTTTCGATGTGCGCTAGGGGATCAAATCCGACGCCGGACCTGGTTTCTGGGCCATCGCCCCTGGTCCACCAAAACGCTGATGTGCGAGGCGCATGGTCTCAGGAGATGGAGACAGGCCCAAATATTCGGCGGAGCTCACGTTCACGGCTAATTGTGGCTGTTCGGGCGCCTGCATGGAACTCGTTGCCGTGTTGGGTTCCTTGAGCCGCGCCTGCGCGATCCGCGCGGCTTGCTGCCCCACCGTCCAGGCATCGACCACCAGTGCACCCAGCGCACCTTGTTGGACCAGTGTGGACGAGAAGGTAAAGAGCGGCACTTTCGCATCAAGCGTCGATTCCAAGTAAAACGGAATGGTCGATTCGGAGATGACGGTCTGATCCTGAATCAGCCAGAGTGTGTCGATCGTGGGCAGTAACCTTCGAACTGCTTGAGGAATGTCGTCTTGTCCACGGATCGCAACAGCCACGAGCTCAAGTCCCTGCTGTTTTGCGGCACGATGCGCGTCACGGATAAAGGTCCCGCTGTGTTCTTCGTCGTAGAGGACACCGATCCGACGACGATGGGGTATGACCGAACGTAGCGCGGTCAGTTGAGCCTCCGGTGGGGTGCGAACCGCAATGCCGGTCATGTTCGAGGCAGGGAGCCCATGCGCGTCAGGGTTGAGCACCAGACAGAACACCACCGGTTGGTCGAAAATTTCCAATTTCGCGGCCATGGCCGCCTTGAGTCCGACGGCCAGGATCAGATCAGGAGGCGCAGCGCGTAAGGACTTGCCGATTTCCCGTCCTCGTGTCAGCTGGCCGCTGAGGTTGTACTCCCGCACCTTGGTTGTAGCGGGGATGGCTGCTTTGAAGCCCTGAACGGCTTGTTCGTAGTAGGGCAGCTCCGAAGATTGGAGGATAGCAATTTCTGACGCGTTCACAGAGCTGGATAGGCTCGTGAGCCATAGCAGGAAGAGAAGAGAAAATACAGGCATCATGAGGTTACCGTGCTCTGTTGAGCCAAAATTTCATCATAACGCATTCTCTCCGAGGACTGCCAATATTCCCGAGCTCGAAAGGGATGAGAGTGTGATGAATGCTTGTTAAGCAACTCTTGGGCCACGGAATCTGCGTGCGAGGAATGGTTCACAGCTTCACCGTAAGCCACCCCATTACCCGCGTTCCAAGAAGGTCGCCGAGCGGGTGCTCGCGGTGGGTATCGTTCAGAGCATTGAACACGGAAAGTGCCAATTCGGCTTCGCGCCGATAGCCATCAGCCACTTCTTCCCGCCAGAAGCGATAGGCGGCGCGCACATTCAGGAGCTGGTAGTGGCCGATCCTGGTGTCGGGAGGCACGACGCCGAAAGACGTAAAGTTCAGGAACGCTGGGGAAAGAGGGTACGTCGCGCCGCCGACGTAGTGATAAGCGATCTCGCCGCTGAGCCCGTTCTCCCACTGTCCGCGGAGGCCTGCATTCCACTTGAATCTCGGCGCGGCCCGTTGAGCGGTTCCCCCGAACGTCTGGCCGATCTCCTGGTATGCCATGTTGCCGAACCCGCTCAACCATTTCGCCGCGAGGAATTCCAGACCAGCCTCGCCGCCATAGATGTCGGCGACTCCGCCTTGGACGTTTCCCTCGACCGTCTGGAGGATCAGGTCGGAGATGTGATTGAAAAATCCGGCGGTGCGGACCTTGAGCCGGTGTTGGAAGTACCATCCTTGATACGCCAGTTCGTAGGAAACGATTTTCTCAGGATCGAGATTCCTGTCGCCCTGTATGCTGGTTGATGTTGTTGGCGGAAAGGGAGGAGGGAGGTTAATTGTGACAGTACTTGCCGCATAGGTTTCAAACATCGTCGGTGGACGGTATCCCACAGCCGCTGTGGCGCGGACAGAGTGGTTCGGGAGCGGCGTAAAGATCAGAGAGCCTCGAGGGCTGATGGTCGGATGGATAAACGTATCGAGGTCGTAGCGCAAGCCGCCGACAAGTTGGAGCCATGCTGAGGGCTTCCATTCATTCTGAAGATAGAATCCCATCCGGTCCTCGGTCCGAAACCGATCGATAAAGTTGCTGGACAATGTATTATGCCGATAATTGATTCCCAAGGTGAGGCGATAGGTGTCTCCAAGTGTGATTCCGCGCTGAGCTTCGATATTGTAGGTATTGCCTTGCATGTTCTGATTCGGATTGAAGTTTCTGTCGGTGAAGGACAGGAAAGGTGCGAGAAGTGGAGTGGTGGTAACTGGTCCGTTAATATCGTATCGGTTCCAAAACGCCCGAACAAAGAAGTTGGGTTGGTCGTAGCTGGCATGGGCGTAGCCAAGAGCCGGCACGCCAGTGTTCACGACCTCTGCCGTGACGTTGCCGTCGAAGTCCTTCACATCGACGAGTCCACCTGAAAAGGAGAGCTTGGAGTCGCCGGAGAGCGCGTACTCGGTGTGCACGTTGAACTTGTCGTCACGAAAGGCCGGGGCGTTGCGGTTTCGCCACTGCTGGTTCTGATCGTGCCCATAGGACAGACGGTAACTGAATTGCTGATGGCGGTTGGCGTAGACGGCCGCGCTGCGGAGGGTGCCGTATTCCCCGCCGCCCACCTGTACCGTGGCGCCCTTTATCTCATCCGGTGACTTGGTAATGATGTTGATTACCCCGTCGAACGCATTGAACCCATAGAGCACCGATGCGGGCCCCTTCAGCACCTCGATCCGTTTGATCTCCGGCAAGGTGATGGGAATTGCCTGCCAGAAGTTGACTCCCTGGACGTCCACATAAATCGAGCGTCCGTCAACCATGAGCAGCAGTTTGTTCGCGCTGAGCTGGTTATTTCCGCGGACACTGACGTTAAAGTCTGCGCCGGTGACCTGTATCACCTCCATGCCTGGAATACGGCGGAGGATGGTGGGCAGGTCGAGCGCGCCGGACTGCCGGATGTCTTCATCGGTAATAATGTAGACATCGGAGGGGGCTTTTGATATCGGCTGTTCGTACCGACTGGCGATGCTGACGGTTTCTTCCTTTAGGTAGAGTGCTTCTTCCTGGAGCTGCTTGTCCATTGCAGAGGACGTCCGAGGAATGGGAATAGAAGTCTCAGCCTCAGCGTAAAGTGGAAGACTCCACTGCCAGATCACAATTACAATACTTGTCACCCATCGTATGACCGTACGGGCTAACGGTTGCGGCATGGCTCAGTGCGTACTCCCAGCATTCTCCCTCAGCTCCGTACACCCTCAAGATTTCTATTTTGAGGCGATCAAGGAGCCGATATTTACATTGAATCAAAGTGCATAGTCTAGGTGTAGGAGAATACTGCCGTCGGGGTTGATGCATGCTATTCACCGATGGCTTCTCATGGCCTCCTTGTCGGGTGCATCAGGACCGAATGTCCTCGTTTTTCTGATCAGATGAATCCAATTAGATACTGAATCCGTTTGGATACATGTTCTGTGTAACAGCGCCTCTTTAGCCCTTTGATGAGATTTCTCTTCTGGCCGGGAAGCGTTTCGTTGCTCTCTTTTTTTCGCGTTCACGAGCGCGGTGTCAGCAGTTTAAGCAATCAGAGCACATCATGATGATTGGTAAGAGTTGTGAAGGATCGAACGAGGATTTCCGGAATGATTCTGGCATTGCAGTTGCTACCATCAATCCCAGGCCGCGGCCGGACTGGATTGCCCTATCCAGCCCATCTCCTTGTGAGGCCCCGGCCTGGACTGGCGAGTCCGGCGGTGATTTCCCATTATCACCGCCGGGCGTCGTCGTGATCCGTGGCAAGGACACGACATGGCGGAACGAGAATAGACCTGAGACCTATCGTAATGGAGTCCACGTACAGCATCTCAATGGAAGGGAGTGCTTCCATGGCTATCACAGTGCTGTTGAGGTTCATGCTGCTCGTCTGCGGTGTGCTCGTGGCCGCACCCGTGCAGGTGATGGTGTAATTGGCTGCAAGCAAAGATTCTCCATGCCGGATCAGAGTGACCATCGCAATCAGCAGACAAGGATGGGCGAAAAACCTATCACGATCAAGTGAACGGCGTGTGGGCCACAAGGCCGCTGACGAACGTATTCTGAGAAAAGGGGATGAGGTCGCATGAATGTGAAGGGGTTCATCATGGAAGACGATCATGGAAAGGAGTTCGTCGTGGTATGCGAGAAGCCGTATAAGCAGCCGGGGAAAGTCTTCGCTCTCAGGGGCTGGCAACGACGGCGGATGGTTCCGCTGCAATGTACAGGGCAAGAGCTTTGCGAAATCACCGGGGGAGTGCTGATGACACTCGATGACTTGTGTCAAAGCCTCCGGAGGGGGTGAGGATTCACCAGGTAGAACCCTTGCCCATTCTGGCTTGGTAAGGGGGGCTCGCGCAGGAGGCGCGGGCGACTGTTGTGCCGGTACAGTGCCTGCATCGTTCATCATTCATTAACCAAATGGATATCTATTGATGGAGCGATCGATTCAACTACAAGAACGAGCTCGTGTGGTTCTGATCGACGATTCGAGTTTTGTACTTGAAGGGCTACAGGTGGTTCTGTCGAAGAGTCGTCGCATCCTCGTCACCGGCACCGCGCGCACCGAACAGGAGGCCGTCACTCTTGTGCGGACCTGTCAGCCGGATGTGGTGGTCTTGGATGTTCGGGTGGGGCCAACGAGTGGCATCACTCTCTGCAGGGTCATCCGCGAATCGTATCCGAACACCGCCATTCTCTTCTTCACCAGTGATGACGACAGGCACACCCTGAAGTCTGCCATTCTTGCCGGCGCCCAGGGCTAC
>ERZ1292630.3577-Hain-H41-02um-R3-3577-length-13564-cov-6_pt1 | contig 13564 bp, 4 predicted proteins | sample MGYA00564408_ERZ1292630 | MGnify/ENA primary metagenome ERZ1292630 (study PRJEB36523, sample SAMEA6512641) | groundwater metagenome | collected 2019-01-08 | study: AquaDiva: Metagenomics assemblies of 32 groundwater samples | reverse complement strand
CAAGCTGAAGCGGCGGATCCGCAACCACACCTTGTCCAGCAACCCGTACCTCAAGCTGTTGATCAAGCTGTACAAGTTCCTCGCGAAGCGCACCACCAGCCGTTTCAACAAGACGGTCCATCAGCGCCTGCTGAAGAGCCGCTCGAACCGCGCCCCGATTTCCCTCAGCCGCCTTGCCACCGTGATCACTCGCAAGACGTGCTGGATGGACCTCACGAAGGCGAAGGCGCCGATCGCGGTCATCGTCGGCGACGTCCTTGATGACATCCGTCACGTGAAGATCCCCGCGATGCGCGTGTGCGCGCTCCGCTTCTCCCGCAGCGCCCGTCAGCGCATTGTGGGCGCAGGCGGCGAGTGCCTCACCTTCGACCAGCTGGCCATGCTGGCACCCAGCGGCAAGAACACCTTCCTGGTGCGTGGTCGCAAGAGCGGACGCGAGTCCGTCAAGCACTTCGGCGCGGCCGGCGTTCCTGGCTCGCACGTCAAGCCGCGCGTCACCAGCCGCGGCGCGGAGGTGTCCCGCGGCCGCCGCAGCGGCAAGGGCTACAAGCGCGCGTCGTTCAAGCATCGTCAGGAGTAAGGCGACCGTCGTGGCGGGGGAGGTTGGTGCATCCCCCCAATGGGCACTGCGGTGATGTTTGTCCCCTCCACACTTTTTGGTTAGCGCAGCTTGAGTGGCCGTGCCGCACTGAGGCCGGCTGTGGCTGCGCCAGTAACAAGTGGCCGATGCGACCTGCACAGGCTGCACAGCGTCCCCCCCTCTTGAACGGTCGCCCTTGGTCCTTCTCCCTCGCACCCCGCCACAGGAACACCAACACCCGCACCTACTCACCCCCGCACCCACTCACCCGCACCTACTAGTAGGTACTCACCGCGATGGCCGCCGCTAAGGGGAACCGTCTGCGCCACAATCAGAAACTGCTCCACAACGAGTTCCTCCGCTCCGAGAACGGCTACGTCTTCATTCACCAAGCGGACGGCAACGTGGTCCTCTACGATGGTAACCGCCAGGCGATCTGGTCAAGCAACACGGCAGGGCAGCCGTCCCACGAGCTCGTCATGCAAGCCGACGGCAACTTCGTGCTCTACGCGCACGGGAACAGGCCCCTGTGGGCGACGAACACCGATCGCTCCGGAAGCGAATTCGTGGTGGTCCAAAACGACGGAAACGTTGTGATTTACGCGCCGGGAGGTCGGCCAACGTTTTCGACGCAGACCAACGGCCGCGGCCAGCCGGGCCCCCGCGACCACCTCTTCGGAGATTCACGACTTCGCCACAACGAAGAAGTGCGCTCTCGCGCGGGACACCGGTTCGTTCACCAGTCTGACGGCAACGTGGTATTGTACAACCCCGCGGGTCAGCCCACGTGGTCGACCAACACCAACGGCCAGCCTTCCCACGAACTGATCTTCCAAGACGACGGCAATTTGGTTCTCTACGCCCAAGGCAACCGTCCGATCTGGGCGTCGAACTCAAACAACTCTGGCGCCCAGTTCGCCGTGATGCAAGAAGACGGGAACTTCGTTCTCTACGCCCCTGGAAATCGCCCCGTGTGGGCTACCAATACCGCGGGTCACGCAGCGCCTCCCCCGCAGCAGTACGGTGGCGTTCCCCCGCAGCAGCAATACGGTGGCGCCCCGCCGCAGCAGCAGCCACAGCTCGGCGCCATGTACATGGGGGGCGCACCACAGCAGGCGCAGGACCGCCTCCACCACCACCACAAGCTGCACCCCGACCAGCGCCTCACGGCGGGGGGCTACTCGTTGGTTCACCAACGTGACGGCAACGTTGTTCTGTACAATCGGTCGAACGCGCCCGTCTGGGCCACCAATACCAACGGTCAGCCGACGCAAGAATTTGTGATGCAGGCGGACGGTAACTTGGTCCTTTATGCCCAAGGTGGCCGCCCGGTTTGGGCAAGCAACACGTGCAACGTCGGCGCTCAATTCGTTGTGATGCAGAGTGACGGCAACCTGGTGATCTACAATCACAGCAACCAGCCGGTTTGGGCATCGAACACGCAGAACAAGTGATCATCTCGAAGGCGTGGTGCGTTCTGTGCCTTGTGTCAACCGGGATGGGATCGTGGATGTCGGTGGCAGTTGTCTCTGACGGATAATTTCCGATGCGAACGAAAAGGGAAAGGGGACACCGGGGCTGCATTAACGTTGTGGCTGACAATCGATAACGCGCGTTGACGAAAGATGCCAAGCCACGGAGGGACACAATGCACCGAAATGTTTGGGTTGAACTACCGATCCGCTCGAAAAGCCGACTCGGAAAAACAGTGACTATTACCATAAGAAGATGTTCGCCGGCGATTTGTTTCATGCGTCGCTACACGTGCGAGAACGGTCCACCCAACAGCTCCGCACGCTGCTGCTGCTGCCCCCCGGTGGCTCGGCGGGCCGTGAGGGGCTCAGCTCCGCCTCGGATGATGACGCCGGCGACGTGTTTCAATTGCTCATTCACGTGTTTGCGTCGGCGTTCGGCCTCATTCCGCTACCTTCGTCTCCGCAGGAAGGCCGATCCGTTCACCGTTCCGCAACGGAGCTCGCGGCGCTCGACATTTGGCAGGAGGCTGCCCTCGACACGCTCGAGGCTGCGGCGGGCACTGGCTGTGGAAGCGATTCTGTCCTTCAGCGGTGTTGTGGCTTGCCACCGGGCTTCGGGTTGCACGCCTCGTTGTCGCTGGTCGTTCTGGAGCTGCTCACCGTTGCGGATATGGGCACCTGTGCGGCCGCGGTCATGGTCGTTCCTGGCCAAGCACCGTCGCGTCGCGAAGTTCCCCTCTCATTTCGCCTACGCGCTGCCGCTGTGTGCACGACGCTGTTGCGCTGCTGCGGCGACGTCGCACCGGCACTCGTCATGACCATGCTTCCAGGCGTGGCATCGCGGCTCGGCCGGTGGATCGCGCGCAGCCCTCCGGCGGGCTCGTGCGGAGTGGCCCCTCTGGTTGATGCAGACGGCGACCTTCCGAGCCGGGGCGGCAACGAGGCGCTCGCGGTGGTACTGATCGACCTGCTGGCCGCAACCGTCGCAATATGTTTTCCGGCCCAGCTGTCTAGGCCCCGTCTTGGAGAAGGGCACGTCGATTGGCGACGAGGCATCGAGCGCGCGAGCCGTCCGCGTGCGGGGGAGCCCAGCGGCAATTCACAACCGTCACCGTCCATGGCCGCCAACTTACTGAGGGTTCTTGGGGACCCTCTTGCACGCGTCCGTCAGCACGTGTCGTCGGCTGAACGGCGGCCCTTTGCGACGCCCGTCACCCGAGCCTTGATCGCACTGACGGTTAACATCATCGCGGCGAACAGCAGTGACTCCGCCCTCGGGGATGCCGATCAACCGTTGAAGCAGGCGGCAATGACCGCGCTGTGCGTCCTGTGCTTGTGTTCCGGCGCGGTGGAAGTCATCACGGAGCTGAACGACTCGGTTCAATCCATCCTGGGCTCTGCCCTTAGCACTTGCTCGTACGAGTCGGTGATCGGTCGTGACTCGCGCGAGAGGTTGGCCCTCGCTTGTGGAAAGCAGAATTTGCGTGGCGCCATTCTCGGCGCCGCGAGGGACTGTTCGATGTCCCTGGTGGCAGCCGACTGGCTTGACATGGCGATGGACGCTTTCACCAGCGTCATGCGAAATGACGCTCCGCTGTCGGTGGACAACTGTCTGATTATCGCCTCCGTCGGCCGACGACAAAGCTCAAGTGGAACTGCGTTGCGACGCAGCGGAATGTCGCCTGATGTTGCACGCCGGGTGGCACTACTGCAGCCCGGTGATCGACTGCCCATACTATGGCTTGTGGACCTGTCCTTGGACATTTTGACACAATCACGGCCTTCGCTCGACAGAATTCTCGACTTGCTGGTAGACGAGCTTGGCCCACGTGTCGCGGACTGGCTGGACTATGGGCGGCATGCCGCCGCCATTTACATCGCTGGCGCAATAACTCTGTGGTGCGCGATGGCCCATCGAGATGGCGAATCGTCGGGCGTATTCCTGGTCACATCTGGCGTGTGGCCGTCGTTGTGGCACGACCTACTGAGGCCTACCCATGTCTGGGACATCGACTTGGACGCCCAGCTGTGCACCACATCACAGCTGCATCACCGGGCGTCGCTGCTGATAGTTGCGATCCACGTTCTGACGTTGTTGGGACCAGCCATCGCGTCGCCCGAGGGCAACTCATTGACTCTCGGCGTTGGGGCACAGCGTTTCTTCGCCGACGTGACCTTCGACTTGCTTTACCAAGTCGAGTGTGCTTTGAGTGAAACCGTGCGGCTGGCCGCTGCCCGTTGTGTCGGTGCGCTCGCGGCCGTGGCGTTTCCGCAGGAAGCGATGCCCGTGCTGCGGCTGCTTGCCGAGACGCACGAGCATGTCATCGAGGCCGCGTCCGCTGATGTTCGCTACAATGCACGGGGCAATGAGGTTTCTCGGGGATTGCTAGTCTTGACCGCGGTCATGAAGCTGGTCTTTTTTGACATTCGGAAGGGACGCCAGATCGTGTTGCCTCCAGGGGCGCGGCCGCTTGCGTCGAGCGGCGCCCTGGCGGAGTGGTCGTCCGCGAGCAGCGGCGTGGGGGGCGGACTGTTCCTCGCATCCGTCAGCGTGGCCATTCGCGACCCGTCATCCAACGTTGACTGCGGCACCACCACGTGGGCGCTGGGGGACATGAGCCGCTGCTGCGACCTCGCCACGACGGTGGGGCTGTTTGTGTCAGAACACCCCGCCGCGACGGGCACAATGAACCTGTTGCGATACTGCGTCAGCGTGGCTTGGATGGCGCAGCGGTGTGTCGACGTTTCTTTGTGTGGGGTGCGCATGATTCCATCCGAACCAGACTCGCACGGCTTCGTCGAGCCCAGTTCGCACAGCTACGCTGAGAGGCTCCCGTCGGCTCTCGAAAGAATGCACAAGTGGCTGCGGCGCGTGGCGACTGACTGCGCGCAGTTGGGGGCGCCGGCTCACGCGGCGGCCGGGGCGCGACAGTTGGCGCGGAGTCCGATCGACGAGACGTCCGCCCTCGAGGTGTGCTCCCTCGCGCTGTTCGCCATGGCGTCCACCATTCCCGACCTTCCAACCGCCGGATGTGACCCGACTGACGGCGCACCTGCACACAAGACGGTTCTTGCCATCGGCCAGCCGTACTGGACCACCGTATTCGCAGTGTACGAGACACTGATCCCGGCGCTGGTGGCGATGCGGCGACCCGGCGGTGCTGCGCACGACGATGGGGACGGGCGCGTCGCTTCCGAGGGCAGCCAAGGAGTGGCCGAACTGCTTCTTCTCTTTGAGTCGTTGTTTCCGGCATCGATCGACGCAGCGGTCGGCGACGCTCCGCGCCACGTGATCTACCAACGTCGGTTGCAGCTGCCAAGCACCGCAGCCCGCCGGGAACTACGTCAGTGCAGCTTCCGGGCCGTTGACCCAACGTTGGTCGCCGCAGTCGACGTCATGCGTGGCCTCGCGCGACTGGCGCCTACGTTCATCGCTCAGCGCGTCGCGACCGTCGCGGCGAGGCTCGTCCTGCTGCGCTGGCTATTCCACCTCGTGGCGTGGAACCAACGTGAACAAAAAGCCCGCCGCAGCCGCGCGAATGCGGCGCTGACCATCGACGACCTCGATGACTCTCGCTTGCCGTCGGCTCTTTTGGCGGTGCGCGAGAGTATCGGCGACTTGTTGACGGCGCTGAGAGCGGCTCCGTCGATGTGCCCGCAAACCCTGAGCCATCTCGCAGACGTGGCGACAGTTGTTCGTGCCACCCATCACGGTGGTGGTGATCCTTGACCGTTACTATTTTTTCGCATTCTGATTCTCACCCTGAACGGGGGGTCGCATCTACCGTACCCCCCGCTGTAGAACGCCATCTTATTTCACGTCAGCGCACTTTCTGGAGCCCTCCACCATTTTTCAATGGCTGAGCTGTCGTTCGACTCCGTCGCGAAGCCAGTGCCCAAGGCAGGCCGGCGGGCCGCTTCGGGTGGTGCGTCTGCCGCCTCCATCGCCATGCTGCCCGCCGGGGGGCCACCCGCCGCTCCTCGTTCCACGTCGGCCGCGGTGTCGTTGCGAGGCGACTCGGTCGCCACACCGGGCGCCACGTCGTTCGGCAACGCCTCGTTCGACCATGATGACGCTGCCCCGTACGACGACAACATGGCCACCGCCTTCGCCGGAGGTGGTGCATTGGAATCCGCGCGGCCGTCCGCACAGGCCGCTCCGTTCCCGGTGCCAGCGGATATCGTTCTCGCTGTCCCTCCCTGGTATGAACCGATCCCTGGGCAATCGACGCCGGCTGCCCTTCCAATGAGCATGCCGATGCGTTCGCAAGCTGCGGAGGACCCGCTGCCGTGGCTGGACACGGTCGAAGGTGCTGCCTCGCCGCTGCCGTCGCAGAGAGTGACCAGCGCTGTCGCGAGGCCGATGACACCGCCCGCTGAGCAACATCGCAAGCTCCTAGCAGAGCTGCAACTGCTGAATGCAGCTTACGCCTCAACAGAGTCCGAAATCCAGGGGCATCGTGACACGAGACGTCACGCGGTGGCGGCGTCCGCGGGGCGCAAGTCGCAGGCAGTGGACGCTGAGTTCCGTCAGCGTGAAATAGGTCGACGTCGGGGAGACGAGGCCAAAGTGTACTTGGAGACGGGACTCGTCAAGTTGCGTGCTCAGACCCTCTGCGACATCGAGGACGGCCGCCAAGCGATTGCCGCTCGCTTTCAGCAGCAGCATCTTGCCGCGCTCAAATTGTGGGAGCAAACCCTTGGGTCGCTCGAAGCGGAGGTTGCTGAAGTGCAGCGGTGCCGAGAACTGCTCAAGACCGACTCGCTGAGGCCGGACGCTTTAGCCCTTCACGTCTTGGATGCGCCGACGGTTGGCGAGAAGCTGCAAACGTCGCGCCGCCTTGCACGTGGCTGCATCGATAGAGCATGCGAGGTCATTTCGCATCGCGTTAGAAATTTTGTTCAGGTTGAGACGTCGAGAGTGGTCACTGACTTATGGGCCGAACGACGAGCGGCACGCGACGAGCAAAGGGCAACACGCTGCCAATCCCTGCAAAGCTTTCTTGCTCTCCAACTGCAGCGTCGGCAAGAGTGCTCAGTGCGTCGCTCTGCGCAGCGTGACGTTGACTTTGAACAGAGTCGTACCATGCTGCGCAGCGGCGTGGCGAATATGCTCAAGCGCTCCCACGACCGGTTCGTCGACGTTCAACGCACACTGAGCGCATCGATCGCGGAGGTCGAATTGCTGTTCAACGGTCACCGTGATCGACGGGAGAAAATGTTCGTGGAAAAGGCGACGGCGATCTCACAGGACGACGATGCTGCCTTTCGCGCGCAGCTCCACGAAAGTGTGCATCGGGGAGAAGCGACGCGCATCGCAGCTCAAGCTATTTTCGCTGCCGCCCAGACACCACTACTTTGCAGGTCGCTCCAATCCGCGAAAAAGGTCGGCACGCTGCAGGGCGATGCTCAGCGTGCGATGCAAACAGGAGTGACAAACGAAGTTGACCGTCTCCAAGCGGAAGTCGCCCGACGAATATCGGCGGTGCATGACCTCGACGGTGATGCACGCCGGGATGACTCTGGCTCCCTTCGATTCACTGCGCTATGGTCGGCGGTTCAGCGGGTCGCAGAAGACACGCAGCGGCAACGAGTCGCGGCGGCCACGCAACTCATTGCTCTCAGCCAACGGCTGCAACGCTTCGTTGAAGAGTCCCTCTCATCGGAGTTGGCCGTCGCCCACAGCGATCAAATGGCAGCGCAGCGGATTCAAACCTGTTGGGATGCAGAACTGCGCAAAATGTGGTCCGACTTTTCGTGGTGTTCAGCAAAAGCGCAGGGCCAAGCATCTGCCACCCCAGCTGGTCTTCTCCTGCAGTGGATGGCAGGACCCTTGTCCGCAGTCCAGGCAGCGGCTTTACAAGCCTCAGACGCGCTGCGTGATGTCGCCGCGTCACTCGCCTCGTCATTCGCGCTACTTCAGCAGCAGGACGCCGACGGGGACCGCACCATGTGTGACTTCCATGCGCAAGTTCGCGCTGCCCTCAACGCATTTTCCTCGCTACTCAGTGCATCGGACGGTTACGTCGACGCAGTGCAGCAGCACTCGGTCATTGAGGCCCAGTTGTTAGTGGAGCAGACGGTGCTGGCAGGTCAGCAGCTGCAGTTGCGGGACGCGTTGGCCACCACCGCCAAGTGCGCCGTGCTGATGGAAGCAGCGGCTCGAACGGCAGCCGAGAAGCGCGCGAACGCCACCCAACAGTTGAACGAACTCCGTCACGAAGAGCATCGCCTATTGACGGATCACGCGGCAGCCATGCGGCGACACCCACCGCCCGCGCAAGAGCCACCGATCGGCGCCCCCAGTCAGCGTCCTGCCGCATTGTACGTCGCGAAGGGTCCAATCGCTCTCAGTAATGCAATGCTCCCTTCGGCACTGAAGCCAGTACCCGCGAGAAAATTTGGAAGCGGCGAATTCATGGCGGCGGCCGAACGAGGGGACGCCACGTCCTCGTCTGCGTACGACGCCGATCGTTCGTCGCAACAGAGCTTGATACAACTTAGAACGGCCACTCGACCGGCACAAGACCACTCACACGCCCTCTAGATGTCCGCGTCGCTTTGCGCGCCAAAGTAAACTAAACTGTAGCAAAGTAACTTACAAACACTAAAGTGTGCCTTTTGCATCCACTGGCAGCGTCCCCACCACCACCAGGACGCTTTCCGACGATCCGAATGCGTCGACGACCGTCCAAACTACCCCTCCCCGGTCGTCAAGCGGTGACGCCGCTTCCAACGGTGAGGGAAGCGCCGTTGAGTGCTCTGACCCACGAAGGGGGCGGGGGGGCGGCCGACCACACCGATGAGGAAATTTTGTACGCACACGCCGTGACACTCGTTGGCGAAACGACCCCGCCCCCACCTGCCGTGCGAGGCCCCAGTACGCAAGGTGGCCACCGAGCCGCGCCCGGTCGCCGTGGTGGAGCGGAGGAAGGCTTGTCACCGGAATCGCGCGTCGTGATCGCCGCGGCGAATATCAGCGCGCTCAAGGCCGCGGCACGGGACATTGCCTCACTATACTGCCGGGAGGCGACTCGCGGGCACGCCTTGGTGAGGAGTGTTTCCTCTGGCCCCTCCACAACGCTTTCGTCCCTGCCGGGTAAGGGTATTGGTTCCTCCCTCCTCGCCTTGTCCGACGAGCGAAATCGCGAAGCGGAGGCATCCGTATTCGACAACGCCGTTTTGGAGCGCAAAGTAGACGTGGACTTGTTGAAGCAGCAGCACGCCAGGGGCCGCACGCTGCTCGCCAACAGCAGTGCGGCGCACATTGAGAGCAAACAAATTGACATTCACCGTCAGCTACACGAGCACAGCGGTGCGGAGATCACCAACCATGCCGTCGCCATTCCCTTTGTGTCGTCCCGAGCGCTCGTCCAGCGCAAGGGTGACGTCTTGTCCGTCGCCGATGCTCGCCAGCGTCTCAAGGAGTCCGAGGAGCGTCTGGCGAACACCCAATACAACGACCCGGCGTATGCCGCTCGACGGTCCCGCATTTTGGCGGCGTACCAGGCGGCGACAGCGCACGAAGCGTCCATGACCACTGCGGCTGCAAAGGAGGAGACCCAGAAGACAAATGAAATCGCCCAGCGCCGGCCCATGATGGTGATGCTGACGGAGCGCAAGGCGGAGCTGCATCGTTTGGTTCGTCAATGTGACCATCCTCGCCAGCTGCTACAGCCGCTGCTCAGTCTGGCGGAGGAGCTGTGCGCATGTGAAATGCGGTCCCTTCAACGTTTCCACCACGGCGACGCCCTGTCACGACAACTCCAGGAAGTATGGGACAAGCTTGAAACGCTTCAGCTGGCCACCGGACGAGCCTCGCCGGCCGAAATCGCCGACCTTAAGTCTTCACTGGATTTTTTCGCGTCTGAGCGCGAGTTTCTTTACCAGCAAGCCAAATTGGGGGGGGGCAATCGGGCCATGTTGGCGGTATCGCCGGCAGGCGACCGTCGGGCCTTACCACAAGTCGCAACGGAAGAAAACGGCGATGCCGAGTGCAGGCGACTGCGGGTCCGCCTCGTGCAAGGGACTCACGAGCGCAACACCATGGCCTTCCGCATTGTCGCGTTGCGACGCCGACTGGAAAGACTTGAGAATCGAACGATGCAATCGGAAGATTTAGTTGCCGCGGCGCAAATCCATTTACATCGCGTGCACGCTCGGTATCTCACCGCGCTCGAGGAGGCCACGGGCGGAGGCAAGCGCGACACGCTTTCGCAGCAGGTCACGGAGCTGGAAAAACAGATCGCGAAGCGCCGTGTGTATGCTGCCAGTGAGGCGTCGCCCCTTCGCGTCACCCTGGAACGCCTCAAGCAGGAAAGAGAAACATTCGTCAAGGCGGCCATTCGGGGCAGCGGCGTGGTGAAGGTATCCGAAGGGGCGCGGCAAGTGTTCGCGGCCTTTCTGGAGTCCTGCCACGACGCCCTGTACGGGGCCGTCGACGACATGGTGGACTCCCTCGTGACGGACACGGCACCGTTCATCGACGAGGACCTGGCGTGGCGATGGGCCACGCGGGACGACCCCGTGATGCAGGCCGTCGCGAACCGCTTGACGAAACTTCCGACGTTGGGAGCCGTGTTCACGGGTAGCTCCCAGATTCTGAAGTCCAACTGGATCCACGTCAATCGTACGATCGCGGAGGGTGCGAAGGCGATCTTTTCAGAGTTTGCCGACAGCGCCACCGCAATGGAGGAAGGACGCGAACGCGAAAAGGCCCTTCAAACGGAAGTTCGCCGACTGCACGAAATGATAGCGGAGCTGTCTCGCGTGACCACCCAGCAGTCCCTTAAGTTGTCCGAGGCAACAAGCCGCGCATCCGTGGAACCGACTGTGGATGCGCTTCTCGCTGCCAGTCCAAAGGGAAGCAGATCGCGGGGCGCCATCCGAGCGATGGCTGTGGCCTCACCACCAACAGCCTCGGCGGGAAAACCTGACTCCCGGTTACCGTCAGTCGCGACCGCCACTCCTGCAAGCAAGTCATTGCTACCTCCTACCGACGCGAACGAGGAACAGGACACCGCTGCGGCCACCATCTCGTTGTTGGCGAATCGCACTCGCGAATTGGGAATACTCGTCGCGCAGAGGGACTCAACAATCTCCGAACTGCGCGCACAGCTCGGCGCGGCCATTGCCTCCGAGGCCGTGGCAGTGGCGTCCCCAACATCGGAGCCAGCCGGCGTTCCGACTTCCGCGACGCGTCCCACGCTCGTGATTCACCCCAGGCCCATGGCGAGTCGCAACCAGCCAGGCGGGGACGACGGCAGCACCCACACGCCACTGCCGGCAGCACACGTTGTTTCACCGGGGACATTTGGTCCCACCGACGCGTTCAACTCAACTCGTCAAGGCATCCGCGCGAATAGCCTTGACGCCGAACGCACCGTCGGGTCCCCCGGCACACCAGCGGTATTCATCCTTTCACAGGCCCGGCACGAGACGAACTGGCGTCTGGGCTCAGAAACCCCTCCGCCAAGCGGCCGACCGGACGTCACCCCACTGAAGCCTGAGCGTGCTGCGTCATTACGGCCCACTGACATTGATGCACTCCAGTGCCAAGCCAAGGAAGGCCCCAACTCTCCAGCGTCTCCAGCAACCTCTACAGGGTTACCAGTCGCCGACCCAGCAGCGCCCCCACGGCCATCAGTCGCGACGTCGTCAGGTTCGCCATCGCGAAGCCAGCAAGTGCCACAGGGCCGCAACTCGGCTGCATCACTCGCGCCACCGGAATCGCATCACATCTCAACCAGAAAACCGGTCAGATTAGCAGCAGATTCCAACAGCAAAACTATCACCGGTGGAACAGCCGCGCCGATCGACAAGCGCTCTGCCGAGATGACCCACTCACCAACCGAGGACCGCTCAGGGCCGCAAGGGAGCGGCGAAGCGAAGCCGGCCCGGTCAGCGTCCACCACACGGCCGTCGGCCATCGGCGTCGAAGTGGCGTGCCAGAGCGGCGCGGTCACTTCCGCTTCCGTGTCGCTCGAAACGGAGATCACACAACGGAGCGAGAAAAGTTCGTCCGCTCGGTTGCCTGTGGTCGCGGACGCCGCAACTGACGCGGGAAACACTCCACGACCGTCATCTACCGGAGGAGCGCTACATCATCGACTGCAGGGCGACGATGGGATCGGTCAGCGCATCTTACCGGCTCGAGTTGACAAGCACCTCAACGATTCCTACGCTCAGAGCGATAGTTTAGCGACGGTCTCGCGAGCAACCTCGGCTCACGTGACTCGGACTTACACTGACTCAGCGACAACGTCAATCGCAGTGCAGGCGGAGCGAGAAGCGATCGCCTACGCAACGCTGAGCCCTTCAGCAGCTCCCGTCCATCAAGTCTCACAGACACCCCATGGTGCCCCTACAATCACCACCACTCCGCTGCAGGCCATTCGACCGACCGAGTTCACACAGTCAATCATCGATCGAGAAATACAAGCGGCAGTGACGACGACATCGGTGGCGTCGCAGACAGACGAATGTCGCCGTGTCGACGGCAGAATCGCCCACTCTCCGGCGTCGCAGCATTCACGGATCCTCGGGGAGGCAGCTGCTCGCCGGCGCAGCGGATCGATCTCGTCGCACATCGATGAAGATGCCGTGGCCGCGTGGGCCGCGGAATTGAGGCACAGCGTCCGCGACATCGGAGAGTCTGTGGACCGCGCCACCGTCGAATTACGAACCTGGACCGGTCAACTCGTGCCCGAGGTGCCCAGCAACGATGTGCCTAGGACGCTCCCTCCAGGACGCTCCCACCACACTCGATTGAGGGTTGAAGAAGAGCGGGCGACGACACCCGACCAAACCGCTCATCGGACAGAAGTGGCACGCCAAGCCCTCGACGCAACGCCCCCGTCCGTCAGTGACCGGTTGCCTCCCTGTGACCGGACTGACAGTGGGCGACCGCAAGTCACGCCATCAGTTTATCGCCTCGCCGACCCGCAGTGCCTGAACGCCTCGTTGACCGAGGCGACGGCCGTGGTGGCTGCCGTCGCCGCGGCGTGCCGCGAACTGGATGCGGCGGTAACCATCGCGGCGGGTGGTCGCCGGGAAAGTAAGCCACCCCAGTTCACTGGAGAAGGCAACACTCCAGTGACCCCCTGCAAGGCAGCCGAAACCGAATTTCAGCCCTGCTGTGCGACGCCTCCCACTCCACCTGCGAAGAACGAACACACAACTACGGAACGCACGTTGCCGTCACGTCCGGAACGGGTCGACGTGCTGTCCACGACCCTACCTCGCCAGATTGCGGAAGAGGCGCATGCGCAAGGGTACCCGCTGCGGAGGTTTGCGGGGCCATCGCAAGGGCGAAGCCAAACCGCACAATTTGACAAGCTGTCGACTGGCACGCCGTCCGCGGCGCGAGTGATGTCACCCCTTCAGCTTGCCAAGCTGCGGGGCGGACAGGTCCCCACCATGTAAGAATCCACGTCCAGTGTCGTTTGCGTAGTTATATAGTACGCGTCACCGGCCGCGGGCGCCAACTTGACAGAGGAAGCGGGGGTTT
>ERZ1292630.3576-Hain-H41-02um-R3-3576-length-13565-cov-4_pt1 | contig 13565 bp, 9 predicted proteins | sample MGYA00564408_ERZ1292630 | MGnify/ENA primary metagenome ERZ1292630 (study PRJEB36523, sample SAMEA6512641) | groundwater metagenome | collected 2019-01-08 | study: AquaDiva: Metagenomics assemblies of 32 groundwater samples | reverse complement strand
TAGAGTCTCTAAATCACTGGAAGTGATTTATCGTTGTTTTTATTTTTGTTCGGAACTTCCGAGATTTTTTAAATAGCGGGCGCGCGCTAATTCGGCCGAGAGGTCAAAAACTTTATACTTTTGGGAATAATCTTCCATCAGCCGGATCGTTTCCTTTAAATAGTGTGCGGCTTCATTCAATTTATTCTGCCGGACCGCCTGGCGGAAAAGACATTCGTTAGTAATAATATTATTAAAATCGGTAAAGCGTAATACTAATCCTTCATAAAAATAATAAGCCGGGCTTTGAGTGTCGGTTGGAATGAGCTGTTGCGTATTTTTTATTAAAGTTAATCCGGTTGCCTGCGCCCCGGTAAAATTGCCCTGGTCAATGAGTTCATAAGTTTTAGACACAGATTCATTCAGTAACATATCCACCCGCTGGTTAATCGGCCTGAAATCAATGTTAAATTTAACTTGAATGATCTGAGCGTATCTTTTTGCAACGGTTGTTAGTAACGAGAAAAATTGTTCATCTTTCCCTTTTCCTTTTCGGTGAGCCGCTAATTCTTTTTCCAGTTTAAAAATGTTGAGTAATTCATTAAGGGCGTTTCTTTCGCTGGTTAACCGGTTGATTTCCACCGGATATTTTTTAATGGATTTATCCAGATATAACATCTGGTTATTAAGTTCGAAAATGGCTTCTTCAAATTGTTCTTTTTTTAATAGTTCAAAACTATGATAGTAACGAGAAGCCGCATACAGGCTTTCATAAGAAATGGTTGCATTCGGATTATGCTTTTCGCTCAGTTCAATCGCTTTTTGATAATAATGGGCCGCCAACCAGAAAGTATCCTGTCCGTGTTTTTTAACCGTCGCTTCCATAAAATATGGTTCCTGCGGGATTCGGTTCCAATAAATAAAGGCGATCCAGAAAGCTATTTTATGACTATCCGGATTATGTTTCAATCCCTCTTCTTCCATGAATTTAATTGACCCGTTTATCCAGTCCCATTGTTTTTCAAGAGTTTCTTCCTGATTTGATATGTTATAAGCCATATTCCACCCGTTATAAGTCCAGACTTCCTGCATCCTCGGTTGTAACAAGGCAATCAACTGTAATAAAGTCCTGATTTCTTCAAATTTTTTATCTTCCTGGAGGTCGGAAGTTTTCATCCATAAGTAATCAACAATCAAAGGCCGGAAACCACCTAATAAAGTTCCGGCCAGGTACTGGGCTAAATAATCAACCGGCGGGAGAGTTTTAAAAGGATTAACCCGAACAATTTCCGCGTGTTCCGGGCGTTTATTAATAATGAATTGTAACGGCGCCTGGACTAAAAATAATGCCATCAGACCCAAAGAGATAAATAAATTATGGGGAGTCATTTTTATTTTCATAATTATCCGAGGGGTCAATTAAACTGCTTCGTTAATAAACTTATCCAGCCAATTATCAATGCAACCAATCCGTAAATAGCCAGATAAAATAACGCCGGTCCAAAAAGGCTTAAAGGAACAGCTGTTTCTTTTAAGAGATAATCCATCCCGTCAAAAACAGCAAAATCAGGTAAAATTTTTAGGGCAATATCTAAAATAAATTTAGATGTTTCCATCATCCAGAGCGGCATCGTATCATTCATTTGGGTGATTATTTGGCCGGCCGGCCGGCTGATTTCCGCCCGGCGTAAAAATTCCATTGATTTTTCCATCAGACTTAAATTTTCTTTAAAAAAAGCCATTCCGCTCCCGCAAAAATAGATAAAAATAGCCATAAAGACATTAACCGGCGCCGAAAGAAAAGAGGACCCGCTCACCGTAATAACTAGGACCAGCATCGTCTGTAACAAAATGAGTAGCATTGTTTTCATAAAATTCCATTCAAAAGTAAAAGTGCCGGCTGGAAGGGTCAGGGAAAGATTATCCGGTTTAATCCGCAGGTAGCTATCCGGTTGAGCGCGTTTTATCTCTACGTTTAATTGCCCGAAATCATCCACATAAATAGGGGAAAATTTTATAATCAGCGGTTGTTTGGTTTTCGCCCTGAGGACTCTGGTGGTGCTGGTCGAGGTGGTGGGGTTGCTAATGGTAATGGCCACATCACTGTAGTGTTTTAGCGCATCGGTGCCGATGGCTTCCAGATTTAATTCCATTTCCATCTCGCTGATGGATTTTAAATCAAAGTATTTATCCAATCTTTGAAATTTCCAGACAGCGAAATTATTTAAATTATGTCCCTGCAATTCGGCCGTGATTTCTTCATTTCCAGAAACCATTCCGAGCATCCGGTCATTGGTGCTATCCGGTTGAACAAAGATAAATTCCCGGGCCGTTATTTTTTTACGCGGGTTGAGATATTCCTGGGGCGAAGCGACAGCGGAGTCCCGACCCAATCGGGGCGAAGCGGGTGTAAAAAACTGGACGGTCCGGATATAAACCAGGCTGATTAGCGCCATTGAAAAAATAAATAAAGCCGTCACGGCAATAAAACCCAGGAGTTTTCCCAGCAAAAGACTTTCTTTGGGAAGCGGCTTGGTCACGAGGATAAAAATTCTTTTGCTTTCAATGTCATCCGGCAGTGAAACGCCGGCTAACAAAATAGCTATCAGCATAGCAAAAAAAGAAATACCTCGAATCGCCCAGGTTTCAACCAGTTTAACGCGGGCCGCCGGGTCAACTACCGGGAAAAACGCCGAAGAACTGATCAGTGCGATGGCAAAAAACAGGATAATTAAAAATATTCTTTTCCGGACAGATTCTTTATACGTCAGGTTAATTACGGCGAGTATCCGTTTCATTGCTTCCCTCTTTAATAGTTTTCAAGAAAAGGTCTTCTAACGTATCGGTAACGGAATGGATGTTCATCACTTCAACGCCTTCAGCAGACATTAAATTTTTAAATTTATCCTGCAATTCAGGGGTTAATCCCTTAAGAGTAACTTCACTTATTCCCGGTTGGGTGAGTAATTCATCCACCGGGCCTATTTTCTGCAATTTTCCGTTATATAAAATGGCAATTCGGTCGCAGACGTTTTCGACATCGGCCAGCAGATGACTGGAAAGCAAAATAGTTTTTCCCTGTTTTTTTAAATCAAGGATGATATTTTTTACGTGCCGGCACATAATCGGGTCAAGTCCGGAAGTCGGTTCGTCCAAGAAAATAACATCAGGATCGTTAATGATGGCCTGGGCAAATCCGAGCCGGCGGGCCATTCCTTTGGAATATTCTTTCACCGGACGCTTCCGGGCGCCGGTCAACTCCATTAATTCCAGCAACTCATCTATTTTTTTCTTGCGGCGTAAACGGGGGATTTTGAACAATTGCCCGTAAAAATCAAGCGTTTCATCGGCGGTGAGAAAACGGTAAAGATAAGATTCTTCCGGTAAAAAACCAATCCGGTCTTTAACGGCCACTTCGCGGGGTGATTTGCCCAGCACCAGCGCTTCGCCGGCCGTGGGAAATATTAATCCCAATAGAATCTTCATTGCGGTCGTTTTACCGGAACCGTTTGGTCCCAGCAGGCCAAAAATTTCTCCGGAGCGTATTTCAAGATTAAGATTATCTAACGCCTTTACTTTGGTCCGGCTGAACCAGGAAGTGTAAACCTTGGTTAAATTGTGTGTTTCAATCACTGTTTTTTCCATGCGGGTTTCCTCGTTAAAATAATAATGTAATTGAGCCTGTTGCACAAACCAGTTTTTGTCACCCTGAATTTATTTCAGGGTCTCCTTCCAAGCATAAGAATAGATGCTGAACCAAGTTCTCCGAAGGAGTCCGCATGACTCTTCGGAGTCCATCGGACAGCATGACATTTATGCGTTTTATGCCATTTGTGCAACAGGCTCAATTATACCGTTCGTATTTTCTTTGTCAATACATAGCGAAGGAATTTCGGTGATGAAGTATCTCTGATTTGTGAAAGAATTCGGAAGTAAAGAGGACGCGCTTTGTTGAAACCAGCTGAAAAATAAACGTGTTCCCGATTCAAGTGCAGCACTCGTTTTTGGGTAGCGCGGAACTTCTCGCCCCCCGCCCAGGCGGGGCGGAAACTCCAGCGGGAATCCAGTTCCATTCTCAGGTCTGGATTTCTATTTTCGCAGGAATGACAAACAGAATAGACCCAACGTTTTATTAGACGCGATTAGGACTATGTTTAAAATCGGCCGTCAACCGAAACGATGAAATTCGTGCCGGCTTCATTATTACCGGAACCGTGCGTCCGATAATCACGATCAGTAATATTTTCTACCGCGGCTGATAACTGGAGATATTCTTTTAATTTTATCCCGCCGCGCAAATTGTAAACCGTATAACCGGGTGTTCCGTCCGGCGGAATACGCTGGGTGTTTAGTTTATCCAGCGGCGAAAGGCGGTCCTGCCGGTCCGCAATTTTAACAGTGGTTTCAAGCCAGCGTTTGCCGGTTGTTTCTTCTTTCCAGCGGACCCCTAATAAAACCGCCGGCGGCGGTATTATGGACATCGGTTTGCGTTCTTTAAGCAGGGCCGAGGTCGTATAAGTATCCACTTCACCTCTCTGGGAGCCGGCGCCGAGAAAAACCGACCACTGTTCGTTTACCTGAAAATTACCGTTGATTTCAGTACCGTAAATAAATCCGTCACCGATATTGTCTTTCTGCACTTCGTTTTTACCACTGACGATAAGACCGGTGGGGTAGCGGACAATCATATCTCGGATAATCGTATAAAAAAGTACGCCTTGAGCGCTGAACCGGCCCGCTTTGGTTTTGAGACCACTTTCTATATTGGTATAATATTCCGGTTTCAGACCAGGGGAAGGCGTTTCTATTTCATTGGAAAGAGCGATATCCAGACGCGAAAGGTCTGAAAGGTTCGGGGCCCGGAATCCCTGGGAAAGACCGCCGAAAATATGCCAGTTCTGGTTCGGGATATGGGAAAGCCGGATGTTTCCGACCACGTTGCTCCAATGGTCAGAAAGAGAAATCTGTTTTTTAGCGATCGGGTCATAAACTTTATCCGCATCAACTGTTACTTTCGTATAACGCAACCCGGTGGTTAAGGATAAATTGCTATTCAATGAACGTTCGTTCTGGAGGTACGCCCCGAATAAATCATAAGTGGCGTTATCAGCGACCGAACCCTGGATTTCAATGCTTTCCAGCGAGCCGTCCGCTTTATATTTTCGGGCAGAAGAGTTGACGTTATCACGGTAAAATTCCAGTCCGTAACTGAGATGACCGAGCGAGATTTTCCGTTCCGCCTGGGCAAAAAAACCGGCCGCCCCAACCGTAAAACCTTGTTTTTCTTTTTTACTGTTACTCTTGATACGGAATTGTTCTTCCGCCTGAACCTGATAAGATAAACTGAACTTAACTTTATCACCCAGCCAGCCGCCTTGATTTTTCGCATACTGCAAATAATTCAATTGCCGGCGATGGTCTAAAGAACGTTCTTTATCATCACCAATTGTTGTGCCGCGCCAGGAAGTACCGTAAACGGTGGAATGGGTTCGCCAGGCATCCGGTTGATTGACATTTTGATGAAGCAAAACAAGTTTGTCATCTGATGATAATAAATATTCTAACTTAATATCGTAGTCTTGTTCGGTGTAACCGGTTTTTTCTTGTAATCCGATATGCCGGCCGCCGGTTAAATCATCAAAATTTTTAGAGGACCGGCCGGCGGATAGTTTAAATTTATCAAAAACACCGCTGGTTTCCAATCTGGTAACGCCGGACGCGTCCGCGCTGGCGAATCGTTCGTAAAGACGGGCGTGCCATCCGGTTTTTTCAGGGGAAGGCGTTAAAGCATTAACCGTACCGCCGACCGCATCGCTGCCGTAAAGTGTTGAGGCCGGTCCTTTCACTATTTCCAATTGTCCGATGGTGAAAGAATCAACGGTATTCCAGTATTCATTGGGACCATCCCGGAAGGCGGAATTATTCAAACGAACACCGTCAATCAAGAAAAGAGTTCGGAACCCGGTAAAACCACGCAAGTAGGGTGAACCTTGTCCCTGGGACGTTTTCTGGACACCGATCGAAGGGTCGTTGGAAAATATTTCAGGCGTGCTGCGCGACATCTGTTGTGATTGGATTTCATCCAAGGTGATGGTCTCGGCAATGTAAGGTGTTTCAAAAATCTTTGTTTCATAACGGGAAGCGGTAACAATAATTTCTTCCAGCGGTTCAACGTTTTTAACCGTCTCCTCGGCTTGAGTAACCGAACTGTAAAAAACCAGGTCAATCATCAGGATCAAAACCAGCGGATACCTGAGAAATTTTTTCATATCTTCCCTTTCTTTCAAAATAGGTGAGTACAATTTTTGTTTATTTATATTAAACGTTCCGGTGGTTCAAAAAGTTCAGTAGAATAAAAAATATTAAAAATAATTGCCAATTATCTTATTAAACGTAAAATGAGACTATTGAAAAATCCACTTCCGATGTTGTTACCTTTTGATAGCGGTGACCGCAAGGGTCGTCGCTACAATTACTTGGTAGCGGCGGTCCGCCTTCCGCTCCGCCTAAGGCGGAAGGCGGAGCGGATTATCCCCGCCCATCTTTCAGACTAAATTTATGAATTTAGCCGGTTTTAATGATTTTGAATTAATGGTGCTGGTCAAAAGAAGCGAACGGTCGGCTTTTACCGAGTTAATCCACCGCTACGAACGCCCGTTACTGAACTTTTTCCGCCGAATGGGCGCTGATATTCATAGTGCCGAAGATGGCGTCCAGGAAACGTTCATCCGTCTTTTTAATTACCGGAAAGAGTATCAGCCCAAAGCTAGGTTTACCACCTTTCTTTATACGCTGGCCCGACACGTCTGGAGTGATGAAATAAGGAGAGCCAAACGAAAATCTAAAACAACCGGTTTTACGGATACTCTGGAAGTAGTGCAAAAAACAAATAGTTTGGAGCCGGGCGAACGGCTTGATATTCAAGCGGCTTTGAATGGTTTGTCGGAAAAACTCCGGAGCGTTATAGTTTTAAGTATTTATCAGGGGTTGAACTATCAGGAAATAGCGGCCATCTTGGATATTCCGTTAGGAACGGTAAAATCGCGGGCCTGGTTGGCTTTAAGGCAATTAAGGGAAAGATTAAAAGTTTACTCTAAATAGTTCCTGCGATTTTTAGAGCAGGAACTATTTAATGAAATGAAACAAAACTGGTCGGAAGAAAATAATCCCAAATCATCCTGTCTTTACGAACGGGACATTCCGGCTTATTGCCAGGGCGAACTGTCTCCGCCGGCCGTCCGCCGGATCGAAGAACATTTTAATCATTGCGCTATCTGCCGGAATGAATTAAAGGAAACCGGAGCGCTCTTGGCGAAAATGAAAAGCGGGCTGGATGAATCCGTTCGGAGAAATTTTGCCGCCCGGATATTACAGAAAATTCCGCCGGAAGAATGGGAAGAATCTTCCGGAAAAACCTCTGCCCAGCCAGGGCGATTCGTAAAAATCGTTCTCAGCGCGGCTGGTTTATTATTAATCATCAGCAGTCTCTGGTTAATCGGGCGGTTAAATAATAAACAAGACTCCAACGCGCCTGTTCTTAAACCCGTCAACCAGTTCGTTCAAACAGATGAAAAAAACTATGCCGATTCCCAAGAAGTGATTAAGTCGGCGCTGAACTGGTTGAGCCAAACCCAGGAGCCGGCCGGATATTGGGATACGGTTAAATGGGGCGGACAAAAAAAATATGAAGTCGGGTTGACCGGCCTGGCTTTGTTTTCATTTATTGCACAGAGTCAAAAAAATCAGGGAAATTTTAATGACGGGACCACGTTACAAAACGGACTTGCTTTTCTTATTCAACAGCAGAACCGGACCGGATTATTCGGCCCTGATTTTGCCGGCGCAATGTACAATCACGGTATCGCCACCACGGTTTTACTGGAATATTATAGTTTAAATCAAGAGGAAAAGTTACGAATGCCGATTCAAAAAGCATTAAGTTATATTAAGGAAACGCAAAAACCGTCCGGTGGTTGGGGCTATACGGCTGATGTTCGTGAGAGTCCCAATACGGTTATTTCATTCTGGCCGTTACAGGCGCTTTCGCTTGCTTCAAAATCCCGCCTCGGCGGGACAGGGCCCGATTGGCCCGGTCTCAAACCGTCGCTGGAACGCGGGTTTAATTGGTTCCGCCAGACTTGCGACCTCAAGGGTAAGCCCGGTTACCATCGCCCTTTTGAATTTCCTTATGGGTCGGAAACCTTGATGGCGGTCGGGGCATTTAATTATTTCTATAACATGGAAAACCAATTTGCCATTCCGGATGAAGCGTCCCGCTCTTTCCGGGAGGAACTTTATCAGGAGGCGAACCAATTAACCGGTGGTATTAATTATTACGGGTGGTATTTTTTAACTTATGCGTTGTATGCCGAAAATAGTCCGAGAGCCCGGCAAAAAAAAGATGAGATTATCAATACTTTAATAAACACGCAAAACCAGACGGCGATTTATGCCGGCAGCTGGGAACCGGCTGACCGCTGGGGTGAAATAGGCGGGCGGGTTTATGCGACGGCGCTGGCTGCTTTAACACTGGAAGTGGAATCGCGGGCCCCGCGTTTGCTGCAATAAACCCGGTTAGGTCATAGCAAATCAACTCTATCGCCAAAGGCGATCCGCCTATGGCGGAAAGAGTTGGTTTACAGCGGTTGACCGGGTCTGGAATTTTTATTACCGAATTAAAAATCGAAAACCCCATTATCCTTCCATAATTCCCAATCGGGAAAGATATCTGCTCCGTCCAGAACATCAAGTATCAATAGCCCTGATCAGTATTTCCGCGAGTAGGATTTATCGTAATTCCGCCTGGGCGGACGGGATAAAAAAGTAATAAAATTTTACAATATAAGTTGTCCTGAAATCAGAATATTTTGCTTGACAAATCATCTCTTTGTATTAATCTATTATAGAGCGACAGCGGAGTTTCGCTCCAACGGGAATGGAAGTCAGGTAAAAATTAGGAGGGATTATGAAGTCATTTTACCGGAAGGTTGCTATAATTTTGCTCGTCCTAATTACCAGTCCGTCCATAATAGGCGCAGATGAACTTGATAAAATTAAACAAGATATTGCTAATTATAAGCAACAGATCAGGATCTATCAGAATAAGATTATAGAATCCAGGAACTTGCTGACAGAGATTAAATCGGCGCCGTATTCAGCCGAAAATGAAGAGGCCATCCGTTTAACGGAAAATGCAATTGCCAAACATAAATCAGCCGTTCAAAAAATAGAGGAGATGTTAGCACTTTTAGAAAAGAAGAAAGATTCTTTAATCGCTTCGCCGGATTCTCCGATTGATGCTTCTTTTCGCGCAGCGCTTTCACATCTTAGGAAGATTTTTCCCACTGTGGTCGCCGAACGCGACCTGGCTTTATGGTGGGATGCCTTTCGTAATGGAGCATCCAAAGCGATGTTGGCCCATTATGAGAAATTAGGATTTAAACCTTACGATGATGCCGAACATCAAAAAATTGTTGACGAAGCGTTACTTCGTTTCCTTAAAGTTAGCAATTATAAGGAAATCGGAAGCAAGGTTATTCTTATTGATGCAGGAGAAAAATGGCATTTTCTTGGGGCCGCCCATCCATCCGGTGCGATTGCATTTGAAAAGTCATTTATTGAATACAGCAAAGACCATCCTGAACAACTGGATTTTGTGACCGGACACGAAAGAGTCCATGTTGACCATCAACACTCAGTCCAGGCCATTGCAGATGTAGGGTATGTCCCTACTAATATTACTAATAACCCGGAAGTGGCCGTGCTATCGGAAAAAGCGACAAAAGGGATGTTTTCAAGACAAAGAGAATCTGAAGCAGATGAGCAATCGGTGGAATATATGCTTAAACAAGGTCGCAGCCCGGAAGAAATCAAAAAAGGGGTGAATGGACTCTTTGCAGAATTATCACGGCGCGAAAAAGAAGTGGCTGAGCGACGAGATTCAAAAATTGAATCAACGGCCGGTTCTCCGGAACAGGCGGAATTTCGCAAAAAAAAGTATAGTCATTGGTTAGAACTGACCAGAGGTCATCCAACGGCTGAAGAAAGGTTAGAAAATCTTAAACAAAAATATCCATTTTTAAGATAATATTGGGAGGTCTCTATGGTAAAACTTTTGAGTCGGGTGGCGCGGGTTGTTCTGTTGGTGTTGGTCATCTTCGTTTTGACTGCACGGGTTGTGATGGCGGCAAGTGTTGAATGTGATATTTGTGGTAAGATATTTACCCGTAATAGTCCATCCTTGACGCAGGAAGAGTGGAGAAGAATAGTGCAGTCAGATCTGGAAATGCACAAGTGGGAGAAGCATAAAACAGGCGGAAGCACCACCCCCCCAGAGAAAAGCGATGCCGACCGTATCTGGGATATCACAAATTCCATCATGGACGATTTTAAGAAACAACAGCAGGAAGAACGGGAAAAAGAGGAACGAGCTAGGCAGTGGCAGGAAGAACGGGAGGCAGAACAGGAAGAGAATCGGAGGCAGGAAGAGGAAGAAGATAGAAGACAACAAGGATTGCTAAGGCAGGAACAAGAACGTTTACGATATGAAGCATTTATGGCGGAGCAGGAGGAACTTAAAAGGCAGGAGCAAGAGGAACTGCAAAGAAAACAGATAATCGGATCATTCGCCGTTGATATCAAGCCGGGTAATTATCGGCCAAAGAACGAAATGGAGAGACTTTTGTATGCGGCGACTATATCCGAATTGGCGGCCGAGTCAGATGACTTAGAATTGGCTTATAAGTTCGCCCAATGGGGACAGGATGCCATGGAAGGCCGGATACTTGCGTTTGAAGTTGATGTTACCAAGAAGAAAATGACGCCTGAAAGAGCCCGGCAGTACGAGGAACTTCAGACTCAATTTATTGGGCAACTGGATGATTTAAGAATTAGAAAAGTGGATCTAAATAAATACGAGGAAGAACTTCAAAAACTTAAAGAAACCCGTGACGAAACGAAAAAGGTTAATGATGAAATTGAAGAGATTCGGATTGTCAAGAAAGACAATGAATCCACCGGGAACCAGTCAAAACCCATCGTAGATGAGGCGAAACAAAACGACTATCGTGAAAGGGCCAGAAAAGCATTGGCTGAAAGCGAGAAAGACCTGAAGGAAATGGAACAGAGAACAGAAGAATTGAAGAAAGACCTTGCTAAAAATGAAGAAAAACTGAATAAAACAAGAAAAGAATTGAAGGATTTTTAATATGAGCAAAAAAAAGAAAATTATAATTTCGGGAATTAGTGTAATTACTATTATAGCGGTTATAGCTATTTTGACGATATTGTTTAACAAAAGAAATCTGGATGAAAGGTCTCAACTGGCTTCTTGGCGCGCCCTCGAGATTGTTATTGGGATTCATTACGATAGCACGGGCGGGAAATATCCGTCGTCTTTATCAGAATTAGTTCCCAAATACCTTGATTCTTTACCAAAAGGAGATTGGGAGTATAATCCCAAAACAGGTGAAGTAAGACCGGGAGGCGGCTTATTTAAAACAACAAATAGTAGCCTACCGGGATTAAAAAAGAAAGTTGAAAAAAGAGACGTATCATCAATTGAAACGGTTCTTTTGGTCGTGCCGCCTTCTTCGGATAATCCTTATTTTACAATTGAGGTTTTTGAAGATTTGGGAGGGATCAGGATGCCTGTTTCAGGCGAGGTGGAGGTTAAAATTAATCAGGAATCTGTTGATGTCTTAAAGTTGGATCGGCTGGGCAGGACTAAATTTGCCCCGAACGAACTTTTAGATAAATTTGACGAAGAAGATGGACTGGTTTTTACTATTCTGGCGAGAGTTGAGGATGATCTTCTTTCCTGGGAATCTTCTCTTCAGAAAGATGATATTTCCGGTATTTTAAAAACCGCCCAAGAACATAGGATAATTGACATCAAAAACCTAATTTTACAAAATAAGTTAGATGAAGCCAAGGAAAAGATTAGTGCTGTGTTATTAGGTATAGAAGACCCCTGGGAAAAGGCATTTACCGAAGCAACACTATCTGATTTGACCAAAGAACCCTATCGGGCTATTCAACTTTATGGGGAGTGTGCGGCGGACGAGTCACTATCTTTGGGTAATTATGCTTCTCTGTTGAAGCGAGCCATTGAATTATCTAAAAACCTTAACCCTAAACCGCCATTACCATCAACCGTTCAGGACTTAATGGATAAGGCGTATGAAACTACGATTGCTTCAATTAATCGTGAAAAACGTGCCGGCGATGCCTATGATCTGTGGCAAGAAGTTATTCGTCTTGCCCCGTGGTGGCCCGAACCTTATTATGCTATTGGAAAATTCTGGGACTTTGCTGATGAACTTGGGGGTAGGATCGAATTGGAGGAGATGAAAGAGTCCATTATAAATATGAATCTTTTTCTTTATGCCTCTTCGCCTGAGGATTCAAGGCGACCGGAAGCGCTCCGATTAATCAGAAAATTTCAAAAGGAAATCGGCAGAGATAATGAGTTAGATCAGGAATGGTTTGATGGCCTTGAAATGGGATGGCTAAAAATAGATGCAGATATACTCCGTAGGAAAGAATCAATTATGTATAATGGAAACGGGATAATGAAGATACTGTGGACAGATAAGAGTGTCACTTCAATGAAACACGAACTTCACCGATTATGGCTTGGCCGGATGGCTCTTGCCGATTATGATAAAGCAATCGGATTTGACTCAGATCAACCGCTTTATTATTCTGATCGGGCCACGTTAAAACATTATTTTATAAACGACTTGGCCGGAGCAAAATATGACTATGATAAAGCAATTGAACTTACCACAGACGCTGATATGAAAGAAACTTATAAGAAAAGACGTGATCTGATCCAAGTAAAATAATTTTCTGGTAATAGAACGCTAATTAACTGGGTGCGAATGGAGGGATTGTTCCACCGGAGGCTGAGTTATTTATTCCCTCTTTTTCTATTTCTTAATTCCTCAAATTCATCGGTTTCGGACGGAGTAGTTTTAAGCAGCGGGGATTTATTACCACCAATCGTAAAGCGGCCTTCGCCGAATTTAGCGTTATTCACCCAGAGTTCCACCCGATAGAGACCGGATTCCCAGTGGCCCGCTTCTTTCCACCCATAGCCGTGCCATAAATCGGTCCCTTCCCAATCTGCAGGAATTTCGTATTTTAGTTCAGGCGAACCCATCAAACTTCCATCCGGTTTATAGTATTTAGCGATAATCAAGACATTATTTTTCCGGACATTAGACAGAAGATTTTTTAGGCCGACTTCATAATACACATATCTGGTATTGCGTTGAGAAAAAGTGGTGTCATATTTTCGTTGGTCACGAGGGATTATATTAGCATGATCGCTTTCAAAAAATTTAAGCGATTTAAATTCTATGGTGCCGGATGAATCAGCTTTCAAGGGCGGTTTTTTATCGGCTACGATTGAAAAACTGTTTTGAGTAATTTTATCCGAACCAATCCAGAGTTCTACCTGATAGTTACCCGGCTCCCAGTAGCCCGCTTCTTTCCACCCCCAGCCGTGCCATAAGTTGATATGTTCACAGTCCGAAAGGATATCGTAATTTAACACGGGCGAACCCATTAGGGTCCCGTCC